>Ga0068864_100000301_pt1 | contig 43932 bp, 42 predicted proteins | sample KBSSwiS72_FD_66586 | JGI IMG/M metagenome (GOLD analysis project Ga0068864, IMG submission 66586) | Switchgrass rhizosphere microbial communities from Kellogg Biological Station, Michigan, USA - KBS Switchgrass S7-2 | ecosystem: Host-associated > Plants > Roots > Rhizosphere > Soil ...
GTAGCTCGTGTCCTGGTCGAACTGCACAACGCCGGCCTCTTCGAGAGCGGCTTGGTTCTCGTCGGTGCGCTCTGCTACATGGCGTGGCTCAACGAGCTCGGCGTCAGGGCCACCATCGCCCGCACTCAGGACATTGACCTGGCGCGCCGACAGGCGCTGAAGCTGGCCACCCCCCTGCCCTTCCTGGGGACGATCGAAGCCACAAAGCTGAAGTTCTCTCCGATACCGGGCATGCCGAGCCGCACCCCGCCTACATCGGTCAAGCGGCCAGGCGCGAATGAGTTGCGAATCGACGTCCTTGCCGACGGGCCTACCCTGGGGCGGACCGTCCCTATCCCGGAGCTGCAATGGCACGCGCAGACCGTGCCCTTCTACGACTACCTGTTGAGCCAACCCCGCGAGGCATGCGTCCTGGCGGGAGGGCATTGCGTGCCCGTGAAACTGCCTGCACCCGAGCGTCTTCTGTGGCACAAGGTCTACGCCAGCGCCAACCGTACAGGGGCTCCCGAAAAGGCCCGGAAGGATCTCCTTCAAGCCGCCACGCTCGCCGTCATCCTGGTCGAGCAAGACGAGGCGTCGCTCCGCGACTCGTTGAGGGAAGCCCCTGCCAGGCTGAGGTCGGCAGCACACGCGCGGCGGCACGCGCTGGTGAAGCTGCTCGAAGTTCATCCCGAAGCCGCAGCGCAGCTCGAATTGGCTGTGCAATCCGGCTAACGACCGCAGCCCGGGCGAGCGACCGTGTCGCAAGGAGCCGCGCAGGAGACGACTGACGGGCAACGCCGCTGGCTTCTGCGAGATCTGCGCGAGCCGCGCCGGAGGGGTAGCACATGCAGATCCATACCGGAGCGCAGCCCCTGAGTTGTCAGGCAGGCGTCATCTGTCGCGGTTCAAAGGTCTGGTCAATCCGGGCTGCAATGAGATTGACCGAGAGCTGCCCAAGAAGGCCCTCGCGATCCGCGATCACTAGCGATAGTTGCAGCGAGCTGATGACTAGAAATGTTCGTCCGCCGATGTAGATTTGACTTCGTTTCGGGCAATTGGTAACGACGGACAGAAATCAGGGTACGGCGTAAGGGCGTCGCAAAGAGCGCGATGTCGTGCTCGCCAATACTGACGCGGCCTCGCGCGTTTCGTCACCTTCTGTCGGCGATCTAACGACCCGAGCAATCCGCCAACATGTACCCCGCCAGTCTTCAGATAGCGAGACAACCGTTCACCCCTTCCCGGCACCGACCGGAGCCACAAGCGCCGCACCCCGCGGCAAAAGGTTGGCCCGCTCCATCCGGTCCTCCAACTCACCAACGCTAGCGGCCATCGTGTTGACGCTCTCCTCCAGCGCCCTCAGGAAATCGATGCGCAAGTCCACCAGCCGAGAGGCTTCCTCACGCTCGGCGATTTCCCTCTGCTGCAGCGCCTTCGTGATCACCCGCACGTCCCGCAAGACCCGAGCCTGCAGGGAAATCGCCCAGGCCGGGAGCACCACGCACAGCACGAGCAGCGGCACCAGCAGCACCAGTCCCAGAGGGGCCTGAACCGTCACCCAGCCCAGCGCAATCGGCGTGGTCGCGGAAAGCGCGCTCCAGTTCAGCCAGACGAAGGCGGCCAGCAGCGAAACGACGGCCAGGATCAGGATCTTTCGGATCATCTTGAATGCCTCCGAATGCTGATCAAGGCCCCCCTTCCCCGACCACCACGAAAATCGAGCAGCCTTTATAGGGCCATTTCGCGAGCGTAGTTAATGCTCAGCGCGGCTCAACCCGAACGCGAGCCGGTAGATGCGGCAAGGAAATCGCGTCTGCCGGACCCTCGGCAATCCGCCCGTCGATGACCACGTGGGCGTTCTTTCCCCAGGGCCCGCGCAAGCTCACACCGCCACGCGGAACCGACCGCAGGCCCGACACCTGCACGTCGACGGCGCCATCGGCGCCGACGCGCGCACTCCATGAGAGCCGCCCCCAGGGCGTCCGCAAGTCGCGGATCGAGACTCCCTTGCCGCGCAGCCAGTCCATCGGCACCCCGGCCGCCAGCACCAGCGACGACTCGCCCTCGTCCTCGTAGGCAAAGAGGTCGAGCACGGAACGGATCTGGTCGGAAGCGACCCACCCGTGCGGCATGTCGCCGAGAAAGCGCGGCTCGCGCGGATCGCGCACCACCACCTCGGCCCACTGGTTCCATTCTTTCGGCCGCCGGTCGGCATTGAAATAGGCCATGGCCTCCCGGGCGCGCTCCCGCTCGCCCAGGCGAACGAGCGCGCCGACGTTGCGCCATTCGTAGGGCGTATAGGCGCCGTCGCCATGGCGAACGCCGGCCGCCTCGTCCTTGCGCCGCGCCTGGAAGTTGCGCCAGTAGCGGTCGAAGGTTTGCTGCAGCAGCGGGCGAGGCAGCGCCTGAAGCAGGCCGCCCGGGCTCAGCGCGACGGTGCTCGAGGTCGGATCGAAGTCGCCGCGGTCCGCAGCCCCGGGCAGCACGTCGAGGCCGAAGCGGGCGGTGCTGGTCGCGAGCGAAGCCTGCAGGTCGGCGAGAAACTCGTCGCGCTGCGCGGCCAGGCGCGAGGCGTCGCTTGCGAGTCCCAGGCCCGCGGCGAGCTCGGCGGCGCTCCGATAGCCGGTGTAGGCCCAGAAATCGTCCCAGTAGGAATACGCCGCCTTGTCGGAATACCCTTCATGGCTGATCGAGGGCGGCATCAACCCGAAATAGGCGCTGCGCTCGCCGGTCCGATTCACGTCGCTGCGCTCGCCGGTCCGATTCGCGTCGCTGCGCTCGCTGGCCCGCAGCGTCTCCATGTACATCATGGCCGCGGCCACGTGCGGCCACAGCGCCCGGGCCGTCGTTTCGTCGCGGCTGTAGCGCCAGAGCTCGGTCGCGGCGAACGCGAACTCGCCGTGGCTGTCGTTCTCGGGCACCGGGTCGGCGCCGCGCGCGGTGGCGCAGCAAGGCACCTTCCCGTTCCTGAACTGGAACGGCGCGAACCACAGCAGGAAGTCGCGCGCCACGTCTTCATGTCCCAGCCGCAGCAGCGCCGACGAGGTCAGCGCCCCGTCGCGGATCCACGATCGGGCGTAGGCGCGGGCGCCCGGCTGCAGGGCCGGGCCGCTGCGGTTGACGAGGATGTGGCCGAGGGCGGCGCGGAGTGTCCGGGCCATGTCGGCCACCTCGCCGGGTCCTTCGATGCCCACCCGGTCGAGCGTGGCCCGCCAGCGCGCCGCGACCCGAGCCTGCTCGCGGCCGACGTCGAGTCTTGCCGGCAGGGCCACCGCCGTGACCGGCAGGACGACGTCGATGGTCCGCTGCTCCCCCGGAGCGAGGCTCAGGTCGTAGCGCAGCACGGCGCTGGCGAAGCCGTCGGGGTCGCTGATGTCCAGCGACCTAGCTGGCGGCGGCGCCTCCGCGAGCCAGTCGCCCACCGGCCCGGCCGCGGCCGGCTCGAGGCGAACGCTGCTCGGCGGCTGCATCGGCTTCATGCGCAGCGCGCCATTCACCCAGAGGGCACCGCGCTCCCACTTCAGGGCCTCGATCGGGCTGGCACCGCCGCGATGGGCCAGGAACTGCGTCGGTGGATTCGCCTGGAAAGGCCGCCAGGCGAGCGCGAGCCCGAGCTTGCGAGGCTGCTTGCCCAGGTTGCGCACCGTGTAGCGAACGACCGCCTGCGCATCGTCGGCCTTGCCCGCAGCGAAAGCATCGACGTCCAGCCCGAGATCGCCCACGCGCCAGTGGGTGGCCGGCATGGGCAGGTCGCCGTCGCGCAGGGAGTGGCTGATGCGGGCGTCGGCCCAGTTCGCGACCCGCCCGTCGCTGACGAGAAACGGCTCGAGTCCGCCCACCCCGGGCACCGGCTCGACCACGCCGTCTTCGCTCAGCAGCGAAGCCACGCGGCCGCCGTCGACGCCGAAGACGGTCCAGTACGACTGCTCGCCGATGTAGGCACGCGGGTACGTGCCCCGCCTTGACTCCTTGGCGATGCCGGCGAAGAACGCGTTCGCATCCGCGCCCTCGCCGAGCTCGATCGCGGCCGGCTGCGTGCCCGCCAGCACGCGCACCACGCGCGCCTGCGCGTCGGGGAAGTGGTGGTGCTGGACATCGCCGCGGGCGCGCTCGACGTGGCGCACGGTCCGCCACGCCCGGCCGTCGTCGGAAAACTGCAGCTCGTAGCGCGAGGGGCTCGCCCCGGCCGGCCAGCGCACCGTCACGCTGTCGAACTCGCGCGCCTCCTCGGGCGAGGGCGTGTCCGGCAGCCGTCGGAGCACGAGGTGGTCGAAGCAGACGCTGCCCTTGCCGGCGCCGCTGCCGGAGGCGATCACGAGCTCGGCCGAGGCGGTGCGCCGAAGCTCACGGTCGGCCGTGGGGCCCCAGGCGAAGGCGATGTCTCTCTGGCGAAACCGGAGCGCCTGCCAGTCGCGCGGAAACCGGTAGTCGGGCCGGTTCGCCCACCACACGTTGTCGCCGCTCGCGTCGACGAGCTTCCACTGCAGCGCGTTCTGAGGTGCATCGCCGCGCAGGTTCAGCCTGAACTCGAAGCGCGGGGGGAAGTCGATCGGCAAGGCCCGGCGGGCGCTCACGTAGCCGGTGACCTTGCCGAAGTCGAAGTCGATGCACAAGGCGTTGCCATTCGGTCCCGTGGCCGGGCGGAGCGCGGCCTTCACGTCGTCGCTGGCCGAGAGGGTCCAGGCGGCGGGATCGGCGAAGTCGTCGAGAAGCTGGTCCTGTGCCCGGGCGCCGGAGACCATCGCCATTGCCATCACCGTTGCCAGCGCCGGCAGCAGTGCCCTCATCCCTTGACGCTGCCCGCGAGCAGGCCTTCCATGTACTGGCGCTGCAGGGCGAGAAAGATCAGCAGCACCGGCAGCACCGTGATCACCGAGCCGGCCATCATCAGCTCGTTGTCCTGCACGTGCTCGCGCGACAGCCCGGCGAGCGCGACCGGAAGGGTGTGCAGGGCGTCGTCGGTGAGGACGATGAGCGGCCACATGAAGTCGTTCCAGGCAGCGAGGAAGCTGAAGACCGCCAGCGTCGCGACCACCGGCCTGAGCAGCGGCACGACCACAGTCGTGAAGACGCGCAGCTCGCCCGCGCCGTCGATCCGCGCCGCCTCGAGCAACTCGTCGGGAATGCCACGGGCGAACTGGCGCACGAGGAAGATGCCGAAGACGCTCGCCATCGCCGGCACGATCGCGCCGCCGTAGCTGTTGATCAGGCCCAGGGGCTTGAGCATCAGGAAGAGCGGCAGCATCGCCACCTGGCCCGGGATCACCAGGGCGCCGAGCAGCAGGCGGAAGATCGCATCGCGGCCGCGAAAGCGCAGCTTGGCGAACGCATAGCCGGCCATGAGGTTGAAGGTCACGGAGATGACGGTGGCGAGGGTCGCGATCAGCAGGCTGTTGAGCAGGTAGCGGCCCATGCCGACGCCGCCGAACAGGGTGCGGTAGTTCTCCAACGTCGGTGAGTGCGGCAGGATCGGCGTCGGCAGCGAGGTTGAAGCCCCCGGCGCCATGAACGAGACCGAGAGCATCCAGAGCAGGGGAAAGAGGGTCGCCCCCGCGAGCGCGGCCAGCAGGCCGTTGACGAGCCAGATGGCGAGCCGCGGGTTCATCGTCATCGCCGCCCTGGCGCGTCGCGATCGAAGCGCAGCATCAGCCCGCTGGCGCAGAAGATCACGAGGAAGAGAAGGAACGCCACCGCGGAGGCGTTGCCGAGGTTCCACCAGCGAAAGCCCTCCTCGTACATGAGGTAGAGCATGCTGTAGGTGCTGCGCAGCGGGCCGCCCTGCGTCATCACGTAGGGCTCGGCGAACAGCTGGAAGTAGCCCGAGACGGTGAGGATGCCGACCAGAACCAGGGTCGGCACGAGGAGGGGAAAGGTCACGTCGGTGAAGCGCCGCACGGCGCCGGCGCCGTCCATCCGCGCCGCTTCGTAGAGATCGCGCGGCACGGCCTGCAGCGCGGCGAACAGGATGATCATGTTGTAGCCGAAGTTCTTCCAGGCGGCGAAGGCGATGATCGCCGGCATCGACCAGTGCGGGTCGCCGAGCCAGTCGACCGGCGCCAGGCCGATCGCCTCGAGGCCCTGGTTGATGAGGCCGTAGCGCGTGTGCAGCAGGTAGCGCCAGATGACCGCCACGGCGACGACGGTCGTGACGACGGGCGCGAACAGGGCGGTGCGAAAGAAGGGCTGCCAGCGCGCGAAGCGGGAGTCGAGCAGCAACGCGGCGGCGAGCGAGAGGCCGATCGATGCCGGCACGCCGACGACCACGAAGTACAGCGTGTTCGCCAGGGCCTGCCAGAAGAGCGGCGTCTGCAGCAGCTGCGCATAGTTGCGCAGGCCGACGAAGCGCAGGGTCGAGAGGTCGGCCAGGGCGTAGATGTCGAAGTCGGTGAGGCTGAGCGCCAGGCCCGCGGCGACCGGCAGCGCGAAGAAGACGGCGATCACCAGCAGCGCCGGGCCCGCCAGGATCCAGGCGGCCGCGGCGTCCTTCGTCATGCCCGAAGGCCGCGCAGCCAGCGGCGCTTCTCGAGCAGCGCGTCGACCCGGGCGTCCAGCTCGCGGCAGGCGGCTTCCGCGCCCTGGCGGCCCTGGACGACGCGTTCGGCGGCGAGCTGCATCTCTTGGAAGATACGCTCCCACTCGGGGACCTTGGGCGCGGCGCGCACGCGCTCGAGCTGGCGGGCGAAGGCCTGCGAGGGCGGATCGCCGGCGAGCGCCGGCGCCCGCCAGGCGCTGCGCCGTGGCGGCAGGTCGCCGGTGAGGGCGTGGAAGCGCTGCATCATCTCGGGCTCGCTCAGGAAGCGGATCAGCTTCCAGGCGGCTTCCTTGCGCCGCGAGCTCTTGAAGACGACGAGGCTCGAGCCGCCCGCCGTCGACACGCCCGGCCCGTCCGGCCCCGGCAAGGGCGCCGTGGCCCAGTCGCCTTGCCGCTCGGCAGGCAGGCGACGCCGGAATTCGCCGATGTTCCAGGGACCGGTGACGTAGAAGGCGAACAGGCCGCGCGCGAACTCGTCCCACACGTTCGCGACCTGCGTCGCTGCCATCCGCGGCGCCAGGTCGTCGCGGAACAGGCCGGCGTAGAAGTCGAGCGCGCGCCGGAACGGGGGCTGCGAGAAGGCGCCGCGGCTGTCGCCATCGCCGAGCACCGGACCCTGCTGCAGCGACAGCGCGAACAACGGATCCGGCTCGTTAAGGGGCAGCAGGGCGCCGTAGGTGCGGCCGTTGTCGAGCCGCCGGATGTCCTGCATCGCCGCGCGCCATTCGTCCCAGTTCTCGGGCGGCCGCGCATGGCCGGCCGCGCGAAGCAGGTCGCTGCGAAAAAAGAGGAGGCGCGTGTCGACGTACCACGGCACCCCGAGAAGCTGGGCCGCGCCATCCGCCGCTGGCATGAGATTGGTGTCGAGGATGCCGGCGAAGTAGTCGTCGCGCGGGAGGCCGGCAGCCGCCATCCGCTCGTCGAGCGGCTCGAGCGCGCCGAGGGCGCTGAACTCGGGCAGCCAGGTGTTGCCGAGCTGGCAGAGGTCGGGCAAGGCGTCGCCGGCGAAGGCGGTCAGGAGCTTCTCGTGCGCCGCCGTCCAGGGCAGCTGCTGCACCCGAACCTGCACGCCGGGGTAGCGCTCGCGAAAGGCGGCGAGCAGCTCGACCACCACCTCGGCCTCGCGTCCCATGGCCCAGAAATCGAGCGGACCCTCGGGGTCGCTCCGGCTTCGGCCGCAGCCGGCAAGCGAGCCGGCCAGCGCCGCCGAACCCCAGCCGATCCGGCGGATCGCCTTGCGACGCCCGCGGCCAGCCGCCGGGGCGCCCGCCCCGGACATCACGCGTCCTGGTCGAGCCAGCCGCCGGTAAACCCGGCGCGCGCGAGACCGCGCCTGAGCGGCGCGCAGTTGCGCATGTCGTCCCAGACGAGCTGGTTGCGATAGTTGCAGATCATGGCGAGGATGGGACCCTGATCGATGCCGAGGTAGTCTTTCGCGACCCAGCCGAACGACGGATCCACCCGGCCGTCGGAAAGGGGCACGTCGGTCGCGGTGAAGCTGCGGTTGAAGGAATCGAAGAATCCGTAGCGGGAATAGATGTACTGACCGTAGCGCGAGTGCATTTCCTCGGTCGCCGGAATGGCGATCTCGGGCGCGAAAGGCAGGCAAGAAATGGCGGCGGTCGGCGCGATCGTGCCGTCGTCGAGGGTGGACCAGCGGCCGGCGCCGCGCGCCGAGTAGTCGAGAAAGTAGCGCGAGCGCCCCATGCGGTCGGTGAGGTGCATCTTGCCGGGCCCGTCGCAGGCGGTGAAGCCCCAGACGTTCGCCCCGTACTCGTACCAGCCTTTGGGGTTGGCGATGGCGTAGGCGCGCTGCGCGTAGGCGGCGCGGCGCGTGTTTTCGAAGTAGTCGATGCCGCGCTCGCGCATGGTCGCATCGCGGATGCCGCGGAAATCGATCCACATGTGCGAGTACTGGTGGCCGAAGAGCGGCGCGAAGCTCAGGTGCTCGTAGCCCATGAAGCGGCCCCAGGCGCCCTTGTAGCTGTTCGTCCAGGCGGTCCAGGCGTCCGCGCCCACGGGGTGGGTGGGCGACCCGAGCGCGAGCAGCACCACCAGCATGGCCTCGTTGTAGCCCTGCCAGTCGTGCGGAATGAAGCCCGACTCCGGCTTCCAGCCCATGCTAACGAAATCCCCCCGCACCTGCGCCCATTTCCAGTCGACGCGCCAGTAGATCGCGTCGACCTGGGCGCGGATCTCGGCCTCGTCGGGATGGTCGGCGTCGAAGTAGGCCTGGGCGTGCAGCATGCCGCCGATCAGGAGCGCCGTGTCGACCGTGGAGAGCTCGCTGCGCCCGGCCCGGTGGCCGGTCTTCATGTCGAGGAAGTGGTAGAAAAATCCCTTGTACCCCGTCACGCCGACCCGCTGCGTCCCTTGCGGCGCGTTGCGGAAGAAGCGGACGGTGGCGAGCGTGCGCGCCCGCGCCTGTTCGCGCGTGACGAAGCCGCGGTCGACTCCGATCACGTAAGCCGTGAGCGCCATCCCGATCGCGGCGATGCTCGCCGGCGAGTTGCTCGGGTAGCGATCCGGCACCATGCCGTTGGCCGGGTTGCCGTTGGACCAGAAGAAGTCGAAGGTGCGCCGCTCGATGTCGTCGAAGAGCTCCGGAAGCTCGGGCCGCACCCCGCCCGCCGGCGGCTCTGCGGCGGCTGCCGAGTTCGATGCCCGGTCGGCCTCGCTGGTGTCGTAGACCGGGCTGCGCAGCAGCGCCGACTGGGAGAACGATTCGCAGCCGCCGAGCATGCCGAGGGCAGCGGCGTTGCCACCCAGGGCAAGCAGACGGCGTCGAGTCAGGTCGATCATCGAAACGTCACCGAGAAGCGTCGAACAGGAAAAATCCGTACAAGCGCGCCGAGGGCGGCTGGGTCGGATCAGGACGCCTCAACGCAATGCGTTCACGAACTGATCGTAGCCGGCCGACCCGCCGCTGATCTAGCGCAAATCGATGACGTCTGCACGGAATGCCGCATTCCGTGGCTTCGAGATCACAGCGGCCGAGTCGCTTCAGTCGCTGGCGCCGAGCGCCGCGCCGCGCGAGGCGATCACCTCGGCGTAGAAGCGCGCGCTGTCCTTTAGAACGCGCTCCTGGGTCTCGAAGTTGACGTGCACCAGCCCGAAGCGCATCGAATACCCGAGGGACCACTCCAGGTTGTCCAGCAGCGACCAGGCGAAATAGCCGCGCAGGTCGACGCCGGCCTCGATCGCGTCGTGGATCGCCCGCAGGTGCTCCCGGTAGTAGTCCACGCGCAGCGGATCGTTGATCCGGCCGTCGCTGGCACACGGCGGGTCGTAGAAGGCGGCGCCGTTCTCGGTCACGTACAGGGGAATCTCGCCGTAGCGTTGCCTGACCCAGACGAGGATCTCGGTCAGGCCCTTCGGGTGCACCTCCCAGCCGGTCTGGGTGTAGGTCGCGAGCGGCTGGGGTGCGACCGCCGTCTTGACCGGCCACTTCAGCTCCTCGTGGCGGATCATGTCTCGCATGTAGTAGTTGACGCCGACGAAGTCGATCTTCTCCCGGATGAGGTCGAAATCCTCCGCCGGCCATTCGGGCCAGGCCTCGCCGAAGATCTCCTTCATCTCCTCCGGGTACGCGCCGAGGAACACCGGGTCGAGGTACTGCCGGTTCATGTAGGCGTCGGCCCGTCGGGTCGCGGCGATGTCTTCCGCCTTGTCGCTGGCGGCGTGCTTGGGCGCCAGGTTGACGACCAGGCCGACCTCGTGGCGACCTTCGGCCCGGTAGGCGCGGACCGCCTTGCCGTGCGCGCGCAGCTGCTGGTGCGAGGCGATCGGCGCCTCGAACAGGTTCTTGTGCCCCGGCGCCAGGGCGCCGTGCAGGTAGCCGCCGTCGGCCACCACCCAGGGCTCGTTCAGCGTCGCCCACTTCTTCACCCGCCCGTCGAGGCGGCGGTACATCGCGGTCGCGTAGTCGGCGAACCAGTCGGCTACGTCCGGGTTGAGCCAGCCGCCGCGATCGTCGAGGGCGAGCGGCAGGTCCCAGTGGAAGAGCGTGGCCACCGGCTCGATGCCGTTCTCGAGCAGGGTGTCGACGAGCCGCTCGTAGAAGTCCATCCCGCCTTCGTTGACCGCGCCGCGGCCCGAAGGGAAGATGCGGCCCCAGGCGATGCTGAAGCGGTAGGCGTTGAGCCCGAGCTGCTTCATCAGGAGGACGTCGTCCTTCATGCGCCGGTAGTGATCGCAGGCCACGTCGCCGGTGTGTCCGTGCTGCACCAGGCCAGGCGTGCGCACGAAGCGATGCCAGATGCTCGGCCCGGCGCCGTCGGCGAGCGGCGACCCCTCGATCTGATAGGCCGAGGTCGCCGCGCCCCAGAGGAACGACCCCGGAAACTCGTACGACTTGACCACCGAAACTCCATTCGCTTTGCTCATCGCCGTAAACGTTACCACCCGAGCTGGTGCGCCTAGCTCGATCGGGGGGTATCGAAACCGTCGGCCAGGGGGCGCACGGCACGACAGTTGCCACGAAGCTCTCAGCTCTGCCCGAGCTCTCGACCCAGAGGCATGCCATGAACCCCGCCGTCCGCTCCGACCTGCTCGACTCCATGGGGCTGGTCGGTCGCGGGCTCGGCATCCTGCAGTCGGCGGCGCTGCGGGCGGGAAGAGGCCAGGAGATGGCGACGCTCGAGATGCGCCTGGCCATGCTGCGCGCGCGGCTGCAGGCGGGAAGCACCGGCCCGCAGCTGCTGGCCGGGGTGCGTCTCTTCGTCGAGGACTTCGAGGAATTCGTCAGCCAGCTTGCAGTACGCTAGGCGCACCGCCCCGGCATGGGGCAACGGGCGCCTCATGAACGCGAGATCTTCCGTAGTCGCCTTGCCGCGGGTCGACGACAGCAACGCCTCCCCGCGGCTGCGGCCGCGCCGGCGCGGGCCGGTCGCCCGCTTTCGCCTCCGCGTGACCTCGGGCGACACCATCGCCATCGGCCCGGGCAAGATCGACCTGCTAGAAGCCATCGCCGAGACGCGGTCAATCACCGCCGCGGCCAAGGCGATCGGCATGTCGTACCGCCGCGCCTGGATGCTGATCGACCAGCTCAACGCCACCCTTCGCCAGCCCGCGGTCACCTCGGCCAAGGGCGGCGAGCGCGGCGGCGGAAGCCGGCTCACCGCCGTCGGCGAAGACCTGATCGCGCGCTACCGGCGGATCGAGACGCGCGCCGCCGAGGCCTGCGCCGACGACATGGCCGCCCTTCTCGAACTGGTGAAGTAGCCGCCGAGGGGATGCGACGGGGGAGACGGCCCCCGGGGTGGCGGATCCCGCTAGCCCGGAACGCCGACGATCACGCTGGCGGCATTGAACAGCGCGATCGCCGCCGCGCCGGGCGCAAGCCCCAGCGACCGGGCGCTCTCCTGGGTGATGATCGCCGTGACCGTCTGCCCGCCGCCGACATCGACGATCACCTCGGCGTTCACCGCCCCCGGCTGAAGGCGCGTCACCGTGCCCCGCAGCTGGTTGCGCGCCGAAAGACGGGCGCTGCCGAGATCGGTGGCCACGAGCACCGAAGACGCCTTGACCAGGGCGAACGCCTCGGCGCCGACCGCCAGCCCCAGGCGGGCAATGCTCTCGTGGGTGACGACGGCGACGATCCGCTGGCCAGCGGTGAGCGTCAGCTCGACCTCATCGTTGACGGCGCCGCTGGCGAGAGCGGTGACCGTGCCGTGGAGCTGGTTGCGGGCGCTGATCTTCATGGTCGATTCGGGGTCCGAAGGGGGTCGGTCGGCGACGGCGCGGCCGTCGTGGATCCGGATCACATCGTCGGCGAAAGCCGCGACGTCGGCTTCGTCGTGGGTGATAAGAAGAATCGGCAGGGCGAGACGCGACTGCAGCTCGCGCAGCTCGTCGCGCAGCCGGATGCGCAGCGACGCGTCGAGCGCGGCGAAGGGCTCGTCGAGCAGCAGCGCGCGCGGCTCGGCGGCCAGGGCGCGGGCCAGCGCGGTGCGCTGCCGCTGGCCGCCGGAGAGCTCGTCGGGGTAGCGGTCGGCGAACGGCCGGATCTCGAGGGTATCGAGCCAGCGGTCGGCCGCGGCCAGCGCCTCGCCCCGGCGCGGATTGCGAAGTCCCCGGCTCAGGGCGAAGGAAACGTTCTGCCGCACCGTGAGGTGGGGAAAGAGCGCGTACTCCTGGAACACGTAGCCGAGCCGGCGCTCCCCGGCCGGCATGTCGAGCCCGGCGTGCGAATCGAACAGCGCCTCGCCGTCCAGGGCGACCCGGCCCTGGTCGGGCCGGAGCAGCCCCGCGATCGCCCGAAGGGTGAGGCTCTTGCCGGCGCCCGAGGGGCCGAACAGCACCAGTCGGGTCGCATTGCTGCGGAAGGCGATGTCGAGCGCGAAGCGATGCCCGCCGCTCTCCAGGGTCTTGCGGACCGAGACGTCCCAACGCACGGCGCCGCTCATGACCGGCCCGGAATCCGTGCCGGCGCCAGCCGGCCCGCCAGCAGCAGGATGGCGACGCAGGTCGCAGAGGTGAGCAGCACCAGGCCGTTGGCGAGCTCGTCCTGGCCGGCCTGCACCGCCTCGTAGACGGCGATCGAGAGCGTCTGCGTCTTGCCCGGGATACTGCCGGCGACCATCAGCGTCGCGCCGAACTCGCCCAGGGCGCGGGCGAAGGCGAGCAGCACGCCGGCGAGGATGCCGCGCCAGGCCAGGGGCAGCGTCACGCGAAAGAAGACCGCGGCCGGGCCGAGTCCGAGCACCTTCGCGGCCTGCTCGAGCTGCGCGTCGACGTTCTCGAACGCCGCCCGCGCCGACTTGCAGACGAACGGAAAGGCGACGATCGCCGCCGCGATCACCGCTCCCTGCCAGGTGAAGATCAGGTGGATGCCGAAGCTGCGCTCGAGCCAGCCGCCGAGCCAGCCGCGCCGGCCGATGACGACCAGCAGGTAGTAGCCGAGCACAGTCGGCGGCAGCACCATCGGCAGGAGCAGCACGGAGTCGACCAGCTCACGGCCCGGGAAACGGTGCCGGGCCAGGGCGAAGCCGGCGGCGACGCCGAGCACCAAATCGATGGCGGTCGCCCAGAGCGCGACCTTGAGCGACAGGCCGAGGGCGACCCAGGCGGCCTCCACGGTCAGGGCGCGGCGAAGCCGTGCTTCGCCAGGATCGCCTGGCCGGCGGGCGAGAGGACGTAGGCGACGAACTGCTGCGCGCCGGCCGGGTTGGCGCCGGCCGCAACCGGGGCGATCGGATAGAGCACCGGCGCGTCGGTCGGGACCGTGAACGCGAGCCGCACCTTGCCCGGCAGGACGGCCGCATCGGTGGCATAGACGAAGCCGGCGTCGACCTCGCCCCGGGCCACGTAGTCGAGCGCCTGGCGCACCGACTGCGCGCCGACCGCCTTGGCCTCGATCGCCGGCCAGAGCCCGGCCTTCTCGAGCACCGCCCGGGCGTAGCGACCGACCGGCACGCTCGCCGGAACGCCGATGGCCACCCGCCGGAACGCGGGCGCGGCGAGCTCGGCCAGCGACTTCGGCACGACGGCGGCGTCCGACGGAACGACGACGACCAGGGCATTGCGGGCGAACACCGCCCGGTCGGCCGGGCGGACCAGCCGGCGCTGCTCGGCCTGGTCCATCGTTTCCATGTCGGCGCTGGCGAACACGTCGACCGGCGCGCCCTGGGCGATCTGCTGCAGCAAGGCGCCGGAGGCGGCGAAGTTGAAGCGGACCGGCGTGCCCGGATGCGCCGCCTCGAACGCCTGGCCGATCTCGCGGAAGGCGTTGGTGAGGCTGGCGGCGGTGGAGACGGTGAGCTCGGCGGCGAGCGCCGGCGCCATCGCGGCGGCCAGCATCAGGCCGGTGAGCGCCGTGCGCAGGATCCGGCGGGGCGTCATCGTCTGCGGGGCGCGAGCGAAATGCACGGCGAACTATAACGGTAGGTCCGGCGCTCCGTTTCGGTGGCGGGTCGCGCCGCGGGCTTCGCGGCAGGCAAAATCGGGCCGATGATCCTTCTCACCGGCGCCACCGGCTACATCGGCTCGCACACCTGGCTCGCCCTGAACGCGGCCGCGATGCCGGTGGTCGGCATCGACGACTTCTCCAACAGCTCGCCGGAGGTGCTGCGCCGGCTCGAGGCGCTCGGCGCCGACGTCTCCCGCTTCGCCCGGGTCGACGTCACCGACCGGGCAGCGCTGGCGCAGGTCTTCGGCCGCTGGCCGATCCAGGCGGTGGTGCACTTCGCGGCCAAGAAGGCGGTCGGCGAGAGCGTCGCCCAGCCGCTGGAGTACTACGCCAACAACGTCGGCGGCACCATCGCCCTCGCCCAGGCGATGCAGGCGCACGGCTGCAAGGCGATCGTCTTCAGCTCCAGCGCCAGCGTCTACGGCCAGCCGGAGAGCCTCCCGGTGCGCGAAGACGCCGCCCTCGAGCCGAGCAGCCCCTACGCCTCGACCAAGCTGATGAGCGAGAACATCCTCCGCGACGCCGAGCGCGCCGACCCGGCCTGGCGGATGGCCCTGCTGCGCTACTTCAACCCGGTGGGGGCGCATCCGAGCGGCACGATCGGCGAAGATCCGCGCGGCACGCCAAACAACCTGATGCCCTTCGTCGCCCAGGTCGCCGTGGGCAAGCGTCCGCGGCTTTCGGTCTTCGGCACCGACTACGAGACGCCCGACGGCAGCGGCGTGCGCGACTACCTTCATGTGCAGGACCTGGCCGAGGGGCATGTCGCCGCCTTGAAGCACCTCTTGGATGGCGGCGAGTCGCTGACCGTCAATCTCGGCACCGGCCGGGGCGTCAGCGTGCTCGAGCTGGTGCGGGCGTTCGAGCGCGCCAGCGGCCAGAGCATCCCCTACGAGACCGCCCCGCGGCGGCCGGGCGACGTCGCCGCCTGCTACGCCGACCCGGCGCTGGCCGAGCGGCTGCTCGGCTGGAAGGCCCGGCTCGGCCTGGACACGATGTGCGCCGACAGCTGGCGCTGGCAGTCGGCCAATCCGGACGGCTACGCAGCCGGCTGATCCGACCGCCGGTCCGTCCCCGGGGCGGACCCTCTTGTAAATCCGTTAAAACGTCTGCAACTTAAAGGCCCGGGACGGGCTCGGAAGTTGCTCGCCGAATATACTGAGGTCTCACTTGCCGAAATCGTCCCAATCTCCCGCAGCTGGCCGGTATCCGAAGGGGTCTCTCATGGGTGTGAAACTCAAGGTCGCGGGCTGGCTGGCCCTCGGCGCCGTCGCGGGGGCGCTCACCACCCTGCAGCTCGAGGCGACGGCCCGCAACTCGGTCGCGCAGTTGCCGATCGAGGAGCTGCAGCAGCTCGCGGCGGTGTTCGGCATGGTCAAGAGCGACTACGTCGAGCCGGTCGACGAGAAGAAGCTCATCGGCGACGCGATCGGCGGCATGGTCGCCGGGCTCGACCCGCACTCCCAGTACTTCGACAAGAAAAGCTTCAAGGAATTCCGCGAGCAGACCACCGGCCGCTTCGTCGGCATCGGCATCGAGATGGGCATGGAAGACGGCCTGGTGAAGGTCATCAGCCCGATCGAAGGCTCGCCCGCATTCCGCGCCGGCCTGAAGAGCGGCGACCTCATCACCAAGATCGACGACCAGATGGTGCGCGGCCTCACCGTCGACCAGGCGGTCAAGCGCATGCGCGGCGAGCCGCAGACGCGCGTCATCCTCACCGTGTTCCGCAAGGCCGAGCAGCGCACCTTCCCGGTGACGATCGTCCGCGAGGAGATCCGGCTGCAGAGCGTGCGTGCCAAGCTCGTCGAGCCCGGCTACGCGTGGCTGCGGGTCGCCCAATTCCAGGACCGCACCGTCGACGATTTCGTCAGGAAGCTCGAGGAGCTCTACAAGCAGGAGCCCAACATGAAGGGGCTGGTGCTCGACCTGCGCAACGACCCGGGCGGCCTGCTCGAGGGCGCGGTCGCCATCTCCGCGGCCTTCCTGCCGACCGATTCGGTGGTGGTCACCACCAACGGCCAGATCCCCGATTCCAAGCAGACCTTCAAGGCCTCGCCCGAGTACTACATGCGCCGCGGCAACGCCGACCCCTTGAAGCGCCTGCCCGAGGGCCTGAAGAAGGTGCCGCTGGTGGTGCTGGTCAACGAAGGCTCGGCCTCGGCCAGCGAGATCGTCGCCGGCGCCCTGCAGGACTATCGCCGCGCCACCATCATGGGCGCGCAGACCTTCGGCAAGGGCTCGGTGCAGACGGTGCGCCAGCTCTCCGCCGATACCGCGCTGAAGATCACCACCGCCCGCTACTACACGCCGAGCGGGGCCTCGATCCAGGCCAAGGGCATCGTTCCCGACGTCATGCTCGACGAGACCGCCGAAGGCAACCTGTTCGCGGCGCTGCGCACCCGCGAGGCCGACCTCGACAAGCACCTGATCAGCGGCCAGGGCGCCGAGCAGAAGGACGAAGCCCGGGAGAAGGCGCGCGAGGAAGCGCGCAAGAAGCTCGAGGCCGATCTCGCCGCCCGCAACGGCGCGCCCAAGCCGCCGCTGGAGTTCGGCAGCGCCGAGGACTTCCAGCTCGTCCAGGCGCTGAACCGCCTCAAGGGCAAGACGGTGATCGCCAGCAAGACCGCGGTCGAGCGCAAGGCGGAAGCGACGACCAACTGAGCGAGGACACCATTTCCCTCGCCGAACGCCCGTGCGCTCCACGGGCGTTCGCGCTTGTGCCTCGCCCATGACCGACGACGACCTGCTGCGCTACTCGCGCCACCTGCTGCTCGAGGACATCGGCATCGAGGGCCAGGCCCGAATCGCCGCGGCCCATGCCCTGGTGATCGGCGCCGGCGGCCTCGGCTCGCCGGTGGCCCTGTTCCTCGGCTCGGCCGGCGTCGGCCGGATCACCCTGGTCGATGGCGACAAGGTCGACCTCACCAACCTGCAGCGGCAGATCGCCCACGACCTGTCGACGCTCGGCGAGGCGAAGGCGATCTCGGCGACGCTTCGCGTCGGCAGCATCAACCCGCGGATCGAGGTGACCGCGCTGGTCGAGCGGGTCGCCGGCGAGCGGCTCGACGAACTGGTCGCGGGCGCCGACGTCGTCGTCGACTGCAGCGACAACTTCGCCACCCGCCAGGCGGTCAACGCCGCCTGCGTGCGCCACGCCCGGCCGCTGGTCGCGGGCGCGGCGATCGTCTTCGACGGCCAGATCTCCGTCTACGACACCCGCGATGCGGCCTCGCCCTGCTATGCCTGCGTCTTCCCGCCGGACGCCGCGTTCGAGGACGTCGCCTGCTCCACCATGGGCGTGTTCGCGCCGCTGGTCGGCATCATCGGCAGCATGCAGGCGGCCGAGGCGCTGAAGCTCGTCGCCGGCATCGGCCGCTCGCTCGCCGGCAGGCTGCAGATGCTCGATGCCCGGGCGATGGAATGGACCGAGATGCGGGTCGAGCGCGATCCGGACTGCCCGGTCTGCGCCCGCCGGCCGCGGCCCGGCCCATCGCCCGGGACGGCGGCCGGGGCCTGTTAGGCTTCAACGATGGAAAAGCCCGGCGCGCTTCTGCCCCCGCGCACCTTCCCCACGGCGCAGGAAGACGCCGCGAAGGAAGAAGAAGTCCCCCACGCCCGCTACGAGGGCCCGGAGAGCTCGTACCGTCTCGCCTTCACCGACACCGACTTCCTGCTGCGCGAGGAGCTGCGGCCGGTGCGCATGCAGCTCGAGCTGCTCAAGCCCGAGCTGGTGCAGAACGAGCAGAGCGTCGAGGCGACGATCGTCATCTTCGGCAGCGCCCGGATCCTCGCGCCCGAGGTGGCGCAGAAGGAGCTCGAGGCGGCGCAGGCCGCCGGCGATGCGAAGGCGCTGCGCGTCGCCGAGACCGGCGCCGCGATGTCGCGCTTCTACGACGAGGCTCGGCGGTTCTCGGCCATCGTCACGCGCCGCTCGGCCACCCTGCACAAGCCGCTCTACGTCGTCACCGGCGGCGGCCCGGGCATCATGGAAGCCGGCAACCGCGGCGCCTTCGAGGTCGGCGGCAAGAGCATCGGCCTCAACATCGTGCTCACCCACGAGCAGGTGCCCAACCGCTACATCACGCCCGAGCTCTGCTTCCAGTTCCACTATTTCGCGCTCCGGAAGATGCACTTCCTGATGCGCGCCATCGCCCTGGTGTGCTTTCCCGGCGGCTTCGGCACGCTCGACGAGCTGTTCGAAGTGCTGACCCTGGTGCAGACCGGCAAGTCGAGGATGCGGCCGATCCTGCTGTTCGGCCGCGAGTTCTGGACTCGCCTGGTGAACTTCGAGCTGCTGGTCGAGACCGGCATGATCGCGGCGCATGACCTGCACCTCTTCCACTTCGTCGAAACGGCCGAGGAGGCCTGGGCGGTGCTGGCGCAGGAGTACGGATTCGATCTGCCCGACACCACCACCGGCGAGTTCGCGGTCGATGTCTAGCGGGGCGACGTGGAGATGAAGCGGAAGGTCAGCCTGATCGGCGCGCCCACCGACATCGGTGCCGGAACGCGCGGCTCGAGCATGGGCCCGGAGGCGCTGCGCGTCGCCAACATCGGCCCGGTGCTCGAGAGCCATGGCCTCGAGGTGTTCGATCGCGGCAACCTCGCCGGCCCGCCCAACCCGTGGAAGCCGCCCGAGGACGGCTACCGCCACCTCGACGCCGTGATCGCCTGGAATCGCAGCGTCCATGTCGCGGTCCATGCCGAGCTGACCGAGGGCCGGATGCCGGTGCTGCTCGGCGGCGACCACAGCCTGGGCATCGGCTCGATCAGCGCCGTCGCCCGCTATTGCCGCGAGACCAACCGGAAGCTGCGCGTCCTCTGGCTCGACGCCCATGCCGACTTCAACACCCACCAGCTCACCCCGAGCGGCAACCTGCACGGCATGCCGGTCGCCTGCCTCTGCGGCTTCGGGCCGCAGGAGCTGATCGAGATCGGCGGCAAGGTGCCGGCGATCAGCCCGAAATGGGTGCGGCAGATCGGCATCCGCAGCGTCGACGCCGGCGAGAAGAAGTTCGTCCACGACAACGGCCTCGAGGTGTTCGACATGCGCTACATCGACGAGATGGGCATGCGCCACACCATGGAGCTGGCGCTGGCGACGATCGACGCCAACACCCACCTGCATGTCAGCTTCGACGTCGACTTCCTCGACGCCGACATCGCCCCCGGCGTCGGCACCACCGTCAAGGGCGGGCCGACCTACCGCGAGGCTCAGCTCTGCATGGAGATGATCGCCGACACCGGCGCCATGGGCTCGCTCGACGTGATGGAGCTCAACCCGGCGCTCGACGTTCGCAACCGCACCGCCGAGATCGCCGTCGACCTGATCGAGAGCCTGTTCGGCAAGAGCACCCTGATGCGCCGCTGAGCGCCGCGCTCAGGGCCTGACCGCGTCGCAGTCGGTGGCCTTGAGCGGCTCGCGGCGCTCGACCAGCGTCTTCTCCAGCTTCGGTGGCCGGCCCGAGAGGTGGATCGACTTCTGCAGTTCGAACAGGCCCGGCCGCTTCGGCTCGGGCGTGAGCGTCATGTCGACGGCGCCGTCGCGCAGGTCGACGACGCCGCTGCCGGTGCTGCGGGTGTTGGCGCTGTCGATGACGAGGCTCTGGATGCGGGCTTGGCCGCCGCCCAGCTCGGCACGGACCGCCGCGCACGGCAGGGGCAGCGGCTCGTTGCCGCTGATGAAGGTGCGCATGAGCTTGCCCATGGCGAGGCCCATCTGCGCATCGAGCAAGCTCGGGATCGTGCCCGCCGAGAGCGCGGCCGAGACCGTGCCCGAGAGGGTGGTGCGCAGCGCCTCGACGTCGGCCCCGACCGCCTTCAGCGCCGAGCGGACATGCAGCACGCCGGTGAGACGCTGCTTCTCGTCGCTCGTGGCAAGCAGCACTTCGAGGCGAACGCCGCGAGTCTCGAGCTGCGCCTGCGAGCGCGGCGGATGCTGGCGCAGGTCGAGGAGGACCGTGCCGGTCGAGTGGCCGCCGCCCCAGCCGACGTCGAGCCCCGAGACCGCCAGCACGCCGGCGTCGAGCCGGGCATCGAGCTTCAAGCTCTGCAGCAGCGGCACCGCCGCGACCCGAAATCGCTTCGCCCGAAAGGCGATGGCGGCATCGGTCTCTCTCGCACGCGCGAAGGGGTCGGGCGCCGCCGCGGGCGAGGCTGCGCCGGCAACCGCGCGGGCGGCCCGGGTGTCGGGCTTCGGCAGCGATGTGCCCTTCCCTGCCAGCCACAGCAGGTCGGCCAGGTCGGTGCTGTCGCTGGCGAGGGTGGCGCTGAGTGAAGGCCGCTCGCCGCGCCGCGACCAGGCGAGCTCGCCGGCGAGATCGGTGGCGCCGATCTTCGCCCGGGCCGACTTGAAGGCGTAGGCGGCATCGTCGGCAAGGAGCCGCCCTTCGACGCGAAAGGCGCGCGGCTCGGCCGGGCGCGGGCCGATCACCGGATGAAGGCCGGCGAGCGAGTTGCCGCTGACGATCGCCGCGGCGTCGATGCGCAGGCCGCGGAACAGGTCGGCGGCACGGCCGTCGGCTTCGAGGCGCGCGCCTTGCACGGCAGCATGCCCGCGCAGCGGAAACCAGCGCCCGGTCTCGATGAAGGTGATCTCCTTGCCGGCGTCGGCGCCGCCCTCGAAGGCGACGCCGCGCCAGCGGCCGTCGAAATCGACCCGGTTGACGAGCGCGAGGTCGCCCGCGGCATCGCCGTCCTTCGCCGCGAGGTCGGTGGCGCGGCTGTTCCATTCGAACGCGAGGCCCTCGTGGACGAAGCTCAGCGCGATCCGCTGCGGCTCGAGCGCCTGGAACCAGAAGTGCCCCGGACCTCGGTCCTCGGGGTCGCGCAGGCGCCAGTTGCGCCGGCCGTCCGCCTGGCGCAGGAGATGGACCTCGCCATCGCGCAGGATCATCCTCGTGACCAGCCAGCGGCCGTCGTAGCGATGCCAGGCCAGCTGGAACACGGCCCGGCCGAGCGCGGCGAACGGCCGGCTCGCATCGGCCCAGGGCGCATTGGCGATGCGCACGCCGTCGAACGCGACCTCGGGCGTCAGCGTGTCGGTGAGCCCGAGGCGCACGCGGTCGAAGTGGACCTCGCGTCCCGAGGTCTTGCTGAGGTAGGCGCCGAGCGAGTGCGCCAACCACCACGGATGCGACGCGATCACGGCGACGAGAAGGACGATCAGCCCGAGAGCGACGAGGAGCCCGCGGCGCGGCGCGCGCGAGCGGCGACGCGGCGACGTCATCGAAGGCAGGAATGCTGCTTGCTCGCGAACACGACCGACATCGAGGACACCCTCCATGAACAGCAGCCAAGGGCAAAAGCCGGGCCCGGCCGGCACCGATTGGGAAGACGACGACGAACCCTGGCGCCATCCGCCCGTTCCCCCGAAGGACGCCGGCATCGCCGATTCGCTCGGCAAATCGGTGTCCGACGTCGTCACCGGGCCGCTCGAAGGCGACCCGGAGAAGGCGAAGAAGCCGGCGCAGAAGCCGACGACGAAGCCCTAGCCGGGCGGCGCCGTTCAGCGCGGGCCTCGCGCCGTCGGCGCCGGCGCGACGGCTCGGCCAGAATCGAGCCCATGGCCCTGGAAAGCAGCACCCACGAGCCCGAGCCCGCCAGGGAGGAAATCGACGCCCTCGCCGGACCCACCCTGCTCGAGTTCGGCACCTCGTGGTGCGGCCACTGCCGGGCGGCGCAGCCGCTGATCGCCAGCGCCTTCGCCGGCCATCCGCAGGTGCGCCACATCCGCATCGAGGACGGCAGCGGACGGCCACTCGGGCGCACGTTCGGCGTCAAGCTGTGGCCGACACTGGTCTTCCTACGCGACGGTCGGGAGCAGGCGCGCGCGGTCCGGCCGCGCAGCGTCGAGGCGATCGAAGCCGGCTTGGCGGAAATCGATCGGACCCCTTCATGAAGATCGCCACCTTCAATGTCAACGGCATCACCAGCCGCCTGCCACGCGTGCTCGAATGGCTCGCCGAGGCCCAGCCCGACATCGCCTGCCTGCAGGAGCTCAAGACCTCGGACGAGACCTTCCCGCGCCTGGAGATCGAGGCCGCGGGCTACAGCGCGGTCTGGCATGGCCAGAAGGGCTTCAACGGCGTCGCCGTGCTGGCCCGAGACGGCGGTGGCCTGACCGAGCGGCGCCGCGGCCTGCCCGGCGACCCGGATGACACGCACAGTCGCTATCTGGAGGCTTCGGCGCACGGCGTGATCGTCGCCTCGATCTACCTGCCGAACGGCAATCCGCAGCCCGGGCCGAAGTTCGCCTACAAGCTGGCCTGGTTCGAGCGCCTGATCGAGCATGCCGCGAGCCTGGTCGGCAGCGCCGAGCCCGTGCTCCTGATCGGCGACTACAACGTCGTCGCCACCGACGGCAAGGGCGACATCTACAACGCCGCCTCGTGGAAGAAGGATGCGCTGCTGCAGCCGGAGAGCCGCGAGGCCTACCGGCGCCTGCTCGCGCAGGGATGGATCGACGCCATCCATGCGCTGCACGAAGGCGAGCCGATCTACACCTTCTGGGACTACTTTCGCGACCGCTTCGCGCGCGACGCCGGCCTGCGCATCGATCACCTGCTGCTCAACGCGCCGGCGAGCAAGCGCCTCCTGCAGGCCGGCGTCGACCGCGCGGTGCGCGGCCGGGAAAAGCCGAGCGATCACGCGCCGACCTGGGTGGTGCTCGACTGAAGGAGGGTCGGGGCGAGCGCTCCAGGCGCAGCCCCTGACATGACCGTTCGGCCTCGATGCCGGTTTATTGCGGACCGTGGTCGTAGGCGTTCTTCGCCGGTGTGCTCTGACCCTTGAACTTGGCGTTCGCCTTCGCGCCGAAATCGCGCATCCGGTCGGCGGTGCGATGGCCGAAGTTCTCCGTCGCGACGACGGCGCGCTTGCTCTCCGACTTGAGCGTCTTCTTCTCTTCGCCGCGGTAGGTGCCGTCGGCGCTGCTCGAGTTCAGGCCGTGCTTGGCCATGACCTCTTCGCGGTTGCGGTCGCGGCGGGCCTGGTCGGCGCTGTCGAACGGCGCGGCGCCGGCGGTGGCGCAGGCCGCGACGGCGGCGAGCGAGAGCAACAGGCGGGACATCGATTTCATGGCGTTCTCCTGACGGACTTCGATGGCCTCACTGTGCCTCTCCCTGCCCGCTCTGCCCATCGCCGAAGTGCCCGTGGGCACCGCCGACCGGTTCGCCTCGGGGCGTGGGAAAGCACCTACCCGGCTCAGGCCTGCCACACCCCGTGGCCGGCCTCGCGCAGGCCGATCGCGAGCTCGACTTCCATCTCCCGGGCCGCCTCGTACGGCATCGGGTTGTAGACGGCGTAAAGCGAAGGCACCAGGCGCAGGCCGTACTCCTGGACATAGCGGTTGGCCTGGACGCCGGCCTTGTGGCGGTCGAAGCGCAGGTCGGGATCGAGGCCGGTCATGCCGACGTAGAGGAAGGCCTTGGCGACGTCGCAGCCCGGGTTGGCCTCGCGGAAGCGCCGCTGGTTCCAGACCCGGTCGTCGAGCTCGACGACGTAGACGTGGTATCGCGAAGCCGGGCGGCGCGCTTTCATCGTGATGAAGCCGTGACGGGCCCGGGATCGTAGCGTGAGGCCTGGCTCGCAAACTCGGCGGCTTGCGGCGATGATGAACGGCTCGCCCACGGAGGAACCCAAGCATGAGCACTCGCTACGACGCGATCGTCATCGGCAGCGGCCAGGCCGCTCCGTCCCTCGCCGTCCGCCTGGCGGAGGCCGGCATGAAGACGGCGCTGGTCGAGCGCGAACACCTCGGCGGCACCTGCGTCAACGACGGCTGCATCCCGACCAAGACGCTGGTGGCGAGCGCCCGCGCCGCGCACGTTGCCCGGCGCGCCGCCGACTACGGCGTCGGCGTCGGTCCGGTCAGCGTCGACATGAAGGCGGTGAAGGCGCGCAAGGACGCCGTCGTCAAGCAGTCGATCGATGGCCTGGACAAGTGGATCGCCGGGACGAAGAACCTGAGCCTCGTCTGGGGCGACGCGCGCTTCACCGGGCCGCATGCGATCGAGGTGAACGGCGAGATGCTGGAGGCGCCGAAGATCTTCATCAACGTCGGCGCCCGGCCGGTCCTGCCCTCGTGGAAGGGCATCGGCGACGTGCCGGTGCTGAACAACACCTCGATGATGGCCGTCGACACCCTGCCGGAGCACCTGCTGGTCGTCGGCGGCAGCTACATCGGCCTGGAGTTCGCGCAGATGTATCGGCGCTTCGGCGCGCAGGTGACCGTGCTCGAGTTCGGCGACCGACTGATCGCTCGCGAGGACCCCGAGGTCTCGGCCGAGATCCAGCGCATCCTCGAGCGCGAGGGCGTGGCCTTCCACTTCTCGGTGAAGGACGCGACGGTGACCCGCGGCGCGGGCGGCAGCGGCGTGCGCGTCGTCGTCGACCCGGCGGGCCGGGCGCTGGCGATCGAAGGCAGCCACCTGCTCGCCGCCATCGGCCGCCGGCCGAACACCGACGGCCTCGGCCTCGACAAGGCCGGCATCGCCACCGACGCCCGCGGCTTCATCACCGTCGACGAGACACTTTCCACCAGCGTGCCCGGGGTCTGGGCGCTGGGCGACGTCAACGGCCGCGGCGCCTTCACCCACACCTCGTACAACGACTTCCAGATCGTCGCCGGCAACCTGCTCGACGGCGAGACGCGGCGGGTCGGCGACCGCATCCCGATTTATGCCCTCTTCATCGATCCGCCGCTCGGCCGCGTCGGCATGAGCGAGGCCGAGGTGCGTGCCCGGGGCAAGCCCGCCCTTGTCGGCGTGATGCCCATGACCCGGGTCGGCCGGGCGCGCGAGCGCGGCGAGACCCAGGGCTTCATGAAGGTGCTGGTCGATGCCGAGAGCGAACGCATCCTCGGCGCCTCGCTGCTCTGCATCGAGGGCGACGAGATCGTCCACATCCTGCTCGCGGCGATGGCCGGCAACCTCTCGTACAAGGTGATCGAGCGGGCGGTGCACATCCATCCGACCGTGAGCGAGCTGATCCCGACGCTGCTCGAATCGCTGGCGCCGCTCTCCTAGGGCAGCGGCACGGGGTCGTCTGCGCTGCCGCTCCGGGGCCCGCCTTCGGCGGGGCGATCCGGCGTGGGCAAAGCCTCGACGAAGAGCACGGGTCGCCCTGCGCCATCGAGCGCGACACGGATGCTCAGGCCCAGGCAGCACTCCTCGGCGACGCCGATGACCCGGCGGAGGGCCTGCTTCGTCGAGGCATCAGGCGGGAAAGGGAATGCGATCGGCACAGGTTCGACGGAAACTGCAAAGACCCAGTCTGGCGAAGCGGCCTTAGACGATCCTTAGTCCACGGCGGTGACGACCTGGCCGCTCCGTCCCGGCACGCTGCCCCAGTCCACCGCTTTCCTGGCGAGGGTGGAAGGGTCGATCGAACGATAGGCGTCGTCCAGGGTGCCAAGGCGATGGCCCTGGTCTTTCCAGCCGCGGATCAGCGCCGAGAACACCGACGCCAGCGCCTGCCCTTCCAGTTCGGCGTGCAGGGTATGGACCTGGGGCCGGTCCCGGGCGGTGAGGCCCAGCAGGTGGCGCACCACGTTGCCTTCGTCGATGCCGTCGCAGCCGATCAACTCGTCGAGCGTCGGCAGCGTGGTCGGAAACTGCGCGTGCCGGAGCGCGACGCCCTCGACGACCGGGACGAACGGTCCGCTGCCGCGTCCGTCGGAGGCGTGCGTCAGGCCCCAGCGATCGATCTGCCGAAACGCCTCCGCGTTCATCTGCCATCCGGCGGCGCCATGGCTGCCCGGCGGCTGGCCGAAGACGTCGACGAACCGGTCGAACGCGAGCTCCATCTGCCGAACGGTCCACGCCGCGTCCCGATGGCGAACCTTGTCCTGCCAGAGGACGTGATCCCAGGCATGCAGGCCGCACTCGTGACCGGCGCGCAGCGCCGATCGCATCGGCTCCGCCGCGACCTTGCCGATGTCGGGGCCGGGCAGGAGCAGGCCGTACAGCAGGGTGCGCAGTCCGTAGTGCGAGACGACCGAGGTCCGTGACACCTTGGACAGGAACCCCGGCCGAAGCGCCCGCCGCAGTGCCCAGCCTGTGTGGTCGGGCCCGACGCTGAACAGGAAGGTGGCCCGGACGCCCGCCCGCTCGAGCAGGCGAAGCAACCGGGGCACGCCTTCCTGCGTGCCGCGCAGCGTGTCGACGTCGACCTTGAGGGCGATGAGGGCCACCGCGAGGAGGCCTAGGCGGCCGCTTCGAGCAGGGCCCGCGCCTCGACCACGTGGCCGCGATAGGACTCGAATATGCGGCGCAGCGCCGTGGTCATGTCGATCTTGGGCCGCCACTGCAACTCGGCCATGGTCGAGGTGATCTTCGGCAGGCGATTGCGGACGTCCTGGTAGCCCACGCCGTAGAAATCGACCGCCGGCGTCTCGACGATGCGACAGCGACCGGCCGATTCGGCGTACTCCGGGAAGTCGGACGCCATCGTCAGCATCATCTCGGCGAGCTCGCGCACGGAATGATGGTTCCCGGGGTTGCCGATGTTGTAGATGCGCCCCGTGGCGATGCCGCCCGGGTTGGCGATGATCGTCTGCAGCGCGTCGATGCCGTCGGACACATCGGCGAACGAGCGCTTCTGATCGCCGCCGTCGACCAGATGGATCGGCTCTCCGCGCACGATCTGGCCGAGAAACTGCGTCACCACGCGCGAGGACCCTTCCTTGGTGTCGAACAGGGAATCCAGCCCCGAGCCGATCCAGTTGAATGGCCTGAAGAGCGTGTAGTTCAGCCCCTGCTCCTGTCCGTAAGCGCTGATCACCCGGTCCATGAGCTGCTTGGAACAGGCGTAGATCCAGCGCGGCTTGTTGATCGGGCCATAGACGAGATTGGAGCTTTCGGGGTCGAATTCCTCGTCGGGGCACATGCCGTACACCTCCGATGTGGAGGGAAAGACCAGGTGCTTCTTGTACCGGGCCGCAGCCCGGACGATCGGCAAGTTCGCCTCGAAGTCCAGCTCGAAGACGCGCAAGGGCTCGCGCACGTAGGTCGCAGGCGTGGCGATGGCGACCAGCGGAATGATCGTGTCGCACTTGCGGATGTTGTACTCGATCCACTCCCGGTTGATCGTGATGTCGCCCTCGAAGAAGTGCATTCGCGGGTGGTCGATCAGGGTGCCGAGGCGATCGGCGGCCATGTCCATTCCATAGACCTCCCAGTCGGTCGACTCGAGCAGGCGCCGCGACAGGTGATGGCCGATGAAGCCGTTGACGCCGAGGATGAGGATTCGTTTCATGAGCAGGTCGTTTGAACGTTTGCGCCGAGAAGAGCCGCGAGCGAATCGGCTGGGAGGGGTCCTGAAGGGGTTTGCATCTCGTGGATCAGCAGCTGGCCGCCGTCGCCGCAGACGGCGAAGACGCGGCCGTCCCGCACGTGCAGCCCGAGCGTCCGTTCCGCAACGGCCTGCCGCTGCGGCGGCGAGGCGATGCGCGCCTTGGCGATCACGAGCCGCGCGCCGGCGACGTCCGTGAAGGCACCCGGATACGGCGGCGCCACGGCGCGGATCAGGTTGTAGACCTCGGCCGCCGGACGCGACCAGTCGATCCGTCCGTCCTCGGGCCGGCGGGCGCCGAAGTAGCTGCCCCGGGCGAGGTCGTTCGGGGCGCGCGCCGCCTTTCCCGCCCGGATCGCCGGCAGCGATCGCCAGAGGATGACTTCGGCAGCGACGGTGACCTTGTCGAACACCTGCCGCGCCGTGTCGTCCGGGAGGATGGGCACGGCCAGCTGGTCGACGATGGCGCCGGCATCGGGCTTGGCGACCATCCAGTGCAGCGACGCGCCGGTCTCCGTCTCGCCGTGCAGCACGGCCCAGTTCGTCGGCGCCCGGCCGCGGTATTTCGGCAGCAGCGAGCCATGCATGTTGAACGCGCCCAGCTTCGCCAGCGCGAGCACCGCCTCGGGCAGCATCTGCCGGTAGTAGAACGAGAAGACCGCATCGGGCGCGGCGGCGGCCACCCGCGCGAGCAGCTCGGCTTCGCCGAGGTCGTCGGCGAATACGGTGGCCAGGCCCAGCTCGGCCGCGGTGTCGGCGACACGCTCGAACCATCGCGCCTCGCCGGCCCGGTCGCGATGCGTCACCACCAGGCTCACCTCGACGCCGCAGGCGCGCAGGACGCGCAGGCAGCGATCGCCGACGTTCGAGTACGCGAACACGACGGCCTTCATGCCACCTCGAGATGCGCCGGGTCGGCGCTTTCGAGGACCGCCTTGATCCGGTAGCGCGGCCGTCCGCGGACCTCCTGCTGGATCCGGCCGACGTACTCGCCCATCAGGCCGACGCCGAAGAGAACGATTCCGGTGAAGAAGAACTGCAGGGCGAAAAGGGTGAACACGCCCTCCACTTCCGCGCCGAACAGGAAGCGCCTCGCCAGGAGCAGGAAGAACAGGGCTCCCGAGCACAGCGACAGGACGATGCCGACGAACGAGAACCACTGCAACGGAACGATGGAAAAGCCGGTGACCAGGTCGAAGTTGAGGCGGATCAGCTGGTACAGGGAGTACTTCGACTCGCCCGCCGTCCTCGGCTCGTGCTCGACCTCGATCTCGGTCGGCGTCGCCGCGAAGGTGTAGGCCAGCGCCGGAATGAAGGTATTGACCTCGTGGCACTGGTTGATCGTGTCGATCAGCTCGCGGCTGTAGGCCCGCAGCATGCAGCCCTGGTCGGTCATGCGGATCCGGGTGATGCGCTCGCGCAAGCCATTCATCAGCCGCGACGCGGTGCGGCGGAACATCGAGTCGTTGCGCGTCCGGCGGACCGTGCCCACATAGTCGTGGCCGTCGGCCACGGCGGCGAGGAGCCGGGGGATCTCCTCGGGCGGGTTCTGCAGGTCGGCGTCGAGGGTGACCGCGATCCGCCCTCGCACATGCCCGAAGCCGGCGAGGATCGCCATGTGCTGGCCGAAGTTGCCGTTGAACATCACGACCCGGGTGACGTCGGGGCGCTTGCGGAACTGGGCGGCGAGCAAGGTCCCCGAACGGTCGGTGCTGCCGTCGTTGACGAAGATCACCTCGTAGTCGCAGCCGATCGCATCGAGAACCGGATACAGCCGTGCGAACAAGGCAGGCAGGACCGCCTCCTCGTTGAAGACGGGGATGACGACCGAGACGAGGCGCTGCTTCATCGTGCGACCTGGCGACAGGCGGCGGCCAGCGCGGCGCAGGCGCGTTCGACGTCGCCTGTGGACATCGCGGGAAAGAGCGGCAGGGTCAGCAGCGATCGACCGGCGCGCTCCGCCTGGGGAAGCATGCCCTCGCGCCAGCCGAGCGATCGGTAGTACGAGAACAGGTGCAGCGCCGGATAGTGGACGCCCGTGCCCACGCCGGCGTCGCGCATCAGCTGCATGACCGCGGCCCGTTGCGCGTTCGCCGGCAGCATCACCTGGAACATGTGCCAGTTGGTGATGGCGCCCTGCCCGCGGGTCGGCGGGGGCAGGACGATGCCGAGGTCTTCCAGCTGCATTTGCCGGGCGACCTCGAAGTACGCCTTCGCCAGCTCGGCACGCCGCCGGGTGACCTCGCCCAGCCGCCGGAGCTGTCCCAGGCCGATGGCCGCGTTGATGTCGGTCAGGTTGGACTTGCCGCCCGGCATGACGACGTCCATGCCGTCGAGGCCGCTGCGCACCACGCCCTGCAGCCGCAGCTGCTCCGCGCGCCGGGCTTCGAAATGCGAGCTCAGCACCAGGCAGCCGCCTTCGGCGCAGGTGATGTTCTTGTTGGCCTGGAAGCTGAAGCTGACGAGGTCGCCGAAGGAGCCGATCAGCTTCTCGTTCCAGCGCGAGCCGATGGCCTGGGCCGCATCCTCGATCACGCGCAGGCCGTGCCGACGCGCGATCGCGTAGAGGCGATCCATGTCGACCGGCAGGCCGGCCAGATAGACCGGCATGAGAGCCCGGGTCCGGGGCGTGATGGCGTCTTCGACGGCTTGCAGGTCGATGTTTCTCGTCGTCGGGTCGATGTCGGCGAACACCGGCGTCGCCCCCACGGCGACGATCACGTTGGCCGTGGCGACCCAGGTGATCGAGGTGGTGATGACCTCGTCGCCCGGACCGATGCCGGCCACGCGAAGCGCAGTCTCCATCGTCGCCGTGCCGTTGGCGAATGCGCGTACCGGCCGAGCGGCGAACAGCTTCGACAGCTCGGCCTCGAACTCGGCGACTTTCGGTCCCGACGTGATCCATCCGGATTCCAGCACGTCGGCCACGCCGCGGATCGTGGCTTCGTCCAGGGCCGGCCTGGCGAAGGGCAGGAACGCAGGCGCGGTCACGGTGCTCATCCTCGGGACATCACGAAGACGCCTGCCAGGATCAGGGCGATGCCCGCGACCCGGGTCGGGCCGATCAGCTCGCCGAACAGGTACCAGGCGGCGATCGCGTTGACCACGTAGCCCAGCGACAGCATCGGATAAGCGAGCGAAACGTCGGCGCGCGACAGGGCGACGATCCAGACGCCGACGCTGACGACATAGCAGCCCAGGCCGGCCATGATGGGCCACTGCGCCAGCACCCGGCCGGCCGTGGACAGCGCGTTCGCCGCATCGAGGTGCAGGGGGCCGAGCGGCGTCACGCCGGCCTTCAGCAGGAGCTGGGCGAGCGCGTTCAGGAGCACCCCGACGACGATGGTGAGGAAGGTGGAAAGGGTCACGGCGGCGCCCGCTTGAAGTTGGTGACGACCACCCGGCGCGAATCGGCGGCGAGGGGAACCATGGCGACCTTGCGGTCCAGGAGCACAGCATAGGTCTCCGGCGACATGATTGCCACCGCTTTGGCGCCCGACTGCCAGGCGTTGATGAATCCGTCCAAGGTGGGAAACCACTTCTCGGGCTCGCGCTTGACTCCGAATTCGAGCTCGTCGGGCGCTTCGACCATGATCGTCGTGCGCCGCAGGTAGAAGGGCAGCGTGTGGTCGAGCAGCCGGACCGAATAGATCGGCATGCCCGGCTCCAGCACGGCCGTGATCGGGGCGACGAGCCCCACGCCCGATCGCTCGCGACCGAAGGTCTCGTGGGCGACGAGCGCGCCGCTGACCAGGAAGAACATCGTCAGGGCGTAGACGACGATGCTCCGTCCGACACGGCCGCGGCCCACCCAGAGCGCGGCCGCCAGGCCGCACAGGGTCAGGGCGAGCAGGATGGCGAGCGAGCCGGCGTAGGCGTGGAACGCCTCGCGCATGACCGGCTCGCCGCCTTGCCGGGAAAGAAGCGGCAAGGCAAAGAGGCCGGCGACGACCAGGCCAGCGGCCACGAGCACGTGCCGTCGCCACTGCGCCGGGGCGAGCCGATCGAGCGCGACTGCGGCGAGGATCGCGAGGGCGGGAAAGATGGGAACGATGTAGCCCGGCAGCTTCGAGCCCGAAAGGCTGAAGAAGACGAAGATGACGGCGGCCCAGACGCCGAGCAGAAGCGCCGGCTTGAAGCCGGGCCGGCGAGCGTCTTCCCGGACCACGGTCGTCATTCCCCACGACAGCCCGATCCAGGGCAGGATGCCGACGATGAGCTGCGGGATGAAATACCACCAGGGCGCGCCGCGGTGATGGACGCCCGAGAGATAGCGGGCGAAGTGCTCGTGGATGAAGAAGAAGGAGACGAACTCGGGATTGCGCATCGAGATCAGGAAGAACCAGGGCTCGACGATGACCAGGAAGATCAGCATGCCGGCACCGATGTGCAGGCGGCGCCAAAGCTGCCAATCGCGGCCGATGAGCGAATAGACGACCAGCACCGCGCCCGGCAGGACGATGCCGATGAGGCCCTTGGTCAACACCGCCACCGCCATCGAGGCCCAGGCGAACGCCATCCAGTTGCTCTCCTGCTCTTCGGTCGCACGGGGATGCTGCGCCATGAGCACGCCGGCCAGCACGCCGGCCAGGGCCGCGGAGACGCCCATGTCGAGCGAATTGAAGTGGGACGCGATGTTCCAGGTCGGCATCGCGAGCAGGATCAGCCCGGTGCCGGCAGCCACGCGCGGCCCGAACCACCGGCTGGCGGCGAGCATGGAGATGCCCAGTCCGAAGGCGCCGCTCAGGGCCACCCAGAGGCGTGCCTGCCATTCGCCGATGCCGAACGCCCAGTAGGCGATGGCGGTCATCCACAGCTGGAACGGCGGCTTCTCGAAGTACTTCAGGCCGTTGTAGCGGATCGTGACCCAGTCCCGGCTGACCAGCATCTCGCGTGCGATCTCGGCATAACGACCCTCGTCCGAGGGCAGCAGATGACGCATCCCGAGCGGCAGGAACCAGGCGAGCGCGACGATCAGCAGGACGAGGATCGTCGTACGATTCAGACTCACTTGCCGCATCGCGGGCAGCCCCACGCCCTGCCGCCGAGGTGGCAGGGCATGCTCATCGACGGGCATGGACGAGGGCGGGCGAGAAGGGCATTGCGTCTCAGGATCGATTCGCAGACTTAGCCGAAGGTTAGGGGAAAGGAATGCCCCTGCCGGCGCCGGACCGGAGGGCCTGCTCAGGCGCCGCTAAGTTTTTCGAGGGAGACTTGGTCACGAAGGCGGGTGCAATTGCGAATCTTGCTGGTCGAAGATGACCGAATGATCGGCGAGGCGATCGAGCGGTCGCTGAAGGACGCGGCCTATGCGGTCGACTGGGTGCGCGATGGCGCGATGGCCCTCGCCGCGGTCGACACGCAGGGCTACGACCTGATCCTCCTCGACCTCGGCCTTCCCCGCCACGACGGGCATACGGTGCTCGCCCACGCCAGGAGCAAGAACAGCGGCGTCCCGGTCATCATCGTCTCGGCCCGGGAGGCGCTCGACGAGCGTCTGCGCGGGCTGGACGGCGGCGCCGACGACTACGTCCTGAAGCCGTTCGAGATGAGCGAGCTGCTGGCGAGAATGCGCGCCGTGATCCGGCGGCGCACCGGCGTGCCGCATCCGGTGATGAGCAACGGCGTCATCTCGCTCGACCCGGCGACGCGGGAAGCAACCGTCGACGGCGAGTCCCATACCCTGACGGCGCGCGAGTTCGCCCTGCTCCAGGCTTTCATGTTCCGGCCGGGCGCGATACTCTCGCGCCGGGAGCTCGAGGACCGCATCTACGGCTGGAACGAGGAAGTCGAGAGCAACGCCGTGGAGTTCCTCATTCATACGCTGCGCAAGAAGCTCGGCGCGACGGCGATCAGGAACGTGAGGGGTGTCGGGTGGATGGTGGCAAGAAGAAACTGACCGGCTCGCTCCAGTTTCGCCTGTCCGCCACGCTCTCGGCGCTGATCGCGCTGCTGGCGATCGCCGCGGGTACGTTCTCGTACATGACGGCGTTCGATGAGGCCATCGAGTGGCAGGACGCCAACCTGCGCCAGATGTCGCTGATGAACGACGGCCACAACGCGCAGGTCGACGTGCCGATCATCATCATCGACACCGTCCCCGATCCGGATCTCCAGGTCGTCATCGAGGTGCTCGGCCCGTCGAACGTCGCCCACCTCGGCGGCTCGTCCAAGTTCTCGACGCCGGTCCGCGACGGCATGCAGACCGTCCATGTCGACGGCGAGGCCTGGCGCCTGTATGCGCGTCGGCTCGAGAGCGGCAACGAGCTCGTGGTCGCCCAGCGCTCGGCGGAGCGCGACGAGGTTGCCACGCTCAGCGCGCTGCAGGCGATCGTGCCGCTGGCCGCGCTGCTCCCGGTGCTGATCGTCCTGATCAGCGTGGTCGTGCAGCGAACGCTCAGGCCGATGACGCTGCTGGCCCGCGACCTCGACCGGCGAACCGAGCACGACCTGGCCGCGCTCAAGGGCGGCTCCGTGCCGAACGAGCTTCGGCCGTTCATGGCCTCGATCAACCGGCTGCTCGCCAGGCTGGAGGGGGCCCTTGCCGCGCAGCGCCGCTTCGTTGCCGTGGCGGCGCACGAGCTGCGCTCGCCGCTGACCGCCCTGACGCTGCAGGCGGAACAGCTCTCGGCCCGGATCCGCACGGTCGAGGAGAAGGAGTTCATGGCCCGGCTGCAGTCCGGCCTGCAACGGATGCGCAGCCTGCTGGAGCAGCTGCTGACCCTGGCGCGGGCGGAAGCGGGCGCCGTCGAAGGCGACGTCGCCGCGAGCTGCTCCGTCTCGGCGATCCTGCGCAGCGTGATCGAGGAGCACATTCCCCTCGCGGAGGCGCGGCAGATCGATCTCGGCGCCGTCGGCGAAATGGCCGGCGACGCGTGGGTCGCCGGCAAGGCGGTCGACATCTACGCGATGCTGCGCAACCTGCTCGACAACGCGATCCGCTACACCCCCGTCGGCGGCCGCGTGGACGTCAGTGTCCGTCGCGAAGACGACCGGGTCCGCATCGACATCGTCGACGACGGTCCGGGGATCTCCGCCGAAGAGATCAAGCGCGTCTTCGATCCCTTCTACCGCATCCTCGGCAGCGACGCCGAAGGCTCGGGACTGGGCCTGGCCATCGTCCGGGTGATCGTCGGCCGGCTGGGCGGCACGGTCAGCCTCGCCAACGACAGCGCCACCCGGGGACTGCGCGTCCAGGTCGACCTGCCGGCGACGGAGGGCCCGCCTTCGGACACGGCCCGCACCGGTGCCGCCGGTGCACCGGTCCGCGCGCTGGCGCCGACGGCGGTGCATTCGGCGGAGTGACGGTGCCCGCCTCCCGCGAGGAGCTCGGCGGCATCGCCGAAAGGACGCTGGCCCACTACGACGCGACGGCCGAAGCGTTCTGGCAAGGCACGCGCGACCACGACGTCCGGCAGAACATCGCCGCGCTGCTGCGCCACCTCGAAGGCCCGGCGCCGTTCGCGATCCTCGACCTCGGCTGCGGCCCCGGGCGCGACCTCATCGCCTTGCGCGACCTCGGCCACGAGGCGATCGGCGTCGACGGCGCGGCCCGTTTCGTCGCGATGGCGCGTGCCCACAGCGGCTGCGAGGTCTGGCAGCAGAACCTGCTCGCCCTCACCCTGCCCGAGAGGCGCTTCGACGGCATCTTCGCCAACGCGGTGCTGCAGCACGTGCCCGGGAGCGAGATTGCCCGGGTGCTGCTCGAGCTGCGGGCGGCACTGCGTCCACGCGGCGTGCTGTTCAGCTCGATTCCGCGCGGCCAGGGCGAGGAGGGCTGGAACAACGGCCGCTACAGCGTCTATCACGAGCCCGCGACCTGGCGGCGCCTCGGCGCCGCGGCCGGCTTCGTCGAGCTCGAGCACTACTACCGGCCGGAAGGCCGGCCGCGCGAGCAGCAGCCGTGGCTGGCGAGCGCCTGGCGGCGCGGCGACGACCTGCCGCGCTGAGCCCTCAGGGTGCGCTGATGCGCGTGACCCCGGCACGCGTCAGCACGTAGAGCGCGCCGTCGATGCCCGCCAGCAGGTCGACCGGCTGGGCCGAAAGGCGGGCGAAGGTGTACACGGCATTGCCGTTTGCAGCGTCGAGCCGGGCGATGAACTGGCCGATGAAATCGGAGAAGTAGTACTGGTCGCGGTAGCCGTCGGGAAACGGACCGTTCTGCGGATAGAAGGTGCCGCCGACGATCGCGTGGCCGACGATGAAGCCGCCGCGGCCCGAGCCGAGCGGGTCGGGATCAGTGTGCGGATAGGTGAACAGCGGCGCAGTGAGGCCGGCAACGCCGGGGGCGATGTCGTTCGGGCCTTCGGCGTACGGCCAGCCGTAGTCGGCGCCGGCCACGCCGATGTCGATCTCTTCCCAGGCGTCCTGGCCGACGTCGTTGATGTAGATCCGGCCGGTGCCGGGCTGTACCGCGAAGGTGAACGGGTTGCGCAGGCCCACCGCCCAGACCGCGCGCGCCAGGCCGCTCTGCATGGCGTAGAACGGGTTGTCGGTCGGGATCGTGCCGTCGTCGTTGAAGCGCAGCAGCTTGCCGAACGGGCTGGTCGGGTCCGCCGCCTGCAGCGAGTTGGCGTTGTCGCCGACGCCGACGTAGAGCTTGCCGTCGGTGCCGAAGTGCATGCCGCCGCCGTTGTGCAGGATCTGGCTCGACAGGTTGGGCAGGTCCACCAGAGCGATCTCGCTGCCGGCCGCCGCCACGTCGCCTGCGGCGGTAAGGCGGCTGATCCGGTTGTGCGACCCGCCGTCGGTGCGGGTCGAGTAGACGTAGACGTAGCCGTTGCTGGCGAAGTCCGGATGCAGCGCGATGCCGAGCACGCCGCGCTCGCCGGTGGAATCGACCGCCATCGTCGCGAATGGCGCCGGCAGCAGGGCGCCGTTCTTGATCACACGAATGGATCCGCCCTGCTGGGTGACGAAGATCCGGCCGTCGGGCGCCTGCGCGAATGCGGTCGAAGCCGTGAGTCCGGTGACCCAGGCCTCGTCGCGGGTGAAGCCGCTCGGCTGCGACACGGTGCCGACGGTCTGCACCAGCGCCGTCGACCAGGCGGAGACGTTGCCCGCGGCGTCGCTCGCCCGCGCCCGCAGCACATGCTGGCCGCTGGTGTAGAGGCTGGTGTCGAGGGTCACCGCATACGGCGCGGAGGTGTCGACGGCGCCAAGCGGCACGCCGTCGATCTGGAACTCGACGCCGGTCACGGTGACGTCGTCGCTGGCCGTGGCGGTGACCGCGACCACGCCGAACAGGGCCGGGGACAGGTCGGGCGGTTCGGTCAGCGTCACTGACGGCACGGTTCCCGCCGCCGGCAGACTGCCAACCGGGCCGACACCGCCACCGCCGCCGCCGCCGCAGGCGACGAGCACGACGAGGACCGGGACAAGGACGAAGAGGTTGCGAAGGGGCAGGCAGGTGGAGCGGTTCATGTGCGGGCCACGTGGCGCGGCCCGGTTCGGCCGAACGCCTTTCGTGGCAAATCCCGGGCCCGCTCATCGCCAACCCTCCTCGACGGCCCTCCCGACGATGCGCCGAACCGCCTCAGGGCGCGCTGATGCGGGTGATGCCCGTGCGCGTCAGCACGTAGACCGCGCCGTCGAGGCCGACCATCAGGTCGACCGGCGAGCCCGAGAGCCGGGCAAACGAATAGGCCGCATTGCCGTTGGCGCTGTCAAGCCGGCCAACGAACTTGCTGCCGAAATCGGCGAAGTAGTACTGGTCGCGGTAGCCCGTCGGGAACGGACCGCCGGTTGGATAGAAGGCGCCGCCGGCGATTGCGAAGCCGGTAAGGAAGCCACCCGGCCCCGCGCCGGGCGGGCTGGTGTCGCTGTGCTTGTAGGCGAACAGCGGCGCGGTGATGCCGGCGACGACGTTGCTCGGGCCCTCGGAGCTCGGCCAGCCGTAGTTCGCGCCGGCCACGCCGAGGTCGATCTCTTCCCAGGTGTCCTGGCCGACGTCGTTGATGTGGATCTTGCCGGTGCCGGGCTGCACGGCGAAGGTGAAGGGGTTGCGCAGGCCGTAGGCCCAGACCGCGCGCGCCAGGCCGGACTGGGTGGCGTAGAACGGGTTGTCGGTCGGGATGCTGCCGTCCTCGTTGAAGCGCAGCAGCTTGCCGAACGGCGTCGCCAGGTCCTGAGCCTGCGCCGCGTTCGCGTTCTCGCCGACGCCGACATAGAGCTTGCCGTCGCTGCCGAAGTGCATGCCGCCGCCGTTGTGGTTGGTCGCGCCCGACAGGTTGGGCAGGTCCACCAGGGCGAGCTCGCTGCCGGCCGCGGCGACATCGCCAGTCGCGGTGAAGCGGCTGATGCGGTTGTGCGCGCCACCCGTGGTGCGGGTCGAGTAGATGTAGAGAAAGCCGTTGATCGCGAAGTCCGGATGCAGGGCGATGCCGATCAAGCCGCGCTCGCCCGTGGAATCGACCGTGACGGTCGCGAACGGCGTCGCCAGCAGGGCGCCGTTCTTGATCACGCGGATCGCGCCGCCCTGCTCGGCGACGAAGATCCGGCCGTCGACCGCCTGGGCGAACGCGGTCGCGCTCGAGAGGCCGGCGACCCAGGCCTCGTTGCGGGTGAAGCCGCTCGGCTGCGACACGCTGCCGCCGAACTGCACCAGCGCCGTCGACCAGGCGGAGACGTTCCCCGCGGCATCGCTCGCCCGTGCCCGCAGCACGTGCTGGCCGCTGGTGTAAAGGCTGGTGTCGACGGTCACGCCGTAAGGCGCGCTGGTGGCGACGGCGCCCAGGGTCACGCCGTCGATCTGGAACTCGACGCCGGTCACGGCGACGTTGTCGCTGGCCGTAGCGGATAGCGCGAGCATGCCGGTCAGGCCGGCGGCGAGGTCGGCCGGCGCGGTCAGCGTCGCCGTCGGCGCAGTGCTGTCTCCGCCGCCGGACGGCCCCACCGTCACGCTCACGGCCGCGCTGGTGGCGGTAGTGCCGTGCGCGTCGGTGGCGCGGGCGGTGAGGCTGTGCACGCCGGTCGTGGCGGGCGTCCAGCTCAGCGAGTAGGGGCTCGTGCTGTCCTCGCCGAGCGCGGTCGCGCCATCGAAGAACTCGACCTTGGAGACGGCTTCGGTCGCGGTCGCGCTCAAAGCGATGGCGACGCCGGTCGCGGCGGTCGCGGGTGCAGTCAGGGTGACCGCGAGCGGCGGGTTGCTGTCGCCGGAGCCGCCGCCGCAAGCGACGAGCACGGCGAGAACCAGACCGGAGAGGCTGCGAAGCGATCGGATGGACGAGCGTTTCATGTGCGGCGCCGCGCAAGGCGGGACGGTTCGGCCGAGGGCCTCGGTCCGCGAATCTTGCACCGCCTGCGGCGCCGGCCTGTGACAAGAGGTAGCCTTCGCCGATGCGTCGCATCGCCATCGTCAGCGCCATGCACCAGGAGCTCGCCGCGCTGCTTGCCCGCATGCCCGACGAGGCGCCTGAGGTCCGCGCCGGCCGCGAGTTCTGGATCGGCCACCTCGACGGCCACGAAGTGGTGGCGGTGCTTTCTGGCGTCGGCAAGGTGGCGGCGGCGACGACGGCGACGCTGCTGGCCGGCGAGTTCGGCGTCGAGCGGGCGATCTTCACCGGCACCGCCGGCGGCCTGCAGGCGCGGGCGCGGGTCGGCGACGTGGTCGTGGCCGAGGCGCTGCTGCAGCACGACATGGACGCCTCGCCCCTCTTCCCGCGCCACGAGGTGCCGTTCTACGGCACCGATCGGTTCACCACCGATGCGGCGATGTCGGCGGCGCTGGCCGACGCGGCCCGCGCCATCCTCGCCGCCGCCTTGCAGCGTCCGGGCGGCGAAGCCGGCGACAGCCTCGACGCGGCTCGGCTCGGCGCCTTCGGCATCGATTCGCCGCAGGTGCATGCCGGCCTGGTGCTGAGCGGCGACCGCTTCGTCGCCACCGCCGCGGAAAGCGAGGCGCTGCGCCGGCGCCTGCCCGATGCGCTCGCGGTCGAGATGGAAGGGGCGGCCCTGGCCCAGGTGTGCTTCGACTTCGGCCTGCCGTTCGCCGTCGTCCGCACCGTCTCCGACCGCGCCGACGATTCGGCGCATGTCGACTTCATGCGCTTCGTCGATTCGGTGGCGAGCCTCTACACGGTGGAGATCGTGCGCCGCTTCCTGCGCGGCCTTGCGGCCTGAGTTCGGCGGCGCTACGTTAGTGTCGAACCGTCCGCATCATCGCGGCACTGCCGCTGCAGTCGCGCCCAACCCGATTCGCCGATCCGTCGCATCGTTTCGATGTTCGCTTCGAAGATCGCCGCGGCCTCGGGGAACGCGGCGACCGCGCGCTCGACGCTCTCCTCGCGCAGCAGGTGCAGCGTCGGATACGGCGACCGGTTGGTCGCATTGCTGAGGTCGTCCGGCGCCGTGCCCGCGAACTGGTAGCGCGGGTGAAAGCTCGCCACCTGGAGCACGCCTTCGAGCCCGAGCTCGGCGACAGCCGACTCGGCCAGGCCGAGAAAGTCGTTGTAGTCGGCGAAGTCGGCGAGCACCTGCGGATGAACGAGCAGTGTGGTCTCGATGCGATCGGCGGGTGTCCCGGCGAGCAGCTTCAACTCGTCGATCAGGCCAGCGAGCAGCGTTTCGGGCTCGCTCGCTTCGCTGAGCACGTAGCGCACCTGGCCCTTGACCTGCGGCGCCTTGGCGAACGGACACAGGTTCAGGCCGATCACGACCCGTTCCACCCAGGCGCGGGTTTCGGCGATTTCGAGGCGGGAGCTTGGCAGGTTCATGGAAATCACGCCGGCGTCACCGGGCAGTGCGAAGATTCGAGCCTTCATTCTCGGAGAGCCTCATGTTCACACTCCAGCGGCAGCCCAGGGCTCGCCTCGTCGTCCCGGCTTTCCTCGTGGTGCTCGCCGCCTGCGCCACTTCGCCGGGCACGTCGCTGAAGACCCTGGACGGCAAGCCGCCGCTGGTCGCCGCACACCGCGGTGCCTCGGGCTACCTGCCGGAAGAGACGATCGAAGCCTACGTCAAGGCGATCGAGCTGGGCGCCGACTTCATCGAGCTCGACCTCGTTTCCACGAAAGACGGCGTGCTCATCGCGCGCCACGATCCGAACCTGGCAATCAGCACCGACGTGGCCCAGCACCCCGAGTTCGCTGCACGCAAGCGCACGACCCGCGTCGACGGTGAAGAGCAGACCGGCTGGTTCTGCGACGATTTCACGCTCGCCGAGATCAAGACCTTGGGTGCGATCTCGACCGATGCGCAGCGGCCGCAGGAATTCAACGGCAAGTTCAAGGTCCCCACGTTCGATGAAGTGATCGCGCTGGCCCAGCGCAAGTCGCGGGAGGTCGGCCGCCCCATCGGCATCTATCCCGAGACCAAGAACCCGAGCTACTTCCGGCTGCTCGGCCTGCCGCTCGAGGACAAGATGCTCGCGTCGCTCGACCGCGCCGGCTGGAACAGCCGCAGCGCGCCGGTGCTGCTGCAATCGTTCGAGCCGGGCAGCCTCAAGTACATGCGGTCCAAGGGCTCGACCCTGCGCATGGTGCAGTTGATCGACGGCGACAGCGTCGATCTGAAGACGGGCGCGGTCACCTTCGACGTGCCCTCGGACCGGCCCTACGACTGGACGCTCGCCGGTGACAAGCGCAACTTCGACGTGATGGTCACGCCCGCCGGCCTGGCCGAGATCAAGACCTACGCCGACGGCATCGGCCCGTGGAAGCGCTATATCGTCAGCGTCAAGGGCACGGTCGGCGCCGACGGCAAGGTGGTCGACCGCAACGGCGACGGCAAGATCAACGACGCCGACGCCGACGCGCTGGCGCCGACGACCCTGATCGCCGACGCGCACCGGGCCGGCCTGTTCGTCCATGCCTTCACCTTCCGCAACGAGGGCCGCCGGCTGGCCGCCAGCTATGGCGGCGACCCGAAGCGGGAATACCTGCAGTACTACGCGCTCGGCCTGGATGGGCTGTTCACCGATTTCACCGACACCGCGCTCGCCGCGCGTACCGAGTACCTGCGCGGGCTCGGCGCCGGGAACTGAGCGACGTCACGACCGGCGCGCCTGCGCCAGGCGCCAGGCCATCAGGGCGCCGGCCACGGCGAGCGCGCCGAACCAGACCCAGGCCGAGGGCGTGGCGAAGCTGAAGAGCGCCAGGTGCAGGAGCGAGGCGACGACGACCAGCACGGTGAAGGCGAGGATGCTGGCGAGAACGATCCGTCGCCCCTCCGCGCGCCCCTCGCGGGCGAGCATGAAGGCGCTGACGCCGTAGGCGAGGAACGGCCCGGCATAGATGCTGGCGAGGAGCGGCGGCAGCTTCCACGGCCAGACGGCGATCATCAGCCCCGGCAGCGCGAGCAGCCCGACGGCGAGCAGCAGGCAGACGACGCCGATCGCCAGCAGCACCGGGTCGGCCGGCCGGCTCGTGGCCGCGGCACCGGCGCCGCGGCCGAAGTAGAGCCACGCGCCCCAGAGCGGGAACACCGCGTACGCTCCCATCCAGAACCAGACCTGCGGCTTGGCGAAGTCGAACGCCTCGAGGTGGAGCATCGAGATCAGCAGCAGCATGCCGGTCCAGGTGGCCGCCAGGGCGATCGGGATCCGCACCTCGGCCAGCGTCTTCGCCGTCAGGGCCAGGAGCATCGCCAGCAGCCCGGCGAGATAGATCGCGGCGATGAAACGGGCATGCAGCGGCGGCACCGGCCAGGGCAAGGCGCGAACCACTTCGGCCGGCACGAAATAGCCCCAGGCGCCGACCCAGAGCGCGAACAGGCCGACCAGGGCGAAGTAGGCGCGAAACGAAGGGCTCGGCATGGCTTTCGATGCGGCGAGTGGCGGGCTGCCGAACTGTCGGCAGGGGCGACGGCGCTGTCAATCCGGTCGCGCGAGGCAGCGGCCGCCGGACCGGGATGACGCCGGGGCGCGCTTGCGCCACACTCGGCCGCGCCGATGAGCCACGCCACTGCCGCATCCGACGCTCCGGCCGAGCCGCCGCCGGACGCCGCCTGGCTTTGCCCGAACTGCCGGCTGGAGGTGGCGACGCCGTTCTGCCCGGGCTGCGGCGAGCGGCCGATCAAGACCGAGGACCTCACCTTCGGCGGCGCCCTCGCCCGCATCCTGCACGCGGCGACGAGCATCGACGGCCGGGTGCTGCGCACCTTTCGCCGGCTGCTCCGCCATCCCGGCACGCTGACCCGGGCCTACGTCGACGGCCAGCGCAAGCCCTATGCGACGCCGTTCGCGATCTTCCTCATCGCCAACGTGCTGTTCTTCACCGTGCAGTCGCTGACCCACATCAGCGTCCTCGGCTCGAGCCTGGTGTCGCACCTGCACCAGCAGGACTGGAAGGAGCTCGCGCAGGTGCTGCTCGACCGCCACCTGCAGGCGACGCACACCACGCTCGCCGCGTACGAGCCGGTGTTCGACCGGGCCGTAGTCGTCAACGCCAAGTCGCTCGTCGTCCTGATGGTGCTGCCGTTCGCCGGGCTGCTGGCGCTGCTCTTTCTCGGCCGGCGCCAGCGCTTCATGGCGCACCTGGCGTTCTCGCTCCATCTCTACGCCTTCCTGATGCTGCTGTTCTCGCTCGCCGTGCTGTTCGCCAAGGCCGTGTCGGCCCTCGGCGGGCCCGGGCTCGAATCGGCGCTCATGGACGACGCCCTGTCGGTGTTCAACCTGGTCGCGAGCGGGATCTACATCCACGCCGCGCTCGGCCCGGCCTACGAAGTCGCAGGCAAGCAGCGTCTCGTCAAGGCGATGGTGCTCACCCTCGCCGCGCCGGTGCTCGTCCTCGGCTACCGCTTCGCGATCTTTCTTATCACGCTGCACACCGCCTGAGTTCGCGGCGGTCCGGGCGCGAACGGCGCCGCTAAGCAGTTCACGAATTCGGTTGGCGTTACAGGCGTCTCTGGACGGGCGGCCGGCCCCTGTCCGTCGCGGCCAGGAAGTTCAGCCAGACTTCCAACCTTTCCACCTTGCCGCGCACGCAGATGAACACGTCCTTCGATCAGACCCGCCCGCACCCCTCTCGCTGGGACCAGGAAGGTGTCGAGTACGTGCGCTCCAACATGGACTGGTGCGCGCGCTGCTCGCGGCGCATGGTCGGCCTCAACCCCGGCCTCACCGCCGAGCAGGCGCTCGACCTCGCCCACGAGCTGAGCCTCGACGACACGCTGCGCTGCAAGAGCCCCGAACTGGTGGCCGAAGAACTGCACCAGGTCGCGCTGCGCACTGACGACTGAAGCGCGGCGCCGCGCCTTTCAGCGCTGCGCCACCGCC
>Ga0068864_100000306_pt1 | contig 43501 bp, 42 predicted proteins | sample KBSSwiS72_FD_66586 | JGI IMG/M metagenome (GOLD analysis project Ga0068864, IMG submission 66586) | Switchgrass rhizosphere microbial communities from Kellogg Biological Station, Michigan, USA - KBS Switchgrass S7-2 | ecosystem: Host-associated > Plants > Roots > Rhizosphere > Soil ...
TTCGTCGATTTCCTGCCGCTGTCGAACCGTCACGAGCTGCCGGTGCGCCCGACGGACGATCCATTCGACCGGCTCGAGCCCAGCCTGGACACGCTGATCCCCGACAGCCCGACCAAGCCCTACGACATCAAGGAGCTGATCAACAAGGTCGTCGATGAGAGCGACTTCTTCGAGGTCCAGCCCAACCATGCCGCCAACATGGTGATCGGTTTCGCCCGTGTCGAAGGCCGCCCGGTCGGTATCGTCGCCAACCAGCCGCTGGTGCTCGCCGGCTGCCTCGACATAGCCTCGTCGAGGAAGGCGGCGCGCTTCGTACGCTTTTGCGATGCCTTCGATATTCCGATCATCACCTTCGTCGACGTGCCCGGCTTCCTGCCCGGCACCGCGCAGGAGCATAACGGCATCATCAAGCATGGCGCCAAGCTGCTCTTCGCCTATGGCGAGGCGACCGTTCCCAAGATCACCGTCATCACGCGCAAGGCTTATGGCGGCGCCTATGACGTGATGAGCTCGAAGCATTTGCGCGGCGATCTCAACTATGCCTGGCCCACCGCGGAAATCGCGGTGATGGGTGCGAAGGGCGCGGTTGAGATCATCTTCCGCAAGGATATGGACGATCCGCAGAAGATCGCCGAACGCACGAAGGAATATGAGGATCGTTTCGCCAACCCGTTCGTGGCGGCGTCGAAGGGCTTCATCGACGAGGTGATCATGCCGCATTCGACGCGGAAGCGGATCGCGGTCGGATTGCGCAAGCTACGGAACAAGCAACTCGAAAATCCTTGGAAGAAGCACGACAATATTCCGCTCTGAACAAGGGCCTCTTCGCCGATTTCGCACGAGTCAAAATCGGACGTCGCGGACCCCATCTATTGGAAGAGCCGCCATCCATCGAGTCTCGCCGTCGCGGGAATGACGGGTGAACGCGGACAGGAGTAAATAGTGATGGAAGAGATCTACATCGTCGGCGCCGCGCGGACCGCGATCGGCGATTTCGGCGGGGCGCTGAAGGACGTTCCTCCGTCGGAACTCGGCACCGTCGTCGCCAAGGCGGCGATGGAACGGGCCGGCATCGAGCCTGCCGACGTCCAGAATGTCGTGATCGGCCAGGTGATCCAGAGCGAGCCGCGCGACGCCTATATCGCGCGCATTATCGGCATCAAGGCCGGCTTGCCCCAGGAAAGCTCCGCGCTGACCGTCAACCGACTGTGCGGCTCGGGCGCCGAGGCGATCGTCAATGCCGCGCGGGCGCTTCAGACCGGTGAAGGCAGCATCGCGCTTGCCGGCGGAACGGAGAGCATGAGCCGCGCTCCCTATGTGATCAAGAATACGGTCCGCTGGGGTGCGAAAATGGGTCCGGTCGAGATGACCGACGCGCTGCTCGAAGGGCTGAGCGATCCGTTCGGCGCCGGACATATGGGCGTTACGGGTGAGAATGTCGCCGAGAAATATCAGATAACCCGCGAGGCGCAGGATGCCCTGGCTGTCCAGGGCCACCAGCGCGCGGCAAAGGCCATCGCCGAAGGCCGCTTCAAGGAACAGATCGTCCCGGTCGAGGTAAAGACGCGCAAGGGCGTCGTCACGTTCGATACCGACGAGCATGTCCGCACCGACGTCTCGATCGAGGACATGGCGAAGCTGAAGCCGGCCTTCAAGAAGGAGGGCGGCACCGTCACGGCGGGCAACGCCTCGGGCATCAACGACGGCGCCGCGGCTGTCGTCCTCGCCACCAAGAGCGCGGTGGAAGCCAAGGGGCTGAAGCCGCTTGCGAGACTTGTCAGCTGGGGCCACGCGGGCGTCGATCCGAACATCATGGGCATCGGCCCGGTAAAGGCGGTGCCCATCGCCCTCCAACGCGCCGGGCTGACGCTGGACGACATCGACGTGATCGAGGCGAACGAAGCCTTTGCCGCGCAGGCTTGCGCCGTCGCAAACGAACTGGGCTTCGATCGCGACAAGCTCAATCCGAACGGCTCGGGCATAGCGCTCGGCCATCCTATCGGGGCGACCGGCGCGATCCTTACCGTCAAGGCCATCTACGAGCTGCAGCGTGGCGGAGGCCGCTATGGTCTTGTCACGATGTGCATTGGCGGCGGTCAGGGTATCGCATTGATCTTGGAGCGGGTGTGATGAAGCTGGGGCGGCTCAACCATGTGGGAATCGCGACATCGTCGATCGCCGACGCGATTCCCTTCTGGCGCGACATCATGGGCGCCGAGAAGATCGGCGAGCCGTTCGAGCTGCCCGCCCAGGGCGTCAAGGTCTGCTTCGTCGATACGCCCAACAGCCAGATCGAGCTGATAGAGCCGCTCGGCGAGAAATCGCCGATCCACGCTTTCCTGGCCAAGAACCCTGCAGGCGGGCAGCATCATATCTGCTATGAGGTTCCCAATATCCACGCCGCAAAAGCCTGGTTCGAGGGCAAAGGGGCGAAGGTCATCGGGGAGCCGCGGATCGGCGCGCATGGCACCCTGATTTTCTTCGTCCACCCCAAGGATATGGGCGGCGTTCTGACCGAGATCATGGAGTCGCCTGGCGGCCCCAATGATCCCGGCGCCCGCCATCACTGAGTTCAGAGCGTCGAGGAAGCTGCAGATGCGCGAAGAAAAGCCCGATCTCGCCACATGGCAAGCCGCCGCCGCCAAGGAGGTCAAGGGCAAGGATCTGACCTGGCGGACGCCGGAGGGCATTGCGGTCAAGCCGCTCTACACCGCGGACGACGTTGCCGATATCGATCCCGGCCTCCCCGGCTTCGCGCCGTTCACCCGGGGGGTCCGCGCTTCGATGTACGCCGGGCGTCCATGGACCATCCGCCAATATGCCGGCTTTTCGACCGCCGAGGAATCGAACGCCTTCTACCATCGCAACCTGAAAGCCGGCCAGAAGGGCCTGTCGGTCGCCTTCGATCTCGCGACCCATCGCGGCTATGACAGCGATCATCCGCGCGTGACGGGCGACGTCGGCAAGGCCGGCGTCGCGATCGACACGATCGACGACATGAAGATCCTGTTCGACGGCATCCCCCTCGATCAGATGTCGGTGTCGATGACGATGAACGGCGCGGTGGTCCCGATCCTCGCCTTCTTCATTGTAGCAGGCGAGGAGCAGGGCGTTTCGCAGGCGCAGCTCGACGGCACCATCCAGAACGACATCCTCAAGGAGTTCATGGTCCGCAACACCTACATCTACCCGCCCGAGCCGAGCATGCGGATCATTTCGGACATCTTCGCCTATACCTCGAAGAACATGCCCAAATTCAACTCGATCTCGATCTCGGGCTACCACATGCAGGAGGCCGGGGCGACGCAGGTGCAGGAGCTCGCCTTCACCATCGCGGACGGCATGGAATATGTGAAATATGGCGTCGCTTCGGGGCTCGACATCGATGCCTTCGCGGGGCGCCTCAGCTTCTTTTTCGCGATCGGCATGAATTTCTTCATGGAGATCGCCAAGCTGCGCGCCGCGCGCGTGCTGTGGCATCGGGTGATGACGAAACTCGGCGCCAGGGACGAGCGCTCGAAGATGCTCCGCACCCATTGCCAGACCTCGGGCGTCTCGCTGACCGAGCAGGATCCCTATAACAACGTCATGCGCACGACGATCGAGGCGATGGCGGCCATGTTGGGCGGCACCCAGTCGCTCCACACCAACGCCCTCGACGAGGCAATTGCGCTGCCGACCGACTTTTCGGCCCGTATCGCGCGCAACACCCAGATCGTCATCCAGGAAGAAACGGGGATGACCAAGGTCGTCGATCCGCTCGGCGGCTCCTATTATGTCGAAAGCCTGACCCAGCAGCTCGTCGACAAGGCCTGGGCGATCATCGAGAAGGTCGAGGCCGAGGGCGGCATGGCAAAGGCGGTCGCCGCCGGCTGGCCCAAGGCGATGATCGAGGAGGCCTCGGCCGCCAAGGCCGCCCGGATCGACCGGGTCGAAGAGGTCATCGTCGGCGTCAACAAATATAAGCTCGCTCAGGAAGACCCGATCGACATCCTCGACGTCGACAATGTCGCGGTGCGCGAGGCGCAGATCCGCCGCATCGAAAAGGTGAAGGCCGGTCGCGACGAGGCCAAGTGCCGGGCCGCGCTGGATGCGCTGACCGCAGGCGCGCGGGGCAAGGACAATCTGCTCGGCCTGGCGGTCGAATGCGCCCGCCAGCGCGCCACCCTCGGCGAGATCAGCGCGGCGATGGAGGAGGTGTTCGGCCGGTTCGGCACCAATCCGACTCCGGTGAAGGGCATCTATGGCGGCGCTTATGGCGACGATCCACGCTGGACCGGCCTTATCGAGGGCGTCACGGCGATCGGGCAGCGCAAAGGCCGCAAGCCGCGCATGCTGGTCGCCAAAATGGGTCAGGACGGTCATGATCGCGGCGCCAATCTGGTGTCGTCGGCGTTCGGCGATCTCGGCTTCGAGGTCATCGCGGGGCCGCTTTTCCAGACGCCCAAGGAAGCCGCCGAACTGGCGATCAAGGCCGACGTCGATGTTGTAGGCGCGTCGAGCCTCGCCGCCGGTCACAAGACGCTCATTCCTGAATTGATCGGTCATCTGCGTGACGCGGGCCGCTCGGACATCAAGGTGATTGCGGGCGGGGTCATTCCCGCCCAGGACTATCAGTTCCTGCGCGACGCGGGCGTCCAGGGTATTTTCGGCCCAGGGACCAACCTCGTCAGCGCCGCTACCGAAGTGCTGAGATTGCTTGGTCACAACCAGCCGCCCGAAGGCTTCGAGGAGGCCGCCGAATGAATGCTCCATCCAAACCTCGCCCGGCCATCCGCACCGACTGGACTCGCGAGGAAGTCGCGCGGCTGTTCGACCTGCCGTTCAATGATCTGCTCTGGCAGGCGCAGGCCGCTCATCGTGCCCATCATGCGGCGAACGAGGTCCAGCTTTCCACGCTGTTGTCGATCAAGACGGGCGGCTGTCCCGAGGATTGCGGCTATTGCAACCAGTCGGTTCATGCCGAAACCGGACTCAAGGCGACCAAGCTGATGGACGTGCGCGCGGTGCTGCAGGCGGCGGCGCAGGCCAAGGACAACGGCTCGACCCGCTTCTGCATGGGGGCCGCCTGGCGCAACCCAAAGGATCGCGACATGCCCGCTATCGTCCAGATGGTGAAGGGCGTCCGCGAGATGGGCATGGAAACCTGCATGACGCTCGGCATGCTGACCGAGGGTCAGGCCAAGACGCTCGCCGATGCCGGGCTCGATTATTACAACCACAATATCGACACTGCGCCCGAACGCTATGAGGAAGTGATCACCACCCGGACCTTCGAGGATCGCATCGAGACGCTTGAACATGTCCGTGAAGCCGGGATCAACGTGTGCTGCGGCGGCATCGTCGGCATGGGCGAGACTCGCGCCGACCGTGTCGGCTTCATCCACGCCCTGGCGACGCTGCCCGTGCATCCAGAGAGCGTACCGGTCAATGCACTGGTCCCGGTCAAGGGCACCGTGCTCGGCGACATGCTTGCCGACACTCCGCTCGCGCGGATCGACGAGATCGAGTTCGTCCGGACCGTTGCGGTCGCGCGGATCACCATGCCGGCGTCGATGGTCCGCCTGTCGGCCGGCCGCGAGAGCATGTCCGATGCGGCGCAGGCGCTCTGCTTCATGGCGGGCGCCAATTCGATCTTCACGGGGGACAAGCTGCTGACCACCGACAATGCCGGCGACGACCGGGATGCCGAGCTGTTCGCGAGGCTCGGCGTCACGCCGATGGCCGGACAGTGCAAGGTGGAGCTGGCCGCGGAATAACAACCAACCCCGCTCATCCTGAGGAGCCATTGGGCGAAGTCGAAATGGCGTCTCGAACAATCCTTCGAGATGGGCCTTCGCCAAGGCTCAGTCCCTCCTCAGGATGAGCGGAAAAGAGACAAGCATAGGGAAGCAACGAAGCCCATGTTCAAGAAGATCCTGATCGCGAATCGCGGTGAAATCGCTTGCCGCGTGATCAAGACGGCCCGCCGAATGGGCATCAAGACCGTCGCGGTCTATTCGGATGCCGATGCCCGCGCGCCGCATGTCGAGATGGCGGACGAGAAGGTTCATATCGGCGCTTCCCCGGCATCGGAGAGCTATCTGGTCGCCGACAAGATCATCGCCGCCTGCAAGGCTACAGGCGCCGAGGCGGTTCATCCCGGCTATGGCTTTCTGTCCGAACGGACCAGCTTCGCCGAGGCACTGGCCAAGGAGAACATCGCCTTCATCGGTCCGCCGGCCAATGCGATCGCCGCGATGGGCGACAAGATCGAATCGAAAAAGCTCGCGATGCAAGCCGGTGTCAACGTCGTCCCCGGCTATGTCGGCGAGATCGACGACACCGACCATGCCGTGCGAATCGCGAACGATATCGGCTATCCGGTGATGATGAAGGCCTCGGCCGGCGGTGGCGGCAAGGGCATGCGCCTCGCCTATAGCGAGAAGGACGTCCGGGAGAATTTCGACAGCGTCAAGCGCGAGGGGCTCGCCAGCTTTGGCGACGACCGCGTCTTCATCGAAAAATTCATCGAAAGCCCCCGCCATATCGAGATCCAGGTGCTCGGGGACAAGCATGGCAACATCGTCTATCTGAACGAGCGCGAATGCTCGATCCAGCGCCGCCACCAGAAGGTGGTGGAGGAGGCACCGTCGCCCTTCGTCTCACCCGAGATGCGCAAGGCGATGGGCGAGCAGTGCGTCGCCCTCGCCCGCGCGGTCGGCTATCACAGCGCCGGCACGGTCGAACTGATCGTCTCCGGTGCGGACAAGACCGGCCAGGGCTTCTACTTCCTCGAGATGAACACCCGCCTCCAGGTCGAGCATCCTGTCACCGAGTGCATCACCGGGCTCGATCTTGTCGAGCAGATGATCCGGGTCGCCTATGGCGAGAAGCTGGCCTTCGGCCAGGCCGACGTGAAGATCAACGGCTGGGCGGTCGAGAACCGGGTCTATGCCGAAGACCCCTATCGCGGCTTCCTGCCCTCGACCGGGCGCCTCGTCCGCTACAGGTCGCCGGCCGAGATCGACAATGTCCGCGTCGATGACGGCGTCTATGAGGGCAGCGAGATCTCGATGTTCTACGATCCGATGATCGCCAAGCTGATCACCTGGGGAGAGACTCGCGAGGCCGCGATCGACAAGCAGATCATCGCGCTGGACCGGTTCGAGATCGACGGGATCGGCCACAATATCGATTTTCTCTCCTCGCTGATGCAGCATCCGCGCTTCCGCTCGGGCGACATCACGACGGGCTTCATCGCCGAAGAATATCCCGAGGGGTTCCAGGGCACGCCGGGCGACGAGCGCCTGCGCACGCGCCTCGCGGCGGTCGCCGGCGTCCTCGCCTCGATCGACACCGGCCGCGCCGCCCGGATCGAGGGGCAGCTCAACGGCCCGGCGGACCCTTCCACTGCCTGGGTGGTGACCCTCGACAAGCAGGAGCTTCAGGTCGAGCTCAACGGTGACGCGGTCACCGTCGACGGCACGTCAGTCGTCGTCGATGCACCTTATGTTCCCGGCCAGAAACTGGTCGAGGCGATCATCGATGGCGAAGCGCTGTCGCTTCGCGTCGAGCGGAGGCGCACCGGCTGGCGTTTCACGACTCGAGGCGGCAGTCATGATCTCCGCGTGCTGACTCCACGTGTCGCGGCGCTCTCGCACCACATGATCGAGAAGATCCCACCGGACATGTCGCGTTTCCTGCTCTGCCCGATGCCGGGTCTGATCACCGCGATCAATGTCGCCGAGGGAGACAAGGTCGAGGCGGGCCAGCCGCTGGCCGTGGTCGAGGCGATGAAGATGGAAAATATCCTGCGCGCCGAAAAGGCCGGGACGGTCAAGGCCGTCGCCGCCAAGCCTGGCGACAGCCTCGCGGTCGACGCGGTGATCCTGGAGTTCGAGTGACTGGAACGGAGTGCCTGGCCTTTTAGCTAACGCCTCAACCCCATCGCCGCCCGCGCGCGCTTCTCGATTTCCTTCACATCGGGCTTGCCCGCCGGCACGACCCAGCTGCCGCCGACACACAGCACCGCATCGATGGCGAACCAGTCGGGCGCGTTCGCCTCGGTGATGCCGCCGGTCGGGCAGAAGCGCGCCTTGAAGAGCGGGGCGGCGAGCGCCTTCAAGGCGGCGGGGCCGCCATTGGCCATCGCCGGGAAGAATTTGAAGTGGGTCAGCCCCATGTCGAGCCCGCGCATGATATCGCCGGCATTGGCGGTGCCGGGCAGGAACGGCAGGCCGCTGCCGATCGCGGCGTTGGCGAGCGGCTCGGTCAGCCCCGGCGAGACCAGGAAGCGCGCGCCGGCATCGAGGCTGGCTCTGACGTCCTCGGGATTGAGGACCGTCCCCGCACCGACCACGGCACCCTCGACCTTCGCCATCTCACGAATCACGTCGAGCGCGGCCTCGGTGCGCAGCGTCACCTCCAGCGCCGGCAGCCCACCCGCGACCAGCGCCTCGGCGATCGGCCGGGCATGGCTGACGTCATGGATCACCAGCACCGGAATCACGGGCGCGAGCGTCATCACCTCTTCGACATTCATGGTCTGCGTTCCTCCTGAAAGGCGACGGCGGCGCCCAGCAACCCGGCTTCGGGATGATGGGCGAGGCGAATTGGAAATTGGCCCATGCGCGCCTCGAAGCGGCCCTTGGCGCAAAAACGGTCGTGGAACAGCGGACCCTTGAGCCGATCGACGATCCGGTTGGAGAGGCCGCCTGTGACGACCACGGCGTTGGCCCCGTGGGCGAGGGCAAGGTCGCCGGCGACCGCGCCGAACGCCATAATGAAGCGGTCGAGCGCCTGCCCCGAGATGCGGTCGCGCCCCTCGATCGCGGCCTGCCAAACGGTCGCGTCATCCATCGGCACGATCGGCTCGTTGCCGATCATCGCCAGCGTGGCGCGTATGTCCGCGAGCGCGGGGCCTGAGACGATCCGTTCGACCGAGACCCGGCGATGGCGCTCGCGCAGCCGGGCAAGCAGCGTCTCCTCGAAACTATCGAGCGCGGCAAAGTCGATATGGCCGCCTTCGGTGGGCAGCACGGTCCGCCGCCCGTCGCGGCGAAAAAGCTGGGCGACGCCGAGCCCGGTGCCGGGACCGATCACCGTTGTCACCCCCTGCGCGGGCAGCGGCCCGTCCGGCCCGCCGAGATCGACGAGCTCATCCTCGCGAAGCACGCCGACCGCGGCCGCCATCGCCGCGAAATCATTGAGGATCGTCAATTCGTCGACGCCCAGTTCGCGCGCCAGCAGGGCCGGCCGGATCGTCCAGGCGCTGTTGGTGAAGCGGATCAGCTCACCCTCGACCGGACCGGCAATGGCGATGCTCGCGGCCTGTGGAAGCTCGCCGTCCTGATCGCTGGCGAACGCGCGCCAGGCGGCGGCGAGACCCGAAAAATCGGCGGTCCTGTATTTGCGCGGCTCGCCCATGAGCGGCCGCTCACCCTCCCGCAACTCGGCAATGGCGAAGCGCGCGTGCGTGCCGCCCAGATCGACCGCAACGAGCTTCATCGGATGGAACAGACGTTGAGCCCCTCCCCTTCAGGGGAGGGGGAAGGGGTGGGGCGTCGCCCCAAACTCGGCGTCAGAATGGGGGATAGGCCCCACCCCCGTCCCGTCCCTTGAAGGAGAGGGGTGAAACGCTCCCTATTTTTCACAGCCCCGCCGCGGCGAGCATCGCCGAGCCGCCCCGCTCCGCCGCATCGGCGCCATGGCGCATGAAGGCGAACAGCTCGCGCCCCGTTCCGACATGGGCGGGCGGCGGCGGGGCGCCGTCGCGCCTATCCCATTCGGAGGGGTCGACGAGCGCCGCGATCGTCCCGTCATGGCCGCACAGCCGAACCACGTCGCCATCGCGCAGTTTCCCGATCGGGCCGCCGGCAAGGGCTTCGGGGGTCAGATGAATCGCCGCCGGGACCTTGCCCGAGGCGCCCGACATGCGGCCGTCGGTGACCAGCGCCACCTTGAAACCGCGATCCTGGAGCACGCCGAGCGAGGGGATCAGCTTGTGCAGTTCGGGCATGCCGTTGGCCTGAGGCCCCTGGAAGCGGACGACGACGATCACGTCGCGTTCGAGCTCCCCGGCCTTGAAGGCGGCGACGACCTCGTCCTGGTCATCGAACACGCGGCACGGCGCCTCGATCGTCCACCGCTCCCTGTCGACCGCGCTGGTCTTGAAGGTACCGCGGCCGAGATTGCCCTCGACGAGCCGCATCCCGCCATCTGGCTGGAACGGGTTGGACCAGGGCCGCAGCATCGCTTCGTCGAGCGGGCTTGCGGGCGCATCCTCCCAGACGAGCGCCTCGCCGTCCAGCTTCGGATCCTTCGCATAATCGCCGAGGTCGCCGCCCGAGACGGTCAGTATATCCTTGTGGAGCAGGCCGCCATCGAGCAGCGTGGCGATCACATAGGCCATACCGCCCGCCGCCTGGAAATGGTTCACGTCGCCCGAGCCGTTCGGATAGACACGGGCGATCAGCGGCACGGCGGCCGACAGCCGATCGATATCCTCCCAATCGATCAGGATACCCGCCGCGCGGGCGATCGCGGGCAGGTGGATAACGTGGTTCGTGGAGCCGCCGGTCGCGAGCAGGCCGACCGCCGCGTTGACGATCGCCCTTTCGTCGACGCACAGGCCGAGCGGCCGGTAGTCATTGCCGCCCCAACCGATTTCGGCAAGACGATGGACCGCCGCGCGGGTCAGCGCCTGGCGCAGCTTGGTGCCGGGGTTGACGAAAGCGGCGCCGGGAATGTGGAGACCCATCACCTCCATCATCATCTGGTTCGAATTGGCGGTTCCGTAGAAGGTGCAGGTGCCCGCGCCATGATAGGAGGCGGCCTCAGCCTCCAGCAGTTCCTCGCGCCCGACCTTGCCCTCCGCATAGAGCTGGCGGACCCGGACCTTCTCCTTGTTGGCGAGACCCGACGGCATCGGGCCGGCCGGGATCAGGATCGTAGGCAGATGGCCGAAGCGCAGCGCGCCGATCAGAAGGCCAGGCACGATCTTGTCGCAAATGCCGAGCATCGCGTTGCCTTCGAACATGCCGTGACTGAGCGCTACCGCGGTCGACAGTGCTATCGTGTCACGGCTGAACAGCGACAGTTCCATTCCTCGCTGGCCCTGCGTCACGCCGTCGCACATCGCCGGCACCCCGCCCGCGACTTGGCATGTTGCCCCGACCTCGCGCGCGAACAGCTTCATCTGCTCGGGATAGCGGCCATAAGGCTGATGCGCCGAAAGCATATCATTATAGGCCGTCACGATCGCGATGTTCATCGCCCCGCCGGCCCGGATCGCCGCCTTGTCCTCCCCTGCCGCGGCGAAGCCATGGGCGAGATTGCCGCAGGACAAGGTCGGTCGGTCGACCCCGGCGTCGCGCTCGCGGGCGATCAGATCGAGATAGGCCTGCCGGCCGGGCCGCGACCGCTCGACGATCCGGCTCGTGACAGCCTCGATAGCAGGATGCAGGCCCATGATGTCGCTCCACTCTTGATCATCGCCACGACCAATGCCGCGGCGGACGCCATCCAAGCTCCTCTCGCAATCGCGTCACGCGGTCCAGTGGATGTCGATCGCCTGTTCCGCATCCGCCAGAACGCGCCCGACCGGCACATTCGACGAGGCACCATCCTTGATCGCCCGTTCGAGGACCTTCTTTTTCTCCTCGCCCGTCAGCACCAGCATCACGGTCCGCGCGGAGAGGATCGCCGCCTTGGTCAATGTCACGCGCGGCACCGGCGCCTCGGCCGGCAGCGGATCGGGCATGACGCCTACCATCCGCCGCGCCTTCGGGGCGTTCAGCGCGTCGTCGAGATCCGGGCCCGCGAAGATCGATGCGGTGTGCCCATCGGCGCCGACGCCGAGCCAGACGAGATCTGGCGGAAATGGAAAGTCCTGCAGCCGCGCATCGGCGGCCACGCCCGCGCTGCGATAATCGGGCGCCTTGTCGCTGATGACCGGTATCACCCGGGCGCCCTTCGGCAGGAAGGTCTTGGCCAGCAGCGCCGCGTTGGACAGTGGATCGGTGATCGCGACGATGCGTTCGTCGGTGGGGATGATCGTAACCCTCTTCCAATCGAGCTTGGCCGCGGCGAGCTTCTCGTAGATGGGGAGCGGGGTCTTGCCGCCCGGTAGCGCCAGCAGACACTGGCCCCGGGCGTCGAGCGCGGACTCGATGATGAATCCGACATCGCCTGCGACCGCTTCCACCAGCTCGCCCGCATCTTCATAGTCCCACCATTCGGCTTCGATCATCGATACTTCCTCTCATTCCCGCCCGACATGGGCAGGAACATTTTCGCTCTAGTCATGCCATGTGACGCCATCGCGCTCGGTCAGCGCGATGGCGGCCGACGGCCCCCAGGTGCCGGCGGTATAAGGCCTCGGCTTCATTCCGTTCACCTTCCAGCCGTCGCGGATCGCATCGATCCACTCCCATTGTGCCTCGACTTCGTCCCGCCGCACGAACAAGGTCTGGTCCCCTTCGACGAGATCGAGCAAAAGCCGTTCATAGGCGATGCGGCGGCGGGTATCGGCAAAGGCGTTGGGCATCGAAATATCGAGCGGTACTTCCCTCAGCCGGATTCCGTCACGGTCGAGCCCGGGCTCCTTAGACATCAGCAGCAGCCTGACATTCTCGTCCGGCTGCAAACGGATGATCAGCTTGTTCGGTTGCAGCACCGCCCCGCGCGAGGCGAAGATCGAGTGCGGAACGCCCTTGAACTGGATGAATATCTCCGATTGGCGGCTCGGCAGGCGCTTGCCCGTGCGCAGATAGAAGGGCACGCTGTTCCACCGCCAATTGTCGATATGCGCTTTGATGGCGACGAAGGTCTCCGTATCGGAAGCTTTGCCGAGCTCGTCAACATAACCGGGTACGGCGCCGCCGGCGACGGCGCCTGCGCCATATTGCCCGATCACGCTATGCGTGGCGACGCTTTGCCGGTCGATCGGGCGTAGCGACCGGAGGACCTTGACCTTCTCGTCGCGCACTGCGGTGGCGTTGAACTGCGCAGGCGGCTCCATGGCGACCAGGGCGAGCAACTGGAGCATGTGATTCTGGACCATATCACGGATCGCGCCCGCGCCGTCATAGAAGCCCACCCTCCCTTCGAGGCCGACCGTTTCCGACACCGTGATCTGGACATGATCGATTCCGCCGGCGTTCCAGAGCGGCTCGAACAAGCTGTTGGCGAAACGCAGCGCCAGCAGATTCTGGACCGTTTCCTTGCCGAGATAATGGTCGATGCGAAATGTCCGCTCCTCGGGAAAGACCGCTGCGACCGCATCGTTGATCTCGCGGCTCGACGCCATATCGTAGCCGAGCGGTTTTTCCAGACCGATGCGGACGCCATCGCAGGCGAGCCCCGCCTTGGCGAGGCCGTCGATCGTCGCACCGAACAGCGAGGGTGCGGTCGAGAGGAAGATGGACAGTCCGCGATCGAGCGTGCCCACCTCGCGAGCAAGCGCGGCGAAATCCTCCTCCCGCGACGCGTCGACCGGCACATAGCTGAGCCGCGACAGGAAGGTCGCCAGCAAATGCTCGTCCAGCCGCTCCGCCGGAACATATTTGCGGAGCGCCTGCTCGGCAAATATGCGGAAAGCCGCATCGTCATGGCCGCTGCGCGCGGTGGCGATGATGGCGAGATCGGCCGGCAACAACGCCTCGGCCTGAAGGCCATAGAGCGAGGGCAGCAGCATCCGCTGCGACAGATCGCCGGTCGCCCCGAACAGGAGAAGTTTGCCGCTGGCAGACATGACCATCGCATACCTTTCGCAGATCGCCGTGCTTCGGTGCGCCCCCGTCACGGTCTTGATAGCCGCTTTGTAGCAAAAGCATCGCGCGGCGGTAGCCGCCATGTCGCATTGCCGCATTATTCCATTGCCTCATTGCACCTGGGGGATCTGGATCATGATCAGAGCGGCGGCGCTGGGCGAACGAAGCCTTTCGGTACGCCTGGCGAATGGCGAGCGTGACGTGGCGGCGGCACAGCGGCTGCGCCACGCCGTCTTCTGCAGGGACATGGGAGCGCGGCCCGACGGCAAAGGGGGCGGCCGCGACAGCGATCCTTTTGACATGTTGTGCGATCACCTTCTCGTCGAGGATCGGGCCCGGCCCGGGCGCCCCGTGGTCGGAACCTATCGACTGCTCCGGCAGAGCGTGGCCGAGGCACATGGAGGCTTTTATTCGGCGAATGAATTCGATCTGTCGCGGGTGCTGGATCAGAGCCGATGCGACGGCGTCGAGCTGCTGGAGCTCGGCCGATCCTGCGTCGATCCCGCCTACCGCGATGCGGGGACGATCCAGCTGCTCTGGCGCGGCATCGCCGATTATCTCCAACACCATGCGATCGGCTATATGTTTGGGTGCGGAAGCTTTCCCGGAACCGACCCCGCCGAACATGCCGAAGGCCTGTCGCTGCTCGCCCATGATCATATGGCGCGCGCCGAGTTGCGCGCCACGGCGTGCGGGGCGGGGGCGATCGCGCTCGCCCGCCTTCCCATCGGCGGCTATGACCCGCACATCGCCTTTCGACGGCTGCCGCCGTTGATCAAGGCCTATCTCAGGGTCGGCGCCGAAGTCGGCGACGGCGCCTATGTCGATCGCAGCTTCAACACCATTGACGTCTTCGTGATGATGCCGGTCGAGCGCATCGCTTCGCGCTATGCGCAGAGGTTCGAAATGGCGGCGGCCTGACGCATCGCGACTGCCGTCGAACAGGGGGAGCGCTCATCCGCATATATTCCGATTGACGCGGGGCATGATCCGATGGTTTCGCCCCGCGACACATCGGAAAGGAAATGATCGTGCTCCGCCACGCCAGCACCGTCCTCTTCGCGCTCTGCGCCGCGGCCGGCACTTCGCCCGTGCGCGCCGACGAAGCTGAGATCGTCGTCACGGGGCTGGGTCTGGAGGCGTCCCCAGGCGACGCCGCCTACGACGTTATCGGCATCGATCGCGATCGGCTGGAAATGTCGGCGAGCGGCCGTATGGAGGACCTGCTTCGCGACGCCGCAGGCTTCCAGCAATTTCGCCGGTCCGACGCGCGCTCGGCGCATCCGACCAGCCAGGGCGCGACATTGCGGGGCCTGGGCGGCAACGCCTCGACACGCGCGCTGATCCTGCTGGACGGGGTGCCGATGATCGATCCTTTTGGCGGCTGGGTGAGCTGGGCGGCGCTCGATCCGGCGCGGATCGGCTATGTCCGCGTGACGCGCGGCGGTGGAAGCGGCGTTCATGGCGCGGGCGCGCTCGCCGGGACGATCGAACTGTCGAGCCTTACGTCCGAACAGGCGCAGCGGGTCACCGCCAGCCTCGCTTATGGGAGTCGCGGATCGCTCGATGCCGATGCGCTTCTTACCGCGCGGCTTGGCGGCGGCTTTCTGATGATCTCGGGTGGCTATGCCCGAAGCGACGGCTTCATTCCAACGGTCGAGCGCTTCCGCGGCCTCATCGACCAGCGCGCCGGTTATGAGCAAAGCCGTGCCGCCGTCCGTGCCGTCATCCCGGTCGGCGAGATGACCGAGCTCCAGGCCAATGGCTCCTTCCTGCTTGACCGGCGCGACCGTGGCGTGCCGTTTACCGGCAATGCAAACCTGGCGGTCGACACCTCGCTGCGTCTGGTGGGGCATGGCGAATGGGCTTGGGAAGCCAGCGCCTGGCTCCAGCATCGTCAATTCTCGAGCGGCTTCGCGGCGGTCGCCGCTGGCCGCAACAGCGTCACCCAGTCGCTCGACCAGTATAATGTCCCTGCAGAAGGAGCAGGCGCGCGGTTCGAGATCCGGCCGCCGCTGGGCGACAAGGCGACGCTCCGGCTCGGTGGCGACATCCGCCATGTCGTCGGCCGCACCGAGGAACGCGTCATCGCCACCAACGTCCGCCGCCTCGCCGGCGGCAGCCAGAATATCGCCGGCGCCTTTGCCGACATCGCGGTCGACCCGATCGCTACGATCACCGTGACCGCGAGTGGCCGAATCGATCGCTGGCAGTTGCGCGACGGCCGCCGCAGCGAGACCAATTTGACGTCGGGGCAGGCCGTCGCCGCCAACAGCTTCACCTATGCCGATCGCTCCGGAACCGAGACCACTGCCCGCGGCGGGATCGCCTGGAAGCCGGCGGGCGCCGTGACGCTCAGGGCCGCCGCCTATACCGGCTGGCGCCTCCCGACCCTCAACGAACTCTACCGGCCATTCCGTGCCGGTAACGACTCGACGATCGCCAATCCCTTGTTGATGCCCGAGCGGGTCAAAGGCTTTGAAGGCGGTGTCGAATATCATCCGCTACCGGAATGGCGACTTGGCGTGACGGCCTTCTGGAACAAGCTCGACGACGCGATCGCCAATGTGACGGTCGCGGCCAACACCCGCCAGCGCCAAAATATCGACGCGATCCGCAGCCGCGGCGTCGAAGTCGACGCTCAAGCAAGGCTCGGCGATTGGCGGCTGCTGGCGAGCTATTCCTATATAGATCCACGCGTGTGGGCCAGCAATGGCGCCGTCGCGCTCGACGGGCTTCGGCCCGCGCAGACGCCGCGCCACCAGGCTAGCGCATCGATCGAATGGGGCCGCCCCGATCTGGCCCGCATCGGCGTCACCGCACGCTATGTCGGCCGCCAGTTTGAGGACGACCAGAACAGCCGCGGCCTGCGCGATGCGTTGACCGTCGATGCGGTCGCGTCGGTGCCGGTGACGGGCGGCTTCACCGTCGAATTTCGCGGCGAAAATCTCGCGGACAGGCGCGTCGAGGCGGCGGTGGCCTCGGATGGCACGATCGAACGCGCGACCCCGCGAACGCTATGGCTGGCCCTGCGCTACGGACTGCGTTGACGGCCGCTTCCCCATCATCGCCCTGTCGGCCCGGGGGGCGGCGGCCCTCCCTTGCCTTACCCCCACCGACGGGGCGAATGTAGATCGACTCGCCTTTGACATGGACATGACGGTGAAGCTGATCGCCTATACGCTGCCCAATCGCCCGCTCCTGATGCGGCCGGCGCCGGTCAACCGGGACTGGATGGACAGGACGGGCGAGCGTTTCGCCTATCGCTGCCTGCCGCTTGCCATCGCCAACGCGCATGGTTGGGAAATTCTTTGCCCGTCAGGGTTCGTCGCCGGCTGGCACGGTGGCGATGGCCTCGATGCGATCAACTTCATTCCCGACGAAGCAGGCAACTGTCCGGCCGTCAGCCATTTCGGCAGCGGCATCATGACCTTCCACATCTCCGGTCTGTTTCGGACCGAGCCAGGTTACGACCTCATGGTACAGGGGCCCATCAATCGCCTGAAGGACGGAATCGGCGCATTGTGCGGGGTGGTGGAGACCGACTGGGCACCCTTCACCTTCACGATGAACTGGAAATTCACCCGCCCTGGACAGATGGTCCGCTTCGAGAAGGACGAACCCTTCTGCCATGTTTTTCCCATGAAGCGCGGAGAGCTCGAACAGATAGAGCCGGAGCTCCGGACATTGGAGAGCAACCCCGAGCTCAAGGCCCAGTTCGAGGAGTGGACTGCCAGCCGCGCCAAGTTCATCGTTGACAGCAAACAGGATGACAGCGAGGCAAAGAAGCAGAAATGGCAGAAACATTATTACCGCGGCACCAACCTCGCCGGTGATCCGGCCAGTGGCGACGATCATCGCACCCGCGTCCGCCTAGCCGCCTTTGTCGAGACGGTTGGCGAGCCCGGATCAATCGTCCGGCCGATCGAACGATGGAATCGCGGGCTGATGGCGGCAAGCGCCGCGGTCACCAAGATAGGGCCGGTGAAGAGCGAGCGCGAAAAGGGCTGACCCTGGCCGCGTCGCGCCTGCGGCCGATCAAGCGGCCGATCCACCGGCTTCTCCATGCCGATGTCGCCTGAGACGACTAATGCCGTCGGCATAGCTTGTACCATGAAGGCCAGGGTTGCCCCGGCGCTCCCCCCGGCGCATCCTCCACCGGAAATTGGGGGGGCATCACATGATCATCGACAGCGACCCGTCCGCGACGACGCGCCCGCGCCTATGGCGCTCGCTCTACGTGCAGGTGCTGGCGGCCATAGTGCTCGGCATTCTGCTCGGCTGGCTCCGTCCGGAACTCGGGGTCGAGCTGAAGCCTCTCGGCGACGCCTTCATCAAGCTCGTCAAGATGGTCATTGCGCCGGTGATCTTCCTTACCGTGGTGACCGGCATCGCGGGGCTGGGCCATCTCGGCGATCTGGGTCGGGTCGCCCTCAAGGCCTTCACCTATTTCATCACCGTCTCGACGTTGGCCCTGATCGTCGGGCTGACGGTCGCCAACCTCGTCCGCCCGGGCGCCGGCATGCATATCGATCCGGCCAGCCTCGACGTCAGCCATGTCGCGGCCTATGCCCAGAAGGCGCATGACGCCTCGATTACAGATTTCCTGACTGGTATCATCCCGACTACGTTGGTCTCGGCTCTGGCCGATGGCGAGATCCTGCAGGTTCTGTTCGTGGCGATCCTGTTCGGCATCGCCTTGTCGCTGAGCGGCGCGCGTGCGCAACCGATTACCGACCTGCTCGAACGGCTGACCGGCGTCGTCTTCCGCCTGGTCGGCATCCTTATGAAGGCCGCTCCGCTCGGGGCTTTCGGCGCAATGGCCTTCACCATCGGCAAGTTCGGACTCGGCGCGCTTGCCAATCTCGGCGGGCTGCTGATCTGCTTCTATGCGACCTCGCTGGCTTTTGTCCTGCTGGTGCTCGGCGCGATAGCCGCATCGGCCGGTTTCTCCATCCTCAAGCTGATCGCCTATTTGAAGGACGAATTGCTCCTCGTGCTCGGCACGTCCTCGTCGGAGAGCGCGCTCCCCAATCTGATGGCGAAGCTCGAGGCGGCCGGCTGTGACAAGCCGGTCGTCGGCCTCGTCGTTCCGACCGGCTATTCGTTCAACCTCGACGGCACCAACATCTATATGACGCTCGCGGCGCTCTTCATCGCGCAGGCGTGCGACGTCGATCTGTCGCTAGGGGAGGAGATCAGCCTGCTGCTGGTCGCCATGATCTCGTCCAAAGGTGCTGCCGGCGTCACCGGGGCCGGCTTCATCACGCTGGCGGCCACGCTGTCGATCGTTCCCTCGGTCCCCGTCGCCGGCATGGCACTGATCCTCGGCATCGACCGCTTCATGAGCGAGTGCCGGAGCCTGACCAACTTCATCGGCAATGCAGTGGCGACCATCGTGGTCGCCAGGTGGGAAGGCGCGCTCGACAGAGAGAAGCTCAAGTCCGCGCTCGGCTAGTCCCGCATGCCGACGCGCTGCGCCGGACATTTTGATCGTCGGCCTTCTTTCCGTTAAGATCACCCCCCCATGCCCATCCCGTTCCTCGGCTCCAGACCCTTTTTCGAAGACAAGAACCAGGCCTTCTGGATCCTCCAGCTCGCGGGATGGACCGGCTATTTCGTGCTCCGCGCCTTGGGCGGGCTCGCCAACAATATGGGCTTGCTGTTCATCATCCCCACAGCACTGACCACCGCGACCGGATATTCGCTGACCCTGCTGATGGCTTCGGCTTTTCGCCGGCTGATCAAGCTGCAGCCGATTGTCACCTGGTCGGTTTCGATCCTGATCGTCTTCCTGGCCTCGGCGGTCTTTTCGGCGATCGAGACCTGGGCGCACGCCACTTTCTATCGGCCGGAGGAGATGCCCGTCGGCATCCAGTTCCTCGGTGCGATCCTGCTCGATTTCGCGCTGCTCGCCGCTTGGTCCGCCTTTTATTACGGCATCAATTTCTACCTGCTGTTGGAAGAGCAGAGCGATCGCGTGGTGCGGCTCGAAAGCCAGGCATCGTCGGCCCAGCTCGCGATGCTGCGCTACCAGCTCAACCCCCATTTCCTGTTCAATACGCTGAATTCGATATCGACGCTCGTGTTGCTGAAGGAGACGCAGCGCGCCAATGCGATGCTGTCCAGACTGTCGTCCTTCCTGCGCTATACGCTGGCCAACGAGGCTGAAGGAACGGTGAGCCTCGCCCAGGAAATCGAGACGCTGAAGCTCTATCTCGATATCGAGAAGATGCGCTTCGAAGACCGGCTGCGCGCCGAGTTCGACATCGATCCCTCCGCGCTGGATGGCCGACTTCCATCACTACTGCTGCAGCCGCTGGTCGAGAATTCGATCAAATATGCGGTGACGCCGCTGGAGGAGGGCGCGGAAATCCGGGTCGCCGCCCGCCTTCAGGGCGCGGAACCGGAACGCCGTCTGGTCATTACGGTAAGCGACACCGGTCCAGGCTTGACCGATGGCACATCGCGTCCCACCTCTTCCACCGGCGTCGGCCTGGCGAATATTCGCGACAGACTGGCGCAGGCCTATGGTGCGGACCAGCGATTTGAGGTCCAGACTGGCCGAGAGGAAGGTTTCGGTGTCGTGATCGACATCCCCTTCCAGGCGGCGAAATAGCGCAAGGATATTGCATGACGATCCGAACCATTCTCGTCGATGACGAGCCGCTGGCCATTCAGGGCCTCCAGCTTCGCCTGGCGGCACACGAGGATGTCGAAATCATCGAAACCTGCCTCAACGGCCGCGAAGCGATCAGGGCGATCAAGACGCACAAGCCCGATCTTGCTTTTCTGGACATCCAGATGCCTGGATTTGACGGCTTTTCGGTCATCCAGGGATTGATGGAAGTCGAACCGCCGCTGTTCGTCTTCGTTACCGCCTATCAGGATCACGCAATCCGCGCCTTCGAGGCGCAGGCAGTGGATTATCTGCTCAAGCCGGTGGACGAGCAGCGCCTCGCCGATACGCTCGATCGCGTCCGCCAGCGGCTCGCCGAAAAACGCGGCGTCGAGGAGGCCGGGCGTCTGAAAGAGGTACTCGCCGAAGTGGCGCCGGAGGCGGTCGACACGATCGACGATGCGGACGAGGCGCCGGCCTCGAATCGTTTCGAGAAACTGATCAACATCAAGGACCGCGGCCAGATCTTCCGCGTCGACGTCGACAAGATCGAACGGATCGACGCTGCCGGCGATTATATGTGCATCTATACCGGCGACAATACGCTGATCCTGCGCGAGACGATGAAGGACCTTGAAAAGCGCCTCGACCCCCGCCGGTTTCAGCGTGTCCACCGCTCGACGATCGTCAATCTCGATCTGGTGCGCCAGGTCAAGCCGCATACCAACGGTGAATGTTTCCTGGTGCTCGACTCGGGCGCACAGGTGAAGGTCAGCCGATCCTATCGCGAAGTGGTGGCGCGCTTCGTGCATTGATCGGCCAGTCCCTCGCCGATAGGGGAGGGAACGGAGGCCCCATGACCATTCGTCCGCGCCGTAGCGCGCTCTATATGCCCGCTTCGAACCGTCGCGCGATCGAGAAGGCGCGTACGCTGCCGTGCGACGTCGTGATCCTCGATCTCGAGGATTCGGTGGCGCCCGAGGCCAAGGAGGAGGCCCGGTCCAATGCCGTGACCGCGATCCGCGCGGGCGGCTTCGGAGGGCGCGAGCTGGTGATCCGCGTCAACGGTCTCGGCACGCCCTGGGCCGAGGCCGATCTCGCGGCGGCGGCGGCTTCGGGCGCCGACGCGGTCCTTGCGCCGAAGGTGGACGATGCCGAGGCCGTGGCCTGCTATCTGGCGGCCTTGGCCGAGGCGCCCGCGCACATGGGCTTTTGGGCCATGGTCGAGACATGCCGAGCCATTTTCCGTCTCGATGCCGTCGCGCGCGAGATAGGCGCGAAGCGCTCGGGCGCCCTGGTGCTTGGAACCAACGATCTGGCGAAGGAAATGCGCGCGGCGCTCACCGTCGAGCGGGGGCCCTTCCTCGCCATGATGGGGCTCGCCGTCGCCGCGGCACGGGGCAATGGCCTGGCCATTCTGGACGGAGTCTACAACGCCTTCGACGACGACGCGGGGCTGGAAAGGCAATGTTCCGAGGGGCGAGCATATGGTTTCGATGGGAAGACACTGATCCATCCCCGCCAGGTCGAGATCGCCAATCGGCTATTCTCGCCGAGCGAGAGCGAGATCGCCTGGGCGAAGGCCGCGATCGCGGCGTTCGAAGCTCCCGCGAACGTCGGCAAGGGGGCCATTCGATTCGGCGGCGAGATGATAGAACGACTCCATCTCGATCAAGCTCGCCATATTCTCGCAATGGCGGCGGACGGCGCAGGGAGCCCGCACGCAAACCGCTAAGGTTTAAGGGTAGCGCAGGCCTGCGGTAAAGGCCGTAAAGAACCGCTGGTGCGCTGTTGCGGCGCAATGATAAACTCGACCCTCGCCGTGATGGCAGAGCGAGAGGCCGACGCGCTTGGTGGGATCCGACCTACGCATCTCGTCCATGGGAGCGAGGAACCTGCGCATCGCAGGTCTCGCCGTCCTGAGCCTGTCGCTGCTCGGCGCAGCCGTCTTCGAGGTCGTCTTTTTGTCCTTCCGTCCACTGAACTTGAGCGCCGAGCTGACGGCGGTGTTGCTGCTACTGGGCGCCGCCGGTGTCGGAATAGGGCTGATGTGGGCGCAGCGCAGTCATGCGAAAGGCTTCCTGCCGCTTGGCGGCCGCCAGCTGATAGACGCGCTCGAGCTGGCGGCGATCATGGTGATCGATCAGGACGTGCGGATCATATATTGGTCACGCGGTTGCGAGGAGCTATTCGGGTGGCCCGCGCGAAGCGCGATCGGCCGGGGCGCTCGCGAGCTGCTGCATATTCAGCGCCCTCTCGACCGTGCCGAGCTTCGAACGCTACTGATCGAGCAGGGAGACTATCATGGCGAGATCGTCGCGAGGCACCGCGACGGCCACGAGCTGATCGTCCAGGAGCATATCAAACGCTTTATCGATTCGAATGGACGGCCGCGCGCCGTCATCGCCTTCAACGACGTCACCGAGCAGCACAAGGCCGAAGCGGCGCTGCGCCTCAGCGAGGCGCGACTGGCGACCGCCGTGGCGGTGCAGGGCATCTTCATCTATGAATATGATCTTATCGCCGACCAGCTGATTTGGATGACGCACGGCGAACCCTTTTTCAGCTTCGCCGACAATGAGCCGGCCGAACCGCGATGGCAGTGGGGCCCCGAACATGGCGCCCAGGTTCGTGAGGTCACGGCCGCGGCGATACTGAGCGGACAGGATCGCGGCCATTATGATTTCGAGTTCACCCATGCGGACGGCTCGGAACGGCTTGCCGAGGGATGGGCAAGGATCATCCGTGACGAGGATGGAAAGCCGGTAAGGCTGCTCGGCACCCATCTCGACGTCACCGAGCGGCGCGCGCGCGAACAGGCGTTGCGCGCGGGCGAGGCAGTACGCCGGGCGATCCTCGCTACCGTGCCGGATGCTCTGTTCGTCTGCAGCGAGAGCGGTGTGATCCGCGCGTGCAGCGCCACTGCGGATCATTTGCTCGGCTATGACGAGCGCGAGCTGATCGGCCGCAACCTCGCCGACCTGATCGACGACAGCGACTCAGCTCCTCATCGCGACATCGCCGCGACGGTCGGGCGCAACAATGACGCGCCCTGGCCCTTGCCTGTGAACGTGCGGCGCGCCGATGGCAGCATCGTGCCGATCTCGTTCGTCGCCGGCCATTCGACAGTGGAGGGCGCGCCGCTTTCGGTCGTCGTCGGCCGTGACATGCGGCCTACTATAGCCGCCGAGGAGAAGTTCCACCGGCTCAACGCCGAACTCGCCCAGGTTTCCAGGCTCGGCATGATGGGCGAGATGGCCGGCACCCTTGCCCATGAACTCAGCCAGCCGCTGGCGGCCATAGTCAATTTCCTCGGCGCTGCCGATCTGCTGCTCGACAAGTGCGAAACGGCCAACGCCGATCGCCTTCGCCATGCGATCGACGGGGCGGCCGAGCAATCGTCACGCGCAGGCGAGATCGTCCGCCGCCTGCGAGCCTTCATCCTGCGCGGCGAAGCCGATATGCGAGCGGAGCCGCTCGTCAGCCTGATACGTGAGGCGGCGGCGCTCGCATTGTTCAACGCCCGCTCGCTCGGCATTCGCCTTTCCTACGCCTTTGAGCACAGCGACCGTCTCGTGTTGTGCGATCGGGTCCAGATCCAGCAGGTGTTGGTCAATCTGATCCGGAACGGCGCGGATGCGATGGCGGCGAGCAACAGCGAGCGCCGAGAAATGCTGATCGCCACGCAGCTCGTCGCGGACGGTCTGATCGAGATTAGCGTGCGCGACTCCGGCCCGGGTATCGCACCCGAAATACTCGAACGGCTTTTCAGTCCCTTCGCAACCACCAAGCGCGAGGGTCTGGGTTTCGGTCTGGCCATCTCACGGCGCATCGTCGAGGCCCATGGCGGACTGCTTTCGGCGGCGGCGGCCACCCCCGGCGGCGCGATCTTCCGGTTTACCTTGCCGGTCATGGATGAAGGGGAGACGCGAGCATGATCGCACGGCATGTCTATATCGTCGATGACGACGATGCACTGCGGCAGTCGGTGGAGGTCCTGCTTGCGGCGGTGGGGGGCTTCCAGACGCGCAGCTTCGCCTCTGGCAGTACCTTTCTGGAGGAGGTCGCAGAGTTGCCGGCCGGATGCGTGCTGCTCGACCTCAACATGCCCAACCTCAGCGGGTTCGAAGTGCTGCGGATCCTTCGCGAGCGCGATGTCCGCTTCGAGACGATTCTGCTGACCGGGCAGGGTGACATCGCGATCGCGGTCGAGGCGATGAAGTCGGGCGCGATCGACTTCATCGAAAAGCCCTATGACAACCGGATCCTGCTCGCCGCACTCGAGTCCGGTTTCGCAAGGGTCGACGACCGGCAGAAACAGGCAAGCGCGATCCATAATGCGCGCGAGCAGATCGAGCGGCTCACCCCCCGCGAGCGCGACGTGCTGCTGGGGCTGATCGACGGCAAGGCCAACAAGATCATTGCCTATGAACTTGATATCTCACCCCGCACGGTCGAGATCTACCGGGCCAATCTGATGGACAAGCTGGGCGTTCGCAGCGTGGCAGAAGCGGTCCGAATCGCCTTCGCGGCGGAACTGGTGCCGGTGCTGCCCAATTGATCCCTGTGGAATAGGCCCTAGACTATTTCGGCGGCACCGCGAGGCGGGCAGCACCACAGACCGAGAAGCCACGGGGACTAATCATCGTCATGTCAGCGGAGACGCCGAAACCCTTCACCGTCCTCGTCACCGGTGGCGCCGGCTATATCGGCAGCCACGCGGTGCTTGCGCTTCTCGATGCCGGATGGCCGGTAGCCGTGCTCGACAATCTTTCGACCGGCTTTCGCTGGGCCGCCGACGCGCGCGCCGCCTTCTACGAGGGCGACATTGAAGACCAGTCGCTCGTCGCAAGGATCCTGGCGGACGAGCGGATCGGTGCGATCATGCATTTCGCAGGCTCGATCATCGTGCCCGAATCGGTCGAGAATCCGCTGAAATATTACCACAACAACACCGCCAAGAGCCGCTCTCTGATCGAGAGCGCGGTCAGCGGTGGTATACGCCATTTCATCTTCTCCTCGACTGCGGCCACCTATGGCGCCCCCGAAGAGATTCCGATCCGCGAGACAATGCCTACGGTACCGATAAATCCCTATGGCACGTCGAAGCTGATGACCGAGACTATGCTGCGCGACGTCTCCGCGGCGCATCCGATAAATTATTGCGCGCTTCGCTATTTCAACGTCGCCGGAGCCGATCCGCAAGGCCGATCGGGGCAGTCGACCGCCGGTGCGACCCATCTTATCAAGGTCGCTGTCGAGGCAGCGGTCGGCAAGCGCGCCGATGTCGCCGTCTTCGGCACCGACTATGCTACGCCAGACGGTACCGGCGTGCGCGACTATATTCATGTCGGCGATCTCGCCGATGCGCATCTCCACGCGCTCGAAACGCTGATTGCCGACCCAACCGCGAATCATGTGATGAACTGCGGCTATGGACGGGGTTTTTCAGTGCTGGAAGTGCTCGACTCGGTCGACCGGGTCACCGGTGAGACCATCGTACGCCGCATGCAGCCACGCCGCGCCGGCGATCCCGACGCACTCGTCGCCGACAATAGCCGCATCTTGGCCACCACATCTTGGCGACCGAGGCTCGACGATCTCGACACGATCGTCGCCCATGCGTTGGCCTGGGAGCGAAGGCTGGCGGCCCGGTGTTAGCTCTGGTCGAGGGTCCCGATCAAAACTCTGCGTCCAGTTCTTCTACCTCTTCAGGCTCGGCCAACGCTGCTCGCGTCCACTCCACCACCGGTAGCCAGCTCGTCGCGGTCTCGACATAAGCGCGGCAGACTGCATCGAGGGGGATTGCGTAGGTCACGAATCGCGTTGCCACCGGCGCGAACATCGCGTCGGCAACGGTAGGCGCGCTGCCGAACAGCCAAGGCCCGCCATAAAGCTCGATGCATTCACGCCAGATCGTTTGGACCCGCTCGATATCGGGCTTCGCGCCCGCGAACAGACGGAAGCTGTCGTGGCGAACCTTCAGGTTCATGGGCAGCGCGGAACGCAAATTGTGGAAGCCCGAGTGGATTTCGCCCGAAACCGACCGGCAATGCGCACGCGCGAGCTTGTCATGCGGGTACATGCCCGCCTCGGGATAGGTCTCGTGAAGATATTCGGCGATCGCCAGCGTATCCCATACGCTCGCTCCCCCATGGGTGAGCCGCGGCACCAGAACCGACGGCGAAAGCAGCAGCAGTTCCGCGCGCTGCCCCGGAGCGTCGATCGGCACCATTTCCTCTATGACATCGAGCCCGGCCAGCTTGCAGAGCAGCCAGCCCCGCAAGGACCAAGAAGAATAGTTGCGGCTCGAAATCGTCAGCACAGCCTGGTCCATGCGAATCCCCCTGCGGCGGCTTATGGCCCGATTGACGATCAAGGTCAAAATTTATGGCGCGGTGCAATATAGGTGCGCTAAGGGTAAGATCCAGGGGGTAGTGTTTATAATGCTGTATCAGCTGTTTCAGGGCCTGACGGATTTAACCGAGCCGATGCGCGTGCTGGCGGAAGCGAGCTTGCGCACACGGCCTTTTCTCGGGGAATCCGGTCGAACGCCCTTCGCCGACAGCGTGTTCGCGGCGATGGACATGGTCGCGAACACCAAGCTTACCAGCAGCCGGCCGTCCTACCGGATCGACCGGGTTCTGTCGGGCAACATGGATGTTGCAGTGCGTGAAGAGGTCGTCGCCGCGACCCCATTTTGCGACCTTCTCCACTTCGCCAAGACCGAGGGCGCGTCCGATCAGCCGAAGATATTGCTCGTCGCCGCCATGTCTGGCCATTTCGCCACGCTGCTCCGCAATACGGTCGAAGTTCTGCTCCGCGACCATGACGTCTATATCACCGACTGGAAAAATGCCCGCGACATACCGGTGAGCGCGGGCAGATTCGGGTTCGAGGACTATGTCGATCATATCGTGTATTTTCTCGAGGAGATCGGTGCACCGGTACATCTGATGGCGGTATGCCAGCCCTGTGTGCAGGCGCTGGTGGCGGTCGCGCTGATGGCCGAGCAGGATAATCCTGCGACGCCGCGCAGCCTGACCCTAATGGGTGGTCCCGTCGACGTCCGCATCAATCCGACCGTGGTGAACCGGCTCGCATTCGAAAACGACTATAGCTGGTTCGAGGAAAAGCTGATCCACCGGGTGCCGTTGCGCTACGCCGGTCGCGGCAGGCGCGTCTATCCGGGCTTCGTTCAGCTCGCCGCCTTCATGGCGATGAACTCCGGCCGCCATTTCGATCAGCACCGCGCTCTATATCAGCATCTCGCCGATGGCGAGGCCGAGCCAGCACGCGCAATCCGCGAGTTTTACGACGAATATTTCGCAGTCCTCGATCTTACCGCCGAATTCTACCTCGAGACGATAGACAGGGTTTTCCAGCGCGCCCTCCTCGCGAAGGGCGAGCTTGACCATCGCGGCGAGCGCGTCGACTGCAGTCATATCCGCCGGACCGCCTTGCTCACGGTCGAGGGCGAGCGCGACGACATCTGCGCGGTCGGGCAGACCGCCGCGGCGCACGATCTGTGCAGCGGCCTGCGCCCGCACATGAAGCGTCACTATCTTCAGCCCGGGGTCGGCCATTATGGCGTGTTCAGCGGCCGGAAATGGGAGAACCAGATCTATCCGCAGGTCCGCAGCTTCATCCTGAGCGCGAGTTAGCATTCGCCCTTCCCTACGGGATAGGGGAAGCGCTTGGCACGGGACTCGATAGACGGTAAGTCGGCCCGACGCCGATGCCCACCGCTCCAAGACACCAGGATCCTCCCCACCGCATGGGCTGGCTCAAGACCTTTCTCAAGTTCGGCCTCCTGGCCGCGTTGGCTGCCCTCGGGGCGCTGATCGTCGCCGTGCTGATCGCGATGGCGTCGCTCCCCAGCTTCGACGAGCTGAAATCCAGCCCCAACGGCCAAATGGTACGCGTCCGGGCCGCCGACGGCTCAGTGATCGTATCGCTCGGCCCGAGCTATGGCGATTGGCTGCCCGCGCGCGACATCCCGGAGATGATGAAAAAGTCGATGGTCGCCGTCGAGGACCGGCGCTTCTATCTACACCCCGGCATCGATCCGATCGGGATGACCCGCGCGGCCTGGATCGCCTGGCAGCGAAAGGGCGAAGGCCGCCGGCTCCAGGGCGCCTCGACGATTACTCAGCAGCTTGCCCGGAACATCTTCCTGACCAACGCCTACAGCTTCGGGCGCAAGTTTCGCGAGGTGATCCTTGCGCTGGCGATGGAACGCAAATTCTCGAAGGCGCAGATTCTCGAACTTTATCTCAACCGCGTCTATTTTGGCGGCGGCGCCTATGGCATCGATGCGGCCTCGCGCAAATTCTTCGATCATTCGGCTCGCACCCTGAGCCTGGCGGAAAGTGCGATCATCGCCGGCCTGGTCAAGGCGCCCTCGCATTATGCGCCGACCGCGGATCGGCAGGCAGCGCTCGATCGTGCGGAGGTCGTGCTCGAGGTGATGCAGGACGCGGGCGTCATCACGCCGTCCGAAGCCCGCGCCGCCAATCTGTCCAAGGTCCGTCTCGCCCCCGAACGGGACCAGAATGCTGTGCGCTATTTTACGGACTGGGCACTTGCCCAGCTCGACCAATATGTCGACGAGCAGGTCGAGCCGATCGATGTCTGGACGACGATCGACCCTGTGATGCAGCGTGCGGCGGACGCCGCGATTCGGGCCAATGCCCCGGCTGGAGCGCAAGGTGCGCTCGTTGCGCTCGACCGCGACGGCGCGGTCCGCGCGATGGTGGGCGGTCGCGACTATGTCAGCTCGATCTACAATCGCGCGACCCAGGCCGAGCGCCAACCCGGCTCGGCATTCAAGCTGTTCGTCTATCTGGCCGCGCTCGAAGCGGGAATGAAGCCCGACACCGCCGTCACCGACGAACCGGTGACGATCGACGGCTGGAGCCCGCGCAACAGCAACCGCCAATATGCAGGCGCCATCGACATCCGGACCGCCTTCGCCTTCTCGATCAACACCGTCGCCGCCAAGATCGGCTCACAGGTCGGTTTCGAGACGATCGCCGACATGGCGCACCGCTTTGGCATTGGCAGCAAGCTCAACACCCACCCGTCGATGGTGCTCGGCACGTCCGATGTACGGCTGATCGACATGACCCGCGCCTTCGCCGCAGTGGCCCGAAAGGGGATCGCGGTCATTCCCTACGGGATCGTCAAGGTAACGAGGGCGGGCGGCGATCCGCTCTACGAGCACCGCGTCGATGACAACCGGGTGCTGGTGGCCCCGTGGGTCGCTGCCGAGATGACCGACCTGCTCCAGACGGCCGTCAACACCGGCACAGCGCGCGCAGCCCAAATCGGCCGCCCGGTCGCGGGCAAGACCGGGACGACCTCATCGAACAAGGACGGGTGGTTCCTCGGCTTCTCTTCGGGAATCACGACGGGAGTCTGGATGGGGCGGGACGACGCCCGGTCGATCGCCGGCCTGCAAGGAGGCCGTGCGCCGGCACAGGCCTTTGCGCAGTTCATGCGCGTCGCGGTCGCCAAAAGGCCGGTCGAGTCGTTCGACACCGAGGTAACGCTGCCCGAATTCTCGATCGAGCCTGACGACGAGGCCTATCTCGGTAGCCCCGACGACAGCCTTTTCGACGAAGGCGGGCAGGCGACCGACCCCGGCGGTGAGCCCGCGACCGAAGAAACTGAAGGCATCGAGCCGCAGGCCGCGCCCGCTCCTGCGCCACGATCCCCGGGTCCGCCGGTGCAGCCCCAGCCGCGCTCGCCTTCGCTCGGCTCCGATTTCCTCAGCGGCATCGAGCCAGCCAAGCCGGCGCGAAAACCCTGATCTTCCTCCACCGTTCGTCGTGAGAAGCCGCCGAGCCGGGCTTAGCGGCGTTTCGAAAGGGAGAGAGGTGGACCGCTCCTTCGTCAACCTACTCCGCGCGGCGAACGGCTCGAAGCAGGCGGATCAGTTCTCCCGCCCGAACCAGTAAAGCTCTTGGCCCTGGGTGCGCAGCCATGTGCGTTCGGGCCGCGGATTCCGCCCCAGCAGGCGCTCGACCGCGGCATGAAAATCGCGGCTATGATCCATGTGGAGCCGATGTGCCACCTCGTGCGCGACCGTCGCCTCCAGCACGTCGGGCGGCGCGAGGATCAGTCGCCAGCTATAGCGGATATGGCCGTCGGCCGAACAGCTGCCCCATCGCGCCCGAGGATCGCCGACCGAGACCCGGCCGATGCTAACACCTGCCTGCATGGCGAAACGCCGGCTTTCCTCCTCCAGACGAGCAAGCGCCGTCTTCCTCAACCAGCGGATCACCCGCCCCGGCAATAGCGCATCGGGCGGCGGGACGACCAAAATGTCACCGTCCAGCCGAGCGAGGCGGCCGCCGCTGCCCTGCCCGATCCGGATGGAGCGGCCGCCGACCATGATCGTCATGCCGGCCCGGATCGGCCGCGCGGTCGGTAGCGCCTCGAGCGTGGCCTCGATCCATCCTCGCTTGCTTTCCACCCACTTAAGCGCCGGCCCCAGCGCGGTGCGGTGCGGCAACACGAGCCGAATACCGCCGTCTCGAGGATCGACGCTCAGCCGCATCTGCCGCGCCTGCGTCATCCGCCTGACGATCAGCGGACGCGAGCGCCCGCCCGCCTCGAAGCTGAGCTGCTGGTCGGCGGGGAGACGTGCGCGCCTAAAAAGCATCATCTTCGCGCTTCCCTGGCGCGCCAACCGCCTCGGATGTCGGGCGGAAAGCGCAGGTCTGGCCGAGTGGTGGCGCCAGGGCCTGCCGTGCGGCCCTTACAATTCACGGTCGACCATATGATGCTCGAGGTCGCCGGCCTCGTCCTCGGACACCGTCCACCCTCGCACCGACACTCCGGCCCGATGGACCGATTCGGGGTCGCCGCTGACGAGCGGATGCCAGCCGGGGAGCGGCCGCCCTTCGTCGAGCAGCCGATAGGCGCAGGTAGAGGGCAGCCAATCGATCTCGCGCAGCGCCCGCGGCGTCAGTCGCACGCATTCCGGTACGAAGCTTCGGCGATGCTTGTAGTCCTTGCACAAGCCGGTGCGCCGATCGAGAAGGCGGCAGGCAACGTTGGTAGGTACCAACTCGCCGGTCTCCTCATCCTCGAGCTTGTGCAGACAGCATTTGCCGCAGCCGTCGCAGAGCGACTCCCATTCGGCGCGACTCATCTCGTCGAGCCGTTTGGCTTCCCAGAACGGAGTGAGGACATCGGGCATCAGCGCGCTTTAGCCGAATTTGGTCCGCTCGTCCCCTTTGGAGTCGAGCGGTGGTAAGGACTATTTCGCCCAGCGCTCGATATCGGCAACGACCGTATCGGCACCCTTGTCCTGGGTAATCAGCGCAAGCGGCTGACCTTCCGGCCCAAACAGCGTCGCCTGGCGCGAATGGTCCATGAGGTAATTATCCTTCTCGTCCGCAGCAAATTGCGCCGGCGAGCGCAGGTCGTCCTTGGCCTGTTTGGCAGGGACCTTCTCATAGAAGATGGCATATTGCTTCGCGACCGCGGCGATCTCGCCTTCGCTGCCAGTCAGCCCGATCAATTTCGGATGAAAGGCCCTGACGAACTGCAGGAGAACGGGCGGCGTATCACGTTCCGGATCGACGGTGATGAAGATCGGCTGGATCTTAGCGGCCAGCTCAGGCCGTGACTGCTCTATCTCCCGATATCCCTTCATCAGCGTCTGCACGTCGGTCGGGCAGACGTCGGGGCACATCGTATAGCCGAAATAGATCAGTCGATATTTGCCAGCGAAACCGGTGTCGCTGATGCGGCGGCCATCCTGATCGGTGAGCGTGAACGGGCCGCCTATGCGGGCGTCGGCGAGTGGCGGCCGCTCCGGCGCATTGCCACCGCCGCAGCCCGACAGCGCGGCGACCGCGACGGTCAGCGCAAAAAGGCGCAAAGATGCTTTGTTCATGGTGCGGCCCGCCATGCTTTGCTATGCGGTTGGGTGCAAGGGCGTTTCATAACAGGGACATGACAGCATAATGGATCGTCGCCCCTTTCTCGCTTCGCTTGCGGGCGTGCTGCTCGCACTTTCGAGCGCTCCCGCTGCCGCGCAATTTTCGGACAGCTACAATTTCCTCAAGGCCGTGCGGGACGCCGATGGCGTTGCGGCCCAGAAGGCGCTGGACCGCGCCGGCGTCACCCTGATCAACACGCGCGACTATTCGACCGGTGAGAGCGGTCTGCATATCACGGTCAAGCGCCGGGATCTCCTATGGACGCGCTTCCTGCTCGCCAAGGGTGCCAATCCGGACGTCAAGGATGCGCGCGGTGACACACCGTTGATTGCCGCGACGAGGCTGGGGTTCGCAGAGGGCGCTGAACTTCTGATTAGCCAAAAGGCGCGAATCAACCTGGGCAACAATAGCGGGGAGACGCCGCTGATCATCGCCGCTCAACAGCGGAATACCCAGATGGTCCGGCTGCTGCTTGGTTATGGTGCCGACCCCAGGCAGGCGGATCGCATCGCGGGCAAGTCTGCCCGCGACTATGCTGGCGAGGATCCGCGCGGTACGGCGGTGCTGAAGATCATCGATGAATCGAAGACGCCCATCCAGGCCAAGCCGAAGGTTGCGGGACCCAGCCTCTGATCAGGCTGGTGCGCCCTTCAGCCCCTGCGATCCTCAGGACCGCCTTGCGCGACATCCACGATCCGTTCGACATGCTTGAGCACCGTATCGAGCGCAGTCGCCTGCTCGTCATCCTCCTTGCCGACCGCATCGCGGATCAGGCTGACGAGCCGCTGAATGGCTTCCGAACCATGACGTTCGATCGCGGCGTCGATCAATCGCGCAGAATTTGCGTGCATCACGCCTGACTCCCCGATCCGAACGATTGCGAGTCGATGAGCTCGGCCGTCGACTCGACGACCGCGAATTAAACTAGGTAAAGGCAAATGCAATGACCATGCTCGGTCGCCCTCGCCGGTTCGGGCTATTTGTCAGCCGCACTGCGCCTCGCTGCCGAAGCGGGAGACGACCGCTGGGACGGCCGATCATGGCGGCAGACAACAGTGATAATCTTTGGGATCACCGCTATACGACCCATAAGGAGAGGACCGCATGCTGATTTACCGCTTCCTGACCGGCGTCGATGATTCCAACTTCTGTCATAAGGTCACGAAAGCACTGTCGGAAGGCTGGCGGCTCCACGGCTCGCCCTGCTACACCTATGACGCCTTCAATCAAGCGATGATGGCCGGTCAAGCCGTTACCAGAGAGGTTGCCGACCAACCCTATGATCCCGACAAGAAGCTCATCGACTATTAGATCAGACGCAGCTTTCCCGCTCGGGATCGAGATCGCCCCATAATCGCCGCGCTGCGCGCCGGGCGAAACGCAATGTCTCGGCCTTACGGCGCGCACCGGAAAGCGGGCGGTGAAGCGGTTCGCGAACGATCGCCGCATCATAGCGATCGGCGACGATCAAACCAGCGCAGTCGGGACGGAGAGTCTCGCTCTCGAAGGGGCGGAGGTCGAACCCGTGCGGAACCGCCCAGAAGAAACGGTCGCAATAATCGAGGTAGAGAGGCCATTTGGAGTCGCCTAGCAGATCGGCACGCGACACCTTGATCTCGACGATCGTTATGCAGCCCCTGCCATCGATCGCCATAATGTCTGCGCGCCGGCCATTACCCAGCGGCACCTCGCATAGCGGCGTCATCTCCGCTTGCAGGAACAGCCGAGCCACCCCGCGCGCGACGTCGCCTGCGATCAAGGGCTCGAAAGACTCGGCAACGGTCGACATGATCGATCCTTAGAACAAGGCGGGAACATATGCCAGTACGGCCTATCATCAATCGCCGCGTGCTGATTTCAGGCTGCTCGGGTGGGGGCAAATCGACCCTGCTCAAGGCCCTGGCACGGCGTGGTTTTGGGACGGTTGCCGAGCCTGGGCTTCGCATCGTGCATGAAGAGCAGGCGAAATCCGGTGCTGCCCTGCCCTGGATCGATCTCACCGCCTTTGCGCGGCGAACGCTCGATCTGGCGCTTGCCGATTACCGTAGTACCGTTGGCGAGTCGGAATGGACCTTCTTCGATCGCGGCTGGATCGACGCAGCCTCGGCGCTCGATGCGGTGACCGGCACGGACCACGTGGATCGGCTCAACGCGGCCCATCGCTATCATGACAGGGTGTTTCTGGCACCACCTTGGCCCGAAATCTTCAGCGCCGGCCCCGATCGCCGGCACGACATCGACAGTGCGATCTCCGAATATGAGCGGCTTGCCGCCGTTTATCCCGCCATCGGCTATTCGATCATCCTGCTGCCCCGACTCGATGTCGAGGCACGCGCCGACTGGATGCTCAACTGGCTCCGCATCTGATCAGAGCAGGATCTCGCCGGCAATTCGAGCGGCCTCGGGATGGTCAATCTCGACCGCCCACAGGTCGGGGTCCGCGCGCCGCCGCCGGGCGAGATAGTCGTCGATCTCGGCCGGCTCGGCCGGTCCGACCCCCTCCAGACCGTGGCCGCCCTCGAAGCGCCAGACACGCTCTACGATGCGCCTGGACTCGCCACGATCGGCGAGCAGCAGCAGGATCGCGCCGGCGATATCATCGCCTCTGGCCAGCACCGTCGCTACGCCGCCCTCGGACTCGATCCGGCGCCTGAGCGCTGCGACGAGCAGCCCGGTGGCGAGCCGCGGCTCGATCATCCGCGTGCATATCCGGGCAATGAGGCGAGCGGAATCCGCGAGCGCATGAAGGTCCCGGTACCGCGTGCGACCTCTTCGCCTTCGGCGTCGATCAGCCGTGCATCGGCGACGAGAACACGCCGCCGTCCGTTGACCCAATGGCCTTCGGCGGTGACGGGCCCGGCTGCCATGGGCCGGGTCAGCAGCAGGTTGAACGCGGTGGTCAGCAGGAAGAAGTCGTTGACCAGGCTGTTCGCCGCATAAAATGCGGCATCATCGAGCATCTTGAAATAGGTGGTGCCATGCGCGGCACCGGCTGCGTGATAGTGGCTCGGATCGACGGTGAAGCTGATCCGGGCCTCGCCCTCGCCTGTTATATCGAGGCGAGACGCAAACAATGCATTGATCGGCGCGGCGGCATAAAGCGCTTCGAGCGCACGATAATGGGCTTCCGCGCCAGAGGGTTGGCCGGCGCCTGTCATGTCTTCATGCCGCCGAGCGTCAGGCGGCGTGCCGCGCCTCGCCGGATGCGAACAGCGCGTAGAGAGCATCGTTCGATCCAGCGCCGCGCAGCTTGGCCACGAAGCCCTTGTCCCGCATCCGCCTGCTGACCCTCGCCAGCGCCTTGAGGTGCTCGACCCCCGCATCGACCGGCGAAAGGAGCAGGAAGACAAGGTCGACGGGCAGATCGTCGATGGCCGCGAAATCGATCGGATTGGTAAGCCGCGCGAACAGGCCGACGACTCGGTCAAGCCCTTCGATCTTGCCGTGCGGGATCGCAACCCCGCTGCCGAAACCGGTGGAACCGAGGCGTTCGCGCTCCATCAGCCGATCGACGATCATCCGTCCGTCGGTATCGACCAGCTTCGCGGCGACCCCAGCAAGCTGTTGAAACAGCGCTTTTTTATTGGGGACGATTAGCGCGGCCTGCACCCCCTGCGCGGACAGCAGGTCACTCAGGTCGTCCATCGATTTACTTTCAGTCATCCGACGGATTTCGCATTCCCGATCAAGCCACGCGACTCGGCTCCACCCATCCGATGGTGCCGTCGGTGCGCCGATACACCATATTGAACGCCCCGGTACCAGAATTTCGGAAGAGCAGCGCGGTGGTGTTCCGCAGATCGAGCATCATCACGGCGTCGGAGACGCTGGCATCCGGAACATCGACCCGCGTCTCGGCTATGATCACCGGGCTGTCGCCGGCAACCTCCTCCGCCTCGGCCGGCGCTTCGAAAACCGTGTAGCCGGCATTCTCCTCGATGGCTTCAAGCGACGGCGCGGTGGCACTGTTGCGCGACTTGAGCCGCTTCATATAGCGCCGCAGCTGGGTCTCGATGCGGTCGGCCGCCTGTTCGAAGGCAGGGTGCGCCTCCATCGCCTGTCCCGAAGCCTTCAATATGACGCCTTGCATGACATGAGCGATGATATCGCAGGAAAAGCCATTGCCATGCTGCCCGCGGCCAAAGGTCACATGCGCTGAAATGCTCCGGGAGAAATATTTGTCCGCAATGGTGTGAAGCCGGTCCTCGACGTGGGTTCTCAGCGCATCACCCGTGTTCACCTGATGTCCCGAAACACGAATTTCCATAGCAAATCTCCCAAGTCTCTTCCAAGCGATGATGCGCCGCCTTCGGGCGCCGTGCCGTCAGCGCAACCACGGATTCACCCGTTCAGGCCGCAGCTCCCAGCAACCACAACGGTTCACTGAGTCCCTCAACAAATATCCTGTGCCGTTCCAGTTCCTCCTCACTTGGCCTGTGGGGTCGCGCGGCGCGAACCGGACGCGCGGTCGCGACGATTGATGTCTGGGTAAGGACGATTGTGTCGGCGGCGACCGCCTCGCCGATCGAGAAGCCGATCTGACGGCCGCCGGTCAACTCGACGTACAGCTGCGCAAGCAGCTGCGCATCGAGCAGCGCGCCATGTTTGACGCGGTGGCTGCGATCGATGCCGTAGCGTGTGCAAAGGGCGTCGAGGCTGTGCTTGGCGCCCGGATGTGCCTTGCGCGCGATCGCCACCGTATCCACCATACGCGCCAGATCGATGATCGGGCGACCGCACAAGCCGAGCTCCCAGTTCAGGAATCCGAAGTCAAAGCTCGCATTGTGCGCGACGAGCGGACAGTCGCCGATGAACTCGAGCAACTCCTCCACCTTGTCGGCGAAGAACGGCTTGTCACCGAGGAAGCGATCGGACAGGCCGTGGACCTGTTCGGCCTCATAAGGCATCATCCGTTCGGGATTGAAATAGGCGTGATAGGTGCGACCCGTCTCGACCCGGTTGATCAACTCGACACAGCCAATCTCAACCAGCCTGTCTCCGGTAGCGGGGTTCAAGCCGGTTGTTTCGGTATCGAATACGATTTCGCGCATGCCTGGCAGTATCGGACTCCGTGGGTCCGCAGGCAAGTGATCAGATTGCGTACTGCCGCCCGGGTGTGGCCGATCGACCCCCCCGTTTCGATGACGAAGTCGGCTCGCGCCCGCTTTTCGTGATCCGGCACTTGAAGGGCCCTGATGTGGCGCAATTTCAAAGCGTTCATGCCCGGCCGCCGCATCACCCGGCGCGCCTGCCGCCAGGCGGGAGCCGACACGACGGCAACAGCGTCGACCTGCCGCCAGCCGCGCTTTTCGAAAAGCAGCGGAATGTCGAGCACGACCAGCTTCCTGGCTCGATGACGACGCAGGAATCGGGTGCGCGACTCGACGAGCGCGGGGTGGACGATCCGCTCGAGGCGCCGCAGCGCCGCCTGGTCTCCGAGCACCGCCTTGCCGAGGACCGCGCGGTCGATCCCGTGCGGTCCCGATGTCCCCGGGAAGGCCGCTTCTATCGCTGCCACCAGGCGCCCGCCCGGTCCCTGCAGCCGGTGCACTTCGGCATCGGCATCATAGACCGGAACGCCGGCGCGCGAGAACATCGCGGCCACGGTGGACTTGCCCATGCCGATCGAGCCGGTCAGTCCGAGAATGATCACGGCAGGTCCGTCATCGTGCGCACGACGCCATCATGAGACGAGCATTGCCCTCAGCTCGGCATCGCGCTCGCGTGGCGGCGCCGCACCGAAGAACAGCCGGAATGCCTCGGCTGCCTGGCCGATCAGCATATACAACCCGTCTATCGTGCGCAGCCCCCGGCGCCGCGCCTCGGCCAGCAATTCGGTCTCCAGCGGCGCATAGACGATGTCATAGATTACCGCATGCGGCGGAACATGGCTGAAGTCGATGGCGAGCGGCGGCTTTCCGGTCATGCCGAGTGGCGTGGTGTTGACGACGAGGTCGAATATTCCCTCGCGATCGTCCCATGGAAAGTCCGTAGGGGTCGCGAACTGCTCGAGGGGGCACACCAGACGATCGTCAGGTTCGAAGCTCTCGCGCAACGTCCGTGCCTGCTTGACATCGCGCGCGGCGATGACGTTGGTGAAGCCATGGTCGTGGAGCGCGAGCGCGACCGCCTTGGCGGCACCGCCGGCCCCTAGTATGCGGGCCATGCGGAACAGATGGTCTTGCGCAAGGAACGGACGGAGTGGTTCGAGGAAGCCCTTATAGTCTGTGTTATAACCAGTCAGTACGCCCCCTTCGGGCCGGACGGTGTTGACCGCGCCGATCCGCTCAGCCGCCGGATCGATCCGGCCGAGCAGCGGCATGACGGCCTGCTTATGGGGAATGGTGACGTTGCAACCGCGCCAGTACGGATCCTTCTGTCGCGATTCGAGATAGGTAGGCAGATCCTCGGGGCGGACCAGCGTTGCGCGATAGTCGGCGTCGATCCCGGCCAGAGCCAGCCAATGCTGATGGATGACCGGCGATTTCGAATGGGCGATCGGATCGCCGATCACCTCCGCATAGGGCCCACCGCTCATTCGGACACTACTCCCCGCGAGCGAAGATAGTCGAGCAGCGCGATCAGCGGCAGGCCCAAAATGGTGAAATGGCTGCCTTCGATCTTCGCGAAGAGCTGCGCCCCAAGCGCTTCAAGCCGATAGCCGCCGACGCAATGCCCAATCGCCGGCCATTCCGACTCGATATAGGCATCGATGAAGGCCTCGCTGAGAGGGCGGACATGGAGAATCGCGCGATCGACATGCCGCCAGACCGGCCTGCCGCCTTCACAGATCACCGCCGCGCTGAACAACCGGTGTCGCTGGCCGCTGAGACGCAGCAGCAGCTCGCGCTGTTCCTCCCGGCTCGCCGCCTTGTCGATCATCGCCCCGTCCTCGAAGCACAGCGTCGAGTCGCAGCCGAGTACAAGATCGCCCGGGTGGCGCTGCGACAACCTGGTCGCCTTCAGTTCGGCGAGCGCGTCGGCCAGGTTGCGCGCGCTGGTGCCCTCGGCACGTAGCGAAAGCTTGGCCGACTCCTCGTCGACACCCGCCGACATCGCCAGGTAAGACACGCCTGCTGCGTCCAGCATGGCGCGGCGAGAAGCGGACTGGGAGGCGAGGATCAGCATTTCGACATCCCAGCGGGTAAATGCGTGGCAGCAATCAACGTCACCCCGGTACCTCGTCCTTCTCGTCGCGCGTCGTCCGATCGTTGACGAGATTGATAATCGCGGCCGCGGTCTCCTCGATCGAGCGGCGAGTGACGTCGATCACCGGCCAGCCATGATCGGAGAAGAGCCTGCGCGCAAAGGCGAGCTCCGCCGCCACGGCTTCCTGGTCCACATAGGCCGTCTCGGGTGATTGATTGAGCGAAAGCAGTCGGTTGCGCCTGATCTGAACGAGCCGGTCGGGACTTGTGGTCAGCCCGACGACGAGCGGATGGACAAGCGTGAACAAGCTTGGCGGTGGCGGTGCCTCGGGCACCAGCGGGATGTTCGCAACCTTATATCCGCGATTGGCGAGATAGATCGAGGTCGGAGTCTTCGACGAGCGCGAGACTCCGGCGAGGATGACGTCGGCTTCTTCCCAGTCCTCCGCCGCGATGCCGTCATCATGTGCGATCGTGAATTGGATCGCCTCGACCCGCGCGAAATAAGCGGCATCGAGCATATGCTGCCGGCCGGGCCGGGCGAGCGCCACCTGACCAAGCAGACGTGACAACGCCTCGATGACGGGATCAAGTGCGGAAACGCAGGGGAGACCGAGCGCGTGACAACGCGATTCCAGCCGCTTGCGAACCTCGCTGTTGACCAGGGTGAAGATAACCAGCCCTGGACGCTGGGCGATTTCGAGCATGATCCGGTCGAGATGCCCCTGGCTACGCACCATCGGCCAGAAATGCTTGATAGTCTCCACACCCTCGAACTGGGCAAGCCCTGCCTTGGCGATATTCTCGAGCGTCTCGCCTGTGGAATCGGACAGAAGATGAAGATGGAGACGGATCATCAGCCGTCCGACCTCGTTATCTTCGGTAACCGGCTATTCTCCGGAGCGTGCCCTTTCGCGCGCGCGCATTGTAAGCGACGACGCGTCCGGCCCGCCCTGGCTTCCTGCATGCGCCGTGTTGACCAGGTGGGGACGGCATTGTGGAAAATCATGGTATGCCAGCTAGCGGATCGCGTGGGCAGCTTTCAAGCGGCACTATCATCCCCGCTGCCCGCCAGCAATTCGAGCATCCATCCACAAACGGCGCCCGAGGCGAGACAGTTGTGGATAATGGGAATGGATGACAGGGACTCGGCTGCGGATGGCGGGACCGCACGAGTCAAGCTGTTGGCAATCATGCCAACTGTGAATAAACCCCGGCTCCCAACCCCCTACATCTTCTTCAGTTCCCTCTCTTAAGACTCTAAATAGGAATATTGATGGCCGAGACGCGCACCTTGCTCGCCGTGCTCAAGGGCAAGCGGTCTGACCCGCCGCCAATCTGGCTAATGCGTCAGGCTGGACGTTATCTGCCCGAATATCGTGCCCTGCGCAGCGAGAAGGGCGGGTTTTTGGAACTCGCCTATGACAGCGACGCCGCGGCCGAGATCACACTTCAGCCAATTCGGCGGTTCGGCTTTGATGGCGCGATCCTCTTTTCGGATATCCTCGTCGTGCCGCATGCAATGGGCCAGGATCTCCGCTTCGGTGTCGGCGAGGGGCCTCAGCTCACGCCGGCCCTGGTCGACCATGCGCTGGAGGCGCTTACAGCGGTTCCCGAACGCCTGTTGCCGATCTACGAAACCGTGCGGAAGGTCCGTGGCGCTTTGTCGTCCCAGACGACATTGCTGGGCTTTGCCGGCAGCCCATGGACTGTCGCCACCTACATGGTCGCCGGTAAGGGCAGCAAGGAACAGGCGGAGACGCGACGTATGGCGTATCGCGATCCGCGGGCGTTCGGCGCGATCATCGCCGCGCTTGTCGACGAGACCGCGGCCTATCTCTCGCGGCAGATCGATGCCGGAGTCGATGCCGTCCAGCTTTTCGACAGTTGGTCAGGGACTCTCGCTCCCCGTGAATTCGAGCGCTGGGTGATTGCACCGACCGCCGATCTGGTCCGTCGCCTGCGCGCCCGTCACCCCGATACACCGATCATAGGGTTCCCCAAGGGCGCGGGCGGCAAGATCGCAGCCTATGCGCGGGAGACCGGCGTCGATGCGATCGGACTCGACGAGACGGTAGATCCGCTCTGGGCAAGCGCGCAGCTTCCCGAAGGGCTTCCGGTTCAAGGCAATTTGGACCCGCTTGCCTTGATCGCAGGCGGCGAGCGGCTCGACGACGCGATCGACTCGATCCTGGCAGCCTTCGCCAGTCGGCCCCACATCTTCAATCTCGGTCATGGCATATTGCTCGACACGCCGCTCGCCCATGTCGAACGGCTGATCGCGCGGGTGAGGAGGTGACGGCGATGGAAATGGAGATTGCGGCGGGTTTTCTGGGCAATGCCTATCCGTGGGTGAAGGCCGCGCATCTGATCTTTGCGATCTTCTGGGTGGCCGGATTGTTCATGCTGCCGCGCTATTATGTCTATCACCACGCGACTGTGCCGGGATCCGCCGAAGATCGGATCTGGGTCGAGCGCGAACGGCGGTTGCGCTCGATCATCATCACCCCGGCGATGACCCTGGTGTGGGTCTTCGGTATCACTCTCGCTTTCGATCAGGCGCTCTGGAGCGTCCACTGGTTCCAGGCAAAATTCCTCACGGTCTTTCTTCTCAGCGGCTATCATGGTTGGGTGGTCGGCTTCGGCCGCAAGCTTGGCGCCGGCTATCGCGCGCGCTCCGACGTCCGCCTGCGCCTCATGAATGAAGTGCCGGCGATCGCGGTATCGGTGATTGTCATTCTCGTGATCGTGCGGCCGTTCTGATGCGTCCCCGGCGTGCGCCGGGAGAGGACCGCAGCCAGAGATGGAACAGGATCGCCTTCGAATTTCAGGATGGCGCGACTCGGGCTGCTAGGCGCTTGACTTGGCCCTATCGCGAGCATAATTCCGGACAGAGGGTCCGCCGTTCGAGCCGGATTCTGTCTCATCCAAATTTTTCGGGTCGGCGCAACGCCGCCGCCGCTTTCCCCCAACAGTCGCGCAAGACTCCAGGACTTTACCCTCGATGCATCTCAAGGACCTCAAAAAGAACAGCCCCGCCCAATTGGTCAGCATGGCCGAGGAACTTGGGGTGGAGGGCGCGTCGACGATGCGCAAGCAGGACCTGATGTTCGGTATCCTCAAGGTCGAAGCCGAAAATGGCGAGCAGATCATGGGCGAAGGAACGATCGAGGTGTTGCCCGATGGTTTCGGCTTCCTGCGCTCGCCCGAAGCCAATTATCTCGCCGGCCCGGATGATATCTATGTGTCCCCTAATCAGGTCCGCAAATTCGGTCTGAGGACCGGCGACACGGTCGAGGGTGAAATCCGCGGGCCGAAGGATGGCGAGCGGTATTTCGCCCTTACCCGGCTCATTTCGATCAATTTCGACGATCCCGACGTCGTTCGCCACAGGGTCAATTTCGACAATCTGACGCCGCTCTATCCCGAACAGAAGCTGACGCTCGACAGCTTCGATCCGACCGTCAAGGACAAGTCGGCGCGGGTGATCGACATCATCGCTCCGCAAGGCAAGGGGCAGCGCGCGTTGATCGTCGCTCCACCACGGGTGGGCAAGACGGTGCTGCTCCAGAACATGGCCAAGGCGATCACCGACAACCATCCCGAAGTCTTCCTGATCGTGCTCCTCATCGACGAACGCCCCGAGGAAGTCACCGATATGCAGCGATCGGTGAAAGGCGAGGTCATCTCCTCGACGTTCGACGAGCCTGCGCAGCGTCACGTCCAGGTCGCCGAGATGGTGATCGAGAAGGCCAAGCGCCTCGTCGAGCACAAGAAGGACGTCGTCATCCTTCTCGATTCGATCACCCGCCTGGGTCGCGCCTACAACACCGTCGTCCCCTCGTCGGGCAAGGTGTTGACCGGTGGCGTGGATGCCAATGCGCTTCAGCGGCCGAAACGCTTTTTCGGCGCAGCACGCAATATCGAGGAGGGCGGTTCGCTGTCGATCATCGCCACCGCGTTGATCGACACCGGCAGCCGGATGGACGAGGTGATCTTCGAGGAGTTCAAGGGCACCGGCAA
>Ga0068864_100000307_pt1 | contig 43316 bp, 44 predicted proteins | sample KBSSwiS72_FD_66586 | JGI IMG/M metagenome (GOLD analysis project Ga0068864, IMG submission 66586) | Switchgrass rhizosphere microbial communities from Kellogg Biological Station, Michigan, USA - KBS Switchgrass S7-2 | ecosystem: Host-associated > Plants > Roots > Rhizosphere > Soil ...
AATGTATGCGAAGAACAACTGCGTCTATCACCACAAGCTGCCGCCCTCGTACCAGTACATGCGCAACTGGAACCGCGGCTACATGGAATGGGCGCAGCGCGTGCGCATCCGCCGGTATACGGACCCGGTCGTTATCCAGATCTATTCCGAGGTGCTGCAGAAATTCCGGCTCGCGGCGCAAGGCAGGGGCGAGGGCCGCAAGCCACCCGCGCACTTGCGCGCGCGAATCGACCGGTTCTTCGACCCCTTGCCGTTCTGGTACGAGCCGCTCGAAGCGCAGCAGACGGACGCGAGCCGCTTTCCGCTGCGCGCGATCACGCAGCGTCCGATGGCGATGTACCACTCGTGGGATTCGCAGAACGCGTGGCTGCGCCAGATCCACGCGCACAACCACCTGTACCTCAACCCCGCCGTCGCCCGGGCCGCCGGCATCGAGGACGGCGGCTGGATGTGGATCGAATCGCCATGGGGCAAGGTGCGGTGCCTCGCGAGCTACTCCGAGGCCGTCGAGCCGGGCACCGTCTGGACGTGGAACGCGATCGGCAAGGCGGCCGGCGCGTGGAGCCTCGCGAGCGACGCCAACGAATCCCGGCGCGGCTTTCTGCTCAACCACCTCATCTCTGACGAACTCGAAGACGCCGACGGCGTGCGCATCTCGAACTCCGACCCGATCACGGGGCAGGCGGGCTGGTACGACGTTCGCGTTCGCATCTACAAAGCCCAGGCGGATGAGCCCGCGTCGACGTCGCCGCAATTCGCGCCGATGCCGTCTCTTCCCGGCGAACGAAAGGAACGGCCGCGCTGGCAGGCGTTCTTCGCCGGCCGCGGGAGCGCGCGGACCGGAGGTCGCGAGTGAGCGAGCAGGCCGAAGGCAAGGCCCGAAGGGCGCGTCTGCGAGCGACCGAGGCGACCGACACATCTTTCCTCAACTGTTCTGGTCGACCCGGAGGTCGCTGATGACGCAATTGGCGCTCGTGATCGACCTCAACGTCTGCGTCGGCTGCCACGCCTGCGTCACGAGCTGCAAGCAGTGGAACACGTCCGGCTCCGCCGGACCGCTCGCCGACTTCAATCCGTACGACAAGGATCCGACGGGCGCCTTCTTCAATCGCGTGCAGTCGTTCGAGGTCGGCGAGTTCCCGAACACGCAAACGGTGCACTTCCCGAAGTCGTGCCTGCATTGCGAGGACCCGCCGTGCGTTCCGGTGTGCCCGACCGGCGCGTCGTACAAGCGCGCCGAGGACGGCATCGTGCTCGTCGACTACGACAAGTGCATCGGCTGCAAGTACTGCGCATGGGCGTGCCCGTACGGCGTCCGCGAGCTCGACGAAGAGCGCAAGGTGATGACCAAGTGCACGCTGTGCGTCGACCGCATCGCCGACGAGTCCCTGCCCGAGACGGAGCGCAAGCCCGCCTGCGTGCTCGCTTGTCCCACCAATGCGCGCCTTTTCGGCGACATCCACGATCCCGATTCCGTCGTGTCGATGGCGATCCGCGAGAGCGCCGGGTACGCCTTGATGCCCGAGTGGGGAACGCATCCCGCGAACCACTATTTGCCGCGGCGGAGGACGGAGCGCCACATCCACGCCGATGAGCTGCTGCGCTCGGACAATCCGCTCAAGGTCGATGGGCAGAAGCCGAAGCCGCCGAATTCCGATCCTTCGCTCGACGACGTGATGTCCTGGTGATGCGGCGCGGCGGCGCCCGCGGTGGGCACTGAACGATGAATCCCCACTTTTCCGTCATCCTGCTGACGACGCTGATCGGCGCCGGGCAGGGTTTGTTCATCGCCGTTTTCGCCGCCGAGCTCTGCGCGCTGTTCGGCCTCGTTGCGCCGCCGGTCGCGCCGTGGTTCTACTTTTACGGCGCGCTCCTGTCCTTCGGCTTCACGCTCGGCGGGCTCGTGGCGTCGATCTTCCATCTTGGCCGTCCCTCGCGCGGCTGGCGGTCGGCGTCGCAGTGGCGCACGTCGTGGCTGTCGCGGGAAGTGATCGTCCTGCCGACGTTCATGGCGGTCGCGCTCCTCTATGCCGCCGCGCACTTTCTCAACTGGAACGGTGCGCACGGGGCGGCCGAGCCGCGCATCGGCGACCCCACCATCGTGGTGGGCCTCGCCGGCGTGGTGCTGGCGCTTGCGCTGTACGTGTGCACCGGCATGATCTACGCGTGCCTGCCGTTCCTGCGCGAATGGGCGACGCCGCTCACCGTGATCAACTTCACGCTGCTGGGATTGGCGTCGGGCTTTGCGCTCGCCGCTGCGGCGACACTCGCGCAGCCGCCGCTCGTCCGCGTTTATGCGACGTGCGCGCTCGCCTTGACGCTAGCGGGCTTGCTGGGGCGGCTCGCCTCCCTCGCCCGCAATGCGCGGTTGCGTCCGAAGTCGACGCTGCAGACCGCAATCGGGATCAAGCACCCGCGCATCGTCCAGAAATCGAAGGGCTTCACCGCCGATTCGTTCAACACGCGCGAGTTCTTCCACGGCCGCACGCTGGCATTCGTGCGCTCGGTGAAATGGCTGTTCCTGCTCGCCGGCTTCGTCCTGCCTGCGGCGCTGCTCGTGCTCGGCATCGCAGGTGCCCCCCGAGCGACAGTCGTTGCAGCGTTCGTCGTGCAGTTCGTCGGCCTGATCGCGGAACGGTGGCATTTCTTCGCGCAGGCGAACCACCCGCAGAACCTCTACTACCAGGCAGTCGCCTAGGCGGTCCCCCTCGGCGTCTGCTCATCATCGGCAAACGAAGGAATCGGGCGCGACTCGGCTCCTCCCGGTACGCAACCTGACAAGCTATCGATGTCGACTCAGCGCGTCGCGATGAGCTTGATGCCGAAGCCGATCAGAAAAACGCCCGCCAGCTTCTGCAGGCCGCGCGAGATCACCGGGTTCGCACGAAGCCGCTCTGCGAGGAAGTGTGTGAGGAGCGTTGCGCCGAGTCCGTAGAGGAACGTGAGCGCCGCGATCGTTGCCGCCATGAACGCGAACGTCGCGAGCCCCTGGTGGCGCGCCGGATCGACGAACAGCGGGAAGAACGCCATGTAGAAGACGATCGCCTTCGGGTTGAGCAAGGTGATCGTCATCGCCTGGCGCAAATAGTGGCGCGGCCTGATGTTCAGCACCGGTGCCGCCCCCGGCTTCGCGAGCAGCATCTTGCCGCCGAGCCACGCGAGATAGGCTGCGCCCATCCACTGCACCGCATGGAAGGCCGCCGGATACGCGGCCAGCAGCGTCGCGACACCCGCGACGGCGAGCCACATCAGCACCTGGTCGCCCATGATGACGCCGAAGGTGGCCGCCAGCCCGCCGCGAATGCCACCCTTGCTGGTCGACGTGATGAGCGCAAGATTCCCGGGACCGGGAATCGCGAGGAACACGATGACGGCGATGACGAACGCGCCGTAGTCGGTGACGCCGAGCATGGAGTATCCGCGTTGAACGAAAGCCGCCAGTTTACGCGACCCGCCTTCGATGGCGCGGCATCGGCAGGTGTATTCTTGGCAGCCCGCAACCCTTGTGGCGAGCGCGAGGCGTGAGCCCGCAGGGTCCCCCGAAGGGCGAACACCGGAGCGCGAAGCGCGAAGGTACTCCAGTGACCCGGCCGTTCCACATCGTCGATGTTTTCGCGGAAAAGGCCTACGCGGGAAATCCGCTCGCCGTCGTGCTCGAGACCGACGACCTCCTCGAGACTACGATGCAGGCGATTGCCGCCGAGACGAACTATTCCGAAACGGCGTTCGTCGCGACCGACCCCGATCCCGACGGCGCTTTTCGCGTTCGCCTCTTCACGCCCGCGCGAGAGATCGGCTTCGCCGGGCATCCCATTCTCGGTACCGGCTGGGTGGTGCGCGAGCATGTGCTTTCGGGCGACAAGGATTTCGTCTGGCTGCGTTTCGCGATCGGCGACGTATCGGTCACGTTCGACGGGCGCGGCGGCGGTGACCTCGCCTGGTTCCGCGCGCCGCCCATGCACATGGGAAGGACGGTTCCCCGCGAGGCGATCGCGGCGGCGCTCGGCATTGCGCCGGACGACATCGCCGAGGAATCTCCGGTTCAGCAGGTGTCGGCCGGCACGTCGACGCTGGTCGTGCCGATCGCCAGTCGGCGCGCGCTCGAGCGCTGTCGGCTCGACCTGCAGGCTTTTCGTCCGCTCGCAGCCATGGGACTGCCGCCGCTCACGTACCTATGGTGCCGGGAACCGCGCGACGCGGCCAACGATCTTTGCACGCGCTTCTTCTTCGACGCGCATGGCGTGCGCGAAGACCCCGCCACGGGCAACGGCGCCGCGTTTCTCGGCGCGTATCTTCTGGAGCATCACATGTTCCCGGAGCCGCTCGATCTGCGGATCGAGCAGGGTTACGAGATCCGCCGCCCGTCGCTCGTCCGCCTCAAAGCCCGCAGGGGAGAAGGCGCGCGCGAGGTCGACGTCGGCGGCCGTATCTTTCCCGTCGTGAGCGGAGAGCTGCTGTAGCTTCGACAGTTCGCGCCGTTGCGCGGGAATGGTCGTCGCGCGTGCGCTGTTGTCGCAAGAGCGGCAATGGCCGCTTTGCGATCGTCCAATGGAGGAGAAAACGATGTCTCGTCAATCGATGCAAAAAGGAATCAATTTGGTCGGCGCCGCCCTGCTCTGCGCCGTTGCGACCGTCGCGAGCGCAGCGGACGCGGCGCTCGAGCGAGCGGCGCAGGCGATGGGCGCGAATGGCCTCAAGTCGCTCCGCTACTCGGGTGACGGCGTCGGCTATACGTTCGGGCAAGCGTACAAGCCGGGGCTCGCCTGGCCCAAGATTGCCGTGCGCTCGTTCGTGCGCACCGTCAATTACGAGACCGGATCGATGCGCGACGAGGTGGTGTACCAACGCGCGGAAGCGCTCGGCGGCGGCGGCTATCCGCACGCGGCCCCGCAGCGGGACGATCGGTACGTGAGCGGCGGATTCGCCTGGAACGTCGTCGGCAACGTGCCCACGGCCGGGCCGCGCTTCGTCGCGGATCGCGTGCACCAGCTGTGGATCACGCCGCAGGGCGTCATCATGGCGGCGCTCAAGAACAACGCGACGGTGCACACGGAAACGCGCGACGGCAAGACGATGTCCATCGCGTCGTTCACCGAGCCGGGCCGCTTCACGGCCATCGTGTTCATCGGACCCAACGGGTTCGTCGACCGGATCGAATCGCGCTTCCCCGACCCCGTGCTCGGCGACACACGGGTCGTCACCACGTACTCCGACTATCGCGGCTTCGGCAACGTGAACTTCCCCTCGCGGATCACGCAGGCGCAGGGGGGCTTCCCCATTCTCGACCTGACCGTCCGCGAAGTGCAGGCCAACGCACCCGCCGATATTCCGCTTCCCGACGCCGTGAAAAGCGCGACCGAGCGCGTCGCGGTGGACAGGGTCGCCGACGGCGTGTGGTTCCTGGGCGGCGGCTCGCACAACAGCGTCGCGATCGAAATGAAGGACTACATGATCCTCGTCGAGACGCCTCTCAACGACGCTCGCAGCCTGGCCGTAATCGCCGAGACGAAAAAGCTCGCGCCAGGCAAGCCGATCCGCTACGTCATCAACTCCCACGTCCACTTCGACCACTCGGGCGGCCTGCGCGCGGCGGTCGCGGAAGGCGCGGTTATCGTCACGCATTCGCAGAACAAGGCGTATTACGAGAAGGCGTTCGCGAATGCGAACACGATCGACCCGGATGCGCTCGCGAAGTCGGGCAGGAAGCCGAAGTTCATCACTGTGGACGACAAGTACACCATCAAGGACGGCACGAGGACGGTCGAGCTCTATCACGTGGCCGACAGCCATCACTCCGACAACTTCCTGATGGTCTTTCTCCCGAAGGAACGCCTGCTGATCGAGGCCGACTCGTTCACGCCGCCGCCGCCGAACACTGCGCCGCCAGCCCAGCCGAACCCGCTGCATGCCAACCTTGTCGACAATCTCGGACTGCGCAACCTGCCCGTCGACCGGATCCTGCCGCTGCACGGTCGCGTGGTCCCCTCGTCGGAGCTCTACGCGGCGGTTGGCCAGGCACCGCCCAAATAGGAGGCATCGATGAGATCCGTCAGGCAATTCATGCAAGTCGCCGTCCTGCTCGCAGCCGCGGCGCCCACGCGCGAGAGGGCCGATGCGCCGGTCGACGCACGCCTCGCGGCGCCGTTCACAGCCGACGCCAACGACGCGCTGTACCAGTGGGATTCCTGGCGCGACTACAACGCGTCGCCGGGTCTCGAGAAGATCAGCGTCGCCGTGCTCGCGATCAATTCCGCGGACGACGAGCGCAATCCGCCGGAGCTCGGCGTTCTCCCATGAACGCTCGCTTGCTGATCGGTCTCACCATCGTCAACGCGGTCATGCTCGCTTTTTTGCTCGCCCGCTCGGGCGCGACGGCGATGGCACAGGCAACGCTTCCCGTGCTGCGCGGCCGTGGCCTCGAGATCGTCGATGATGCGGGTCGCGTGCGGGCCAGCATCTCGATCCTGCCGGCCGATCCGACGGCAAAGATGCCGGATGGAACCACGGGCACCACCGAGACCGTGCTGCTGCGGCTCATCAATTCGAAAGGACGGCCGAACATCAAGATCGCAGCGCACGAGCGTGGCGCCGTCGCGCTCCTCGCCGGCGATGCCGACCCCACCTGGGTGCAGATCCTCGCTGAAAGCGGCAACACGGCGATCCGCCTCAACAATCAGGATGGACGCTCGAGGCTCCTGAGCCCGTGACCTGGTGGAGCAACGATTGGCCCGGTCCGGTTCAATCAACTTTGATGCCGGCTTCCTTGATGAAGGCACCGTAGCGGGCGCGATCCGTTGCCTGGCGGCCCGCGAACTCGCCGATGGTGAGCGGCGCGACGTCGCCGCCCAGCTTGGCCATGTTGTCGATCAGCGCCGGCGAGTTGAGCGTGCGGTTGATCTCGCGATTCATCCGCTCGATGATGGGCGCAGGCGTTCCGCCGGGCGCATAGACGCCGAACGTCGTGTCGGCGTCGACGCGAACGCCGAGCTCGTCGAGTGTCGCGATGTCGGGATACCTGGCCGCGCGCTTCCCGCTCGCGACACCCAGCGCGACGAGCTTCCCGGTGGCCACGTGCTGCAGCCCCGGCCCCGGGTCGAACATGAACTGCACCTGACCGCCCAGGAGGTCGTTGAGCGCAGGCGCCGCGCCCTTGTACGGGATGTGCGTCGCATTGATGTTCGCCGCGCGATTCATCATCTCGCCCGCGAGATGCGGCGAGCTGCCGCTGCCGGCGGACCCGTACGAGAGCTTCCCGGGATTCGCCCGCGCGTAAGCCAGGAACTCGTTCAGCGTCTTCGCCGGCACCGACGGATGCACGAGCAGAAAGACGCGCACGACCGCGAGAGACGCCACCGGCGTCAAGTCCTTTTGCGTGTCGTACGGAAGATTCGGGTAGAGGAACGGATCGACGGTCATCGCGCCGCCCGACGACACGAGGAACGTGTAACCGTCCGGCGGCGCCTTGGCGACGGCGTCGGCGCCGATCGATCCATTCGCACCCGGCCTGTTCTCGACGACGACCGGCTGCTTCAGCATTTCAGACACGCCCGGTGCGATGGCGCGGGCCAGGGTGTCCGCGACACCGCCGGGCGGGAAGTTGACGATCAGCCTGATCGGCTTGTCGGGCCATGCTTGCGCCATCGCCTGCGCGCTCAGCAGTGCTGCGCCGATCAATGCAATCACGCTTCGTCCAACGGCTTCAACGATCGACATGGCCCCTCCTTGGTGTCCAGACAATGTCACTGCGCAGGCTTCGACCGACTGCTCAGGCGATGTCGACCTCCACGAGCGTCGGTCCCGGCGCCGCCAGCGCGCCCGCGAGCGTCGTGGCGAGATCCTCCGCCCGGCTCACGTTGACCGCCTCGCACCCTTGTGCGCGCGCCAGTGCGACGAAATCGATTCCCGGCAACTCGGTTCCCGGCACCGACGCGCCGGGCGCGAAGCCGAACGCCGGCGCGAATTCGGGCAGCGCCGCATAGCGCCGGTTCTTCAGGATGACGAACGTAATCGGCAGGCGAAGCTGGGCCGCACTCCAGAGCGCCTGGATCGAATACATGCTCGAGCCGTCCCCGACCAGCCCGATCACGCGGGCGCCCGGCTTGCCGAGTGCGACGCCCACTGCCGCCGGAAGGCCCCAACCGAGCCCACCGCTGTCCATCGTGTAGAACGTCTCGGCGCGGACGAACGGCAGGTGCGCCTGCATCGCGCGCCGCGAGCTGGGCGCTTCCTCGACCACGATCGACGCCGGATCGCGAAGCTCCGCAAGCGTCTGCATGACGAACGCTGCGGACATCGGCGAAGACGCCTCGATGCGCGGCGCCGCGCCGCGACGCTGCGGGCGCTCGCGCGGCGCTGGCGGATGACGCGTGAGCAGATCGCGGACACCGAGGCGAATGCTGCTCACCGCGGCGGTGCCATTGGGCGCCCACGCGGCGATCTGCGGATCGTCGATCATCTGGACGAGACGCGCGTGGCGAGGCAGATGCGGGCCTGCGCCTTCGACGTGATAGGTGAAGGCGGCGGCGCCAAGCGCGAACACGACGTCGTAGGGCGCAAGGAGGGCGACGATCTTTTCCCGCATCGGCGGCAGGAATCCGGCGAAGAGCGGATGATCCTCCGGGAAGCTGCAGCGCCCCGACATCGGCGCAACCCACACCGCCGCGTCGTGCCGCTCGGCAAGCGCGACCACGTCGTCCCAGGCGCCGTCGCGGTCGACTGCCGAGCCCACGACGAACGCGGGACGCAGCGCCGCATCGAGCGCATCGCCGATCGCTTGCAGCGCGCGCGGCTCAGGCCGGATCTCGCGGCTTACGTCGCGCGACTCGACGGGCTCGCAACGGCGAGCCCAGTCGTCGGCCGGTATCGACACGAGCACGGGTCCGCGGGGCGGCTGCATCGCGATGTAGTAAGCGCGCGCAATGGCGAGCGGCACGTCTTCCGCGCGCGCGGGCTCGACGCTCCACTTCACGTACGGCTTCGGCAGCTCGGTGGCTTGCGCCGAATACAGGAACGGATCGAACGGAAGGATCGCGCGCGCCTGCTGACCGGCCGTGATGAGAAGCGGCGTGCGATTGCGGAACGCGGTGAAGATGTTTCCCATCGCGTGACCGACGCCGGCCGCGGAATGCAGGTTGACGAAGGCGGCGTTGCGCGTCGCCTGCGCGTAGCCGTCGGCCATCCCGACAACCACCGCTTCCTGAAGACCCAGGATGTAGCGGAAATCACCCGGGAAATCGCGAAACAGCGGCAGTTCGGTGGACCCGGGATTGCCGAAGATCGACGTCATCCCGAATGAGCGCAGGAGATCGAGGACGGCGGCGCGGACGCTCGTCAGGGACAGCTCGTCTTTCGCGGAATTGGGCATGAGCGCGCGCCGGTTTGTCCGGGGATTATAGTCGCCGTCGGCGCGGTACACTTCCGGGTTTCGAGCCGCCTCAATTGCACAGCCGATCGCATTGTGCCGGCGGCCATCGCTTCGGAGTACGCCGCTTTGACAAAAGCCTTTGCGTTCGCATGCATTGCCTGCACGGTCGTGGGTTGTGCCGCGAGCAAGCCTGCCTCACCACCTCCTTCCGCGTCGCTCACGCAGACCCTTCCCGCGTCCATCAGCGGGCGCTGGAGGTACCCCACGGACGGGACGTCGCAGATCTTCACGCTGGTCGACATCCAGTCGCAGCCGGACAAGACGTTCACGGCGAAGCTCACGTGGTGGCAGACCAACCCGTGGTGCGCGACCCGCGACCTGCCGATCGTCGGCCAGTGGAACGAGTGGGGAGGAATCGCTTTCGAAGTGCCCAAGGTGTGCGGCCTCGCGTATGTCGCCGAGCTCAACCGCTCGGGAGCGGGCTGGGTCGGCAAGGCATCGTCGATGTCGGGCTATGGCCTGTACCTCGACCTGAAAGCCGACTGAGCGCGGACCGACACGCGCACAAGGACGGCGACCGACCCGCACCCAAGGCGCCGGAAGCGCTCGAACCACCGTCCGGAGACTCGCATGGACACGGACGTCCTCATCGTTGGCGCCGGCCCCACCGGCCTGATGCTCGCCAATCAGCTTGGCCGCCGCGGCGTGCGCACGACCATCATCGATCGGCACGCGGGTCCCGCGGCGGAGACGCGAGCGCTCGGTGTACAGGCGCGAACGCTGGAGATCTACGCAAAGCTCGGCCTCACCGCACGCGCGCTCGAACTCGGCACGCGCGGCACGGGCGCGAACATCTGGGCCGATGGGCGAAGGATGGCGCGCGTTCCGCTCGGCGAAGCCGGCCGCGGCCTCACGCCGTATCCCTTCATCCTCATTCTGGGCCAGGACGACAACGAACGGATCATGGGCGAGAAGCTCCCCGATTGGGGCCTCGCCGTGGAGTGGCGCACGGAGCTTACGCACCTCGACCAGCAGGCCGATCACGTGCGGGCGACGCTCATCCAGCCGGACGGCACGACGCGGGAAGTCAACGCACGGTGGGTCGCGGGCTGCGACGGCGCGCACAGCGCGGTGCGCGAGCTCAATCGCATCGAGTTTGCGGGTGCACCGTACCAGCACGTCTTCTTCGTCGCCGACACGGTTGCCACCGGCAGCATGGTGGGGGACGAGGTCAACGCCTATCTTTGGCGCGACGGATTCCACCTCTTTTTCCCGATGCGCGGCAACGACCACTGGCGCGTCGTCGGCATCCTCCCTCACGTGCTGCGCGACAAGGCGGACGTCGCGTTCGACGACGTGATTCCGTCGATCGAGGGCGAGGCCGGACAGGACCTGTCCTTCTCGGCGTGCTCGTGGTTTTCGACCTATCGGATTTCGCACCGGGCGGCGGCGCACTTTCGCGACCGGCGCTGCTTCGTCCTGGGAGACGCGGCGCACGTTCACAGTCCGGTCGGGGCGCAGGGAATGAACACCGGATTGCAGGACGCGTACAACCTCGCGTGGAAGCTTGCGCTCGTCACTGCCGGTCGAGCGGATGCTGCGTTGCTCGATTCGTACGAGGAGGAGCGCATGCCGATCGCGCAACGCCTCCTCAATACGACCGACCGCGCGTTCCGCCTCATCGTTTCGGATAATCCCGTTGCCGGCGTCATGCGAACGAAGGTCGTCGCCAGGATCGCGGCGCGCGCCATGCGGCAGCCAGCCATCCAGCGATTCGCGTTTCGCGTCGTCTCGCAGATCGACATCCACTACCGGGACGGGCCGCTGTCGCTCACGCTCGACAATCCGCCGCACGACGCTCCGCACGCGGGCGATCGCTTCCCCTGGCTCGAGCTCGCGTTCACGCCCGGAGGACGGATGGAGGACGTGTTCGCGAAGCTCGACGACACCCGGTTCAGTCTGTTCGTCATCGGGCAATCCGCGCCGGGCACGTTGCCGCTCGGCGACTTGCTGCAGGTTCATGCTATCGGCGCGGAGGGCGCAAATGCCCCGGCGCTCGCGCGCGCCGGGATCCCAACGCCTTCGTTCTACCTGATCCGGCCCGACGGGCATATCGCCCTGTGCGGCGCGCGCGTCGACACCGCCGCACTCGAGCGCTATGTCCGCGAGCGGCTGCGAGTCGACCCGCGACAAGTGCGATGACGCAGGAACGCGACACCGGTGCGGCGTTGCGCGCCCTGTACGAGCCATCCGGCGGCGTGCGCGCGGTTTTCTCCGCCAAGGTCGCCGACTACGTTGCATCGCGCCCGGACTATCCGGCCGCGCTGTTCGACGCCCTGCGGAAAGCCTGCTCGCTCCGCGATGGCGCGAGGATCGCCGACGTCGGCGCCGGCACAGGACTGCTGACGCGCGGATGGTGCGAGCGGGGTTACGACGTCGTTGCGGTCGAACCCAATCCTGCGATGCGAGACGCGTGCGATCGCTTTTGTTGCGGCTTCGAGCGCTATCGAAGCGTCGAAGGAACCGCCGAGGCAATGCCGCTCGCCACCGGCTCCGTCGATCTCGTGACCGCCGCGCAAGCGTTCCACTGGTTCGACGTGAAGCGCGCCCGCGACGAGTGCCTGCGTGTGCTCGGGCCGCACGGCAACGTCGGGTTGGTGTGGAACGACCGGGACATGAAAGATGCGCTGCACCCGGCGCTCGACGAAGTGTTCAAGACGTTCGGCGGGGAGAAATGGTCGGCGCTCGTGGCCCACGAGGATCGCTCGCACGTCCGCGAATTCTTCGGTGCAACGCAACCCCAGGTCTGGACGTGGCCGCACGGCCACTCGATCGGCGCGGACGGCCTCGTTGCGCTCGCGTTCTCGCGCTCTTACATGCCGGAGCGGAGCAGCGCAGACGGCAAGGCGGCCGAAGCAGGCCTGCGGCACGTGTTCGACCGTTTTGCCGCGAACGGGGCCGTGAAGGTCCGATACGAAACCGTCCTTTTCCTGGGACGACCGGCGTGAAGTTGCTGCGCCCAACTCTGGTACTGTGTTGAATCATGACGACGCCTTCCATCTTTCCGCTCGACGGCGGGTGCGATTGCCGCGAGGTTCGCTACCGGATGACCACTGCGCCGCTCTTCGTCCACTGCTGTCACTGCCGCTGGTGCCAGCGCGAAACGGGCGCGTCGTTCGCACTCAACGCGATGATCGAATCCGATCGCGTCACGCTGCTCGCCGGCGAGCCCGATGTCGTCGACACGCCTTCCGCGAGCGGTCTCGGACAGAAAATTGCCCGCTGTCCGCACTGCCGCATCGCGCTTTGGAGCCATTACGCTGGCGCTGGGCCGCTGCTCAAGTTCGTTCGGGTGGGAACGCTCGACTCGCCCGATCACCTTCCGCCCGACATCCACATCTTCACCGCGTCGAAGCAACCGTGGGTCGTGCTTTCGCCCGACATTCCGGCCGTTCCCGAATACTACGATCGCGACAGGCACTGGCGGGCGGAAAGCCTCGCGCGGCGGCAGGCGCTGCTGCCGCAGATCGAGGCGTACAAGACGAGCCTGCAGCAAGCGCGGTCGTAGGAGAGCGCTGCGATGCTCGACACGCCAACGCTCGTGAAATCGCCCGAGCAAGTCATTGCATGCATGCACTTCGAGGTTCCGCGCTCGGAGATCCAGATCGTGATGGGCCCCGGACTGGACGAGTTGAAGCGGATCGTCGCGGCGCAGGAAATCGCGGTCGTCGGCCCGTGGTTCACGCGGCACTTGCGCATGTCGCCGGACTTCTTCGACTTCCAGATCTGCCTGCCGGTCGCCCGTGCCGTCGAGCCGACGAAGCGCGTCAGGGCGGGCCGGCTCGCCGAGGCGAATGTGGTGCGCAGTGTGTATCAGGGACCGTACGAAGGCCTCGGCGCCGCTTGGGGAGAGCTCATGTCGTGGATCGCGGCCAATGGGCTCGAGACGCGCGAAGATCTGTGGGAGCGCTACCTTTCCGGTCCGGACGACAACTCCGATCCTTCGACGTTCCGCACGGAGCTCAATCGTCCGCTCGCCTATTGATGGCTTGCGGCGATGACGAAATGACCAACGCACGCGCACGAGCGTTGTTCGATCTCACCGGTCGCGTCGCGATCGCCACCAGCGGCAACGGCGGCATCGGTCGCGCGCCATCGAGCATCGAGGAGGGCTCAAGATGAAACGCTTGCACATCCTTTTGCTGGCGGCCACGGTCACTCTGAGCGTTCCCCTCGCGGCACAGGCACAGGATCCCGCGTTCACGAATCGGGCCGACGCGTTGCAGGCGCTCGGCGCCCGCGACCCGCAGCGCCGAGCGGAAGCGATTGCGTGGATCGCGGAGCACGGCATGCCATCGGACGACGCGGCGCTCCGGTCGAGACTTAAGGATGAGAGCCCGTTCGTGCGCCGCTACGCGGAGCAAGCGCTCTGGGTGCTGTGGAGCCGCTCGGGCGACGATGCGGTCGACGCGCTGATGGAGACCGGCGTCGAGCAGATGCAGGCTCAGCAGTTTGGAGCGGCGATCGCCACGTTCAGCGAGGTGATCCGGCGCAAGCCTTCGTTTGCCGAAGGATGGAACAAGCGCGCCACTGTTCTCTTCATGGCAGGCGAGCTCAAGAGATCGCTCGCCGATTGCGATGAAGTGGTGAAGCGCAATCCCAATCATTTCGGCGCGCTGGCGGGCTACGGACAGATCTATTTCCAGCTCGAGCAATACGAGAAAGCGATCGAGTACTGGAAGCGCGCGCTCGCGGTGAACCCCAACATGGACGGTGTCCAGGCGGGAATCAAGAGCGCGGAGGCATTGATTGCGGAGCGCCGCAAGGGGCTCGGCGTCACGATCTAGGATCTCGCCGTCCCACAGTCCGCAACAGGCCACGGGCGTCTCTCTCCAATTTCCCTACGCCAATTCGCGGCGGCGACCGACTGCCTCCGGGGCCGCGCGTGCGTAGTGTGGTGGTCGCAGCTTTCGGCTGCACGGTCGTTGCGGGCAACGACACGATCATCGATAACCGAGTGGAGAATCGCATGAAATCGAGATATGCAGCGAAGACGGCGGCAGTGGTCGCAGTCGTCACGGTGCTCGGCGGTTGTGCGGCCTGGCACGAGACGGATCGTCCGACAGGAACAGCAGCGGGGGCCGTGGGCGGCGCAGTTGCCGGCGCGGCGGTCGGCGGGCCGGTCGGAGCAGTCGTGGGTGGCGTTGGCGGGGCCTACGTGGGCCACGAAACGACGGGGCAAGGCGCGACCGCTTCGACCACGTCGACGCGGGCCTATCCGACCGGATATGACAACAATACGGTTCGCCGCGCGCAGCTGGCGCTGAACTCGCGCGGCTACAACGCGGGGCCGGTCGACGGGCAGTGGGGCCAATCGACGATCGACGCGGTGCGGAGATTCCAGGCATCGGCCGGATTGCCGGTGACGGGTGAGCTTGGACCGAACACCCTGAGCGCGCTCGGCGTGTCGTAACGCCAAAGCGCGAGCCGGCGCATTGCGGGCCCGGCATGAGCGATGCAACGGAAAACCGCCCTTCGGGGCGGTTTTCTTTGGCTTAGCCGCGCAGCGGCAACGCCGCGCCGATGGCCACGAAGACGCCGCCGCACGCCTGGTTGAAACGCCGGCCGACGCGCCGCAGCCACGGGCTGATCCGATGCGCCATGCTGGCGATGAAGAGCTCGGTCATGATCTCGATCACGGCGAACGTCGTCGCCATGATCGCGAACTGCCCGACGAGGCTCCGGGCGGGGTCGATGAACTGCGGCAAAAACGCCGCGAAGAACAGGATGCCTTTCGGGTTCGTCAGCGCGGACAGCGCACCCTGGCGGAACAGCGACCAGCTCGGCCGCTCGTCGATTTTTTCGGCGGGATCGATCCCGATCGGCGGCGATCGCCAGACCTGCACGCCGAGCCACACGAGATACGCGCCGCCGACCCACTTCATTACCGTGAGCCACGTCAGGGATGTCTTGAGCAGCGCGCCGATGCCGAACATCGAAAGCGCGATGATGGTGACGAACCCCAGCGCACCGCCGAAAATCGTGTAGAGCGCCTTGCGGCGACCATGCAGCGCGCCGTGGGTCAGCGCGAGCAGGCCGTTCGGTCCCGGCGACAGCGAAAGCCCCGTCGCGGCCAGCAGGTAGATGACGAAGGTATGGAGGTCCATGGCGCTCACTTGAGACGGGGCGACCCGGCGCCGCGCTCGAGCGACGCGCGATCCCACCGCGCGAGGTTTGCCGCCGCTTCGTAGGTTGACTGCAGGAACTCGGTTAGCGTCGCGTCCGGATCCACCGACTGCCGTAGCGCATCGTACGGCAGGATGAATTCGCCCAGTTCCGTGCTGTAGAAGGCGGCGTCTGGCTTCACGCCTGCATTCGCGTAGCCGTCGGGTTCGGGGTATGAATACGCGTAGAACGCCGCGTACGGATTCGCGCCGCCACCGGCCCAGAATCCGCAACTCGCCACTTCGTGCGAGTAGGCTTCGCGCGTGATCCTGTCCGGCAGGCCCGGGACTCCGCCCGGATGCTGAGGCGCGCGACGTCCCGAAAAGCGCGTGACCGCAAGATCCGCCGAGCCCCAGAAAAAGTGCACCGGGCTGCACTTGCCGATGAACCGCGATCGAAATGTGGTGAACACACGATCCGCCTGCACGAGAATTCGCCAGAAGCGATTGGCGTATTCGCGATCGTAGGCCGCATGCGACTCGTCGCGGTCGAACGGAACGGGATCGGCAATCTCGTTCGGCTTTTTATGAATGTCGACGTCGAGGCCGATCTTCCTCATCTGCTCCATGAGGCGGGCGTAGAACTGCGCGACCGACTGCGACTCGAGCCTGAAATGCCCGGTGCGCCCGTCGCTTGCCTGGATCACGACAAGATGGTGGATGAAGTCGAGATCGATCGCAAAGGTGCGCGCACCGTACGGGATCGACGCGGTGGTCAAGCCCTTGGGCGTCACGTAAAGGGTGGCCGTCCATGAGTGATTGATCCACGGAGAGCAGGCGAGCCGGACCTTGCCGACGATCTGTGTCCATAAATGCACCGTCGCCTGCGTGTCGCGCCAGGCATCGAGCGGAAGGCTCGGCCACTGATCGTTCGCGGCGGCGGCGGTCGTTGCGGCAGCGGTGTCGGTCATGCGGTCGTGGATCGGCACAATCGGATCGGCATGACGTTCTAGCGCACGACCGTGACCACGTGCGCCTGGATTTTGCCATCCACGGCGCCATGTCCGAAGCGCCCGGCGATTGCCATTGCGGCGACGTCGGTCGCGTCGCCGAGCCTCGTGCTGTCGCGCGCTTCTATCTCGTTGCGCAGCGGCGTTCCCTGGCAGTAGGCAATCGCCGGAATCCGCGGCGACAGTGCCCTGCTTCGCGCCGCGACGGTCGAAATCTCCGGCTCCGTGAAGCCGCCCCGCGCGACATCGCTCGCGATCATCGCCACATCGTGATAACCGTGCGGCGTACGCGCCATGAACCGTGGCGGATCGGCCGGGAACACCGATTCCAGCGCGCGCGTCACCGCGTCGGCGAATTCGTTCTCCTCGATTCGGTCCCAGACGTTGAAGAGAAGCGTCCCTCCGGGCTCGAGTACGCGGCGTGCCTCGGAGAACGCCTTTCCCTTGTCCGGGAAGAACATGGCGCCGAACTGGCAGACGACGACATCAAAGCTTTCGTCTTCGAACGGCAGCTGCATCGCATCGGCCTCGCGCCATTCGACGTGGCGCTTCACGGCGACGGACGACGCGACCTCCAGCATCGCGGGATTGAGGTCGGTCGCGACGATCGACGTTTCCTTCGGCAGCACCGAGGCGAGCTGGCGGGTGACGACACCCGTGCCGGCGGCAATCTCGAGCACGCGCCTGCACGGGCGCGACGCCGCCCGCCGGGCCAGGTCGTGCGCATAGGGCTCGAAGATCAGCGGCACGAGGTACTGCTCGTACACTTTCGGCACGGAGCCCGCGAACACCTTGTCGGATGCAGGATTGCTCATCGATGCGTCGTTCGCGTCTGCTGCCTTTCTTGCGAGCCAGGGCTCATACTACGCCCCGAGGAGGGATTCGCTGAATACGACAACCACGGTAGCGATGGCGTTCACGCTCTGCGCGATGCTCGCGGGCTGCGCGCTGCCGATCGCCGGCCTGCTCGCTTCACAGGGGACCACCGCCGCAGTTGCTCTCTCGCTCGGCCCGCTGGACGAGCTCAGGGACCGCACCGCGGAGGACCAATGCCGCGTGCTGGCCGAAAGAGGCGTTTCGGTCACCGAGTCGTTCGAATCGGGCGCTTCGGGAAACGAAGGCAAGGTCGTCATGTTCGACCCTGGGTTCTGGCGGCCGGAATTCGCGCACGAGGGGTATCCGCAAGTCGAGCGATCGAGGACGCCCGTCGAGGTAACGCTGGCGATCGGCGAGCGCTCCCTCACCTTCATCCCGCCGCCGGGCGGCGCGGTCAGCGTGCGCATTCCGTACGAGCTCGTCCGCACCGTGGAAGTTCGCGGCGATGCCGGCGGAACGCCGATTTCATTGGTCGTCGGGTCCTGCCAGGGACGGTTCGACATCGTCACGTTCAGGCGGCAAGGAAGGACGGATCCGGTGATGATCTCGGAGGCCGCCGCCGCCGTTCGGGCGCATGTGCCCGCGCTGCGCGGCGCGCACTGACCCCGCTGCGGCCCTGCCACCTCCGGCGCCCGTGCGCCCGGTGCGGCGTGCGGCGTCGGCAAATCGGCGGAAGTCAGCAGCCTGCAGGTCGGCGCGCGCGATGCCGCGCGCTGTGCGCGTTCACTGAATCACTTCGTCGGCGCGCGTCAGCACCGAGGGCGGAACAGTGAGCCCGAGCGACTTCGCGGTCTTCAGGTTGACGACGAGCGCGAATTGAGTCGGCTGCTGGATGGGCAGGTCGCCAGGCTTGGCACCCTTCAGGATCTTGTCGACGTAGTCGGCGGCGAGCGCGTAGTGCGTGGACAGGAGCGGGCCGAACGAAATGAGTCCGCCCTCGCGCACCGTTTCGCGGCCGACGTCGTAGCTTGCCGGTATGCGATTTCTCGCCGCGAATTCGAGTAGCCGCACACGATTCAGAAAGATCATCGGTTCGATCATGACGAAGAGCGCATCGAGACGCGCGCCGGCAAGCGTACGCAGCGCGGCATCGAAGTCCTCGGCGCGCGTTACTTCGGCAAGCGTTATGCCGACGTCGAACCGGCGTGCCGCCGCCGCCACGTTGGCGAGCGCCAAAGGCGTGCCGGCGTTCGTCGGGTTGGCGAGTACTCCCAGTCGAGAGAGGTGAGGCACGAGCTCCCTCAACAACTCGACCTGCTTCGAACCGAGCTCGGGAACCTGCGACGTGGAGCCGGTGACGTTGCCGCCGGGTTTGGCGAGGCTCGCTGCCCAACCCGCGCCCACGGGATCGCCGGCGTGGACCATCACGATCGGTATCGTGGCCGTCGCGCGCCGCGCGGCCGCAGTGGAGGCGGCGGCGATCGCGACGATCACGTCGGGATCGGCAGCGACGATGCGGGTCGCGAGCGCCTCGAGTCGCTGTGGGTCGCCATCGGCGTAGCGTTCCTCGATCGCGATGGTTTTGCCCTCGATGTAGCCCAGGTCGCGCAAACGGTCGCGGAACAGTTGGATTGGCGAGACGCCGATCGCCGTTGTCGACGCGGAGCCGGTCACTCTGGAGCCGTACACGAGTGTCGCTACTCGCGGCATGCGGGATCCCGGCGCGTTGAGGCCGGTTGTCGGCTTGTCGTGCGTTGCTGCGGTCGCCGAATCCGCGGATGTCTTCTCCTGCGACGCAGATGCCTTGTTCGGGGTCTCGGCCGGCCCGCAACCGGCGGCGACTACGAGCAATGTGAGGAAGGCGCGCCTGTCCATCACGAAGCTGCCGGCGACAGCGCTTCGGTCATCGCCCGAAAATCCGCAGGGGCTTCACGCTCGAACGTCATTCGCTCTCCGGTCCGCGGATGGGCGAACCCGAGAGAGAACGCGTGCAGCATGGGGCGCGGCGATTCAATCCGAGGGCCGTTGTAATCGCGGATGTAGACGCGCTCGCCGACCAGCGGATGGCCGAGCTCCGAGAGGTGAATCCGGATCTGGTGCTGGCGCCCGGTTTCCAGGCGGCATTCGACCAGCGTCGCTCCCGCGAGCTCGCGCATCGGCGCGAGATGTGTCACTGCCTGCTTCGCGTCGGCCGGCACGCCGCCCTTGGGCCGCCGGAAGTGCCCGTACGAACCGCGAAGGCCATCGCCGCGATCCGCGACGAGCCACGTCTCGACGCGTGCCGGAGCGACGATGCCATGCGCGATGGCGTGATAGACGCGTTCGATGTCGTGTGCGCGAAACTGCAGCGCCAGGGCGCGCTTGGCCGCGGCCGTCCGCGCGAAGACCATGACGCCGCTCGTTTCGCGGTCGAGGCGGTGGACGACACCGAGCGCCGTGTCGTCTCCGCGGCCTCCGGCCGCACGAAGCACGGTTCGAGTGTGATGGGCCAGCGTGTCGCTGTTGCCCGGCTCGTCGGCGACGCTCAGCAAGCCCGACGGCTTATCGACGACGACGATGTCACGGTCGGCGAACACGATCGCCGACCGCGCAAGCGGCCCTTCGCGCCGTCTGGGAGCTTGCGCATCGACGACGACGGTTGCACCGGGGGGCACTCGCAGCGCCGCATCGAACCATCGCTCGCCGTTTACCGTGACGCGTCCCTCGGCGCAAAGGCCACGTGCGCGCGACCACGCAACGCCCGTCTGCTGGCGCACGACAGCCGCGATCGTGGGCTCGAGCGTCGTCATGGCGACGCGGTCATCACGACGCTAATGCGGCCGGATGTCGATCCTGCGCCCGGAGCGCGCCGATTCGCGCACGGCATCGAGCACTTCCTGGCAGCGCAGGCCGTCGGTGAAATTGGGCGCCGGCGACGTCCGCTGCTCGATCCCCGCCGCGAAATCGCGCGCGAGCAGCCGGAACGCCATCAACCGATGGTCGCGCGCATCCTTGAATGGCAGATACTGCTTCGGCGTTTGCAGCGGCTCGAGCGCGGCGCCTGCGCGGCTCCCGATGACGATGCCGTCCTCCATCGGATTGGGACCGGGCTGCTCGGCGATCAGCGTGCCGGCATCGCCCATCACCACGATCCGCGCCCCGCGCGCCGGCGTCGCCGCGAAGGACGCGGTCATCGTCGCGATGCCGCCGTTCACGAATTGCAGCGTGAACAGGAACGTGTCGTCGGTCTCGGCTTTGACGATCCGGTTCGTCGCGGGATCGAGCACGTCGGGACGGAGTGACGCGAGCTCGCCGTACACCGATGCGATCTCGCCGAACCAGTAGCGAAGCCCGTCGACGTAGTGCGAGCCCAGCGCGCCCAGCAATCCGCCGCCGTTGACCCTGAACGCGTTCCAGGTGAGCAGACGCGGTTCGGGCGTCACGTAACGATCGAGGAAAAGCTCGATCGTGCAAATCCGGAATTGGCCGATGAATCCATCGCCCAGCAATTGCTTGATGTACGCGCGCTGCGGCGTATGGCGGAACTCGTGGCAGACCATCGCCGTTCGCCCGCTCGCGGCGGCGGCATCGCGCATGCGCTTCGCTTCGCTCGCGTCGATCGCGAACGGCTTCTCGCAGAGCACATGCTTGCCGGCGGAAAGCGCGGCGAGGGCCAGCTCGCAGTGCGCGCCGGGCGGTGTCGTGATCGCGACGGCATCGAGGTCGTCCCGGCGGATGAGCTCCAGCGGATCGGCATGCACATCACGAACGCCCGCGCCGCGCGCCACTTGGACGGCCTTGTCCCGAGTGCGGCTGCATAGCGCCACCACGTCCCAACCTTCCGATTGCAGGCCGGGAACGTAGACCTGTGCGCCGAAGCCAACGCCGATGACGCCGATTCGTCGGGATGTGCCCATTGATTTCCTCGCAGCGCGCAAGGCGCACGACTACTTTTTCGGTGCAGCTCCCGCTGCCGGTGGCGCGGGCGGTGGGGCCGCGGCCGGCGGCGGCGCAGCAGGAGCCGGCGGCGCATCCGCATTCCACGTGTCGCGGACGTAGAGCCACTTGCCGTCCTTCTTGCGCGACACGGAGAGAAACTTGCCGGTCTCGACGACCGCGCCCTTCACCGTCACCTTGTACGCGCCGGATTCCCAGCCCATGTTGCCCGAGACGCCGACGTCGGTCTTGGGATTCAGCACCATCACCGCGCCAGCCGATTTCGAAGCCGCGACATCCTTCGTGAAGTAGTCCTGGATCGCTGCGCGTCCGTTCGACGGAGGCGCGCCGGGCGGCATCAGCACGGCATCCTCGGCGTAGAGCGCCGCCACCCCCTTCGCGTCTCCACCGTTGTACGCCTTCTCCCAGGCGGTCGTCTGCGCGCGAATCGCGGCTTCGTCCGGCGACGCCGCCTGCGCGAGTCCCGACGTCACAACCAGCAGCGATGCGGCTGCCGCCATCCACGACATCCTGTTCGATACGACCATTCTGTTCTCCCTTTAGATTGGCACTGCTTCCACAACGCTCACCGTCGATGCCGTCGGCACGACGCGGTCCAGCCGGAATCCCGAGCGCTCGAGCAGCGCCGCGTATTCCGCTTCCGTTCGCTCCTGCCCACCTGGAAACACGAGCATCACCATGTCCATGATTTTGCCGAGGTGGGGCGTGTCCCCCGGCGGCAGCACCATCTCGACGAGGAGCAGCCGGCCCTCGCGCTGAATGGCGTTCCGGCAATGGCCGAGGATCGTCGCGCACTGATTGTCGGTCCAGTCGTGGATGATGTGGGACAAGACATAGCAGTCCGCGCCGCCGGGAACCGACTCGAAGAAATTTCCGGCTTCGATCGTCACCCGGTCGCTGACCCCGCGCGCCTCGAGCAGCGCCGATGCTTGCTCGACCACCTGTGGCCGGTCGAACAGGATGCCACGCGGACCGGCGTAATGGCCAAGGATCTCCGCCAGCATGTTTCCGGTCGCCCCGCCGACGTCGACGACGGTCTCGAACGGAGAGAAGTCGTACGCCTGCGCGACGGCCGGCGGCTCGAGGCCATGGAAGCCGACCATTGCCTCGCTGAACAGCGCGCCCTCATCCGGGTGCTCGCCGAAGTACTCGAAGATCGGCTTCCCCCATGTCAGGTTGAATGCGCTCTTGCCGGTCTCCAGCGAATACCTGACGTGTTCCCACGTGCGCCAGAACGTCGGGCCGCCGAACGAGAGCAGCGTGGCGCGCGCCGCGCCGGGAGCGCCCGTCTTGAGCGCATGGCCGAGCGGCGTCAGCGCGAAGCGCTGGCCATCCTGCTCCGTGAGAATGCCGAGGCCCGCAAGCGTGCGCATGAAGCGATGCAGGGTTTGCGGATGCAGGTGCAAACTGCCGGCGACTTCCGCGGCGCTCTTCGGCCCGTTGGACAAGTGATCGGCGATGCCGACCTTGGCCGCCGCGTACACCAGCGCCGAAACCCACGATGCCGTGCCCATCTGAATGAGCTGCGCATGAGGAGGCAAAGCCGCGGACGTCTCGCTGGCACTCATTCGCTCGTACCTCCTTGTCCGGACCGAATAGGGTCAGCCGCGATTAAACCCTTCAATGCTCGCGGCGACAAGACCAGCCACGGTGGGCCGGCAGCCGGTTGCGCGGCCGCTTCGGGCCGCGCGCAAACTTCAGGCGGTGGCCTTCACGAGCACGAACTCGCCTGGAACGAGGTAGCCTCCATCCTGCTTCCATGGCGCCAGCGCCTCGATGTAGCAACCACGAATCCGCGCGCGGACGTCGTCGTCGAAGCGCGACCACGCGAGTGCGACAGGACCGCCCAGGAACGCTGCGCGACACGCCTCGTCCGCATCCGCATACTCGAGTATCGTGGGCAACCGCCGGGTGAAGATCACGTCGAACGATGCCTCGCGGCAGAGCTCCGCGAGCGTGTCGTTCTCGCCCAGCCTGAAGAACAGCGGGCACACCTCCGTCTCGACCTCGCCGTCTAGGATCGAGAAGAGCGGCGACCAGCCGCACATCGACCGGTCGCCCCACACCACGGCGACGAGGCGGCCGCGCGGTCGCAGGACCCTGCGCATTTCCCGCAGCGCGCGCGCCGGATCGGGCATGTACATGAGACCCAGCGCGCACAGCACCACGTCGAAGCTCGCGTCGGGCAGTTCCAGGCGCTCCGCATCCATGCGCGCGAACGTCACGTTGGCGATGCCGCTGTCTTCCGCGCGCCGGCGTGCCGCGTCGATCATGCGACCGGACAGATCGATGCCGACGACGCGACCGGCAGACTGCACCGACCCCGTTGGGGGTGTGACTGCCGCCGCCGCCAGCACCGCTGCCGCACCGGCGCCGCACGCGACGTCGAGCACCGACTCGCCGGAGCCGAGCGCGGCGTGGCGCAGCAACTCCTGCTGCGCGGTCGCGAGCTGCGTCCGCCACAGAGGCTCGTACGAGGTCGCGGCGAGGTCCCAGCCGTAGCGCTGAACCCTTCGCTGCAACCTCGGTTTCATCCCCGTTCAACGGCGCGTGATGACGACTTCCAGGTACTCGCCCGGAACGACGAGCGAACGCGCGCCACCGCGATTCATCGCGTTCAAGAGTTCCGTCATATCGCGCGTCAGCGCGTCTGCCTTGTCCGCGGGCAGCGTGGAGTAAGCCTTGAGCACCGGCCCGTACCACGTCCTGAACACGTCGATGAAGTGCTCGGCCGATCGATAGCGGAAGTTGAACATCTTCGGCGTCGCCACGATCGACGACGCATTCGCGCCGAACAGCGTCGCGAGGTGCGCCTCCGTGCCCCAAAGCGAAGGCGGCTGCATGCCCGCAGGCGGCGGCACGTGACGGGCGAGCGTCTTGAACATCTGCCCGATGAACCCGCCGGGCGTCCAGTTCGCAAGGCCGATGCGTCCGCCGGGACGGCACACGCGCAGCATCTCGGAAGCGGAGGCGGCGTGGTCGGGCGCGAACATGACGCCGAACGTCGACAGCACCGCGTCGAAACTCGCATTGTCGAACGGCAGCGCTTCGGCGTCGGCCGTCTGGAACCTGACCTCGAATCCCTCGGCACGGGCGCGCGCTGCGCCGCGGTCGAGCAGCGTCGACACGTAGTCCGTCGACGTGACGCGAGCGCCCCGGCGTGCGGCGGCCAGCGTCGCATTGCCGTTGCCGGCCGCGACGTCGAGCACGTCCTCGTCCCAGCGCAGATCGCACGCTTCCGCGAGCGACTCGCCGACGATCTGCAGTGTCGTCCCGACCACCGCGTAGTCGCCGCTAGCCCACGCGAGCTGCTGACGGCCCTTGACGGCCGCAACGTCGAAAGCCGCATTCATCCCGTTCTCTCCTTGTGAGCTATAGGGTGGAGCGCCCGGCCCGTCGCCGGTCTCGAAATGCGCCGATCGCGGCGCCGCTATTCGGGCAGAAGCTCGCCGGATCCGCCCATTTCCTTCGGCAAATCCTTCATCTTCGGCAACCCGTCCTTCATCTGCAGGACGGTTTCCGCGTAGTTCACGTGGAGCTGCGGATTGGCGGCATACGACGGAATCGTCGCGGTATAGACGTCGATCAGGTCCCACTGCGGATGTGCGGTCATGAGGTGACCGCCGCAGATCTTGCAGAACTTGCGGTAGCTCTTCGGCGTCTTGTGAAACGTGCCGATGTGCTCCTCGCCTTTCAGCACTTTCACGGTGTCCGTCTTCCACAGGCTGAACTTGTTCACGGGCGCTGCCGACCAGCTGCGGCACGACGAGCAATGGCAATATCCCGCCGCGGCGGCATCGCCTTCGACGCTGATTTCGACGGCGCCGCAAAAGCAGCTGCCGTTGTACGACTTGGCCATGGTGCCTCTCCTAGAGATGTGCGTCGCGGTTGCAATTCGATCGCACCGCGAACCGGATCGAACCTTCGATGCGCACTGCAACCGGGTAAGCGACGACGAGCACACTTTGCCGATCGAACGCCGCGCCGTCCTGTCTGCTCGTCGCGCCCTTTTAGCCGATCGTCCTCGGATCGGGAAAGCGGTTGCCCACGCGTCCGGTTTTGCTGTCCGCGCGTCCGTGCAGGTCGTGTCGACCGGCCGGCGCCTCTTGGCACGGGACGCTCGAAAGCCGAGAATCGGACGCATCGAGCGAACCGGTGGGCCCGTATGTCATCGCTGGAAATCGCGAAGCGACGAGCAGGCCCAGGAGCGAAGCTGCATGGATGCGTTGTCGGAAACCCTCCGCGTGGTGCGCCTTGTCGGCGCCATCTTCATCGAGGCGAAGTTCACGGCGCCGTGGTGCTACAACTCGCCCGCCGCCGACGCCGCAGCGCCCTTCCTCGAGCCGGGCGCGGAGCGCGTGGTCATCTTTCACCTCATCACCGAAGGCGAGTGCTACGTGGAGATGGGCGGCGACGAGCCGCCGGTGCATCTCACGGCCGGTGACGCCGTCGTTTTTCCGCAAGGTCACGCGCATCGGATGAATTCGCAGCCCGGGCTGCCGCCGGCGAAGGGCAAGCGCCTCGACGAGGTGCTGTCGCGCCGCCCCCGCGTTCTCGCTTATGGCGGCGGCGGACCGCGGACGCGCCTCATCTGCGGCTATCTCGCGTGCGATTCGCGGCTCGCGAAAATGCTGCTCGCGGGTCTTCCCCCGCTGCTCAAGGTCAGCGTCCGTGGATCGAACGCCGGCATTTGGCTGGAGGCTTCGGTCCGCTACGCACTCGCCGAAGCGCGCAGCCCGCGTCCCGGCGGGGCCGGCGTCCTCGCGAAGCTCGCCGAGGTGCTCTTCATCGAAGTGCTCCGCCTCTACATGAACGAGCAGAGCGCCGGGCGCACCGGATGGCTCGCGGGTCTCGGCGATCGCATCGTCGGCGCGGCGCTCAACGCGTTGCATGCGCGTCCGGCGAACCCGTGGACGCTCGAAGAGCTGGCACGCGTCGCCGGAACGTCGAGGTCGGTGCTGGCCGAGCGCTTCCAGAGTCTCGTCGGCAGCTCGCCGATGCAGTACCTCACGCAGTGGCGGATGCTGCTCGCGGCGAATCTTCTGTCGCGCAGCAGCGCGCCGCTGTCGCGGATCGCCGAGGACGTCGGATACCAGACTGACACGGCGTTCAGCCGCGCATTTCGCCGCGAGTACGGCGCGCCGCCCGCAGCCTGGCGGCGAAGCCAGTCTACGCGAGCGGATCGGCCAGCGCGCGCCTGATCACCGGCTCGATCGCCGGGGGCAGCGCGAGGTCCGAAAGCGCGGCCGCGCGGCCGCGCGCCGACATCTTGCGCCCCGTCTTCTGCAGGATGTCGGTGAGCTTCGGCTCATCGAATGCGCCGTGCGTCGTGACGAACTCGGCAAGGTAGCTCTCGAGGAACACGAGCGCGACGACGTCTTCGAGGGCCTGCGCCTCCGGATCGGCTTTCATGCGCTCCTTGCGGATGAGCCCTCGCACCCGGTCGATCGTCGCGTCTTCGTAGCCTGCCTCGCGCAGCATCGCAGTCGCGCGGTCGGCGTGAAAATCGCGCAACCGGGCGCGCCATGCCTGATAGCCGGCGCGCGTCATCGGATACTCGATGCGTGGAATCTTCCATCGCTCGATGTGCTGGCAGCGCGCGGAAAGCTCGAGCGCTTCCGACGGGTCGGCCACGAAACGCGCGAGCATCGCGGTCATCCGGTCGGCGTAGACGAGGGCCTTCGGCCTGCGCGCGCCGTCGACGATGTCGAAAGACGGATCTTGCGCGTTCGCCGCGTCGAACCGGGCGATCGCCGCCGCGAATCGCGGTTCGCGCGACCGTGTCATGCGCGCCGCTCGCGGCCGGGCAGCCTGGGGGAAAAAACTACTCCTGCACTTCCTTCCAGCCCGGACCCGGGTCGAAGCTCGTCATCGCGCTGCCGGCCGCGACCGAGCTCTTGCCGAGATCCTTCTCGTAGATCCTGCCGTTCTGGTTCACGATGAAGGTCATGATGCCGCTGTCGCCGTACTGCGCCGGGTACGCCACCAACGCGAAGCCGGCGATCATCCGGCCGTTGATGATGTAGTTGTAGGCGCCGCCCGGGGCGCTCTTGCCCTGGCGCGTGAGGATTTTGAAGTGGTAGCCGCGGTACGGGTCGCCTTCCTTGTGTCCCTTGAGGTAGGCGGCGCTCTCCGCAACCAGCGGACCGAACGGACTGCGCTCGCCGTCCTTCGAGGCGTCGTCCGGCCAGTACAAGCCGTCCTGCTTCCCGGGCGTGCTGCCGAGCTTCTGCGCGTACTGCAGCACCTGGTCGCCATCGCGATCGCGCGACGCGTATTGCCGCTGCGCGTCGACGTAGGCGCGCAGCACCTTGATCGCATTGCGCTCGTTGCCGCCGATGCGGCGGTTGATGAGCTCGTCGGCGCCCTCCTCCGTCGCGAAGCGCCAGGCGCCCTTGTCGTTCACGAGTGGAATCGGCAGCGGCCACGCCTGGTCGCCGATCAGGACGATGCGCCGGTCGGCGCCGCGACTGTCGAGCACACGGAGCTGCTGCATCGCTTCCGCGATTCTCGCGCGATTCGCGGTGTTAGCCGCCTTGTCCGGCGTGATGATCAGGTCCTTGTTCTTGTCGCCGAAGATCGCAATCAGCGCCGCGTCGTCGTCGGCCTTGAGCGCCGCCAGCAATGCATCGACCGCCGCCTCCGGCGTGGCGAAGGTCTTCTGGTCGGCCGCGAGCGCCGGCGACGAAATCGCGAGCGGAAGCGCGAGCAACAGGATCGCCACTGCCATGCGGCGGACGAGAGTCGTCATTGTCTTGATCGAAGTCATGGATTCGTTCCTCGTGGATTCGGGTCGAGGTGATCGCGTGTCGCTAGCGACGTCCGCCGCCGCCGCGCCCGCCCCCACCGCCGCCGCGTGCGCCACCACCGCCTCCACCGGCGCGTGCGCCACCACCGCCACCGCCGCGCGACGCGGAACCCCCCATCGAGTTGCTGCGGCTCGCCGCGCCGCGCGAGCTATCCATGCTCGTCTGACGTCCGGAGCCATAACCGCTCAAGCCTCCGCCTTGCGCGCCGCCGCGGGAACCGGAACCGCCGAAACTGTCGCGCGGCGACGCGCTCGCGCTGCCGGCGCGTTGCGCCGCGCCACCGCCGCCGCCCAAGTTGCCGGAACCCTGCGATGGACGATTCGCGCCCGCGCCGCCGCCACCCACCGATCCGGTCGATGCCGAAGGCCGCGAACCTGCGCCGGCGCCGCCGAAGCCACCGCTGCCGGCGCCGCCACGGCCTGCATCGCCGACCCGGCCGGTGGTGTTCGTACGACCCGTCGCGCCACTCACCTGGCCGGGTCGCTTGTCGGACTTCCATGCCTGTCCGCCGCCTTGCGACGGACGATTGCCGGTGTTGACGTTGCCCCTATTGATGTTGCCGGTGCTGATATTCGTGTTGCGATTGATGTTGATGTCGCCGCCGCCCCAATTGGTGCCCCAGCGCGCGCCACCCCACGCAGCGCCGATCGCGGCGCCCCAGATGAGGCCGGTGGCAAGCGCGGCACCCGGCGGATACGGGTAGTAGTAGCTGGGATAGGGCGTCGGGTAGTAGCCCCATGCCGGCGCGCCCGCGACGACGACCGTCGTCGGGTTGTACTGCGGCACGTAGATCACTTCCGGATTGGCCGGGACGATCTCGATCACCGTCTTGTCGACGTTGACCACTTGCTTTTCGTTGCTCTTGAGGTTGCCCGCGGCCTGCGCACGGCGCCGGAACGCCTGGATCGCATCGAGCACCGCGCCCTGATCGGCGACCACCGCCTCGCCCAGCGCGGACGTCCAGTCGAGATCGCCGCTCATCATCTTGACGACGTCGGGATAGTTGAGGAGCGTCTTCACCGAGTCGTCCCATTTGTCGTCGAGCGGCAGCTTGGGGTCGCTCTTGCGCTTCTCGAGAAACCGGTCCGCCTGGACGATCTGCAGCGGATTGGTCGACGCAGGCAGGATGACCGCGACCAGGTCATCGGGGTAGAGCGCGATGCGGCCGACGAGGTTCTCGAGCTCCTCGGGGGACGCCTGCGGCACGCCCGCGCCGGTGTCGGCTGCCGGCGCCTGCGCGATGCCCTGACTGGCCACCGCCATCGCGAGAAAAAAAGCTCCCAACAGGTGAAAGCCCGCGCGGGACATCGACGCCAATCGCGAGTGAATGTGTTCAGCTGAATTGCGCTGCATGGAAAGTCCTCAGGAAGTGGCGCGCCCGACAGGAGTCGAACCTGTGACCTTTGGCTTCGGAAACCAACACTCTATCCAACTGAGCTACGGGCGCATCCGGGGCGCATTCTACGTGCGGGCCGAACGAGCGTCCAGTTGACGCTCGCGGCTTCGCGCGCTGCACGGGTATAATGCGCCGCTTTGCCCGGCGATCGCTCGGATCTTCCCGCGATACCTGGTCCGATCCCCGATCCATCCCTATTGCGCGAGCCTTGGCCGCGCCTCGAGCGACCAGGAACACAGTATGCAAGGACCCGCCCCCCATCACGTCTCGCCGATCAAGAACTGGCAGCAACTCGTCGTCGTCGTCGTCCTTGCATTCGTCGTGCCCATTGCCGTCATCGGTCTTCTTTCGCAGTACGTAACCGACGTCTCCGCTCCCGCCGACGTCGACGTGGCAAGCCGCATCAAGCCGGTCGGACAAGTCGTCGTCGAACCGGCCGGTGGTGCCGCGCCGGGCGGCACGCCCGCGCCCGCTGCTGCTTCTGCTCCGGCCGCCGTTTCGTCGCCGGCCTCGACCGCGAGCACGCCAAAGTCAGCGGCGCAGACAGCATCAACGCCTGCGGCCGTCGTTGCGACGACAGCGGCGCCGGCCGCAGCCGGCAAACCGGACGGCAAGAAGGTGTTCGACACGACGTGCACCGCCTGTCACACCCCCGGTGTCGCCGGTGCACCCAAGTTCGGCGACAAGAAAGACTGGGCGCCGCGCCTGGCGCACGGCGTCGACGCTCTCTATGCGACGGCGCTGAAGGGAAAGGGCGCGATGCCTCCGAAAGGCGGCAATACGGCGTTGTCCGACTCCGAAGTGAAGGCGGCCGTCGATTACATGGTCGCGGCCGCCAAGTAAAAGTAGGGTCAGAGACGACTTTCTTCTACCTAAGCGGAAGTGGACGCGTCGCGAAAGTCGTCTCTGACCCTACTTTCAGTCCTTTCAGTCGCCGGCCGGCACAGCCTCGCGGGCTTCGAGGTCGGCGTCGATCTCCCCGCGTGACACATCGCGCACGGCCGCGAGCTGCGACAGGTAGTCCGGCGTCACGTCGCCGGTGATGTACTTGCCGTCGAAGCACGACGCCTCGAATTCCTGCAGCGCGGGATTCGCCTTGCGCACGGCCGCCTTGAGCGCGTCGAGGTCCTGGTAGATCAGGAGGTCGGCGCTGATCTCGCGCGCGATCTCGGCTTCCGTGCGACCCGTGGCGACGAGCTCGCGCTGGTTCGGCATGTCGATGCCGTAGACGTTCGGGTAACGCACCGGCGGGCTCGCCGACGCGAAATACACCTTTCTCGCGCCGGCATCGCGCGCCATCTGGACGATCTCGCGCGACGTCGTGCCGCGGACGATCGAATCGTCGACCAGCAGCACGACCTTGTCCTTGAACTCGATCCCCATCGGGTTGAGCTTCTGCCGCACGCTCTTCTTGCGCAGCGCCTGACCCGGCATGATGAACGTGCGCCCGACGTAGCGATTCTTGACGAAGCCTTCGCGATACGTGAGCCCGAGCGTATTCGCGAGCTGGAGCGCCGACGGGCGGCTCGAGTCCGGAATGGGGATCACGACGTCGATGTCCTGCGCTTCGGGAATGCCGCGAATCTTCTTCGCGAGCTCCTCGCCCATGTTGAGCCGCGACTCGTAGACAGACGTGCCGTCGATCACGGAGTCGGGCCGCGCGAGGTAGACGAACTCGAAGATGCACGGCGCGAGCCTCGGATTGTCCGCGCACTGTCGGGCGTGGAAGGCGCCGGTCTGGTCGACGAAGATCGCCTCGCCGGGCGCGACGTCGCGCAGCACCGTGAAGCCCAGCGCCTCCAGCGCGACCGACTCGCTCGCGATCGCGTATTCGCTTCCGCCCATCTGCTCCTGCTTGCCGAAGATGAGCGGCCGTATTCCGTACGGGTCGCGGAACGCGAGCAACCCATAACCCGCGATCATCGCCACGATCGCGTACGCGCCGCGGCAACGGCGGTGCACGCCGGCGACGGCGTTGAAGATCGCGTTGGGGTCGAGGCGCGCGTGATGCGCCGCGCGCTCGAGCTCGAGCGCCAGCACGTTCAGCAGCACTTCGGAATCCGAATTCGTGTTGACGTGGCGGAAGTCGAGCTGGAAAAGCTCGCGCTTCAGCGCTTCGCTGTTCGTCAGGTTGCCGTTGTGCGCGAGCGTGATGCCGAACGGCGAATTGACGTAGAACGGCTGCGACTCGAGCTCCGACGACGCGCTGCCCGCCGTGGGATAGCGGCAGTGGCCGATGCCGAGATTGCCGACGAGGTCGCGCATGTTTCGAGTGCGGAACACGTCGCGGACGTAGCCGCCGCCCTTGTGCAGGTGGAACGTCTGCCCGTCGCCCGTGACGATACCCGCCGCGTCCTGGCCGCGGTGCTGGAGCAGCAGGAGGCCGTCGTACAGCACCTGGTTGACCGGCGTGTGAGCGACGACGCCTAGGATTCCGCACATGTGCGATGGTCTCCGAGGCCGGCCGAGGAAAGCCCCGCCGGCGAAAAATCCAGCCTGTCCGCCCATGCCCGCGGCAGGTAGCGCTTGAGCGACAGCGCCGCGTCCGCAAGCGGCGGGCCAAGAGCGGAATTCTGCCACCAATCCTGCCTCGGAAGCGTCGTCACGCCCGCGATCAGCGCGAACATCACGACGACGATCAGCCCGCGCGCAACACCGAAGATCGCACCGAGCAGGCGATCCATGAAGCCGAGGCCGATCGCCCGAATCATCCCCGACAGGCTTCGGGCAAGGATGGCGCCCGCGATCATCACGAGGATCAGGATGAGAATGAACGCGAGCGCGTGCCGCCCGACGGGCGCGATGTTCACCCACGAGAACAGCGTCGACAATTCGCCCGAGTACGCGATGGCGAGCACGAAGCCCACGACCCACGTCGCGAGCGCCAGCATCTCGCGGACGATGCCGCGCGCGAACGCGAACAGCGCCGACAGCACGATGACGGCGACAATGGCGATGTCGAATCCGTTCATTCGCGCTCTTTCCGGGTGGAATGGCGCGGCACGGCGGGGGACGGCGTCACTGCGAGGTCGCGATGATTCCGCTGTACCCCTCGCCTTTCAGCGCCACGCGCGCGGCGTCCGCTTCCGGCCGCGTGCCGTAGCCGCCGACGCGCACACGCCATAACGTGCCGCGCGACGTGTTGATCGGCTCGACGTACGCGGCGTAACCGTTCCTCTTGAGCTTGTTGGCGAGCGCGTTCGCGCCCTTGTCGTCGGCAAACGCGGCGAGCTGAACGACGAATGCGCCGTCGGTCTTCGCCGCCGCAGGTGGCGTCGAAGCGGGCGATGTGGAAGCGCCGACGGGTGGCGAAGCCGCGCTCGTGGGAGGTGTCGTCGCCACCGTTTCAGTTTTCTCACTTCCCTTGGCGTCCGCTTTCGACGGAGACTTCTGCTCCCCTTTCCCCTCCGGCGCAGGCGGCGCAGCGGCATCGCTTCTGGCTGCGGGTGCGCTTGCCGTCTTCGAGGCGGCTGCGGGTTCAGGCTTTGACGCGGAGGACAGCTCCGCCCTGGCGACCGTCGCCGCATCCGTCTTCGAGGGCAGCGCTCCCGAAGCGGACGAAGGTGCCGGAGTGGAAGCGGATGCAGGCGTTGCGTCGGCAGCACCCTCGGCCTTCGATTCCGATTTCCCGTCCGCCTTGCCCGCTGCGCCGACGGGTTTCGCGTCCGATTTCGCGGATGCCTTCGAATCGCTCTTGCCGGTGAGCCGATTGACGAATTTGCCCTGGTCGACGGGCGGAATCTGCACGGACACGTCGTCGCCGAGCGGACGCGGGTCCTTTTCCAGCAGCATCGGCAGAACGATGGCGGCAGCGAGCGCGAGGACGATCGCGCCGACGAGGCGGCGACGCGCCTTGCGCCTCATGTCGTCGACGATGAGCTCGGCGTTGTCAGCGGTTCGTTCAGCCATCGTGTGAGGCGCTCGTTCGGGCCGCAATCGGCGTTCCACTGTCAGGCTGCGGCCAGCGCCGCGGCCACGGTGAGGAACGATCCGAAAACGACGATTCTATCAGCATCGCCGGCACCTTCCCGCGCCGCCGCGAACGCGGTCTCGACGTCGTCGAACGTGGCGATCGACCCGCGCTCGACGCGTGCGCTCTCGAGCATTGCCCGCACCGAGTCAGCCGTTGCGCCGCGCGGCCCCGGCACGCTCGCCACGAACCAGCGGTCGATGCGCGAAGCCGTGGCGGCGATCACGCCGCCGATGTCCTTGTCGGCCAGCATGCCGAACACGGCGATCGTCTCCCGGAAATAGCCCATGGTCGAAAGGGTCGCCGCGAGCGCGCGCGCCGCGTGCGGGTTGTGCGCGACGTCGAGCACGATTGCGGGCCGCCCCGGCAGCACCTGGAACCGTCCCGGAAGCGTGACGTTGCACAGTCCGTCGCGTATCGCACTCGCCGGAACATGGAGGCTATCCTGCAGAAGGCCAAGCGCTGCGAGCGCGGTGGACGCATTCGCGAGCTGATAGGCGCCGCGCAGCGCGGGAACCGGAAGGCCGAAGCGTTCGCCACCAGGGCCCCAATATCGCCATTGAGCGGCCTCCGACACGTATCCGAAGTCCCGCCCGATCTGCACCAGAGGTGCGCCGATGTCGCGCGCGTGGGCCGTGAGCGTCGCCGGCGGGTCGGGCTCCGCGCAGACGGCCGGCCGTCCCGGGCGGAAGATTCCCGCTTTCTCGAACCCGATGTGCTCCCGCGTCGGCCCGAGGTAGTCCATGTGATCGAGGTCGATCGTCGTCACGACGGCGACGTCCGCGTCGACGATGTTGACTGCGTCGAGCCGTCCGCCGAGGCCGACCTCGAGCACCGCGACGTCGAGGTTCGCGCGCGCGAAGGCCCAAAGCGCCGCCAGGGTGCCGTACTCGAAGTAGGTGAGCGGCGTGTCGGCGCGCGCATCCTCGACTGCGCTGAACGCCGCGACGATGGCGGCGTCGTCCTGCGACTCGCCGCCGATGCGCACGCGCTCGTTGTAGCGCAGGAGATGCGGCGACGAATAAAGCCCCGTTCGGTAGCCTGCGCTGCGCACGATCGATTCGAGCATCGCGCAGGTCGAGCCTTTGCCGTTGGTCCCGGTCACGATCACGACCGGGCACGAAAGCACGGCGTCCATCCGCGCATGCACGGCCTTCACGCGCTCGAGCCCGAGCGCGATCGACTTGGGATGCAGCGTCTCGAGATACGCGAGCCAGGCAGCGAGCGTTGTGGGCCGATTCACGACACGTGCCGTTCAATCCGACCGGACCGGGAACATGCGGAAGTCGCCGGCGTCACGGGCGAGGTCATCGCGGCGCCTTGAAGCCGGCGCGCGTCAGGCCGATGGCGCCGGCTGGTTCGTGAGGTGCGCGAGCAGCCGCGCGAGTTCGTGCTTCAACTGGCGCCGGTCGACGATCATGTCGAGCGCGCCCTTTTCCATCAGGAATTCGGCGCGCTGGAAGCCTTCCGGCAGCTTTTCGCGCACGGTCTGCTCGATCACGCGAGGGCCGGCGAAGCCGATCAGCGCGCCGGGCTCGGCGATCACGATGTCGGCGACGAACGCGAACGACGCCGACACTCCGCCCATTGTCGGATCGGTGAGCACCGACACGAAGGGCAGCCGCGCCTTGGTGAGCTCCTGCAGCACGGCCGTGGTCTTCGCCATCTGGAACAGCGAGTTGACGCCCTCCTGCATGCGTGCGCCGCCCGATGCGGAAATGCAGACGAACGGAATGCGATTCTCGTACGCGACGCGCACGCCGCGGACGAAGCGCTCGCCGACCACCGATCCCATCGAGCCGCCCATGAAATCGAACTCGAAGCAGGCGAGCACGAGCGCGACGCCCTTGACGCTCCCCTGCAGCACGATCAGGGCGTCGGTCTCGCCCGTTTCGTCGAGGGCGGCCATCAGGCGCTCGGGATACTTCTTCTGGTCCTTGAACTTCAGGCTGTCGACGGGAACGACCTCCGAGCCGATCTCGAACCGGCCTTCGGGATCGAGCAGCTGCTCGATCCGCTCGCGCGCCGGCACGCGAACGTGGAAATTGCACTTCGGGCAGACGAACAGGTTGTTCTCGAGATCGGTGCGATACAGGACGGCCTCGCACGAAGGGCACTTGATCCAGAGGCCCTCGGGCACCGTCGTCTTCTTGACGCCGGGCGTGCTCGTGATCCGCGGCGGCAGCAGCTTTTGCAGCCAGCTCATCGATTTCCCCCAGTGAAAAGTGGGGTCAGAGACGACTTTCTGCACCAACGCGAAAGCAGGGTGACAGACGCATTCTTTTGCGCGGTCACCGCAATCGCGACCTCGCGCAGGAATGCGTCTCTGACCCTAGTTTCGCTCTTCGACCCCAGTTTCATGCCGCGCGCCTTTCCATCGTGTCGAGCGCCTTGCGAATGCCAGCGAGCCACGCGCCCGCGCGCTCCGCCGCCGCGTCGGCCGGCCCGGACTCGATCTCCTGGATGAGGCGACTGCCGATCACGACCGCATCGGCTTCGGCCGCGATCGCCTGTGCGCTCGCCGCATCGCGAATGCCGAAGCCGACGCCGACGGGAAGCTTTACGTGCTTGCGTATCTCCGCGACCTTTCGCCGCACCTCGCTCGTGTCGAGATGACCGGCGCCCGTCACTCCCTTGAGCGAAACGTAGTACACGTAGCCGCGCGCGAGCTTCGCCACCGCGGCGATCCGCGGCTCGGGCGTCGTGGGCGCGAGCAGAAAGATGAGCGCGATCCCCCGCGCTTCCAGCAGCTTGCCGAACTCGGCCGCTTCCTCGGGCGGATAGTCGACGACGAGCACGCCGTCCACGCCCGCGTCGCGCGCGCGATCAGCGAACGCCTCGGCACCCATGGCCTCGATCGGATTCGCGTAGCCCATCAGCACGATCGGCGTCTTCCGATCATCGTTGCGGAAGGTGCGGACGACGTCGAGAACGCTGGCAAGCCCCACGCCTTGCGCCAGCGCGCGCTCCGAAGCGCGCTGAATCACCGGCCCGTCCGCCATCGGATCCGAGAACGGCACGCCGAGCTCGATCACGTCCGCGCCGGCCTTGACGAGCGCCTGCAGGATCGGCACCGTGAGCTCGATCGTGGGATCGCCCACCGTCACGTACGGGACGAGCGCCGTGCGGCCCGCGGCTTTTTGGCTTGCGAACGCGACGTCGATGCGATTCGTCACTGCGCTGCCTCGCCTCGCGCTTGCGTGGCTAGAAGCGGATGCCCGAGCGCTCGGCGACAGTGTGCATGTCCTTGTCGCCGCGGCCGGAGAGGTTGACGAGGAGGATCTTGTCTTTCGGCATCGTCGCCGCGAGCCGCGCGGCATACGCGAGCGCGTGCGCCGATTCGAGCGCCGGAATGATGCCCTCGATGCGGCAGCAATCGTGGAACGCGGTGAGCGCTTCGTCATCGGTGATCGTGACATATTCGGCGCGGCCCGTGTCCTTGAGCCACGCGTGCTCGGGGCCGACACCCGGATAGTCGAGGCCGGCCGACACCGAATGCGTCTCCGCGATCTGGCCGTCAGCGTTCTGCAGCAGGTACGTGCGATTGCCGTGCAGCACGCCCGGACGTCCCGCGGTGAGCGACGCGGCGTGGCGGCCCGTCTCGATGCCGTCGCCCGCCGCTTCGACGCCGATCAGCCGCACGTTGGGGCGCGTGATGTAGGGATGGAAAAGCCCGATGGCATTCGAGCCGCCGCCCACGCACGCGATGACGGCATCGGGATCGCGGCCCGCCGCCGCCGGCATCTGCGTGAGGCACTCGCGGCCGATCACGCTCTGGAAGTCGCGGACCATCATGGGGTAGGGATGCGGCCCCGCGCACGTGCCGATGATGTAGAACGTCGACTCGACGTTCGTCACCCAATCGCGCATCGCCTCGTTGAGCGCGTCCTTCAGCGTCTTCGAGCCCGACTCGACCGGTACGACGGTCGCGCCGAGGAGCTTCATCCGGAACACGTTCTGCACTTGCCGCTTCGTGTCCTCGGACCCCATGTACACGACGCATTCCATCCCGAAGCGCGCAGCGACGGTTGCCGCCGCGACGCCGTGCATCCCCGCCCCTGTCTCGGCGATGATCCGCGGCTTGCCCAGACGCTTCGCGAGCAGCGCCTGTCCCATGCAGTTGTTGATCTTGTGCGCGCCCGTGTGGTTGAGGTCCTCGCGCTTCAGCCAGATCTGCGCTCCGCCGGCTTTCTCGGACCACCGCTTCGCGTGGTAGACGGGCGACGGCCGGCCGACGTAGTGCGCGAGCTCGTCCTCGAACTCGGCGACGAACTCTGGATCGTTGCGATAGCGCGCGTAGTGGTCGCGAAGCTCGTCCAGTGCGCGGATCAGCGTCTCGGCGACGAAGACGCCGCCGTAGGGCCCGAAATGGCCGCGCGCATCGGGGAGCTCGTAGGGAAGGTCAGCCATCTGCATTGCGCACTTCCTCGATGAAAGCGGCGATCCGCGCCGGATCCTTGGTGCCCCTGATCGTCCTGCCGTCCGGGCCGATCGCCTCGACGCCGCTCGAAACGTCCACTGCCCACGGCTTCAATCTGCGTATCGCCTCGCCGACGTTCGCCGCGCCGAGACCGCCGGAGAGGATGAGCGGCCGCGCAAGATGACGGGGCAGCGCATCCCAGTCGAACGTCTGCCCGGTGCCGCCGGGCAGGCCTCCGGACGGCGGCGCGTCGAACAGCAATCCGCACGCATCCGGATAGCGCGCTGCGTATTCTAGCAAATCGACTTCCGTCGCCTTGCCGTCGACCGGCACCGCTTTCAGGTAGCGGCGACCGAAGCTGCGGCAGAAATCGGGCGGTTCGGCGCCGTGAAACTGCAGGAAATCGAGCGGGACGCTCGCCAGCGCCCTCTGCACGTGCTCGGGATCGGGATCGACGAAAAGGCCGACGATCGAGACGAACGGCGGCACGGCCGCCGCAAGCGCGCGCGCCTTCTCGACCGAGACGTTGCGGGGCGAGCCCGGCCAGAGCACCAGGCCGATCGCGTCGGCGCCGGCGCGCGTCGCGGCCAGCGCATCCTCGATGCGAGTGATGCCGCAAATCTTGACGCGCGTGCGACTCATTGCCGGGCGGCCGCTGCTAGACGATCGAAGACACGACGGGGCGCCGAGTCGACGGCAGCGCCCACTTCCCGTCGTATTCGACGCCGGTGAAATACAGCCCGTCGGGCGAGAACGTCGGCGCCGCGCGCGTGCGGTCGCGGGCCGCGAGCAGCTCGCCGATCCAGGATGGCGGGTGCTTGCCCGCGCCGACATGCACGAGTGCACCGACGATGTTGCGGATCATGTGATGAAGATAGGCGTTCGCGCGAAAGTCGAAGCGGACGAGGTGGCCGGCCGCCGAGATCGAAACGCTCGACAATGTGCGCACCGGCGACTTCGCCTGGCACTCCGCGGCACGGAACGCCGAGAAGTCGTGCGTGCCGACGAGCGCGGCGGCGCCGTCCCGCATCGCGGAGGCGTCCAGGCTGTGATGGTACCAGCCGACGCGTCCCGCCGAGAGCGCGGGGCGCACCCTGCACGCCGAGAGCAGGTAGGTGTAGTGGCGCGCCCGCGCGTCGAAACGCGCGTGGAATTCCGGTGCGACCGGCTGCGCCCACTGCACGGCGACATCGTCCGGCAGGTTCGCGTTGACGCCGCGCACCCATGCGTTGTCGCGACGTTCCGCGTCGGCATCGAAGTGGACGACCTGCATCGTGGCGTGCACGCCGGCGTCGGTGCGTCCGGCGGCGATCGTGCGGACCGGCGCATCGGCGATCTTCGCGAGCGCGCGCTCGAGCGCATCCTGCACGCCGCGCCCGTCCGGCTGCGATTGCCAACCGGTGAAGCTGCGGCCGCAGTATTCCAGTCCCAACGCCACGCGCATGATGAAAACCCGGTACGGGCCGGCGGCAATATCGCATACGGCAAGGAAGCCGCCGAATGGCGATGGGGGCGGCGCCCGGAAACAATGCGGGCGGCGGATGTCGCACCGCCGCCCGCGTCCGTCGGTGAAGGTTGCGTCAGCCGAGCTTCGCGAGCAGCACCTGAGCTTCGGCCTTCTGCGTCTCGTCGCCCTCGTGCAGCACTTCCTGCAGAATCTCGCGCGCGCCTTCGACGTCGCCCATTTCCTGGTACGCCTTCGCGAGATCCAGCTTGGTCGCCGCGTCGTGCCACTGGCCATCGAGCGTCGACGGCGTCGGATCCTCGAACGGCTGGTGCTCGGGCGAGAACGCGAGGTCGAGCTTGTCGAGGTCGATCGCGGCCTGCGGCCGCGCCAGCGCGGACGAGGGCTCGTCGTGCTTCGCGTTCGCGGCCGCCTCGTCGAGATTTCCGGCGGTGTGCGGATCGAGCCGGAAATCGAGATCGTTGGATTTGGCGGGCCCCGGAGGCGGCCCGGCCGGCTTCGGCTTGTCGTCCAAGGACGGCGCCGCGCCGAGATGCTTGGCGGATTCGTCGAATTCGCGCTCCGCGGCGTCGATCGCTTCTATCTGCTGCTGCGTCGTGTTGCCGCTGCGCGAAACCGAGACGTCCTCGTCGAAGCGGAAGTCGAGCGCATCGTTGCTTTCGAGCTCCTTCGCGACGGCCGCTGACGAGCCGCGGGCCTTCTCGACGGCGGCGGCGCCGGCCGCTGCCGCAATGCCCGCGCCGGCTGCCGCCGCAGCCGCGGCCGCTCCGCCACCCTCGCCGAACATCGGATTGTTGGGATCGAGCTGGCGGCCCAGCGTCACGGCCTTCTGCCACGCTTCGCCCTTGCCCTGCGAAACGGAGTAGAGCTCGGCGGCGACCGTCTCGAATGCGGACGGCTTGTTGTGCTGCGCGTGGATTTCGAGCAGCTTCAGGTAGATCTCCTGCCGCTGGGGATCCTTCTTGAGCGCGTCCTTCAGGATCTCCTCGGCCTGCGCATCACGCCCGTAGGCGAGATACACCTCGGCCTCCGCGATCGGGTCCACTTCGTCGGTGTCGATGCTGCCGAGACCCTCGCGGCTGAAATCGGTGGCGAGCGAATTCTCGCCCGTGTTGACGACGCCGCCGCCGGTCGAGCCGAACACGGTGTTCGTCTTGATGTCGGTGCCGCCGATGATGCTGTCCTCGAACTTGACCGTACGGCGACGACGCGCCGCGATCAGTGCAGCGATGCCCGCGAGCGCGGCGAAGGCGCCGCCGCCGATCACCCACCCCGGCGTGCTGCCGAAGAGGTCGTCGAAGAACGACGTGGACTTTGCAGGCGCCTTCGCGTCGGTCTTCGGCGCGACAGTCTTTGGAGCAGCAGGCTTGGGTGTCTCGACGGGCGCCGGGATGCCAGCCTTGGGCTCGGGCGCTTTGGCGTCGGGCGCCATCGCGACCTTGGGCGGTTCGACCTTGGGCGGTTCGACCTTCGGCGGCTCGACCTTCGCCGGCTCGGTCTTGGGTGCCTCTGCCTTGGATGTCTCGACCTTCGCGGGCTCCGGTGCCTTGGCAACCGGCGGCGGCGCAGGTGCAGTCGCGACCGCCGGTGGCGGCGCGGCCGTGCCCGGTGGCTGAGTGCCGCCCTTGAGCGCGAGCGCCCGCTGCAGATCCTGCAGCGTTTTCTCGAGCTCGTTGATGCGGGTCTGCGCCTCGCGCAAAGCCTTGTCGCGCGAGACCACGTCTTCAGCGGCGGGCCCCTTGCCTGGCGACACCTTGAGCTGATCGCGACCGGGTTGCGCGGCAGGCACCTTCTCTTCGACGGTCGTGCCTATCTTGCCGCCCGCCACGCGAGTGTCTGTCGTTTCCGCGGGCGGCGCTGCACCGGCGACCTTGTCCTGGTAGCTGCGCCAATCCGCGGCCTGCATGCGCACGGTGCGCGTCGCTTCGTTCGCTGCGCTCGCCGATGCCTGCTCGGGGCTCGGGATCGTGAGGATCGCGCCCGCGCGCAAGCGATTCATGTTGCCGCCGTCGAACGCGTTTGGATTCGCGTTGAACAGCGCGACAAGCATCTGCTCGAGCGTGACGTTGGGCGGCTTGACCTCGCCTGCAATGCGCGAGAGGGTGTCGCCGCGCCGGACGTTGTAATTGCTGCCGGATGCGTCCGCGGCTGCGCCGCCAGTTGACGTACCACCGGCCGAGGCACCACCGGCCGACGCACCGCCGGCCGATGCGCCTCCAGCGGATGCACCGGCCGTTCGCGGGGCTGACGTCGCGCCGGACGGAGCCGCGGCGGGCGCTGTGCCGGCGCGCGCCGGAGTGACAGGTTCGACCGCCGGTGCAGCGGGCGTTCCCGGAGGATCGAGCAGGAACGTGTAGGCGCGAACGACGCGGCCGGACGCCCAGTTCACCTCGACCAGCAGATCGAGATACGGCTCGGACACGCCGGTCGGCGTCGTCACCCGAAGCTGGGCGCCACCGTTCGGCAGGCGCTCGACCGAAACGCGCGCACGCGACAGCACGCCCTGGTAGGTAAGGCCGTTCGAACGATACAGCGACGAATCGGCAACGCGCGCGGTGAGCGAACCCAGGTCCTCGTTGGTCAGGGACGTAAGCTCGATCTGCGCCGATAGCGGTTGACCCAGCGATGACTGGACCGTCATTCGTCCCAAGCCGACCGAGCCCGCAATGCCCGGCAAGCCGAGCGCTGCCGCCAGCAAGGTCAGTGAAAGGATGGGTTTTGCTCGCATGCAGGCCCCTTCCGATATATTCGGATTCTGCAAGCTAACATAACATCATGGGTTTAGCGGTGCAAGCTAAACCTCGGTATTAGCTTGAGTTTCCAACTGTGTTGCCACCGCGGCGCTACAGCCGCCGGGGAGACAGGCCAATTCCCGGCGCTATCCCTAGCCTCGTACTTTGCTGGCGACGCTACATCTTGTATCGGGCAAGGGGGCTCGGGTCGCCATCGCGCCCCTCGCTGCCTGTTGCATTTCGTTCCCGGACGGCGATTCGCGACGCCGACGCGCAAGCTCGTGCGCCGGGAACAAACGTCATCAAACAACGGTTCTCGCGCGGCGACGTGCGGACCGACGCAAAACCGAAGCTCAACGGCGCAGCAGAATGCGCACCATCCGCCGCAATGGTTCGGCGGCGCCCCACAGCAGCTGATCGCCGACCGTGAACGCGCCGAGGTACTCGCCACCCATCGTGAGCTTGCGCAGACGGCCGATCGGAACTTCGAGCGTGCCCGTCACCGCGGTGGGCGTCAGCCGCTTGACGCTTGCCGCGGGCGTGTTCGGGATCACGCGCACCCAGTCATTGCCGGCGGCGATCATCGCTTCGATTTCCGGCAGCGGAATGTCGCGCGTCAGCTTGATCGTGAGCGCCTGGCTGTGGCAGCGCATGGCGCCGATGCGCACGCATATCGAATCCACGGGAATGGTGCGCTTGCCCGTCCCAGGGCCACGGCCCAGGATCTTGTTCGTCTCGACGCCGCCCTTCCACTCCTCGCGGGAGAGGCCGCCGCCCATGTCCTTGTCGATCCATGGGATGAGGCTGCCGGCGAGGGGCACGCCGAAGTGCTCGGTCGGAAAGCTCGGGTCGCGCAGGATCCCGGCGACTTCGCGGTCGATGTCGAGGATTGCCGACTGCGGATCCTCGAGCAGCTCGCGCGCCACCTTGTGCGCTTCGCCCATCTGCGAGAGCAACTCGCGCATGTTCTGCGCGCCGGCGCCCGACGCGGACTGGTATGTCATGCACGTCATCCACTCGACGACGTCGTGCCGGAACAATCCCGCAAGCGCCATCATCATGAGCGTGACGGTGCAATTGCCGCCGATGTAATTCCTGATCCCGCTCTTCAACGCGGCGTCGATCACCTCGCGGTTCACCGGGTCGAGGCAGATCACCGCGTCGTCCTTCATGCGCAACGCGGATGCGGCGTCGATCCAGTAGCCCGTCCATCCCGCGGCACGGAGCTTCGGCA
>Ga0068864_100000312_pt1 | contig 42912 bp, 31 predicted proteins | sample KBSSwiS72_FD_66586 | JGI IMG/M metagenome (GOLD analysis project Ga0068864, IMG submission 66586) | Switchgrass rhizosphere microbial communities from Kellogg Biological Station, Michigan, USA - KBS Switchgrass S7-2 | ecosystem: Host-associated > Plants > Roots > Rhizosphere > Soil ...
GCGAGCGCGCTGCCCGGGCGTTAGCCCACGAGACTCAGCAGCACGATCGACGTGATCAGCGCGAGCCCGCCGAGCGAAGCGGCCACGTGCCGGACGGTCATGCGAGGTCCTTCACGATGACCGCCCGGGTCGCCTCTTCGCGCTGCTCCCGCCGCCGCGCGCGCCAGGCCAGCAGGCCGAAGAACAGGCAGGCCCCGAGCGAAACGACCACCGCGACGAGGGTCTCGAGGCTGCCGTCGCCACCGTCGGGCGCTTCGTCGAACAAGCGCTCGAACCATTGCGGCTCGATCAGCGTCGCGATGCAGGCCACGCCGCTGAGGAGGGCGGCGATCAGCGCGGCGACGAAACGTTTTCTGGTGGACATGGAAGCTCCCGTGTTCTTTCAGCGAAAGTGGTTGTCGCGCGGTTCCCTGGGTCAGCCCCAGTACGGCCGCGGCGCGTACTTGAAGACGATCCGCTCGGGTCGATGCGGATCGCCCGCCCGGGCGTACACCACGACCAGGATCCGCTCGGTCCAGGCGCGGTTGGCGATGTCCTCGATCGTGTGCTCGCGGCTCCTGAACAGCCGCTCGCCGGCTTCGGTGTCGAGGGTGAAGCCCTCGAAGTCGCCCCAGCGGTCGTAGAGCAGCGAGCTGACCTTGCCGGTGAAGGCGAGCGCCTTGCCGCCGCCCGGGAAGCCCGGCTCGCCGGCGCCGCCGCCCGGTTCGCCGACCCCGCCCGGCAGGCCGTTCGGATCAGCCACCACCGTGCCCGGGTCGCCGCCGAAGCCGTGGAAGCGCTGGCCGATCTCGGCCACGTAGCGGCGGAACGGCAGGTACCACCGGTCGGCGTGCGGGATCGTGCCGAGGATCCAGCGCAGCAGCGAGAGCAGCCGCCCCTCGGCATCGAGCAGCAGGGCGCGCGAGGAGATCGGGATCGTGACCTGGAAGGCGCCCAGCACTTCCTGCCAGATGACCACCTTGCTGCTTCCGGCCGCGCCGGTTGCCACCGTGCCGCGCACCGTCAGGAACGCATCGGCCGCGCTGTCGATGCCGCCGCCGCCCGTGGTCCGTCGCACGCGCCCGGTGTGCGTGACCTGGCGCGCCACGGCGTGGAAGCGCTGGCCCTTGTGGATGCCCGCGGGCAGGTCGACCGTCAGCAGGCCGGCGTGGTTGAGCTGCGCCCCGGCCGGCACCGGGATCCAGCTGATGCCCTCGGCCTCGACCTGCAGGGTGTGGCCGTCGATGCGCTGCAGGCCGCGGGCGCGGTAGAGCCGCTTGGCGAGGTCGAGCACCTCGTCGTCGGCGGTGTCGGGCAGGTAGACGCGGGCAACGCTGCCGGCCGGCACCGTGCCCCAGTCGATCATCAGCTCGTCGTGGAAGCCGGCGCCGGCATGGGTGAGCGGCGTCGGCCGCACCTCGAAGGTGTTCGGGATCCGCCGCGACTCGGGGCCGCCCGGGTTGTCGGATTCCACCAGCGAGAGGTTGCGCTGCGCCAGCTTGTCGGAGGTGGAAGGCGACGCTCCGCCGGGGATGGCGTCGGGGTCGAAGGCGACCTCGGCCACCAGGCACTGGTGGGCGTTGCGCACCAGCGAGAGCACCGAGCGCAGCGTGCCGCCGAACGGCCCGTCGCTCGACGGGTTGAGCGGGAACACGCCCTGCGAGGGCTGGTTGATGTCGAGGATGCAGCCGAAGAAGGCCTCGACCTCGACGCCGCTGGCGTCGTGCACCAGGGTGCGGACGTTGGCCGGGTCGTCCTGCGTGTCCATGCTGACGCTGCCCGAATCGACGCGCTCCTTGGCGAAGCACGGGATCGAGAGGATGTTGTTGTTCACCCGGCCGAGGCGCGGGATCTTCTTGCCGTTGAGCACGCCGTCGGAGAACTGGCGATAGGTCGTTCCCTGGTCGTAGGCGAGCGAGACGGTGAGCGCCGGGAACAGACGGAAGAACACCCGCACCGAGTGGGCGTCGTCCACCAGCGCCCGGTAGCGCACCCGGGCGAGCGCGAAGTTGAAGACCGCCGTGCCGCCGCTGTCGGTCTGGTAGAGGGCGACGTCGGTCGAGGTCGAGGTGGGCAGGTTGTCGAAGTCCTCGCCGGCGGTGCCGTCGTTGAGGTTGGAGATCACCTGGGTGATGAAGGTCGAAGCCGCACCGAGCGAGGTGCCGCTCAGCGAGGCGTTGAATTTCGAGCCCCCGTCCTTGACCTCGAACACCCTGAGGTCGGTCGAGAGCCAGAAGGTGTCGCCGTCGATCTCGTAGGGATTGGGCTCCTGGCGGAGCTCGAGGATGGCGTTGGCGGTGGCGCCGCCGATCGAAGCGGTGAGGCCGACGTTGACCAGCGCCGCGGTGAAGTCGCTGTCGTCGCTGATCGCGATCTCGTAGCGCCAGGTGAAGCGCTGCGCCACGCCCGCGGGCAGCGACGGGTCGTCGGCGACGAGCTGGGTCGGCGCGCCGATGGCGAGGCCGCCGAGCACCGGCGAGGTGCTGAACGCCGGCACCGTGCCGGGCGCGCCCGAGAGGTCGGCGGCGGTGACGCCGAGCTCGGCCGGGGTGAAGCCGTCGACCACGACGAAGAACGCCGGCGAGACCACGAACGGGTTCGCCTGCAGCAGCATCGCGTTGACCTCGTCCTGGCCGAAGGAGCTGCGGTCCAGGACGAACGACGCCTGCTTCGGGATCAGCGAGAGCCGCGCCGACCAGATCTCCTCGACGCCGTTGCGAAAGTCGGTCCAGCAGGGGAAGAAGGTGCCGAAGTGGCCCGTGAGGCCGTCGTAGTCGCCGTAGCCGAAGCCGGTGGAATCGACCGCGGCGCCGGTGGCGTTGCTCGGGGTGGTGGTGATCCGGGTCGCGCTGCTCCAGCTCACGCCGTCGTCGCTCGAGGTCTGGTAGTAGACGTGCGACTCGATCCGGTTGGCGTCGGCGACGGTGTCGTGATAGGTGACGACCATCAGGCCGTTCGACTCGTCGACGCACAGGCGCGAGTGGAACTGGTCGTTGAGGCCGGCCTGGTCGTTGATCTTGACCGGCGCCGACCAGTTGGTGCCGCCGTCGGTGGAGCGGGTGAACCAGACCCGGGTCTTGCAGGTGGAGGTGACGCTCGTGCCCGGGCCGCCGCCGGTGGTGCAGCCGGCGTTGCCGCTCAGGTCGCTCCAGACGGCGTAGACCAGGTCCTTGGTGGCGGTGCTGTAGGCGCCGGCCGAGATGTAGACGCGCAGGCTGCGCGAGCTGCCCGCGGGGATCGCCAGCCTGCGGGTGGTGGCGAAGGTGGTGGCGATGACCTGCGGCGCGCTGAAGGTGTTGCCGCCGTCGGTCGACTTAACGAAGACGATGTTCTGGCTACCGTCGGCATCGGGCCAGAAGACGAAGACGTCACCGTTGGCGTTGGTGCGCACGTCGGCGCCGATGCCGAGCGTCGTGGTCTCGGCGCCGCTCACCTGCAGCGGCGCCGACCAGGTGCCGCCGGCGCCGGCAGTGCGCCGCGAGACGAACACCGGCGTGCCGTTGTGCCAGACCGTGTAGACCTGGTCCTTGAACGGCGAGGTGGCGCTGTGGTCGACCCAGATGATCTCGCGGTCGGCGCCGGTCTGGGCGCCGGAGACGACGGCCTCGAAGGTCCAGGTGGCGCCGTTGTCGACCGAGGTGAAGGAATAGAGCCGGCTGTTCAGCGCCGCGGTCACGCCGAGGGTGAGGGCCCAGGCGGTGCCGTCGGAAGTCCAGTCGACCTCGGGGTCGGACTGGAACGCGTCGCCGGCCTGGGCCACCAGGGCTGTGGAGGTCCAGGTCGCGCCGCCGTCGGTGGAGAAGAACTGGGGCTGGACGGTGGCGCCGGAGCTGAGGTCGTTCGCCGCGGCGATGACGAGGCTCGGATTGCCGTGGTTGAGGCGGATGTCCGATTCGCTGCGCGGATCGGTGGTGGCCCCGGAAATGCGGAGATCGGCCATGACGCGCCTCCTGCTGCTCGGGAAAAGCTATGCCTTGCGGCGAGGCGACCTGGACTTCGCGGGCGTCGCGGACCTCGTCGGCTTCGCCGGCTTCGGCGGCCGCGCCGGGGTCGTGGGCGTGGCGTTCGGTCCCCACGGCTCGTGGGGGTTGGCGACCATGCGCTTGTAGATCTGCGACAGGATCTCGGGGTAGGCCGCGCCCGGATTCTTCGCGGGCATCTGGATCTCGGGATGCTGCTTGCGCCAGGCGACGCGCAGCCAGAGCGGCGTCGGATAGTCGTCGTCCAGCTCCTCGGGATGGAGGAGCGCGAAGTCCTGGCTGTCGCGGATCAGCCTGGCGAGCGCGCTGGTCGCGGGAGCGCCGGTCTTCTTGATCTGCTCTTCAACGGTTGGACGCTTCATGAGACGGTCCTCCGAGGGGAAGTGGACGATGCGCCCCGCCGCCCGGCGCGACCACTGTCAGGTCTTACAGCCCTCGGCGGGCGCACCCGTTGCCGGCCGCCGCGGCGGCCGCGGGCTAGTCGTAGTACGCCGGCGAGTGCCGCTGCCCGTTGCTTTGCAGCTTGTCGTGGTTGATCCAGAGCTGGGCGGGCTTGTCGGCCAGGATCTGGGCGACGCGCTGCATGGACGCCTGCGTCTGCTCCGGGCTGGTGTTCATCGAGGCGACGCGGCGGTTCTCCCAGTTGTCGCGGAAGTGGGCCAGATCGCCGCTCAGCACCACCCAGCCGGTCTGCGGCAGGCGCAGCAGCAGCGACTGGTGCCCGGGCGTGTGCCCCGGTGTGGACAGGATGGTGACGCTGCCGTCGCCGAACAGGTCGAGATCGCCCTCGAGCGCGCGCGTCGGGCGTTCGCGCTGGAACGGTGCCGGCTTGCCGGGCGCGAAGGCGAAGTCGAGCTCGGCCTTCTGGATCAGCAGGGTCGCCTGCGGGAACATGTCGACATTGCCGACATGGTCGCCGTGGGTGTGCGAGACCGCGACCCACTGGATGTCGGCGGGCTTGACGCGGATCTCGGCGAGCTGCGCGGCGAGCTTTCTGGCGCGCGTGGCCGTGCCGACCGGGGAGGTCACGGGCTTGTCGGCGACGGCATCGGGATAGCCGGTGTCCCACAGCAGCCACTCCTTGCCGTGGCGGATGAGGTAGCAGTTGTCGGAGAGCTCGATCGGCTTGCCCACGTTGACGCCCGGCGACCAGCGCGCCTGGTCGAGCGCGGCGTTGTGGCCGCAGTCGATCACGTAGAGACGGTCGACCTGCGGGGTGCGCCAGGGAAGGGTGTCGCAGCCGGCGGACGCGGCGGCCGCGAGCAGCAGCGCGACGAGCAGTCTCGAAGCAGGCATGGGGGTCTCCTTGAGGAAGCGGCACTTTAGACCGCTCCCGCTACAGTCGCCAGATCCTGCCCGATGTACGACCACAACCAGACGCTCGTTCCGGACTCCTTCCTGGCGCTCCACGTGCGCCACGGCCGGCCGCTGCTCGAGCGCAAGGAGATGGAGGCCCGCTACGAAAGCGCCGAGCTCCTCGCGGAGCAGATCGCCGCGGTGGTGGCGAGCGTGGCGGCCGACGATGCGGCGGGGCAGCGCGAGGCGTTGCGCGCCGTCAAGGCCAGCCTGCTGGTCGATGTGCTCTCGGAGCGCGAGCCCGAGGCGGCCTGGGTGGTCACGCGGGCGGCGGAGATTTGCCAATGGGCTCCGCCCGACCTTTGAAGATGCGGCGAGCAGAGGCGGCGACAGTTCGGCGGCAGTTCAGCCTGGCGCGGCCGTCGGTGCCAACGCGTACGCGATCGCCTTTTCGAGCGGCCAGCCCCGGCCCTCGCGCCAGGCGAGATCGAAGGCCGCGTCGTCCTGCAAAGCCGCCCGCGCCGCGGCAACACGTGCGTCGGCGGCCGGCGCACCCGACCCCGCGGGCGAACCCATCTCTTCGCGCAGCCGTTCCGTAGCACCCCAGAGCCGAGCCGCGGCGGGCGCGCTGCCGAGCGCGCCGGCGACCGCCGCCAGTTCGTCCAGCGAGTAGACGATGCGCACCTTGTGGCCCAGCCCGCGCAGGATCATCAAGCTCTCCGCGAAGCATGTGCGGGCCGACTCGAGGTCGCCTGCCTTGCGGGCCACGTCGCCAAGGAGGTGCAGGCCGATCGCGATGCCGTCCTGGTCGTTCAGCTGGCGCAGCATGGCGAGCGAGTCCTCGAACAGAATCCGCGCCGACACGAGATCCTCCTGGTCCAGCGCGACCATGCCCAGGTTTCCCAGCGAGCGCGCGATGCCGTTGCGGTTGCCCAGCTCGCGAGCGATCGCCAGGCTCTCCTCGTGCAGCACGCGGGCCGCCGCGAGATCGCCCCGGTCGGCCGCCAGCATGCCCAGGTTGTTGAGCGAGACCGCGGCTCCCCGGCGGTCGCCGAGCGCGCGGCGGATGGCCAGGCTCTGCGTGTGCTGCTCGCGCGCGGCAGCGTGGTCGTGCTGGTGATAGGCGAGCACGCCCGCCGCGTTGAGCGCGTCTGCACGCTCGCGCGTCGGCGCCTCGGCGGCGGTCATCTGCAGGATGCTCGCGCAGCACGCACGACCTTCCGACAAATGACCGCGCATCAGCCAGAACCGTTGCAGCGCTGCGCACAGGCGGAGCCCGCTTGTCGCTGCCGCCGGGGTCGATGCCACCAGGCTCCACTCCAGCGCCGCCCGCAGGTTGTCGTGCTCCTCCTCGAGGTCGCGCAGCCAGTGCGTCTGCTCGGCCCCCTGCAGCCCGGCCGCTGCCTGCTCGGCATGCTGCAGGTAGCACTCCAGATGCCGGCCCCGAACCGCCTCTGCGCCCATCTGTTCCAGCAGCCGCTCGCGGGCGTACTGGCGCACCGTTTCGAGCAGCCGGTAGCGGGTGTGATCGTCGCGCTCCTCGGCCAGCACGAGGCTCTTGTCGCACAGCGATGCCAGCAGGTCCGGCACCTCGTGCGGCTGCACGCCGTCGCCGGCGCAGACCTGCGCCGCGGCGGCTTCGGTCCACCCCTCGGCAAAGACAGAGAGCCTCTGCAGCGCGAGCCGTTCCGGCTCCTGCAGCAGGTCGTAGCTCCAGTCGATCAGCGAGCGCAGGGTCTGCTGGCGCGGCAGGGCCGTGCGCGAGCCGCCCGTGAGCAGGAGGAAGCGCTGGTCGAGGCGGCGGTTGATCTCCTCGGCCGAGAGCGACCGCATGCGTGCCGCGGCGAGCTCGATCGCCAGCGGGATGCCGTCCAGCCTGCGGCAGATGGAAGCGATCGACGGCGCGTTCCTGTCGGTGAGGCGGAAGTCCGGACGCACGAGCGCGGCCCGATCGACGAAGAGCTGCACCGCCTCGGACTGGACGATGGACTCGGGAGTGGCCTTGCGGTCGGCGTCCGGCAGCGCGAGCGAAGGCACGCGGAACACCTGCTCGCCACCAATGCCGAGCGCTTCGCGGCTGCTCGCCAGCATCTTTACCTGCGGGCAGGCTCGCAAAAGGGCTTCGGCGAGCTGCGCGCAGGCGTCGAGCAGGTGCTCGCAGTTGTCCAACAGGAGCAGCGCCTGCCGGTCCTTCAGGTGTTCGGCCAGCGTCTGCGTGATCGGCCTGCCCGGCACCTCCTTCACGCCCAGCGCCGTCGCCACGGTCTGCGGCACGAGCTTCGGATCGGCGAGCGGCGCGAGCTCGGCGAGCCAGCCCCCGTCGGGAAACTCGCCCAGCACGGTGCGGGCCAGCTGCAGGACGAGGCGCGTCTTGCCGACGCCGCCGCTGCCGTACAGCGTGAGCAGGCGGGCCTGCGACAGGCGCTGCAACAGCTCGTCGAGCTCGCTCGTGCGGCCGACGAACGACGCCACGTGCTCCGGCAGGTTGTTGTCGATCTGCCGGATCGGCACCCACAGCGAGTCCTTGCGGGCGACGCGATACACCTTCGAGCTGTCTTCCGGCGGCACGAAGACCCTGTCCGCCGTGCCGACCTCGAACAGCTCGATCGGCTCGGCAAAGCCCTTCATGCGCCAGTGCCCGTGCGACTGCACTCGCAACGACGTGTCCCCGAGCGCAGCCAGGGCCTCGCGCGTGAGCAGCGTCTGGCCGCCTCGGGCAAGCGACACCACCCGCGCAGCGGCCGCCTTGGCCACGCCCTCGACCTCGATCGGCTTGGCACCGAGCGCGACGTCGGCAGGGCTGTTCTCGCGCAGCGTGACGGGGCCGACATGCACGCCGGCGCGCGCCTTGAGCGGCAAGGCGAGCTGGCTCAACGCCTGCTGGTACGCCAGTGCGTAGCCCACCGCGTCTGCGGCCGCGTCGAACAGCAGCAGCATGCCATCGGTCTTGTCGATCTCGCGCCCACGCCAGACCGGCAGGAGATCACGCGCGGCGCGGTCGTGTGCGGTCCACAGCCGGGCCATTTCCGCATCGCCGACGCGCAGCGTCAGCTGGGTGCTGTCGACGACGTCGGTCAGGAGCAGTGCGCGCAATGGGCTCATCGAAACACCTTCGGCACGGCAGGATCGCACGGCCCTGTTCAGGGTTGCGTTGCGGGCAGTCTCGATGAAGGTGTGCGACAACGCAAGCGCCAAGCCTGGGATCGCCGGCGCTCGATGGCGGCGGGAATCTGCTGAGAGCATGGCTCGACAAGCCCGCGGCTGGTCACCGTTGCATGTTTCGTGCACCATCGCCCACCCTCCGGAAAGGCCGAACGATGCCGTCGACCCCGTCCCCCGTGATCGACATGCGGGACCCCGTGTTCCGCAGCGACCCTCACCCGGTGCTGCACGCGGTGCGCTCGCGCAGCCGCGCCGAGCGCGACGTGATCGGCATCTGGCTGGCCACGCACCATGCCGATTGCAGCGCCGGCCTGCGCAGCAGCGCGCTCAGCCGCGAGGTGACGCGCACGCCCGGCTACGCGCAGCTGCGCCCCTTCGTCGCCGATTCGACGCTGGAGCGCACCTGCGAGCGCTGGATGCTGTTCAACGACCCGCCCGTGCACACGCGGCTGCGCCGGCTCGTCAACGCCGCATTCAAGCCCGCGGTGGTGCAGACGTTGCGCGCGCGGGTGGGGGCCATCACCGCCGAGCTGCTGGCCGCGCTGCCCACGGAAGACGGCGCCACCTTCGACCTGATGCCGACGCTGGCACAGCCGCTGCCGGTGCGCGTGATCTGCGACGTGCTCGGCCTGCCGGCCGAAGACTTCGCGCAGACCAAGCAATGGGCCGACGCGCTCGCCCTGATCGTCGAGCCCGTGGTGCGACGCGCCCAGCGCCAGGCCGCCGACCACGCCGCCACCGAGATGGTGGAGTACCTGCGCGCGCACATCGCCCGGCACCGCGCCAGCGGCGAGCGCGACGACCTGCTCGGCACGCTGGTGGCGGCGCACGACGCGGGCGACGGCGCCTCATCGTCGTCATCGCTGAGCGAAGACGAGCTGCTGGGCAACCTGATCCTGCTGTTCGTGGCCGGGCACGAGACCACCACCAACCTGCTCGGCAACGGGCTGCTGACGCTGCTGCGCCACCCCGAGGCGCTGGCGCAGCTGCGCGCCGACCCCGAGAAGCTTCTGCCCGGTGCGGTGGACGAGATGCTGCGCTTCGAGAGCTCGGTGAACATGGTCGGGCGGCACGCGGTGGCGCCTTATGCCATCGGCGAGACGGTGGTGCCGGCGGGCGACGTCATCTTCTTCATGACGGGGGCGGCGAACCGCGACCCGGCGGTGTTCGCCGAGCCGGATCGGTTCGACATCGCACGCAGCCCGAACCCGCACCTGGCGTTCGGGGCGGGGATCCATTACTGCGTGGGGGCGCCGCTGGCGAGGATGGAGGCGGAGGTGGCGTTTGGGCAGTTGCTGCGGCAGCGGCCGGGGTTGGCGCTGGCCGAGCCCGCCAGTTCGCCGGCTTGGAGGAAGTTGATCAACTTGCGCGGCTTGGAAACCTTGCCTCTACGGAACGCTGAAGCAATTTAGTCGACACCGCAATTTGCTGCATCCGCTTCCAGCCCATGAGCCGCCGGTCATCGACCGAGTACGAGCGACGCCTTCAGACCATCCGCCGAGCAGATTGGCGGGGATAGGGCGTATGCTGCCGCGCCTGGTCGCTCTGGCCAAGTCGGCTCGGGAATTTGCGCGACTGAAGGAGAGCTTTGGCGATGGACGAGGAGGCACCCCAGCCCGAATCACCTCCCGCAGGCATCGCTGACGCGACACCTTCGCGGCAGTCGCGGTGGATGTCGCGGCTCGGGCGTCTGCGGGGCCCGATCGTCGCCATCGCGGCGGGCGGCACGGTCATCGGGGGCCTGGCCGGGTACTGGAACGGCTGGCGAACCGTGCACACCAGCCTGGCCGAAGGGACCGCATCGACGACGAAGGCTACCGGCCCCGTCGTCCCGTTCTCGGCGGCCGACCGGCGCATGACCTTTGCGGTGCTGCCGTTCCAGGCGCCCACCCGGCGATGCCGAAGGCGCGCGCCTGGCGCTGGGCGCGTTCGAGGTAACGCTGGCCGAGCAGGAAGCCAATATCCTGTGGGGGCGTGTCGTGCCGCGCCCGCTCGTCGAGGCGCAGTTGGCACGACCGCAGACCTTGAGCCAGCTCGGGCAGGCGCTCGACGTGCATTTCCTCTACCGCGGCAACGTGACGCGCAGCAGCGCCGGCTACGCGCTCGACCTCGCGGTCATCGACGCCGCCACCGAGCGGGTGCTCGAACAGCGCACGATCAAGGCGGATGCCGGCGACGGCGGGCCGCAGCTACCGGCCCAGGCCATCCGAGACACGACCCACTTGCTGACCTATTTCGCGCTCGCGCAGGAGGTGGCCCGCGCACGCGGCAAGCCGGACGCGCAGCTGGACGTGCGCGACCTGGCCTTTCGCGCGAAGGTCGATTGGAACAGTGACAGTCCCGACGCGGCCGCCGTCTACGCCACGACCATGAAGAGCCTGAAGCGTGCGCTCGAGTTGGCCCCGGACGACCGCCTTGCAGCTGACGGCGGAAGTCAATCTGTGCGAATGCCTGAAGACCTGGGCCGCCGAAAACCGTCCGATGGAGGAAATCGGCCTCGCAGCGCTCGACAAGGCCCTCACCCAGCGGCCGGATTGGGCCGCGATGCTGAAATTGCGCTTCTGGCACTACTTCAAGCATGGCCGGTATCAGGAGGCCTTGTTGGTGAGCGACACGCTGCTGGCGAAGGAACCCGACGACGCGGCCGTCCTCACCGACCGGGTGATCGTCCTGCGGTCCATGGGTCAGGTGGCGCAGGCCCTGGCGCTGGTGCCGGCAATGCTGAAGGCTCTCGATAACGAAGCCACCGGATCGGTGGCGGCCGCTGTGCATTTCGCCCATGGCGATGATGCCGAGGCTGCCCGACTGGCGCGCAATGCCCTGGTGCGGATGACCCGTGCCCAGCGCGCCGTCTCGGAGCCGGGATCCGTGGCCCTGGTCCTCGTGGCCGCCGAGTCGCGTGCGGGTCATCTCGAGCGGGCGCGCGCGGCGTTCAAGGACTTCCAGGACGTGGTGCCCAAGGCCCAGACCGTCGGCCAGATCAAGGCCTGGCTGCAACCCTCCTGGATGGCGCCCGGCGGCGACGCGTTCTGGGACGCATTGAAGCGCGCCGGCGCGGGTGGCTGAATGCAGGATCGGCAAGCGATGAGCGACGCAGACGAGCCCGACCCAGCTTCGCCGGCGCAGACAAGAGCCGACCGGCGAAGGTGAATGGATGAAGACTGTTTTCTTCTTGTGCTTGGCGACGTCCGTCTTGTCCGGCAATGCGTCTGCCCAGTCGACGCCACAGGCCCCGCAGCCCCCCACCGCGCCGCGCCAGGACCATGTCGTCGAGTGGCACGGCGAGCGCGTGCAGGACCCCTGGTTCTGGCTGCGTGAGAAGGACAGCCGGCCGGTGCTGGACTACCTGAAGGCAGAGAACGCCTACACCCTGGCCCTGACCGCCAGCCTGGCGCCCTTCGCCGACACGCTCTACGAGGAAATGCTGGGCCGTATCCAGCAGACCGATCTGGACGTGCCGGTGCGACGCGGGGCGTGGTTCTATTACAGCCGCACGGTCGAGGGCCAGCAGTACCCGATCCGCTGCCGCCGCAAGGCCACCGCGGCCCTGGCCTATGACGAACAGGCGCCGGAGCAGGTGCTGCTGGACTTGAATGAGATGGCCCACGGCAAGGCGTTCATCAGCCTGGGCGAAATGAAGGTGTCCGACGATGGGGCGTGGTTGCTCTACACCACCGACGAGACCGGATTCCGCCAGTTCAGGCTCTTCCGCAAGTCGCTCGCGAGCGGCAAGGTCGACGGGCCATTGGCCGAGCGCGTGACCAGTGTGCAATGGGCGGCCGACAACGCCACGGCCTTCTTCACGACCGAGCACCCGGTCACCAAGCGCCCCGATACCCTGTGGCGACTCAGGTCCGGCGGCAAGCCCGAAACGCTGTACGAGGAAAGGGACGAACTGTTCCGGATCTCTCTCGGGCGCAGCAAGGACCTCAAATACCTGGTGCTACAGGCCTTCTCGACCGACACCTGGGAATCGCGCCTGCTGGACACCGCCAGACCCGATGGCACTTTCAAGTTGGTCCTGCAGCGCGAGAAGGGCCACAAATACGGGGTCGAGCATCGTGACGGCCAGCTCTATATCCGGACCAACCGTGACGCCAAGAACTTTCGCGTCGTCACGGCACCGGTGGACCAACCCGCCCTATGGACCCCGTTCGTCGCTCACCGTGCTGACGTGCTGATTCAAGGCATCGAGGTATTCCACGACCACCTGGTCCTCACGGAGAAGCAGGCCGGGCTGACGCGGTTCAGGATCCACGACTTCCGCCAAGGCCGCTGGCGCGAATTGCCGTTCAGCGAAGCCACCTACGCCGCGGCTCCCACGGACACGCCGGAATACAGCAGCGTGGTGTTCCGCTACCGCTACCAGAGCCTGGTCGAGCCGCCTTCGGTCTTTGACTTCGACATGACCAGCGGCAGGCCCATCTTGCTCAAGCAGCAGCAGGTCCTGGGCGGCTATGACGCGTCGAAATACGCATCCGAGCGTCTTTGGGTCACGGCCCGCGACGGGGTGAAGGTGCCCGTGTCCATCGTCCACCGGAAGGACCGGGCGCTGGACGGCAAGGCGCCACTGTGGCTGTACGCCTACGGCTCCTACGGCTATGGCTGGCCGGTCGACTTTGACAGTGGGCGGGTGAGCCTGCTGGACCGTGGCTTCGCCTTCGCCATCGTTCACGTCCGCGGTGGCGACGAGATGGGCGAGGCCTGGCACGACGACGGCATGCTGATGAAGAAGAAGAACACCTTCACCGATTTCATCGACGCGGCCGAGTACCTGATCCAGTCGAACTGGACATCGAAGGCCGGTCTGGTGATCGAGGGAGGCAGCGCGGGGGGGCTGCTGATGGGGGCCGTCACCAACATGCGCCCGGACCTCTTCAAGGCCGTTCACTCGGCGGTGCCGTTCGTGGACGTGATGAACACGATGATGGACGCCAGCGTGCCCTTGACCGTGGGCGAGTACCTCGAATGGGGCAATCCCAACGAGAAACCGGCCTTCGACTACATGCGCTCCTACAGTCCCTACGACAACCTGCGCAGGCAAGCCTACCCGGCCATCCTGGTGACCACCAGCTATAACGACAGCCAAGTGGGGTACTGGGAACCGGCGAAGTACGTCGCCAAGCTGCGCACGCTCAAGACCGACGCCAACCCGCTGCTGCTGAAGGTCAAGTTGGACCCCGCCGGGCACGGCGGCGCGTCAGGTCGCTACGACGCCTTGAAGGACCGGGCGTTCGAGATGGCGTGGATGATGCAACAGGTGGGCGTTTCGAAATAACGGCGCGATGCGGTCGATCGAGATGCCCCACAACCGATCGCAGTTGTGGCCGGGAACGGACATCCGCGACCCCGTGCAAGCCGGCCGCACCGTCACCGCTCGGGAATGCCGGCTTAGCAGTTCCACCGCGCCGCCCATCACGCCACGACGGAATCGCTGGATTGTCGCGCCGGCTTTGCCGTCACGCCGCGGCAGCCGGTGCAGGACGCTCGCGCTGCAGCGCCTCCCAGCGCAAGGCCTGCCATTCGACGCCCACTGTTCGCAGCGCGTCGCGCAGCGCAGCCACCTCGTCCGAACGCAGGGGCCGGCCGTCGCGCTGGCGGCCGATCAGGATGAAGGCATCGAGCTCGCGCTGCCGCGACAGCACCATGGCCAGTTCGCCGGGCAGTGTCGAATGCACGTCGTCGCAGCGGGCCACCGAACGGCCGGCACGCAGGGCCACAGCCAGGGGCTCGTCGGCATCGAGCCACTGTGGCGCATCGGTCATCGAGCCCTGCACGCGCGCGTAGCGGCCATCGCCGCCACGCACATAGAGCGCGGCTCCGGCGCCGGTGGTGAAGCGGTCGAGGGCAGCGAGCAGGGCCGTCGCCAGCGAAGAGGCCTCGGTGAAGCCCTGGGCGTCGGCGGCAAAGCGCGCGAGGTCGGCCTCGCGCGCCACCCAAGCGCTGAAGAACAGGCGGTCGACCAGCCACTCGGCGCGCGGCTTGACCTTCGGGTAGGCCAGCACCACGAAGGCGGCCAGCACCGCGCCGAGCAGGCCCGCCTTGGCCGGGTCGTCGAAGTGCAGCAGCCGGCCCGCCACCACCTGGAGGAACTGGAAGCTGCCCAGCAGCACCGCGCCGACGACGGTGAAGACCAGCGAGCGGTTCAGCGCCAGCCCCATGTCGAGCACGCGGTGGCGCAGGATGGCGTAGGTCAGGCCGATCAGCGCCATCAGCGAACCGAGCACGGCGGCGTGTCCTAGCAGGGGCCGGACCTCGTCGTCGAAGAAGCCGTCCAGCCAGGTCGCGTAGCTGACCGCCCAGAACAGCGCAAACGACCCCAGCAACCAGCTGAATCGTTGCCGCAGCTCACCGCTGCTGCGCCGCCAGCCGTCCCAGAACGCCACGAGCATCAGCGCGCCTGCAGCACCGACGTACGGTATCTCGATCCAGTTGAACAGGCTTGGCGACCCGCGGCCCAGGGCCAAGGCCACCGCTACCATCTCCACCGGCACGAGGGCCACCAGGAACAGCGGCAGCACGCGGCGCAGGGCGCGGCGCCAGCCCTGCGGCCGCTCGTCCGGATAGTGAATGGCGAACCACAGCCCGAAGTACCAGCCTGGCACCAGGGCGAATTCGTTCATCACGCGGACGAAGATCTGTGGCCAGACGGCGGGGGCATAGCTGGCGCCCAGGTTCAACGACCACCAGAGGAAGGCCAGGGCCAGCGCGCGGCTGGTTCTGACATCCGCCTGCCGCAGCCCGACCACCAGGCCGAGCAGCGTGCCCAGCCCGCAATAGGCGACGTTCAGGACGAAGTGCCAGCGGTCGAGGCTTTCGATCGGCCGCTCTGCCGTCGTGATCGCGGTGTGCAGCGTGGCGCCGTCGCGGACGATGGTCACGGGGATGGCCACTCCGGGCAGAAGCGAGCGGCCCCGGTCGTACCAGCGGTCGTGCTGGAGCCGGTCACCGACCCGCACGCCCGCCTGCGGCGCCAGCGACCAGGGCTCGAATCCTCGCACCAGAGCAGCGACGCGCCCATCGTGCATGACGCCATCGCCTTTCACGCCGAGTCTGCCCTCGGTGCCGCGCGTCAACGCGGCCACGGTTGCGGCGCCTTCGATGCCCATCACCATGGCCGAGAGCAGGCAGAAGGCGAGCAGCAGGGCCTTCCAACGGGCTACGCTGATGTCCAGGCCGGTGCGAATCCAGTCCATGGGCGGCGATGGTAGGTTCAAATGCGGACGGCTCGGCCATCGAAAGCGCCGGATCCGGCCGTCGGCAACCGGCCGGGAGCGCGGAGTGGCAACCGGCGCGCTGCCCCATACGCCACGCACAATGGCCGTGTGGCCCGCAGCCGTGACCTTGCTTGCCCTTGCCGTGCGCGCGAGACCACGCCTGCGCGCTACATGGACTGCTGCGGGCGTTGGCACGCAGGGCTGCTCCGCGGCGAACATGCTCCCACGCCCGAGGCACTCATGCGTTCGCGATACAGCGCCTATGCCCTGGCCCAGGGCCGCGGCACACCTCTTCCGTCATTGCTCGAGTACTTGATGAAGACCTGGCATCCGTCCACCGCGCCGGGTGAACTGGAGCTGGACCCGATGAATTGGGTGGGTCTCGAGGTGTTGCACCGGGAAGCGAGCGGCGACACAGCCGTTGTCGATTTCGTGGCACACCAGAAGGTCAACGGCCGCGCCGGCAAGCTGCATGAGGTGAGCCGGTTCGTTCGTGAAGCTGGCGTCTGGCTCTATGTAGAAGGCGTCGTGACGCCGAGCTAGAAGGCGTCGTGACGCCGAGCGGACAAGCAGGTGGGCGGTCAGCGACGGTTTGACCGCGAACGGGGGCTACCGACCCCGAAGCGGGCGTGAGCCGGCGGAAGAAGCAGACGTTCGCCAAACATCCTGGGGCTGCCTGAATTTCCGTGGGCAAGTCGGTGGTGGATTGTCATGCGGGCAGCTTCGCGAATCTATCGCCGTAGGCGATCGCGAATTGGTCGAACTGCTCCAGCGCCTCCACCGCGGGCATCGTCGCCAGCCTCGTTTCATTCGGCCTTCGCGGTCGGTTGCCGGATAGCATCGAGGGGAACGCCGGGTCATCTTGTCGAGAGCCGACCGTGGTTGAATATGTCGTTGAATTCGGCAAGGACGGTGGGGGTGCCGGGCCCGACGGCCGGCTTGACGCGCCGGCCTTTCGCCGCAATCACCAGGCGCTCCGCGCGATGCTGCGGCGATTCATCTCTGGCAAATCCGGCGATGCAGTCGAGGCCGGCAGCGGCACCGGCCAGCACGTGGTCGATTTCGCCCGTCACTTTCCGGCAGTCACGTGGTGGCCAAGCGATCTGAACGAACAGCATCTGAAGAGCATCGAGGCGTGGCGGGCCTATTCGAAGCTTGAGAATATCCGTCCGCCGCTGCGGATCGACTTGTCCGATCCGGCCTGGTGCCCCGAGATGACGGCCGAACTCGGTCCCAGGGCTTTGCTGGCTGTCTTCTGCGCCAACGTCATTCATATTGCGCCCTGGCGCGTCACCGAGGGACTGGTCGCCGGCGCCGGACGCTACCTGGGCCCGGACGGGCTGCTCTTGCTTTACGGTGCGTTCATGCGTGGCGGCAAGCACACCGCTCCCAGCAATGAAGCCTTCGACCTGAGCCTTCGCCAAGGCAATGCCGAATGGGGCGTACGCGATATCGAGGCCGTGGAGGAACTGGCAGCTCGCGCCGGCCTCTCGCTGATCGAGGTCGCCGAGATGCCGGCCAACAATCTCACCCTGGTGTTCGGCCGCACGGGGAAGGCCTGAACAACGGCCTCTAGTTGGGAGCGTCCGCTTCGGGGCTCCATCGGCTAGGGCCGCTTCTGGCCGGCAGTGTGAATTCCGGGCCTTGACCAACAGCTGGCGTTGGCTGACCAAGGTCCTCACGCTGACCCTTGAATTCACAGTACCGCTGCATAGCTGTCGTTCGTGCGGCTACCCGAGCAAAGGTCGTCCGATCACCAGCTTTCGTAGCCTTTCCTCGTCCAAGGGTTTGTGCAGCAGCCGCAATCCCCGCGATTGAATTCCTCGCAGCGTCGCTGGCGACGTGTCGCCTGTGATGATCGCCGCTTCGATCATCCGGCCGACCTCCGCCCGCACCGCATCGACCGTCTCGATGCCGGTCGCCCCGCCGGGAAGGCGATAGTCCGTGAGCAGCAGGTCGATGCTGGGCCGCTGGCGCGCTCGCTCGGCTGCTTCGTCGAGCGAGGATGCCGTCAGCACGACATGCCCCCAGGCCTCAAGCAGGTGCCGCATCGCATCGCGGATCGCAGGGTCATCGTCGACGACCAGGACAAGCCGCGATCGCTCGGCGGGCGGCGAGGGTGTCGCGACCTCCTTGGCCGGCACGGCCGGCTCGGTCCTTGGCACCGAGATCGAAAAGCACGACCCCCGCCCCACCACCGACTCCACATCCACCTCCCCACCCAGCAACTCCGCCGACCCTCGCACGATCGCCAGCCCCAATCCCAAACCCTGTTCCCCGTCCCGCGCCGCCTCCCCCACCTGATAGAACTCCTCGAAGATCCGCGCCCGCTGATCCTCCGCAATCCCGATCCCGGTATCCATCACCTGGATCTCCACCCGATCCCCGCGCCTTCGGCACCCCACCAGCACCTTCCCCCGCTCGGTGTAGCGCACCGCATTCGCCACCAGGTTCGAGACGATCCGCGCCAGCACCACCGCGTCGCTCTCGATCCAGAGCCGGCTCGGCACCACCTTGAGCTTCAGCCCCTTCGCCTGCGCCGGCCCCGCGAACGCGTTCTGCACCTGCGTCAGCATGTCCTGCACCGGCATCGGCGCCAGCGTCACCTCCACCGCGCCGGCCTCCAGCCGCGAGACGTCGAGCAGACCGTTCAGCAGCCGCCCCAGCCCCTCCATCGCCATCTGCAGGCGCGAGGCGATGTGTCCCACCTCCTCGCCGCGAAGCTGCGGCTTCTTCGCCATCGCCCGCAGCGTCGCGATGAAGAGCCCCAGCGCCTGCGTCGGCTGGCGCAGGTCGTGGCTCGCCGCGGCCAGGAAATGCGACTTGGCGCGGTTGGCCGCCTCGGCGCGGTCCTTCGCGAGCTGCAGCTCCTCGCGGTTGCGCAGGCTCCGCAAGCGCCTCCTCATCAGCGCCCAGGTGAAGAGCGCCAGTGCCACGCTCGACACGCCCCCCACGATCGTCACGAGCTGGAGCTGGCTGATGGCGATCGGCGTGGCGAAGTTGGGCAGCGCCTGCGCCGTCACCATCCAGGTGTGGCCGCCCGCCTCCACCCGCCGCGCGGCGCTGAAGAGGCGCAGGGACGATTCGCCGCCCACCCGGTCGACCACCACGCGCTCGCTCGACGACGCCGATGACGCCGCCTCGCCCTGCAGCTCGCTGCCGTCGAACACCTCGAGCGCCAGGCTGCCGCGCTCGCCGCCGACGGTGCTGCCGAGCAGGCCCTCCATGCTGAAGGCGGCGAAGATCCAGCCGACGATGTTCTCGCGCCGCTCCTGCACCGTGCCGAGCGGCGCGCCGTTGCGGTACACCGGCCACACCATCCGAAAGCCGGGCTGGACCTCGCGCGCGTCCTCGCCCGGCAGCCTGATCTTGTTGGAGACCGCCACGCCCGCCGTGTCGCGGGCCTGCTCCATCGCGGCGCGGCGCGAGGGCTCGGCGAAGTAGTCGGAGCCGATGGTGCTGAGCTCGGCCGCCGAAGGCGGCGCGAAGAAGATCGCCGAGGTGTATACCGTCCGCTCGCCCTCGGGGCGAAGCGCGTAGGTCGGGAAGCCTTCGGCGCGAACCGCGGCGAGATGCATCTCGAGCTGCCCCGGCGGCACCAGCATCGAGTAGCCCACGCCCTGCAGGCCGGGGTGGATCTCCATCTTCAGGTTGCGCACGAAGGTGTGGAAGTCGATCCGCTCCACCTGGCGCGACGAGGCGAACAGGCCGCTCACCGCGCGCAGCACCTGCTCGTAGCCCTGCACCCGCTCGCGAAACACGCTCACCGCATCGTTCACCCGCCGGTCGAAGTCTTCCTTCAGCACCCGCTCGATCTCGCGCCGCTCGCGCTGCCACACCGCATACGAGACCGCGAGCGCGAGCGCGAGCACGACGATCGGCAGCACCGCGCTGAGCACGCGCAGCCGCGCGAACGACGAGGGCTGGCGGCCGCCGGGCGCTGAGGGCGCCTTGCGGCGTGACTGCGCGCGGGCGGGTCGCGGTTTCGCCGCCACCGGGGTCGTCGCGCTTGTCTCGATGTCGTTCAGCGCTGGTACGGCAGGAGGATGCGCTCGGCATCGGCCTGCGCATCGGCGAGCGCCTGCTGCGGCGTCTTCCGGCCTTCGAGCGCGGCCACGAGCGCGCCGTTGAGTACCCGCGTCACGCGCTGGTTCTCGTGGGTCGAGAGCTCGGCCACGGCATCGAGGAGCTGGTCGCGGGCCACGGTGGCGGCGGGGAACTCGGCCACCTGCCTCTTCAGCAGCGGCGTCTCCCAGGCCGCTGGCCGCACCGCGATGTAGCCGGAGTCGTGGCCCCACTGCGCGGTGCGCTCGGGCGTCACCAGCCAGCGGGCGAGCTCGAGCGCGGCCTCGCGCTGCGCCTGCGGACGCTTTGCGAACAGGTAGAGGTTGCCGCCGCCGGTGGGCGAGCCGCGCCGCAGCTTGGCCGGCAACTTGGCCACGCCGAAGTCGAAGCCGGCGTCGGTCTTCATGGCGCCGAGGTTGCCGCTGGTGGTCCAGATCATCGAGACCTTCTGCTCGCGAAAGTCGCGTGGCGTCGAGCCCCAGGCCACCACGCCGGGCGGATGCACCTTGTGCAGCCGCGCCAGGTCGAGCCAGTATTGCAGCGCCTCCACGGCGGCCGGCTGGCTGAACTGCGTCTGCGTGCCGGCCGGGTTCATCAACCGCGCGCCGTTGGCGGTGACCAGGCCCTGGAACAGCCAGTACGGGAAGCCCGAGGAGGGAATCTGCACGCCCCAGCGCGTGGTGGGAGCGGTGCTGTTCTCGCGCCGCGTCAGGCGCTGGGCGAAGCCCTGCATCTCCTGCCAGGTGGCGGGCGGCTTCTCGGGGTCGAGCCCGGTCTCGCGGAAGTGCGCCTTGTTCCAGTAGAGCAGGATGGTCGAGCGCTGGAACGGAATGCCCCAGGTCTTGCCGGCGGCGCGGCTGTTGGCCATCAGTGCCGGGAAGAAGCCATCCATCCACGCCGGGTCGAGCTTGGCCGCGGCGCTGACGTCGTCGAAGGGCACGATCGCGTCGGCGTCGATCAGCGTGTACATGTCGGCGGCGAACAGCACCGCCAGGTCGGGCGGCGTGCCGGCCTTGTGGCCGGTGAGCGATTTCGCGAGCGCCTCCTGGTAGGTGCCGGCATAGATCGGCCGGACGCTGATCTCGGGATGCTCGCGCTCGAAATCGTCGACGAGCCGGTTGAGCAGCGTCGCCACCGTGCCTCCCACCGCCACCGGGAAGTAGAAGCTGATCTCGACGTTGCGGGCTGCCGCTGCCGCCGACGCCGCTGCCGGAACGCTCGCCGCCATCCCGGCCATCGCGGTGAGCACTCTTCGGCGGGATCGCGAGGCGGGGTCGGTCACGGCGGCGGGTCGTGCGCTGAAAGCGGGGGTGGGCCGATGCTATCGTCACCCGCGCTCCGGACCCCCTGCCTCCATGACCCCGCCCACCACGATCGTCATTGCCGACGATCACGTGCTCGTACGGGAGGGGCTGAAGATGCTGCTCGGCGCCGAGCCCGACCTCGAGGTCGTGGCCGACACCGGCGACGGCGCCGCGGTCGAGGCCCTGGTGCGCAAGCTCTTGCCGGGCCTGTTGGTGCTCGATCTCGAGCTGCCCGGCAAGAGCGGGATCGAGGTCGCCGCGGCGATCAAGGCCGATGCCTCGCTCGCCGCCTGCAAGGTGCTCGTGCTCACCGGCAACCTCAAGGCCGAGACCGTCTCCCGGGCGCTGGCAGCCGGCGCCGACGGCTACGTCGTCAAGAGCGAAGACGCCGACGAACTGCTGCGCGGCGTGCGCGCGGTCCTCGCCGGCCACGCCTACGTGAGCCGGCAGATCGCCGGCGCCTTCGCCGCCGGCGGCGGTGCCGTCGGAGCCGGTCGCTCTGCCCTCGCGCAGATCACGCCGCGGGAGAAGGAAGTGCTCTCGCTCGTGGCCCGCGGCTACGGCAACGCCGACATCGCCGGCCTGCTCGACATCAGCGTCCTCACCGTGCGCACCCACCGCCAGCGCCTGATGGAAAAGCTCGGCCTGCGCAACGCGGCCGAGATCACCGCGTGCGCGGTGAAGCTGGGGCTGTACGACCCGAGCTGATCCGCGCCGCGACTAGCGGAGCTGGTTCTTGTAGATCTGCCCGTCCTTCATCACGACAAGCAGGTTCTTGCCAGGGTCGGCCATCAGGCCGATGTCTGTGAGCGGGTCGCCGTCGACCAGCAAAAGATCGGCCAAGGCGCCCACCTCCACCACGCCGAGCTTTCCGGGGTAGGGATTGCGCGCCCCGGAGAGGGCCAGCAGCTGCGCGTTGCCGCGCGTCACCATCTTCAGCATCTCGGCGGGGGTGAACCACCGCCGCAGCTTGAGGATGTCGGCGTTCTGGTTCCTGTTCTGCGCCGGGTTGAAGAGGAAGTCGGTCCCCCAGGCCAGCTTCACCTTGTACTTCTTCGCCCAGCGGTAGGCGTTGTCGGTACCGTCGATGACCTCGCCTTTCTTGGCGCGAACGCCCGCGGGCGCCGTCTCGGGCGCAGGGTCGAGCACCTGCAGGCTGAGCCAGATGCCTTTATCGCCCAGCAACTTCAGCGTGGCCTCGTCGAGCAACTGGCCATGCTCGATGCACTTGACGCCGGCCTCCACTGCACGCCGCACCGCCCGCGGGGTGTAGGCGTGCACCGTGACGTAGGTGCCCCAGTCTGCGGCCGCCTCGACGGCGGCCTTCATTTCATCGAGCGTGTATTGCGCGACATCCAGCGGGTCGTAGGCCGAAGCCGCGCCGCCGCCGGCCATGAGCTTGATCTGGCTGGCGCCGCCGCGCAGGTTCTCGCGCGTAGCGGTCAGCACTTCGTCGCGACCGTCCGCGATGTACGCGGCGTTCATCAGCTCGCCGCGCGACGCCTTGCCTCCGAACCGGCGCGAGGGCTCGTCCGGAGCCCTGAAGTCGCCGTGGCCGGACGTCTGCGAGATCATGGCGCCGCTCGGGTAGATGCGCGGCCCCGGCGACCTGCCCTGGTCGATCGAACGCTTCAGGTCGAAGACAGGCCCGCCCATGTCGCGCACCGAGGTGAAGCCGCGCAACAGCACCTGCCTGGCCTCTTCAATCGCCCTGGCGTTGATCGTCTCGAGGGTGACTTTGGGATCGAGTGCGTCCTGCTGGGTGTTCGCGCTCAGCGTGACATGGACGTGGTTGTCGATCAGCCCGGGCATCAGGGTGCGGCCGCCGCCCTTGATGGTCGTCAGCTCCACGCCTTCCGGCGCGGCAATCCTGCCGGCCGAGATCCTGCTGATCTTGTTTCCGACCACGAGCACGCTCAACGGCGCCGACAAGGTGTCTCCCTTGCCGTCGAACATCCGTACGTCCTCGATCAGCACTGCACTGGCCGGCAGGGGCGCCGTCGCCTGTGCGTGCGCGGCCCCGCCGGCCGCGATGGCGCCGATCACGGCGGCGCAGAAGGCGGCACGGTCGAGCATTCGATTCAGGTTCACGGGAGCCCTTGTTTCAGCGACAAAGATTGCCAGGATCGATGGTGACCGTCATGTCTCGAGGCGGCTTGACCGAGGTCAATCGGCCGGGACCGCTGCGCGACCGACGCGTCGGCGAACTTTCGATCCGGCCGATGTCGGGTTTCGCCGCCGGAACCCGATTACCCCTATGACCGCGCTTTGCAGGTCTTCCTTTCTTCCTCCATCTTTCGAAAGTCATCGATGAAAGCAATCCTTCGCCAAACCGCCGGCGCCGCCGCCTCCCTCGCGGTCGCCGCCAGCAGCTTCGCCGCCGGCAGCCTCACCGTCTCGCGCGAGGTGATCGTCGACCGCCCGGCGGCCACCGTCTGGAAGCTGGTCGGCAGCTTCAACTCGCTCGACGTCTGGCTGCCGCCGGTGCGCGGCAGCTCGTACACCGGCAATGCCACCCAGCCGGGCGCGATCCGCGTCCTCGACTTGGGCAACAACGCCAGCGTGACCGAGAAGCTGCTCAGCTTCGGCGCCGCCGAGCATCGCTACAGCTACGCCTTCCTGAGCTCGCCGCTGCCGGTGAAGAACTACGTCGCCACGATCGAGCTGAGCGCCGCCGGCGAAGGCAAGACCCGGGTCAAGTGGTCCTCCACCTTCGATGCCGAAGGCGCGCCCGACGACAAGGCCAAGGAAGCCATCCTCGGCATCTACGACGCCGGCCTGGGCAAGCTCTCGGCCATCTTCCGGGAGTGACGCCGTGGACGTCTTCGAGAACGAGATCGGCCCGGACAACTGGCTGGTGAGCGACGTCAATGCCGACCGGGACGACGACCCGGTCATCTACGAGCGCAAGCTGCGGAAGAAGTACGACACGGTGAAGCGCGACGTCAACGCCATCGACGGCCTGAGCATCAAGGCGCCCGACTGGGCGACCCTGATCGCGACCAAGAAGCGCGAGAAGTCGAGGGCGATCTCGTTCGACCTCGAACTGAAGCGCTCGTCGCTCGCTCTCACCGCCGGCACGCCCACGGGCACCCGCTTCGTCCTCGGCAAGCGGGCGGTTCCCTCCGACCTGGAGGAGTACCGCCTGTTTCTCGAGGCGTTGATGGGCTGGTCGGATGGCGACCACCCGCTCGTGAGCGAATCCGACTTCAAGACCTGGAGCCGGAAGAACCCGAAGAAGCCCACGGTCTACAAGACCTACGAGGAGCTCGCGCGCAAAAGCAAGGCCGACACCGAGGCCTTCCGCGCCTGGGCGAAGACCAGCTCGCCGGGCAAGAAGGTCCTGGAGGAGTGGGCCCGCACCGAGAAGCTGAAGCCGGCCGATCCGGCGCGGGTCAAGGCGCTGAAGATGCTCGACGCACTGCTCGCGGGCTACTACAAGACGTTCTGAGGCAGGGCGGGCCGAGCGGACCGGCCCCGGCCTAGGAGAGGGCCTGGTGCAGGAAGAGGCGCGCCTTTTCCCACTGCCGCTGCACGGTGCGCTCCGAGACCTCGTGCATGACGGCGATCTCGGCGAGCGTGAAGCCGCAGAAGAACTTCAGGTCGACGACGCGGGCGAGCTCGGGCTCGAGCGCGGCCATCTCGTCCATCGCCTCGCTCAGGCCGGGAAGCGCCTCCGGCTGGAGAAGCTGCTCGGCGCTCTGGGTGTCGAGCGAGGTGATGTCGAGGCCACCGCCGCGCTTTTGCGCCTGCCGGGCGCGGATGCGGTCGATGACCAGCCCACGCATGGTTCGCGAGGCGTAGGCGAGAAAGCGCCCGCGCTCCTCGAACTCGAGCGCCGGGCGCTGGCTGATGTCGAGCCAGGCTTCATTCACCAGCGTGCCGGTGCTCAGGTGGTCCTGGGCACCGTTGATCCGCACTTCGCGCCGCGCCATGCGGCGCAGCTCCTCGTAGAGCTGCGTGAACAGCACCGCGGCCGGCACCGGCTCGGCGGCCGCGGGCGGCGGCGCGTCCGGTGGGGACTCGGGAAGGATCGGCATGTCGGCATCGGCTAGGGAACGTCAGGCGATGCTGCCTCCGCTCCGCCCTGCCGGCAATCGAAATTTCGCCGCCGGAGGCGACGGCCCGGACGCTTGCGACGGCGAAGGGCGACACTGCGCGCCATGCCGCGCCCGGATCCCGTTCGCTGGAAAGTCCTGAGCCCCCTGCTCGACGAACTGCTCGACGCCGATCCCGGCGAGCGCAGGGCGCGCCTGGAGAGCCTGCGCCGTGAAGACCCGCTCCTCGCTGCGGAGCTCGAGGCCTTCCTGGCGCACAGCGCCGCGGCCGACCGCGAACAGTTCCTCGACGGCGTCGCCGCGCCGGTGGAGGTGAGCCTCGAAGGCAAGACGGTCGGCAACTACACGCTGATCGCGTCGATCGGCAGCGGCGGCATGGGAAGCGTGTGGCTGGCACGGCGCAACGACGGCCGCTTCGAGCGGCAGGTCGCGATCAAGTTTCTCAACCTCGGCCTGCCGGGCGACGTCGGTGCGGAGCGGTTCCGGCTCGAAGGCAACATCCTCGCGCGCCTGACGCATCCGAACATCGCCCGGCTGCTCGACGCCGGCGTCTCCGCCACCGGCCAGCCCTATCTCGTGCTCGACTACATCGAGGGCGTGCCGATCGACCGCTGGTGCGAAGACCGGGGGCTCGACGTCGACGCCCGGGTGCGGCTCTTCCTCGACGTGCTCGCGGCCGTGGCGCACGCGCACAGCAACCTGATCCTGCATCGCGACCTGAAGCCCTCCAACATCCTCGTCGCCGCGAACGGCGAGGTGAAGCTGCTCGACTTCGGCATCGCCAAGCTGCTGGACGATGCCGGCCCGGCCGGGCCTGCCGCCGACTCGGGTCGTACCCTGGGCCATGCCTTCACGCCCGACTACGCGGCGCCGGAGCAGATCCAGGGCCGGGCGGTGACCACCGCCACCGACGTGTATGCCCTCGGCGTGCTGCTGTACGTCCTGCTGAGCGGCCGGCACCCGACGGCGCGGTCCGAGGCGACGCCGCTCGAACGCCTGCAGGCCGTGATCGATCGCGAGCCGACGCGCCTGCCCCTCGCCGCCGCAACGCCGGCGCTGGCGCGGGCGCTGGCCGGCGACCTCGAGAACATCGTCGCCAAGGCGCTGAGGAAGGCGCCGGCGCAGCGCTACGCCTCGCCCGTGGAGATGGCCGAGGACCTGCGTCGCTACCTCGGCTCGGAGCCGGTCAGCGCACGGCCCGATTCGATCGGCTATCGCGCGCGCAAGTTCGCGGTGCGTCACCGCTGGGGCCTCGCCGCGGCGGCGGCGATCGGCCTCGCGCTTTCGGTCGGCGCGGGCGTGGCGGCCTGGCAGGCGGTCGAAGCCAACCAGCGCCGGGCGCAGGCCGAGCTCGAGGCGAAACGCGCCACCGCCAGCCTCGACCTGCTCTATCTCGCCTACTCCGACCCGGGCGCGATGCCGGCCAAGGACATGCTCGAGCGCCTCGCCAAGATCCGCCAGGTGATCCGGCAGAACGCCGACGAGCCGCAGGTGAAGCTGATGCTGCTCGGCCGCCTCGGCGGACGCTACCTCGAGCTCGGCGCGATCGACGAGACGCTGGAAGTGCTGGACGAGATGCGCACGCTGGCACGCAATGTCGCCGATCCGAACGAGCACGCGGTGATCGCCTGCGGCTATGCCAACGCCTACGTCGTCCAGGGCCGGTTCGAAGAGGCCGACAAGGAGCTGGCGGCGGCGCTGCCGTACCTGAGCCAGGCCCGCGGCCGGCCGATCGAGGCGCAGGCGGAGTGCTGGCAGGCCGAGGCCGAGCTGGCGCTGCTGCGCGGCCAGTCGGAGCGGGCCCTGGCTGTCGCGACGCAGAGCGTCGCGACCTTCGAGCGCCTCGGGCTGACGCGCGACACGATCTACATGTCGGCCCTGAACCAGCTCGCCCTCAGCCAGGCCGACGGCGGCGACTACCGGCAAAGCTACCTGACGACGCGCAAGGCCCGCGACGCCCTGAAGCAGCTCAGCCTCCAAGGCACCCAGCAGGACCTGACCATCGCCATGCAGGAGCTGGACATGCTGACCGTGGGCGGCAGGCCCCTGGCAGCGCTCAGCCTGCACGAGCAGATCCGCTCCGATCCGCACGTCGCGGTCGACCACCAGATTCCGCAGTTCGCCATCGACGAGCGCGGCGGCAAGATCATGTCGCGCCTGCAGCGCTGGCCGGAAGCCGCGGCGGCGTTCGATGCCGCCGCTTCCGGCGCGCAAGCCGCCGGCAACCGGCTGTTCGAGGATCTGAGCCGCATTCGCGCCGTCCGCGCCCTGATCGAGGCGGGCAATCTCGACCAGGCGCAGGCGCGGCTGGATGCCCTGCCCGATGTCGAAAAGGAAGTCGAGCGCGGCAGCCGCCTCGGCCTGCAGGTGTTGGCCGCCCGCGCCGCGCTGGCGCTGGCGCGCGGCGCCGGGCCGGAGGCGAACGCCCTGGCCGCGCGAGCGCTGCAGAAGCTCGCCGCCCGGGGGCGGGCCGATCCGCTGCAGCGCGACGCGTTCACCGTCGCCGCGCGCGCGGCGCTCGCGGTGTCCGAGGGTGGGCCGGCGCTGACCCATGCCCGGGATGCGCTTGCCCGGGCGCGGGCGGAAGCGATCGACGCCGATTCCTCCGCGTCGGTGGGCGAGGGCCTGCTGCTCGAAGCCCGGGTGCTGGCGCAGCAAGGCGACCGGTCGGGCGCAGCCGCTCTGGCCCGCGAAGCCCTTCCGCATCTGCAGCAGAACCTCGGCCCGGCCCACCCGGTGACGCGGCAGGCGGAGGAGCTGGGCCGCACCTAAGCCAGATCTTCAGCCATGCACGGCACCGCCTCGCGCTCCAGTTCGGCGCCGATGCGCAGCACGTCGGCAACCAGCGCCTCGGCGTGCTCGAACGTGCTGCGCGCGCCGATGAAGCAGGGTCGCAGCGCCAGCTGGCCGTTGACGCGGGTGGTGCTCGGCATGTTGCGGTTCTCGCGGATCAGGCGCCGATGCAGCCGCTGGTTCAGCGCGTCGACGTCGCCCGCCGCCGCCGGCACGTAGCGGAAGCAGCAGATCGAGAGCGTCGGCTCGAGCAGCAGCTCCAGCTTCGGATGCGCCGCCGCGACCTGGGCGATGTGGCGCGCCATGTCGTTGTGGCGGCGGATCCGCTCGGTCATGCCGGCGACGCCGATCTCGCGGAGCAGCGCCCAGACGACGACACCGCGGCTCGGCGCGCTCAGCTCGACGCCGAAGTCGTAGTACGGAACGCCGAAGTCGTCCATCGAGTGCTCGATCGCCGGGGCGGCCGTGCCGGCCGCCGCCATGCTGCCTTCCAGGTACGCCGCCGGCTCCTGCGTGAAGGCGCGGCGCAGCAACTCGCGGTCGCGAACGAAGGTGGCGGCCACGCCCACCGCGGCGCCCAGCCACTTGTGCGGATCGACGATCACCGAGTCGGCGAGCGCAAGGCCCGCGTACAGCGGCGCCACCCGCTCGTCGAGCACGCCGGGCAACCCGTAGGCGCCGTCGACGTGGAACCAGACGCCCGCGCTCTGCGCGATCTCGCCGATCTCCTGCAGCGGGTCGATGGCGCCGGTATTGGTGGTGCCGGCGTTGGCGACGATCGCCATCGGCAGCACGCCGGCGCGCCGGTCCTCGGCCAGCGCGGCGCGCAGCGCATCGACCCGCATCCGGCCGCGCCGGTCGCAGGCGATTGCCCGCACGGCGCGGCGGCCGATGCCGAGCACGCCTGCCGAGCGCTGGATCGTGTGATGCGCTTCCGCGGTGGCATAGACGGCGACCGGCCGGTCGATGCCGTCGGCCGCCGGATCGCGGCCGAGCCGCTCGAAGGCGTGCTGCCGCGCCGCGCCGAGGGCCAGCAGGTTCGCCACCGAGCCGCCGCTGCTGTAGACGCCCTCCATCCCCCGCAGGCCGAACATCTCGGCCAGCCAGCGCAGCGACAGCTCCTCGAGGAAGTTGAAGGCGGTGTGGTTGTAGCGCTGCGGCGCGGCGATGCCGGCCGCGGTCGAGGCCAGCGTCGAGGCCGTCACCGCGCCGGTGGTGATGAACGAGCTGAAGCCGGGCCGCGGCACCGACGAGCCGTTCGGGATCACGTGCCGGACGAGCTCCTCGGCAACGCCGTCGATGCCGATGCCGGCGCGCGGCAGCGGCCGGTCGAGGCGCTGGCGCCAGGCGTGGCCGGGATGGAGTGCGTCCGGATGCTCGAACTTCAGGAAGTCGTCGAGCCCGGCGGCGATCTTCGCGAGCAGCGGCTGCATCCGGCCGGTTTCGGCGGCATCAGGCAGCATGGCGGTCTCCTTCCAGGGTGGCGCGCAGTGGCGGGACGGCCGGCATCGTCGCGGGCGGGCGCTCGTCGATCGGCCGTCCCACCGTCAGGGCACGGCGCAAGGTGGCGTCGAGCGGGCCCATGGGCGCGTCGGCCTGGACGCCGAGCGCGTCGAGCACCTTGGTGAAGAAGGCGCGCGCCGCCGCGGCAGCGGCGATGTCGAAGATCTCGGCGTCGGCGAAGCCGTGGCGGGCGAGCGCCGCCACGTCGGCCACGGTCACGCGCGCGGCATCGATCGCCACCTGGCGGGCGAAGCGCAGCATCGCCTGCTCGGCGGTGTCGAGCACCTCGTCGAGGCGGCCCTTGGCGAGCGCCAGGATCTGCGCGTCGCTGAAGAACGGACGCAGGGCCTTGCCGTGGGCGAGCGTGCAGGCGGTGTTGCCGAGCGCGTGCGCGGCGATGAACGTGACCAGCTCGAAGCGCCGCGACTCCATCGGCCGCTTGATCTCCGTGAGCAGCCGGCCCCAGCGCGCCATGATCTCCGGCCGGTGGCTGAAGACCTTCGCGTAGTTGGGAACGAAGCCCCAGGACGCCTGCTGGCGTCGGTACATCTCGGCCGTCTCGCCGTCGGCGGCGTCGGGGGCGATGGTGGCGATGAAGCTCATGTCGCTGTCCTCCTCGCTCACGCTGCCTTGCGCGGATGCAGCCACTTGGGCAGGAACTGGGTCGGGTCGATGTCCAGGTCCGGCGCGACCGTGACGCCGGCCTGGGCCAGCAGCCGCTGCATCCGGCCGTCGCGCACCGCCTCGAACAGGTCGGTCGCGCCACCGACGTGCGTGCCGGCGATCCAGATCTGCGGAATGGTCGGCGAACCGGTGCGCGCCTTCAGCACGGCGCGGATCTGCGTGCCCAGGTCGCGCTGCTGCAGCGCCACCGAGTCCAGGTCGACGCTCTCGAAGGCGATGTCCATGCGGGCGAGGAGCTTCCTCACCGCCCAGCAGAACTCGCACCACTCGAGCGAGAACATGACGACAGCGTTGTCGGCGATGACCTGGGCGACATAGGACTCGGCCCCGGCATCGACCACCGGGGCGACCGGCTCCGGCCGCGGCGCGACGACCGGCGCCGGAACCGCTGCCGCCGGCTGCGGCGCCGGCGCGTCGAAGCGATTGCCCGGCGTCGAACGCGAGAGCGCCAGCTCCTCGTCGTTCATGTCGACGCCGATGCCCTCGAACAGCGGCGTCGACAGGTAGCGCTCGCCGGTGTCGGGCAGCATGCAGACGATGCGGCTGCCGTCGGGCGCGCGCCGGGCCACGGCGAGCGCGGCGGCGAGGGTGGCGCCGCTCGAGGTGCCGACGAAGATGCCTTCCTTGGTCGCCAGCTCGCGCGCCAGCCGCATCGCCTCGTTGCCGTTGACCGGCACGATCTCGTCGACCAGCCCCTCGGTCAGCGCCTTCTCGGTGAGGCTGGAGATGAAGTCCGGGCTCCAGCCCTGCATCAGGTGCGGGCGGAACATCGGATGGCTCGCCGACGGCTTGCCGCTGGCGTCGCGCTGCTGGGCGATGCCGCTGGCGAGCAGCGGCGCGTTGTCGGGCTCGGCGACGACGATGCGGATCTGGGCATCGGCGGCCTTCAGCCCGCGGGCGGTGCCGAGCAGCGTGCCCCCGGTGCCGAAGCCGGAGACGAAGGCGTGGATCCGCTCGCCCGCGAAATCGGCCAGGATCTCGCGCGCCGTGGTGCGGGTGTGGACCTCGGCATTGGCCTCGTTGTCGAACTGCCGGCAGAGGAACCAGCCGTTCTTCTCGGCCAGCTCCATCGCCTTGTTGAGCATGCCGCTGCCCTTCTCGCCGGCGGGCGTGAGCACGACGCGGGCGCCGAGGAAGCGCAGGAGCTTGCGCCGCTCGACGCTGAAGCTTTCGGCCATGGTCAGCACCAGCGGGTAGCCCTTCTGCGCGCAGACCATCGCCAGGCCGATGCCGGTGTTGCCGCTGGTCGCCTCGATCACGGTCTGCCCCGGCCGGAGCAGACCGCGGCGTTCCGCGTCCTCGATGACCGCGAGCGCCATCCGGTCCTTGACCGAGCCGAGCGGATTGAACGATTCCAGCTTGACGTAGACCTCGACGCCCGCGGGCGCGAGCCGGTTGAGACGGACCAGCGGGGTGTTGCCGATGGTCTGCAGGATGTTGTCGTGACGGGACATGGGAGATTTCCTCAGGACGGGGTCGATGGAGAGAGGCGCGGCAGCGCCGCAGGCGAAGAAGCCAGGGGCCGTGTGATCACGGCTTCGAGATAGGAGGCCGGCACCACCAGCGAGCCCGGTCCGGCGGTGTTGGCGGCCTGCAGCAAGGCCGTGATGGCGTGCTCGAGTGCCTGCTGGCGGGCCGGTTCGAGGGCCGCGAAGACACGGTGCAGCGGGCCGTGGAAGTCGCGGAACACCTGCACCCAGTGCGCCGCGGAGCGGTAGCGGAAATCGAAGCGGCGCCAGCGGCACTGCAGCTGCGAAGGCGGCAGGCCGAACAGCGCCGCCAGGTGCGCGGGCTTGCCCCAGCGCGTCGGCGAGGTGCAGCGGCCGACCGGCGGCAGGTGGGCGCCGACAGCGCGGCAAAGCCGACCGACGAAGCCCCGCGGCGTCCAGCTCGCCAGGCCGATGCGTCCGCCGGGGCGCAGCACGCGCAGCATCTCCCGCGCCGCCCCGGCTTCGTCGGCCGTGTAGGTGGCGCCGAAGGTCGAGAGCACGACGTCGAAGCTGGCGTCGGCGAAGGGCAGCGCCTCGACGCCGCCGGCCTGGCAGCACAGCGGCAGCGCCTCGGCCCGGGCCCGCTCGCGCGCCTGCTCGAGCAGCGCCGGCGCCGGGTCGGTGGCGGTGACGTGGGCGTAGCGCCGCGCCGCCGCCAGCGCGGCGTTGCCGGTGCCGGCGGCGACGTCGAGCACCTTCTCGCCGGCGCGGACGTCGGCGGCCTCGACCAGCTGCTCGGCGACGATCGCCAGCGTCGCGCCGATCACGGCGTAGTCGCCATGCGCCCACGGCGACAGCCGGTCACCGGAGGCGGCGCCGGGGAGCGAAGGACCCGCGACAGGGTGGCGTGCGATGGGCATGGGCGCACTGTGCCGAGGGCCGCGTTCCACCGGCGTTCCACCCTCGACGCCCTGCGATACTTGGCCCATGCACGGGCCGGTCCGCCTGCACCTGTTCGGCTCGCCGATGGTCGAGTCCGGGGGGGCCCGGACGGCGCTTGCCCTCGAACGGCGCACCCAGCTCGTCGTCCTCCTCGCCTTGCGGCGCCAGTGGGTGACGCGGACCGAGATCGCGGCGATGCTCTGGCCGGATCAGGAAGACCGGCTCGCCTTCGCCAACCTGCGCAAGACCCTGTTCCGCCTGCCGTCGCTGCGTTGGGTTCCGGCGATCGAACCGCAAGGCGCGGCCCTGCGGCTCGAGCTCGCCACCGACGTCGCCGATTTCGAGTCGGCGCTGCGCGAGCAGCGCGCCGGCGAGGCGCTGGAGGCCTACCGGGGCGAGCTGCTCGCCGGATTCGACAACGGCGAAAACGAGTCCTGGACCCGCTGGGTCGCGTTCGAGCGCGACCGCCTGCGCACCGCCTGGCGGGCCGCGGCACTGGCGCGGATGGCCGACCCGGCGATTCCGCCGGCGGAGGCCGTGGCGCTCTCGGCCCGGCTGCTCGAGGCCGACCCGCTCGACGAGGCGGCGCTGCGCCAGCACATGAGCGCCCTGGCGCGCGACGGCCAGGCCGGTGCGGCGCGCGCCGCGTACCGGCAGTTCGTCGAGCGGCTGTCGACCGACCTCGGGCTGACGCCGGGCGCGGAGCTGCGCGCCCTGCACGACACCCTGACCGGTGCGCGGCCGGCGGCGAGCGGCATCGCCGTGCCGGCCGCCGGCCCGGCCGACGACGGCTTCGTCGGCCGCTCGGTGGAGCTGCAGCGCATTGCCGACCTGCTCGGGCGCGACGAATGCCGCCTGCTCTGCCTGATCGGTCCCGGAGGCGTCGGCAAGACGCGGCTGGCGCGGCGCACCATGCAGGAGCTGGCGCCGCTCTTCGCCGACGGCGCCGTCTTCGTGCCGCTCGAGGACGTGGACACGCCGGAGCAGCTCGGGCTTCGCCTGGCCCACGAGGGCGGGGTCGCCGCCTCGGGCGACGACGACCCGCTGACGCGCGTCATCGACGCCTGGCGCGAGCAGCAGCTCCTGCTGGTGCTCGACAACTTCGAGCAGCTCGCCGAGCATGCCGCCGTCCTCGATCGCCTGATGCAGGCCTGCCCGCGCCTGAAAATCCTGGTCACGTCGCGGCTGCGGCTGGCCGTCGCCGGCGAATGGTCGATGCCGCTCGAGGGCCTGCCGGTCCCCGATCCGGAAGACGAGGACCGGGCCGAGTCCTTCGACGCGGTGCGCCTGTTCGTCAGGGCGGCACGGCGGGTCGAGCCCGATTTCGCCGCCGCCGCCGAGAGCGCCGCGATCGTCGACATCTGCCGCCAGGTCGAGGGGCTGCCGCTGGCGATCGAGCTCGCGGCCGGGTGGGCGCGCATGCTGTCGTGCCGGGCCATCGCCGACGAGCTGCGCCACGGCACCGAGCTGCTGCGCGCCGCCGACACCCGCCACCCGCCGCGCCACGCCAGCATCGAGGCGGTGTTCGAGCATTCGTGGCGGCGCCTGGGCGCGGTCGAGCGCGAGGCGCTCTCGCGCCTCTCGGTCTTCCACGGCGGCTTCTCGATCGAGGGCGCGCGCGCGGTCGCCGGCGCGTCGCTGCCGGTGCTGGGCGCGCTCGCCGACAAGTCGCTGTTGGCCAAGGACGGCGACCGCATGCACCTGCACCCGCTGGTGCAGCAGCTCGCTGCCCTGCGCCTCGGCGACGATGCCGCGCGGGCCGCGACCGAGGCCGCGCACGCGGCGCATTTCCACCGCTGGCTGCGCCAGCTCGAGCCGGCGAGCGAGAGCGGCGACCGCGAGGCGCTGCAGGCGATCGACCGCGACTTCGAGAACTGCCGGCGCGCCTGCCAGTGGTCGATCGCGCAGGGCCAGGGCGAAGCGCTCAGGCACAGCCTGCCGACCTTGCTCAACTACTTCGAGCATCGCGCCCGCTTCGCGGAGGGCCTGGCGCTGTTCCAGCAAGCCCTCGAATCGCCGCTGGCGGCCGACCGCCCGCTGCAGGCAGTCCTGCTCAGCCAGGCCGCGTTGATGCAGGCCCGGCTCGCGCGCTATGCCGAAGCCGAGGCGACCGCGGCGCGCGCCCTGGCCGCCACGCGCCGCGGCCAGCCGCGCGAGGCCAGGTACCAGGCCCTCGCGGTGCGCGGCGGCTGCGCCGTCTTCACCGGCCGCTTCGTCGAGGCCCGCGAGGCCTACAAGCAGGTGCTGGCCGTGGCCGAGGCGGGCGGGCGGGCCCACGAGATCGCCTCGACGCTCGACAACCTCGCGCTCTGCGAGAAGCGGCTCGGCCGCTACGACGAATCGCTGCGGCTGATGCGCGAGGCGCTGCTGCAGCATCGTCGGCACGGCGACCACGCCCGCGTCGCGTTGTGCCTGAACAACCTGGCCTCGATGTCGACCTTCATGAACGACGACGAGTCCGCGAGGCTGCATCTGCACGAGGCGCTGCAGATCAGCGAGCGCCATGGCCTGGTCTCGAGCCGCGCCTTCGTGCTGGCGAACCTGACCGAGCTGGCGTTGAAGGTCGACGACCTGGCCACGGCGCGGACCCATGCCGAGGCGGCGCTCGAGGTCGCGCAAGGCGCCGGACTGATGGCGCTCGCCGGCTGGCTGAAGGTGCAGCTGGCGCGTCTGGCGACGCGGCGCGGCGAGCTGGAGCTGGCGCGCTCGCTGCTCGCCGACGGCGCCGACCTGGCGCTGACGCTGGGTGCGCAATCGGTGAAGCCGGCCACGCTGCTGGCGCTGGCGGAGCTGCTCGAAACCCAGGGCGCGGCACGCGCCGCGCGCCGCGTGCTGGCCTTCGGCGCGAACGAGGAGACGCTGAGCGCCCCCGACCGCGACGAGCTGCGTGCCGCCTGGGGTCGGCGCTCACCGACGGGGACGGTCGACCCGCCGTGGCCGGGCATCGCCCTCGGCGAACTGCTGCAGCGGGTGGTGGCCGAGCGCGTGCTGGCGCACGCGCCCCTGATCGCGGCCTTGCAAGCCAGCCCTGACGACGCGAATGGCTGAGCTTCTCGAGCGTGCCGATGCGCTGAGGACCTTGCAGCAGCTGCTGCAGGAGGCGCGCAGCCGCGGCCGGCCGTCTTCTGCGTGATTTGTGCCGGTTTGCGGCCCCGTCGCCGCGGCACGTACTGCATGTGCAGTATGGGCGGCGCCGGGGTCGGCGGATATGTTATCCGGGTCGCCAGGAGAACGATGCGATGCATCCGGTGTTGAGTCTTGTGCCCAGCGAGGGCGCCCGGCCGGGCGAGAAAGCGACTGCGGGCTGGGAGCGCCTGACGCTGGCCCAGCGCCTCGACGAAGCGACGCGGCAACTCGAGCTGACCCGCAGCCTCCTGGCCGACAAGCAGCGCGAATGCGACGAGCTCGCCTCGGCCCTGGCGCACGACGCCCACAGCGACGCCCTCACCGGTCTCTTCAACCGGCGCAAGTTCAACGACCTGTGCGCCGCCGAGATCGCGCGCAGCGTCCGCTACGCCACGCCGCTGGCGCTGATCATGGTCGACGTCGACCACTTCAAGAGCGTCAACGATGTGCACGGCCACCTGGTCGGCGACCGTGCCCTGGTCGACGTGGCCCGGGTGCTGAACGAGCGGATGCGCAGCTCGGACGCCCTCTGCCGCTGGGGCGGCGAGGAGTTCATGATCCTCGCACCCCACCTCGAGCTGGCGTGTGCGGTGCAGATGGCCGACAAGCTGCGCCTTGCGGTCGCCGACGCCGACTTCGGGCCGGCCGGGCGCATCACCTGCAGCTTCGGCGTGGCCACGCTGCGCGAGGGGGACCGGGCGATCGACCTGATCCTGCGCGCCGACACCTGCCTCTACCGCGCCAAGCGCACCGGCCGCAACTGCGTCGCGACACAGGCCGCACTCGAAGACTGACAGGCACGTGCCCGGACCTCGGCCTGTTCTGCAGGGCGAGTTCCGTGCGTATTTCCTTGACGTCGCCTTGGGGCCTTCCTAACGTCCGGCTTCCATTCAAGGGACGGGGGGAAGCATGGCGCAGGTCGACATTCCTACGGCGCTCGGTGCGGCATTCTGGGACAAGCAGAAAGCCGCCCTGGCCAAGGCGACCAAGGCGCCTCCCACCAAGCTCGGCGACGAGCTCAAGGCGCTGACCCGGCTGCATGTCGGCGTCAAATGGGACGGCAAGGACTTCTCGGCCGACGACGTCAAGGCCCTGCTCGCGCAGCTCCAGACCGTCGTCGCGGCCTTGACTAAGTTCGAGACCGAGGCGAAGAAGGACAAGGCCTTCCCGAAGGAGCCGTTGGTGGCGGTGGATGCGATCGACAAGGCGGCGAAGACCTATCGCGCCGAGGTCGATGCCTTCGTCACGCGCGCCGCCGCCGCGGCCAAGTCGGCTGCGGCCGCGGCGCAGAAGCCCAAGGCCGCTGCGGCTCCCGGCGGCGCCGGCGCGAGCGCCAAGGCGTTCAAGCTGGTGCGCGCCAAGCTCATCGCCGCCATCGCCCTGCTGAGAAAGCCGGCGCAGCCGGGCCAGGTGCGGCGGCCGATGCGCTTCATCGTCGTCCAGGGCAAGACCAGCTCCACCCTGATGCTGGGCGTGGCGGTCGGCCCGTCGCAGGTGAAGCTGCTGACGACGATGTGCGCCGGCGACGGCCCCTTCAAGACCCTCAAGTACGCGGACTCGTCCGTCGTCTGGGAGAAGAACGCGCTCACCTTCGTCAGCGACCGGCTGAACGGCAGCGTGCTGAAGAAGGTCCAGATCTGGCTGAAGAAGACCTTCAAGCTGAACGTGAAGCTGCGCCTTCGCAACAGCCAGGGAGCGGTGGAGGAGACCGAGGGCGAGGACCTCTCCGACGACATGCTGAAGCTGGACGACGCGCTCTCGGCCGACGATGCCGGGGAGGAGTATCAGGAGCGGCTGACCGCCCTGGCCGATGCGATCAGGAAGGCCATGGCGCAGCCCATGGGCGCGAAGGTCAAGGCCCTGATGGCGTCGAGCGCGCAAAGCGCCAAGGCGAACAGGTACGACGCCGCGCTCGCCGACCTCGACGAGATCGAGGCCTTGCTGGAGGAGGCCGGCCTGGGCCAGGCGCTCGAGAGCGAGGACGCGGAGTCGGAAGCCGACGAGCCCACGGCGGCCTCGTCGTCGTCGGCCAGGTCCAGCGGTGCCGATGCGAAGAAGCCCGAGCTCGAGAAGCTGATGGCCGACTGGAAGACCCGCCGGGCCGCCGCCGTGGATTCGCTGAAGAGCGTGGCCGGCAAGATCGCCGCTGCCAAGCACGCCAGCTCGACCAAGGCCATCCTCGAGATCCAGGCGGTGATGAAGAACATCACCGCCGAGCCGGCGACGCTGCAGCAGGTGACCGAGCTGCGCAAGTGGCTGAGCACCGACGACGTGGTCAACGACGTCTGCGAGCTCGCCGCCGACGTGCGCACGCCGCTGCTGGTGCCGCTGGAGCGCATGCACGCCCTGCTGAAGGCGGCCTGACCCCGCGCCAGCCTGTCCACGAAAAGATTCGGGAGATCTCTCACCATGGGTAAATCAAGCGTCCGCGAAGTCCTCGAGGCGATCGGCAGCTCGCCCACCGGCATGACCGACGAGAAGGACGCCGTCGCCCTGCTCGCCATCCACCTCGGCGCGGTGCAGGGCTGCAACGACAGCGACGAGCTCGACGCGCTGGTCGAGGTGCGCGACGGCGCCAAGCGGGCCCTGGCCACCACCTTCCAGGTCCGCACGACCAGCCAGCTCGCGCGCTCGCATGCCGACCGGCTGGTGGACGCGATGGCGCCGCTCGAGGGCCTGATCGAGAACATCCAGCTCAAGGCCCGGCCCAAGGGCGGGGCGCCGAAGGTCGAGGCGAAGGCCGAGCCCAAGGTCGAGCCGCCGGTGAAAGCCAAGCCGAAGCTGAAGGTGCCGTACCCGGTGCCCCCCACGCCGCTGCGCCGCGACATCCCCTCGATCTGGAAGGCCGAGAAGATCGTCACCGAGGAGCTGTTCCGCGAGATGCTCGACGTGCACAGCGAGCTGTTCGACGGCCAGCTGCCGACGACGATGGACGGCATCAGCGTCGCCGTGCTCGACAAGCTCGGCATCGGCACCGCCTACGTCAAGGCGCAGGTCTGGGACGAGAAGGAAGACGGCCCGTTCAATCCCGCCAAGAACAAGGAGCACAAGGAGATGGCGCTCGACATGGCGCCCGCCATGGTGACCATCGTTCCGGGGAAGGACCCGAAGCGGACGGTCTACGTCAACGCCGAGGAGTACTCGAACCCGAAGATGGGCGGCACCGGCACCGAGCCGAACTACGACGCGGTCAACGCGGTCATGCTGCACGAGTCGCACCACGCCTCCTCGAAGGGGTTCGTGAACGTGCCCTATTTCCCGGATCAGCAGCTGTCGTGGAAGTTCGACGAATGCGTCACCGAGTACTTCACCAAGAAGGTGTGGGACTCCAAGTACAGCGACAAGGCCGACGAGTACTTCAGGTACACCAACTACTTCAAGAACGAGAACGCCAAGAAGGGCTGGTACGGCGAGGCCGGACAGAAGATCGCGGCCGCGGTCGGCGAGAAGGTCCTCGCCGCCGCCTACTTCGCCGCCGACGACAAGGCGCTCAAGGCCCTGGCCGCCAGCAACAAGCAGATCGAGAAGCTGGTGCGGGAGATCATGTAGCGCCGACCGGCACGGGGGATGAGCTGCATCAGCGCTCGGCCAGGCGCGCTGCCCGCAGCCGGTCGCGCAGCTCGTCGACAAGCACGCGCTGGTTCTCGGAGTAGTCGATCGGCACCGCCACCAGGTGCACGCCGCCGGCGGCGAACGCCGCCTCGAGCGCGGGCACGAAGTCGGCAATCGCGCTCACGTGCCGGCCCCGGGCGCCGTAAGCCTGCGCGTAGCGCGCGAAGTCGGGGTTGCCGAAGGTCATGCCGAAGTCGGCGAAGCCGTCGACGGCCTGCTTCCAGCGGATCATGCCGAAGGCGCTGTCCACCAGCACCAGCACCACCAGGTCGAGCTTGCGCCGCACCGCGGTCTCCAGCTCCTGGCTGTTCATCATGAAGCCGCCATCGCCGCAGACCGCGAGCACGCGTCGCCTGGGATAGAGCATCGCCGCCATGATCGCCGACGGCAGGCCGGCGCCCATGGTCGCCAGGGCGTTGTCGAGGAGCAGCGTGTTGGCAGCGCGGGTGCGGTAGTTGCGCGCGAACCAGATCTTGTACATGCCGTTGTCGAGGGCGACGATGCCGTCGGCCGGCATCACCCGGCGCACGTCGTGGACGATGCGCTGCGGCGTCCAGCGCTCCTCGGTCGCGCGCTCGGCGAGGTGGGCGAGGATGCCTTCGCGCAGCGGCAGGAGCGCACCCGCGTTGGGCAGCTTTCCCACCACCCGGTCGCCGAGCAGGCAGAGCGAGCGACCCATGTCGCCCACCACCTCGGCCTGCGGAAAGTAGACCTGCTCCACCGTCGCCGGCTGGTAGCCGACGTGGATCACCTGCGGCCGGTCGTCGTTCATGATGAACGGCGGCTTCTCGCTGGTGTCGTGGCCGATGGTGACGATCAGGTCGGCCTGCTCGATCGCGTCGTGCACGTAGTCGCGCTCCGAGAGCGCGGCGGTGCCCATGTAGAGCTCGGTGCCGCCGGGCACGGTGCCCTTGCCCATCTGCGTCGTGAAGTAGGGAATGCGGGTGCGCAGGACGAACTGCGCCACGTCCTGGCTGGAACGCGGCCGCGAGGCGGCGGCGCCGAGCATGACCAGCGGCCGCCGGGCGGCGACGATCATCGCCGCGGCCCGGTCCAGCGCTTCGACGCTGGCCACCGGCAGCTCGAGCGGGTGCGGCGGCACCAGGCGCACCGACTCGCACTCCTCGCCGGCGATGTCTTCGGGCAGCTCGAGCAGCACCGGCCCCGGCCGTTCCTCGCGCGCCACCCGGAAGGCCTCGCGCACCAGCGTCGGAATCGTGCCGGTGCCGACGATCTGGTGCGCCAGCTTGGTCAGCGGCTTCATCGCCGCGACGATGTCGACGATCTGGAAGCGCGCCTGGCGCGATGCCAGGATGCCCTTCTGCCCGGTGATCATCACCATCGGCATCGCCCCGAGGTGGGCATAGGCGGCGGCGGTGGTGAGGTTGAGGGCGCCCGGGCCGAGGGTGGTGATGCAGACGCCGGGCTTGCCGGTGAGCCGGCCGTAGGTCGCTGCCATGAAGCCGGCCGCCTGCTCGTGGCGGGTGATGACGAGCTCGATGCGCGAGGTGCGCAGCGCCTCGACGACGTCGAGGTTCTCCTCGCCGGGAATGCCGAAGATGCGCTCGACGCCCTCCTTCTCGAGCGCGGCGACGAGGAGGTCGGCGCCCTTGGTCATGCCCGTAGGGCGCCGCCGTGCGCAGCGATCGCCGCCCGCGCCGTCGGGTTCGGCGTCGGCTCGGCCACCTTGCGCAGGGTGTTGCGATCGGTGTGGGCGAAGGGCTCCTGCTGGCCGGGGATGACGAGCGTGGTCTCCAGCTCGTAAGACCAGCTCCCGTCGGGATGAACCGTGACCTCGATCGCATAGCGAACGGTCTTGAACGCATATTCGAGGAAGGGATTCGAGACGATCCCGTTCGTCGTCGAGCCGCGCACGGCCTCGAGGCGAAACGAGGTCGCATCCACGCTCGCGCGGCCCGTCGCCATGGCCGTCTGGCCGCGCGGGATCGAGACTGTCTGCAGCAGCGCCCCGGTCGCCGGCTCCCAGAGCCAGTAGCCGACCTGGTCGTGAAAGGCCTCGACCTCGCCCGGCTTGACGATCCGCGTGTGGTACCGGAGGCCGTAGAGGAGCTGCGGGCCGTTGGTCTGGGCGTCGATCGGCTGCAGCTCGATGCGCTCGATGAAGGCCTCGTGCTCCGGGCCGTCGGCCTTGGGATTGACGTCCTGGCCCGTCCCGCCCTCCCAGACGCCGGCCAGCGCGCGCAGCGGCCCGAGGTTGGCGAGCGTGTCGACGCTCGGCTCGGGCTCGGTGTAGATGTCGTGCGGAAAGTCGTTCATGGCCGAATTGTGCTCGGCCGGGTCCGCCCGGCAAGCGACGAACGGCCGACCCGCCCGGGTATCCTCGCTCCACCATGTACACCGCATTCTTCGGACTGCAGCAGGAACCGTTCTCGATCGCCCCCGATCCGCGCTTCCTGTTCATGAGCGACAAGCACCGCGAGGCGCTGCAGCTGCTCGGCTACGGCCTCACGCGCGGTGCCAGCTTCGTGCTCCTCACCGGCGAGATCGGCGCCGGCAAGACGACCGTCTGGCGCCGCTTCCTCGAGGAGCTGCCGTCGAACTACGACGTCGCCAGCGTCGTCAACCCGAAGCTCGACACCAATGCGCTGCTGGCGCGGGTGTTCGATGACCTGAACGTCGAGCTGCCGGCCGACGGCAAGGCGGTCGACCTGATCGACGCCCTGCACGGCCACCTGCTGCTGGCCCATGCGCAGGGCCGGCGCACCCTGATCGTGATCGACGAGGCGCAGGCGCTTTCCAACGAGGTGCTGGAGCAGCTGCGCCTTCTCACCAACCTCGATTCGAGCGGCCGCAAGCTCCAGGTGATGCTGATCGGCCAGCCCGAGCTGCGGCAGATGCTGCAGCAGCCGCAGCTCGAGCCCTTGGCGCAGCGCGTCGTCGCCCGTTACCACCTGCCCGCGCTTTCCGAGAGCGAGACCGCGGGCTACATCGCGCATCGCCTGGCGGTGGCCGGCCTCAAGGGGCCGATGCCGTTCGACGGCGAGTCGCTCGGCCTCATCCACCAGCTCTGCCACGGCGTGCCGCGACGCATCAACGTCATCTGCGACCGGGCGATGTCGAACGCGCAGGCCGCCGGCAGCCGGCGCGTCGACCGGCACGCGGTCGGGCGCGCGGTCGAGCAGGTGTACGGCCTCAAGACCGCGCCGTCGCCGATGTCGGCCGGCGCGCCGGCCGCGACCGCCGGCGTCAATCCCTGGGCGGCGGCGATCGTCGCCGCCGGAGCGCTCGCCGCGGGCCTGTGGCTGGCGCCGCGCTTCACGCTGTCGACGACGACGCTCGCGGCCACCGACCCGGCGGCGAGCGCAGCCTCGGCCGGCGCGGCGATCGCGACGACCCCGACGGCGACGACAGTGGCCTCGCCTTCACCGGTCGCGCCGGCATCGCCGCCCGCCGCGACGCCCGCCGCTCGATCGTCGACCGCCATGGCACCGACCGTCGCATCGCCGACCGCGGTGCCGGCCAGCGCCGCGTCGCCCGAGCCCGGCCTCGCCACGCCGACGCCTGCGACGAGGCCCGCCGTCGCGACCGGGTCGCTCGACACGCTCTTCATCACCGACGGCGCGACCGACGAGGCCACCGCCTGGCGGGCGCTCGCCCGCTTCTGGGGTGTCTCGCTCGGCCCGGGCGAGTCGTGCGCCGCGGCCGCGTCGCAATCGCTGCTCTGCTTCCGGAGCCGCGGCGGCCTGGCCGAAGTGCGGCAGCTCGACCGGCCGGGCATCGTCCGCCTGGTCGATGCGCGC
>Ga0068864_100000315_pt1 | contig 42764 bp, 35 predicted proteins | sample KBSSwiS72_FD_66586 | JGI IMG/M metagenome (GOLD analysis project Ga0068864, IMG submission 66586) | Switchgrass rhizosphere microbial communities from Kellogg Biological Station, Michigan, USA - KBS Switchgrass S7-2 | ecosystem: Host-associated > Plants > Roots > Rhizosphere > Soil ...
CCCCGTCGATGATGTGATCGACCGCCGGATCGCAAAGATACGTCAGCAGATTCTGAGTCGCCCCGACCTTGTCGAGCTGATCCAGACCAACAATTTGTATAACGCCTCCAGTCGCGCCGAACCGCTGTCCAAGCTCGTCGACCGGATGCGTGATGCAACGGATATCAGCGCGGTCGATGCCGATATCACGAAGGGCGCACCAGGCAAGGCCGGTGCCGGTTCGATCGCCTTCTCCCTTTCGTTCGACTATCCCCAGGCGCCGCAGGCGCAGCTTGTGGCACAGACCTTTGTCGACCGGCTGCTGAAGCTGGACGCTTCGGAATCGCAGAACCAAGCGCAGAACAATGTGCGCTTCCTCGAGGATCAGCAAACCGGCTTGCAGAAGCAGGTCGACGACATCGAGGAGCAGATCAATCACATTACCGGCCAGAATGGTGCGGCTCTGTCGAGCGGTGCCGGGCTAGGCATGATAACAATCGGCGGCGGCGATTATGACGGCCAGATCGCCGCGCTGCGGCGCGAAAATGCGCAGCTCATTGCCCAGACGGGTGGATCGGCGGTCGGGCGGGATCCCGCCGTCGTGGCAGCCGAAGCCGCGCTGGCGGGTGCGCGAGCGCAATATTCCGACGATCACCCCGACGTAAAGCTCGCGGAGAGCCGGTTGGCGGCGGCAAAGGCCAATGCCACGTCGTTCCAGGCCAATGCCGTATCAGGCACGGTCCAGAGGCAGATTGCCGTCAACAACGAGTCGATCGCCGAATTGTCGCGCGCGCGCGCCGCGGCGCAGGGCCGGGCCGTGACAATGGCCGCGGCTCAGGCAAGAGGCCCCGTCGTCGCTCAGCAGGTCTCACAGTTGCAGGCCAAGGCAGACCAGATCCGAACCGATCTCGGAAGAGTTACCTCGAATTTGCTGTCCGCACGATCAATCGCGAAGCTGAATGATGAGCAGCGTGGCGAACGGCTTACGCTCATCGACCCGCCCGTCACTCCGGATTTGCCGACCAAGCCAAACCGGCCGTTGCTCGTCGCTGGCGGTGTGCTCGGGGGCCTCGCAGTGGGCCTGGCGCTGGCGTTTCTCGTCGAGCTGATCCTTCGCCCGATCCGCAGTGTCGCAACACTGACCAGGATCGCCGGCGCTCCGCCGCTTGCGGTTGTGCCGGTGCTCTCGAAGCGGCGTGCGCGGGCGCGACGCCCTTCGCGCAAGGAACGCAGGCGCAAAGCCGCAAAGGACGAAGTCTTGTGAGCATTTCTGACGCTTGGGATGCGAGCGTACCCGACTCTGGCCTGTCGCCGGCAGGGATACTCCAGCGCAGTTCGACAATCGAGGCGCTTGAGCGGTTCGATTCACCCGCGCGGGGCGTCTTTGGTTTCAACAGCCGCGATCGGCGTTCCAGGCCGTTCAACCTGCTACGCGCCCAGGTGCTCAAGATCATGCGCGCCAACAAGTGGAAGATCATTGGCGTGACATCGGCGACGCCTCGGGTGGGCAAGTCGTTTATGGCAAGCAATCTCGCGGCGTCCCTTTCGCGTATTCCGGGAACGCGCACTCTCTTGTTCGACCTCGATTTGCGACGCGGTTCGATCGCGGGCAAGTTTGGTATTCCGGACGGCCCGGGGATCAACACGTTTTTGGCCGGCGAGATAGATTCGCTCGACGCCGCCGCCTATGACATCGCGAATACGGGGCTGACGATATTTCCTTCGTTCCCGACCGATGACTCGTCAGCCGAGTTGCTCGCCGGAAACCGGCTTCGCACGCTGGTCAAGGCGATGCGTGCCTTGCCGGACAATGTGATTTGCATCTGCGATCTGCCGCCGGCCTTTGCGAATGACGATACAGCGATCGTCCTGCGCGAGATCGACGCGTATCTGTTCATCGTCGAGGAAGGCAAGACGACGGCGCATCAGGTGCGCGATGCGATCGAATTGCTCAAGCCGGCCCCCTGCATGGGAACGATTCTCAACCGTTACCGTGGTGGTATCGGCGGTGACGACTATGGGTTCGGCTATGGCACGCAGCGCTATTATGATGCCTATTATGGTTAGGAGTTGGCCGCGTGCAGAGGTGCCACATCAGGCGCGAGGGATTTCCCGGTCGCGGCATTGCTAATCGTGGCGAGCACGTCGTCGCGATAGGCGGCTAACGACGCCTCTGGATCGAATATCGCGAACAAGGTGGGCGCCGCAGCGCGGATATTGGCGCGCATCTCGTCCGAGCGGTCCCAGATCTCAAGCACGGCCGCGCATATCGATGTCGCATCGCGCGGTGGCACGGCAATGCCGACTTCGAGCCCGTCGAGATAACCGTCGATACCGGTACCGGCAGTATAAATGATCGGGATACCCGCGAACAATGCCTCGACATAGACCATGCCAAACGTCTCATTGAGACTTGGCAGGACCAGGCCGCGATATTGCGACATTCGCGCCAGCAGCGCAGCGTTGCTCAGCGAGCCTTCAAGGCGAACGCATTTCTCCAGCCCACGCGCCGCGATCGTTTTCGTCACGGCGTCAACCGAGCGAGTGCTGCCGTCGCCAATGATGTCGAGCTTGATCGCCGGGTTCGCCCTCACCGCGAGGGCCACGCCGTCGAGCAGCCAGTCCAGCCCCTTGCGCTTGCGCGTATCGAGGTTGAGCACGGCCAGAAACCGATCACCAGCTTCGGCGCCTTCGATGACCGGACCGATATTGCGCACAATATTGGGCAGTCGACGATGCTTGGCGGCGTTGCCGGGCGCGTGACGGCTGAACTCACTCTCGAACCAGGCGGACACGAAATAGAGTCGCGTCGCATAGCCGGCGATCGACCGCAGAGTCCGCCTCAGCCGCGGCTTGTATCGAAATACCTTGGTTTCCACCTCGCCGCGCAGCGAAACGAACAGGGGAACGCCAAAGTGGCGCGCGACATACCAGCCCGCCAGGCCCTCGAACGTAAGCTTGTGGGCATGAACCAGATCAGGTCTGATCCCCTGCCGCTCGAGCAATGCGATGATACGGTCGGCTGCCTTGCGCATTGCGGAGTGCAGCCCGAGCCCCATGGGCAGACCGAAATAGGGCATGTCGAACACGCGCCCATCCGCACTTGGACACTCCCTTACCAAGGCCCTGCGGGGGTGTGCTGATCGGCGCAAGGCGATAACGACATTGTCGAAAGCGCGGAGTTCATCGACGAACCACTCGATCGCGCGCGTGGTTGGCGCGCGATGGGGGGTATTATAATCAACCGCCAGATGCAGGATGGTGGGTCGCGTCACTTCCCTCACAATGCGGACCGAGCGAGCCGCCGCCATCGCAGCGCCATTGGCAGTATACGCGGGCCATCGATGAGATAGCGCCGCGCCATGCGCCGCGGTTGCATCATTAGTCGCCATGACCATTCGAGGCCGACGCGCTGTAACATGCGCGGCGCGCGAGACTGCGCTCCCACGAGAAAATCGACTGATGCACCGATGCACAGCGCTGTGCCGCGGACGCGGCCCGACATCGCCATTTCATGCGCGATCAGTTCCTGCTGCGGCGACCCAACGGCCAGCAGCGTGTACCGTGCCGCAGCCCGCTCCGCAAAGTCGATAACCTCGGTCCGGGCGGCGGGGTCGCGACGCAGGCCCATTGGCGGCGTGTGATGCAAGATGACCAGGCCGGGATGCTTCTGACGCAGCGTCGCGGCATGCTCGGCGCTGCCCCCAACCAGGCAGACACGATCTCCGTCGCGCAACAGATGATCGAACATCGCGAAGACCAGGTCGCTGCCCGGAACGACCGAAAGCGACACACCGCAGAACTGGGCGACACGTTTGAGCACGCGGCTGTCACAGACACATAAATCGGCACGTTCATAGGCGAGAAGAACCTCCTCCTCCGCATTGGCGAGGCGGACCATGTGATCGACATTGGGCGTGACGACATAGGCGAAGTCACTGTCGGCCTCGCGGGCGTCGAGCCAGCCTTCCACATCTGCCATCGGCCAGGTGTCGAAGTCGATGTCGAGAAAATCATGGCGGGACATCAGGCGTTCACGGCGGCATGATCGAGTGCTGCGCAAAGTCGCGTTAGATTCACCTCGTCGGAGAATTCGCGCTCGACGAGCGCCCGGGCATTCGCTCCGAGCAGCCGCGCATATTCTGCGTCGGCGGCGATGCGCTGCATCGCCGCGACCAGATCCTCGTTCCGGCTCGGTTCGACGCGGAGGCCGGTTTCGCCATGTCTGACCAACTCCCTCAGGGTCGGGAGGTCGCCTGCTATTACCGGGCGCGCTGCCGCCATCGCTTCCATCAGCACGACAGGAATACCGTCCTGGTCGCCATTTTCCGCGGTCCGGCATGGTAGCACGAACATGCCGGACGCGGCGATCGCCTCAAGGCATCTGGCATGGGGCATTGCCCCCTCGAAAGTCACGCGATCGCCCAGGTCGAGCGCGACGGCCTGGCGCTCAAGAGACGCGCGCTCCGGTCCATCACCAATGATGCGCAAGCGCCAGCCCGGCAGCGCCGCGGTCGCGAAGGCGCTTATCAGCAGATCGATGCCTTTTTTTCGCACGAGCCGGGCAACGGTCACGACGTCCCTGCCGCGTTCGCCAATCTCCGCCGGTACCGCAACGGAACAGCGTACCAGCGGCGTCCTGAGCGTCGTCGGCTCACCGATCTCGCGATAGAATTGCTGGTGCCAGTTGCTGATACTCGAGACGAAGTCGGCCTCGTCCAGCTTGAATCGCAAAGCGGAGCGCTGAACGAACAGGTCCGCGGCGTGCCCGGTGAAACTGAAGCGCGCGCCCAGTATACGGGCTGCATAGAGACCCACCATGGCCGGCACGTGCGCCATATGCGCGTGAACATGCGCGATGCCTTGGTTGCGCGCGCGCCAGCCGAGTCCGAGACCCATCATCGCCTGGAAGACATGCTTGAGGCGCGACTTCAGCGTGGGATGGTCGGCGCGCACTGCATCGATCAGGGCCTGCGCCAATGCGGCAGGATTGCTGATAAAGGCAAAGGGCAGGGCGGTGAATGTCCGCCTGCTGTAGGCAATTACGACTTCGCGGGCGAGCATGGTCGTTGCTTCATCGCCGACATTGCCGCGCGGCGCACGCACGCTCGCGCCCAGGACGCGACGGCCTCGCCCGCGCAACCCGAAGAGCTCACGGTAGACGAACGTCTCGGAGAGCTCCGGAAGCCGCGACGCAATGTAAAGGATGGCAGGGCGTCGTGATTGATGGGCGGTGGTCATCGTGTGTCCGGATCGCGGCTCATTCGGAAACGCAGGGAGGCAAGGCAATACATTGTCAACCATCATCGGCCATGGGAAGGAGCATAATTCGAACCGGTTACGATTGGGTTCGACGATGCTCATTTTGGGGTGATTCATTGATTTGGAACGGCTTGCGGTAATAATCGTCAACTATCGCACACCAGAGCTTGCGATTGCTTGCCTCGATTCGGTGCGCGCAGCGCGAGCCTCATTTGCAGACATAAAGGCGATCATCGTCGATGGCGGTTCAGGCGACGCGTCCGCGGACATGATCGCCCGGCATATTTCGGATGGCGGCGACGAGGAATGGGCCGAACTGTTGCCCCTTCCCATCAATGGCGGCTTCGCCTTCGCGAATAATCGCGCCTTGATGACCTTGGCGGCCAAGGGAGAGGTGCCGGACCTGATCGCGCTGATCAACCCTGACGCGCGCGTGACCCCGGGAGCGTTGGAAAGCCTTGCCGCGTTGCTACGGCGCGAGCCGCTCGCCGGTGCGGCCGGTGCGCAGCTTATCCACGAAGATGGACGGACTCAGGGATCGGCTTTCCGTTTCCCCAGCTTGCGCGGCGAATTTTGCCGTGGCGCGCGCACCGGATTCATCGATCGCCTACTCGGCCAGTCCCCGCCGCGCATCGATGCTGAGGAAGCGGGCGAGGTGCCGTGGGTCACCGGTGCGGCGGTGATGTTCCGGACATCGGCGCTGGGCTCGGTTCGTCTCTTTGACGAGGGTTTCTTCCTCTATTTCGAAGAGACCGAGCTGATGTGGCGGTTGCGACGCGCGGGTTGGCAGATTTGGCATGAACCTGCAGCCCGCGTGGTCCACGCCGGTGGTGCTGCGACCCGGATTCGCGATCCGGATACCGGGCTTCCGCTGCCCCAGCGAATGCCCCGATATTGGTATGAGTCGCGGCGCCGCTATTTTGCGCTCGTCGGAGGCAGGGCATACGCGCTGCTGGTCGGCCTGGCCTGGTTATTCGGCTACCTGCTTTGGCAGGCGCGACGTGTCGTTACGCGCGCGCCGATCGATGGTCCGTCGCGGCCGGCGGCAGACCTCGTCGCCTATGGGCTTTGGCCCAAGGCGCATGACGTCGCGCTTGCGGCGCCGGATTTCGCGACCGCGCCGGCCGAAGCGCCGGTGTGGATGATGCATCCGTCATGACCGGGTTGGGGGTTGTCGTGATCGGACGTAACGAAGGCGACCGACTGGTGCGCTGCCTGGGTTCGATCGGCCCTGTCGAGACCGTCTATGTCGATTCCGGCTCGACCGACGACAGCGTCGCCGCCGCCCGTGTCAGCGGCGCGCGGGTCGTCGAGCTGGACCTGACCACACCGTTCACCGCCGCGCGCGCGCGCAACGCCGGTCGCGCGGCCTTGTCGCGGGGCTGCACGCTCGTGCAGTTCGTCGATGGCGACTGCGTGCTTCAGCCAGGCTGGCTGGAAGCCGCCATGCGCGCGCTGCGATCGGACGACAAGCTCGCGGCTGTGTTCGGGCGGCGACGCGAAGTGGCACCGCGGGCGAGCCGCTACAACTGGATGTGCGACGTGGAATGGGCCGTCCCGCCGGGGCCGGCCCGCTACTTCGGGGGTGATGTCATGTTGCGTGCGGCCGCACTGGATGAAGCGGGCGGGTATCCCGGCGAAATGATCGCGGGGGAGGAGCCCGACCTCGCCATGCGCCTGCGCCGGCGGGGCTGGACGATTGCCTGTCTGCCGGCCGAAATGACACTCCACGACGCCGCGATCACCCGGTTCGGCCAATGGTGGCGGCGGGCGACCCGATCGGGCCACGCCTATGCCGAACTTGCCGCGCGCCATCGCGGTGGAGAGTTTGCCGATTATGCACGAAGGGTCGGGGGCGTTCTGTTCTGGGGCGTCGCTGTGCCGGTTGCTGCGGGCGGTTCCCTCCTGCTGGGTGCGATCGCCGCGCTTCCCTGGGTCGCGGCGGCCGGTATAGCGTTGCTGTGCCTGCCGCTGGTCCAGCTCGCCCGGCTGACGATGCGCGAGTGGCGGCGGCGTCCGTTGCACGACGCGCTGACGATCGCCGTCTTCCTGATGCTCGCCAAGCCGGCGCAGGCGCTCGGTGCGGCGCGGTACTGGCTGGCGCGCACGCGCGGGCGGCGATCGACGATCATCGAGTATAAGGGCGAGCCGGCATGACCGCCGGGCTGTTCGCGCAGATCGCCGATGACTGGCGATGCAATGGCCGCGACTGGACGCGGCCGGGATTCCGCGCGCTGGCGGTGCACCGTTTCGGCGTGTGGCGGATGGGCGTGCGGTCGAGCATGGTCCGCGCGCCGTTGAGCGTGCTGTACCGGATGATGTTCCGTCATTGCCGCAACGTCTATGGTATCGAACTGCCTTATTCGGCGAGCGTCGGTCGCGGCGTCGTGATCGAGCATCAGGGCGGAATCGTTATCCATGGCGCGAGCGTGATCGGCGATCGCTGCGTCATCCGCCAGAACTGCACGCTGGGCATCCGCCGCCTCGACGAGGTGACAGCCGCGCCGACTCTCGAGGAGGAGGTCGATCTGGGCGCGGGCGCGGTGCTGCTTGGCCGGATCACCATCGGCCGCGGGGCGCGGATCGGCGCGAACGCCGTCGTGCTCGGCGACGTGCCGGCCGGAGCGGTGGCGGTCGGGGTGCCGGCGACGATCCGTTGAGGTCATCGCTCGACTGTCGAGGTGCCTCACGGTCGAGCGCCTAGCTCAGGTGCCGAGCGCGCAAAGGGCACGGGGAAAGGAGCAACGCGAGCGCCCGCAGATACGATGCGTTCGCAAAGCAGAACGGAGTAAGTTCCATCTTTATCCTGCATGGTGACGTGATAGTCTGGCAAGCCGCACCCGGCGCCGTTCGGCTGAAGGACCCAGAACCGTGCCCTTTGCCCGGCGATTGCGCCGTCGAACCAAGGGAAGACGGTTCGAGCTCGATACGGCAGAGAATTCGCGTCCGGTAACAGATGGAGCCGTTGAACCCAGGTTGGGCCGATCCGAGAAAAGATTTTTTGCCAATGTGCTGGCGGCGGCGCCTGGACTTCGTGGACGGCTGGTCGAGCCGCTCCCGGAAGATAGCGCACAAAGCCGAGATAGTCGGAAAGGAAAGAGTTTACATAAATGACGTCGCCGGGCTGCGATCTGGCAGCCCAAAAATTCGAAACTTGCTCGAAGCCTCCCTTGCGATAGGTCAACGCGTTGTAGAACGAGGCGACGGCCAGCACGGACAAGAAGCCAACAAGGCTTATTATTGGAAGAGCGAGAAGCCTGGATCTCTCGGGAGTGGCCTCCGCCCGGCGGAGCAGGCTGCCGACGAAAATCGCGAACCCGATCGCTTCAAAAGGTATAAACAAGCCGGTGCCGCGAAACGTGTACACAGGCTTTATCAATACGGATACCAATATCATCAGCACGGTAGGTGCGATGAACAACCACCAGATTATCGAGCGAGAACGCCTTTCGAAGAGGCATATCGCCACAAAAGGCATGACAAACAGCATCCCCATTATGCTGGGATAGGGGATGCTGAACCCCAGTAGAGAAATGGTAAGCTCTGAGGATATGGACGACAGGTCCACACTCTCCAAACCGATCGTCCGTCGCATGGATCCTACCACGACGGAATACAGGGTCGTCGTGCCTGTCGCGATACCAGCTAAAAATATCTTGGAGAGGAGTCGCCGCAGCAAACCTTCCTCTGCCGCTCTTGCAAACGTGTAGAGAACTATAAAAAATGTGACCATTGCTCCGAACCCATGGAGCAGGTTGATCGCGCTTCCCAGTATTACAAATATTATCAGGCTGCTAAGGCTGCGACCTTCGCTGCGGATAAAGGATTCTGCATTGTAGAACATCCAGATCGCAAGAAGATTCTCGAGGCAATACATGCGAAGAGTTTCGGAGAAAATAACCTCCAGCGGTAGCACTGCGAACACGGCAAGGCCAATGAGCGCCTCCCGGCGTCCATAAAGTGATTTCAATGCCAAAAACATGGAGATCGCCGATGCGATCGAAAATATCAGAGAGTTGACCAGTAGCCAAATATCCGAGTCAGAAATCAATTGCCAGAAGTGGAGCTGGATATAATAAAGGGGCGGGTGGGAATCATGCCTTAGGGTAAGGCTGATAATTTGGAGCACGGGCTCCTTGGAAATTGCCGCAGAAAACACTTCATCCGTCCACAGCCTCGCCGTGAATAAGCGCGCGATGCGCAGCACCAAGCCGAACATGACCACGGCCCATAAGATGCCCGTTAGCGGAGTCAGCGAACGTATCTGCAAAATCAGCTTGCGGATGACGGGTGTCTTCGCCGGCTGGTGTGCCGGGTAATGTTTCGCTGACATGTTCAGGCCCTCCGGCGGTAATTGGGGCCACTCAGGCCAAGCTGCCGTCCGATGCCGACGATCGAAAGAACCCGCTGAATTCCGATCGGGACGGCGACGCCGCCGATGACGCAGCAGACCAGCTGGATGATATTGTCGTTAAACCAGGGGAGCAGGTTCAACCCCGACCTGATCGCCGTCTGAACGATGGTGTGCAGAACGAAGATCGACATCGATGTAGCGCCAAGCAGAACCAACAAGCGGCTGCGGCCCCCGAGCACGATGGCCAGCGCCAAAACGGCAGCGATGCCACAAGCGGCCAAGGCAAATTTGAACAGCGTGTGATCGATGTGAAACGCGCTGCGGACGAAAAATAACGCCACAAATGCCGCCGCGGAGACTACCCCGCACGTAGCCAGCTGGCCATGCGCAAAGCCATCCGCCGATTTGATTACTTTTCGCGACAGCAAAATGCCGGTGGCAAAAAACGGGAAGCAAATCATCGACTCGATAAGAACGGGATTTCGCGCGTCGAGCGGTATTGTGAGCGCGGCGACGGTTATCAGTGTGAGGACGACGTGTCTCATGCCAACAATGAAAGCCAGCATCTGGCAGACGAACAAGGCGTATAAAAACCAGTATTGGAACACCGGCCGCCAGGCGATGGCGACGACATCATCCACACCCACCTGATGGTTGACGAATCGGTGGCCAGCCATCGCCAAGGCCAGCGACACGAGCGACCACAGGAAATAAGGGTACATAAGGGAGACGAGCCGTGACGTGACGAACTGTCGGGCGGTGGCCTTATTGAAAGTTCGCTCTACCGTAAGACCCGCGATGAAGAAGAATAACGGCATGTGGAACGCGTAGATCAGCGCATCCTGCAGTGGGGCATGCCACGAAGGGTCGATCGCGCCGGATGTCATTTGCGCACGAAGTTGGTGGCCATAAACCACCAGGATGATTCCCATACCCTTCGCGGCGTCGAGCCATGCCAGGCGCTTCGCAGCGGAACCCGCTTGAAGGGTGCTGGATGCAGAGTCACCTGTGCCGCTGGGTGAGGCCGTCGCCTGATCCAGCATCGGCCTTGGTAAAGTCTCGCGGAGGTGCATAGACTTTACATGGGCGAACAGGGATTGGCTGTATAGCCGCTGTGGTGGCGAGCCCGTGTTTTCTCCTGTTCCACCTGTTATAACAGGTGGAATTTTTTTTCGCGCTTTCAACTTGGACGGAAAATCCATCATATCTTTGTGAATCATATAATTACCGTCGAGCGTGCGAGGTGAAGTTTCCAACTTATCAGGCGACGTAGCAGGTGAGGTAGCAGGGACATTACTGTCCCGGAACAGGTCGAGCAGGAGCCGCGAGCAGGAGCTGGATCTCGCAGATTGTATCGGCCGCGATCGATTTGCAGAAAGCAGTTGGGGGAGGCATAGGGCATGGCCCCTTATAGCCACCGGCGAAACATGGTTGAATCGGTGATGTGGGGGCATTCTGGCCGGCCGATGGCGCGGACGATTGTGCAAACCTGACGATCAGGGCATTGCCGGCGGGCGGCTCAGGCTCCGGTGCCGGGAACGGAAAGAGGTGGTTGTTTTGCTTGGCGGAAGAGGGGCAGCTTTCTGGTCGATGTCGTGTGCGCAGGTTTGTGGGCTCTACCAGGCGGACTGCCACATGATAGTATGCGCGAATAATCCTGCGCGACGCGTCACGGCCGTGTCGCAAGAGCACCGCCCACGATGAAAATTTATTTCATCATCATGATATTGTTTAACGCCGGCTTCTTCGGCGCCCGATATGTGTTTGCGTCTGCAATACGCACGCAGCTAAGTCCGCGGATGTACCTTTGCTTTGCAGTGATAATCGGTGCGGGTATCACAATACACAATGCACTGCTGGTCAGTTTGATCGCAGCAGTGATGGTTATTGCTACCGTGAAGAGCAGAATAGAAGCACTCACTCGCCTCACTCTTATGGTCGCCTTGGTCCCCAGTATCAGCTATCCGATGCAAGCTGTGGGCGTATATTGGGGCGATTTGACCACGGTGGCTGCGCTCAGCATGGGCGCACTGATCGCTTGCCTCTTTCGCGCCGAGTCAGCCCGACGCCGGAGCCTGAGCGTCGAAGATGTTCTCGTCGTGGTCCTGATGACGATCTTCAGCATTGCAGGGTCGCGCGCGGGTAACTTCACGTCGATATCACGCGACGTCGTTACGATCATATTGGGGCTAGGCGTGGCCTATTTCGCCTATAGTCGCTTCGTTTATAGCCGGGCGGAATTCAGCTACATCGTTGGTTCACTGGCGGCCGCGTCGCTAATTCTCGCCACGATCGCGATATACGAAGCGACGTTCCACTGGGCGGTCTATGATGCGGTTCGGAGCACGCAATGGTCCGGGTTCTTCATGTCGAGAAACACGAGCATCAGAGCGGGTTTTCTCAGGACGCCGACCTCCTTCCAGGAGTCGACATCGTTTGCAGTTTTCCAACTCGTGGGGACATTCGCCGTGATTGCCTCGCGCAACCTGTTCCGGTCACGTGTCTTATGGGCGGCTTGCCTGTGTCTTGCGCTCATGGGCTTGCTAGCCGCGCAGTCGCGCGGTGCCGATCTTGGCTTTCTCGTCGGATTGATCGCTCTGATGGTCGCGCGGCGCCAATATACCCGCGCATTCGGCGTCATGGCCGCCAGTGGGATGCTTGTGGTTCTTCTCCTTTTGAGCGCCTCGTCAATGCCTAAGGTCGCCGCCTTCTTGGGCGCGGACAATTCGTTCGGGAATGATGCGGACTACCGTCAGACGCTGTTACGGCGAGGCATCCAAGAGGGGATGAAGCGTCCCCTTCTCGGCGACGACATGACCAAGGTCACGGCGCGGCTGCAAGATATAAAGCAGGGGCAAGGAATTGTCGATTTCGTCAATACTCCCCTGGTCATCTTCTTATCTTCCGGCATCGTGGGATTGCTGGCTGTCATATGTTTGACGGGAGCCGTCGTGGTTCGCGGCGCGGCGCGCCAAAGGGACCCGTCAGGAAGATTATCGATCCACAGAGTTCAAGCCTTTTTTGCCAGCGCGCTGGTGGCCGAATGGACCGCGCTGTTCTTTACGTCGTTTTGGGAACGAAACCCGTTTTGGTTGGTGTTATTGATCGCCGGAGCGCGTGTTTTTCGCGCGGCACAAAACACGTCGACAGTGCCACAGTCGCTCGTTCGACCGCCCATGGACGCAGCGACGGAGAGTGCATCAGTGCCCCGCGTGGTGAATCTGTCCGCGGCGTGAATTGAAGCTCAACGCAAGAAGGGTTTGTGTCCGCAGTCACCGCAGACTTTATAACAAAGCTGCCTCAAACAGATCAGTCGCATCGTCCCAGCTATATTTGACCGCCGTGTCATGTGCCGCGTCCGACATAGCGCGCCAGCGATCTTCGGGTTGCGCGAAGAACTCGAGAAGCCGTTCCGCCATTTTCGGTGCGTCACCGATCGGCGCTATGTGGCCGTTGACCCCTTCGCGAACGATATCGGCCGGTCCGCCGACCGGGGTCGATATCACCGGACAGCGGCAGGCCATAGCCTCGAGCGGAGGAAGATGGAATCCTTCGGCGGTGCTGGAGCAGAGCCAGACGTCACACGATCCGTAGATCGACCTGATCGCATCCTGTGCGGGCAACACGGTGTGTACGCTGCCCGGCGGCAAAGCATGCTGATCCTTGAGTGGCATGTTGCCGAATGTGATCAATCGCGCGTCAGGCAAATGCTCCAATAATTGCTTGAACGCCGTAAGCCCTGTGTCGAAATCTTTCCACGGGATATCGCTATATAACATTCCAACCGTCGGCCGATCTCGGGGCCCTCTCGGCGGCGCGTAAAATTGCGACGTGTCGACGCTGTTGGGAACAAGGGCAACCGACCGCTGCTTGAACGTCTCGCGCAACAGTTCATCCAACCAAACCGAAATAGTGATCCGGCGGATGGGCCGTGACAGGACCGCATCCACCCTGTCCTTCGGCATGTTGTCGAACGCTTCGTAATGCTGCACGAAATGAAAGGGTCGGCCCTTATTCACCGGCAAGCGCATCATCCATTCCACCGTTTCCCACCAGGTGGCGATCACGACATCCGCATCCGGCAGGTCTTGCGCCTCGATCGGACGTGCACGGTCGATGGTGATCAGGCGATAATCGATGCCGTCATAGTGCGTTGGCCTTTGCTCCTCATCCCGCGGTGCCTTGCCACGGACGATGTTGCGAATTTGCTTCTTCCATGCGGGGCGGGCCGGGGGACGCGTGACCACAGACACTTCGTGCCCACGCTTGCCGAGCATCGAGGCGTAGATGTGGATGACGCGCGCGCCACCCGACATGTCCGCTGCGGGTGTCAGAAATGTGATTCGCATCGATCAAAATCCAGAAATTTCTCAGGCCCGCGAGATGTTGGCCTCACAACGTTGGTCGCGAAGGTCAACAAGGCCGAGCCAAGCGGCAACCGGCAGTGGCAAGCATCGTCCGCGCCCACCTAGTGCGCGAGTTCTTCGCGCACAGCCCTGTATTTGGGCGCGCCCGCAGCGGGTTGTCCCTCATATTCCAGCAGTCCCCAAGCGCCGGAGTTTCTGATACGGAACACTGTGCCGAAAAGGCAGAAGGTATCGCCGACGCGCTTGCGCCACCCGTCAATATAATGCCGGTAGGCGGTGTACATCCTTGGATCACGCTGTATTCGCTCGTTTAGTGCGATGTCCTGCAAAACGATGCCTTGCCCAGATTCATATGCGATGAAACGTAACCCATGCTTCGCAGCGATCGCTTTTTGCATCTCTGCTTCTTGGAGCGCAGTCTCGACCCCAGCATCAATACGATGGAAAATTTCCGTCAGATCTCTGGGATCACCAGTCTTGTCATAACCGAAATAAGGAGCGGTCGCGAAGGCGTCGACATGTTTGGGAACATCCTTGTAACCAAGGATCAAGCCGGACCGATACGGATCCACGCTCTGGCCAGATGCAATCCGGACCAAGCGATGCGGATCGTTCTGGAACACGCTGGCCCAGATATCCATCACGTGAATCAATCGTTCAGCGTAGCGGAAGCTGATCGCTTCCTTGGCACTGCCGCCCAAATGCGCGTCGAGCCCTTCCTGCATGACATGTCGGCTGACGGGGAAGCCCCAGTTCCAGACCTCATTCCCCAGTTCGACGTAGACCTTGCCCTCCGCTGGAAGGTTGGCGTGAACATATTGCGCAAAATGCAGGATATAATCGTCGTCCGCGCGCGACGGCATGTTGAACCAGGCATCGGAATGATTGAGTCTGGCAAGCAGAACCATGTCCTCGAGCGATACGCCGTCGGCACGGTCGATGACCATGGATTTTGCGGTATGCCGGCCTGCCCAAGTCACTGGCAAGTCTGCATTGGTGTTTTGCCAGTCCATGAACCGCAGCACCTTGAAGCCCTTGATCAGTTCAAGAAAGCGCGGCGCGAAACGCGCGGCGGGCGCGGTTTCGATGTTGCGGCAGTCGAGGTTCCGGACCGGCTTGTTCGGGTCCATCTCGCGGATGGAGAGGCCCGCGGGATCCTTGGACGGGACCCAGTCAATGCGTAACTCATTGGTCTTGTTGTAGACTCTAGTGACTGACGGGCCGCCCACCTCGACATTTCCCTTGCCGGTATAGGTGCACCGGATCGATATCGCGCGACCGTCGCCGCCGGGGGACGTCAGCCAGCGCAGGGCCGAGCCGCCGGCGGGCAAGCTTTTGACATCCCCGTTCTCATCCAGCAGCTCGGGAGGCATGGGATTTTGGGCGCCAGGTCTTCTCAGGATCCAATCGGGACCCAATGCCAGATTGGCAAAGCTCTCTGTCGACGCTGGCGGCGAGAGATCCACGCCGAAAGTCGTGGCGGGTACGACGGCTGAGCTAGCCGCGAACGCGCGCGTCGGCCCATCTTGCAGAGAAAATCGATCCAGGCTGGAGTGCCCGCGTGTGTTGTCGACGAGGCTACGGGCCTGTCCGACGAGCCAATGCGGACCTTTGCCCGCGGTCAATGCCAGGCCGGTAATCCCGACGAGCCCGGCTGCGGCCATAGGAGCCAAGACGGCGGCCCTGGCAAGCGCATTTGTCAATTCGCGTTTCCCCTTAACCTACAATGCGCCACCGCGAGTTGCGGCGTGGCACGAGGCTCGGCACGCTTGCACGCTTGAGCCCGTATCCATGTTCCCTGTCTCTTTGGCAATAAGATCATTACGGCATGCCGGAAGCCATTGGATGCGGCGCGATGTCCGGCTAAGGGCACGGCTAGTTCAGCGGTTCTGGAGCGCATTCATCACATGTCCATGAATAACCAACCCAAACTACTGTTATGAGGCGACTTTCATTTTCCGCACTGTCATATCAGCGCGCCCTTGCAATAGTAGCGGGCGGTACGTCCAGTATCATCGCTGCCGCCATTGCGACCAATATCCTGCGTATAGCTAGCAGCATGACGCTGACACGGCTGCTCGACGCACGCACGTTTGGCATCGTTGCCATCGTAACTTCTGTCGCGATCATTCTGCAGTTATTGTCTGACATCGGAGTGCAGCCCTTTGTCATTCGCCATGAGCGCGGCGATGATCGAGAATTCCTCGACGAAATATGGACGCTGCGCCTTATCCGTTCAACGATTCTAACTATAGTTATGGCGGTGCTCTCCGTGAGCGTGGCTCGTTTAATTGGCAAGCCCGAGCTTGCCGTAGTGCTTGCCGTCTGGAGCATCATATTCATTATCGATGGGTTCTCATCGATGACTTTTGCAACAGCCATTCGAAAACAAAAAGTTTGGCGACTAACGATTTCTGAACTCATTACAAGCGTTTCGCAGCTCATTTTTTCCATAACGCTTGCCGTGATTTTCCGTAGTTACTGGGCGCTCATCATTGCGATGCTGGCAAGTGCGGTATTAAAATCCGTATTATCATACTCCCTATTTCCAGATTCCCGCCGAAAGTGGAAGTTGAGCCGAGAGCGGGCAAAGGAAATGTGGACGTTTTCCCGTTTCATCGCACTATCCAGTGTAATGACCGTGCTCATGATGCAAGCGGATAAGCTCATTTTAGCGCGTTTTATGCCGTTATCGGCATATGGCCTATACGCGGTGGCCGCTACACTCAGCGCCGCGGGTCCCGCGATGGCAGTAAACTATGGTCGGCGTATACTTTACCCGATCTACGCCGAAGCGGCACGCATGGACCTCAGTAATCTTAGGAAAGTGTTTTATCAGAAACGAAGATTGATATCGCTTGCCTACATTTTTGCGATGGGAGGTATAATCGGAAGCGCTAAACTTATAATTGCACTGCTTTATGATCCACGATATATTGCAGTCACATTGTACCTTCAGTTGCTATCTATTTCTAGTGCGCTAATTGTCATAAATAATTCGTCAGAAGAAGTATTAATAGCTGCCCAGAATATACGAGCAACATTTTTTACAAATGCTAGCAGGACAGTATGGTTATTATGCGGAATTGCCTTAGCGATATATCTTGGACAAACAATCATGATTGTTGCTACTATTGGAACAATAGAGGTGCCGGCTCTATTAGTTAATTGGTTGAATCTATACCGGGTGAAATTACTAGATTTAAAAGAAGAGGCGCTAGGGGGTGTTGTCGGACTTGCCGGCGTTGCTTCAGGGTTTGCGATGGCCTCTTTGGCATTCACATTTTTCCCGATTCGATAATATCTATGTTTGTATCGATGCAAATCATTGTCTGTAATATAGATGAAGAATTCAATCGAATATTCTTACGAAGTACTAGGATGACCATTCCATAGATCGCACAAATACAAAATCGATAAATCTTTAGACGCGTATTTGGCGGCATCGAGTTTGATCTAACTCGTGGCAGCCGTTAGTCTCTTAGTCCACGCAGCGGCACGTCGACCAATGGACATCGAGGGGCGTTCCACAAGTCGGTAGAATAGCTCAGCTATGACGATCGAAAAGATAAACATCAAGGCTAAAAGCGTTGCGTGCGGCGCCTGCTCGCTAAGGGTGTGCATGAACGTTAAAATAACAAGCATGTGTACGAGATATAAGCTGTAAGAAATGCGCCCGAGCCAAATCAGTACGGGCCAAGATAACGCGTGTCGTACACCCTTACTCGCAAAACTCGCTGTCAAAACAAGAATAGCCGCTATTGTAGCTGCAAGTGGTGCTAATGAGCCAAAAACAGACAGGAGCGCCCATGCGGTTATCAGCATAGGCCATGGGGATCGCTCGGCCATAAATTGACAAATTTGACTACGCACATGTGCGAGATATGCTCCAGCGGAAAATAGAAAAAGATAGCGTCCTGTGTGAAAGACATCGATGAAATTGCCAGAATGCGGTTGATCAAAGAAAATGAAACACATTGCCGAAATAAAAGCGGTCAATAGAACTGTAATTCGAGGCGACTTTGTGATAGAGAAAGCAAGTAGAGGAAATATTATTGATATCCGAATCTCGTGAACTAAACTCCACATTACGCTATTGAGACTCTGAAAGCGATCGGGGTCTAAGAGTGCGAGATGGCCCGTTAATGTGGAGGCGTCGGGCGTGTCGGTCCAACCGGCTGAATTGAGCCACATGCTAGCATCTATAATTGGAACGGGTTGAACAAAAAAATATAAAAGCGCAGAAATTAACACAGTGACTGCAAGAGGAATGTATAATCGAATCATACGACGTACAATATACGGAAAGTATGCGAAATCGTCGCGCTTCTCCATTGATAGGAAGAGAACGAAGCCGCTTAGGGCGAAAAAAATGAACACCGCATCTTGTCCCGCGAAAAATATCCGTATGGGAATCATTCTGCGGCTGTAAAGATTAAAGCCGCCATAGGTCATCGATAGGTGGTAGATAAGTACGATCAGAGCCGCGATTCCTCGCAAGCTATCTAGCGCTTCAAAACGTCGAGCATCTGTACCGGCCATCAGTCACGCTCGCATGAACGTTGTCGAACGCCAAGGATAATTTTTTATACCGGATTCGATCGAATACGCCGGATCAGCGTCAGGTTTTCTTTTCGAGGGATTTAACGTCTAACCTGAGATGGGCTTTCGGATGACCCCGTTGGCCAATCGCGTCTGCCTTAGCTCCATGGGTGCTGGGAGATGCGGCTTTAAGATCGGAGCGCATACGATATTCGACCCATCGGGGTTGGACAACAATCAGCTACATATCGTCGGCAACGTTCTCCAGCCTCGGTCGACGCGCCAACAACAGGATGAGACTGCGCCAGGAGGATGAGCGCGTCGGCGCGTTCTGGAGCGCTCGTATGATCAGACCGAGCGCTTCCCTGCGATGCCCGAGGCGGAATGCCGACCATGCCCTCCCCTCAAGCTGCCCCGCTATCTGGGATCCTGCGGTCGTAATGATGCTCAAGGCGTTTGGTATAACGGGGGGGGAGCCACGATCCAGGGAATCTGTGTAGCCATCCCGCCGCTCGAGCGCGAATGTAACTGCCGTCGCCTCAAAAAAACGACGTTGCACGTCCGGTTGGGTGTGAACGGTCGAACTGTCGTGGAGTCGATAATAATAACCAACATCTGGATTGTGCCAGACCGGCCCCCTGCTAGCCAATCGAAACATGAGATCCAGATCTTCCGACGTAACAAACCAATCACGTGCGCCGCCCGCCTGCAACAACGCCTCGCGCCGGATTAAAAAACTACACAATGTCGTTACGGCCGCGCCTTCGAGCAATTGATCCGTGACGTCACGGGGCGCGCCGTCGCAGGCGAGCCTAGCTATAACGCGCCCATCCTTCGACATTGTCTGAAAACCGCTGGATACGGCAACGTAGTCGGTATGCCGATCCATCCATGCAACCTGCCAGGCGAGCCGATCTTGAGCAAAGCGATCGTCAGAGTCGCACCGGGCCACAAATTGTCCTGTTGCATGATCGATCGCCCGATTAAGGGATCGCGCAACACCGCGGCCCTCGCCTTCCAAAATAATGACACGGGGGTCTTGAAGAGACTCGACCACGGCGCGGGTGCGATCATGTGATTTGTCATCTACTACAATCACTTCGCGTACTTCGGCTTGGACGAGCACCGATTGCAACGCTTCTGCGATCGTCGAAGCGGCATTTCGAGCAGGCATGACTACGGAAACACGGCCCTTCAGGTCGGGCACCTGCTCGTCGTCCGTCTTATCAGGCATCATTACCTCTGACTTCGTTTTGCCGGTAACCGGATCGTGGATGCAGTGCGACTTACTCAGGCTTGGGACGATAGCCTCAACCCTGGTTGAGAACCGCGTCGTAGATGCCCTCGAGCCTCTCGGACGCGGCACCATTACCGTAACATGACGTTGCCCATTCGCGCCCTGCAATTCCCCAGCGGATAAGCAAGGCAGGATCATTGTACAATGTGGTCATGCACTCTTCGATGCCAGCGACAATGCGGTGATTGGCGTCGTCCACTGCTTCGCGCTTTGCCGCGCCGGTCAGTTCGAGGCCGGCCCATCGTCCATCCTCGCGCAGCGGCATCTCGATCAACCAACCCGTTTTTCGATCCGCCACCAATTCGGGGAGGGCGCATATCGCGGTTGCGATGACAGGCACGCCGAGCATCGCGGCCTCGATGGGTAGCCAGCCGAGACTTTCGTCGAGCGACGTGTAGATGCAGATGTCATGGTCGCGAAGCTCGGTGAAGACCTGGCTGTTCGGGACCGGGCCAATGAAACGGATCCAGTCCTCACCGGCTGCCCGTGCGCGCCATTCGGCGGCGTCGGGGAGGTGGTCGCCGAAGGTGTGGCTGGACGTTTCGAAGTCTCCGATGAGGGTGAGGGCCACATTCATGCCGCGTGCCCGGAGCCGCTCGAAGGCCTGGATGGCGTGCATGGCGCCCTTGTGAAACAGGTGCGTGCCGATCACTGCGGCCGACAAAGGCTTGTCGGCGAAGGTCATGCGCGCCTCGATTGCCGGCGTTGTCGTATCGGCTGGCATCGGATCGAGTACGGCGCCGCGGAACACTTCCATCTTCTGAACGAGATGGCCCATGCCGTAACGCTCGAAGCGCTGCGCGGCGTGGCGATAGGCGAAATCGCTGAGTGCGAGAATCTTCTTGCAGCGGTTGGTCGCGAGAATGTCGAGGCCGCGACGCAGTTGAGCGTCGCTGGGGCCGCCCAGATAGCGCGGCAGTTCGAGTTCAAACGAGACGATGAAGTCGCGGTTAAAAGGAATCGCATTCCATGTGTGGACCAGCGGCACCGACCAATCGAGGATGAAGGGCGTGAATTCGAAAAAAGTCACGCCGTTGTCGAGGCGTCTGAGTGGCAGCGCCTTGAGAGTGCGGTGGGAGTAGCGCGGGATATCCAGCCCATAAATGACGTGGCTAGAACCATAGCAGGGGTTGAGCACGCCAATCGTCGTCTTGCCCGCAGACGGTTTCTGCCAAGGGTAAAGGCGTGGCGGCGGGTTGGAAATGGACTTGATGTTCTTCGCCATGAACCGCTCCGCGGCGAGAATCGGCCGACGCCTGCATCGCATCGCGTAATTTTCGATGAGCGTCTACCTCCTCCCGATATGTCCTAAAACGCCATCTCCCCCACCACATTCCCCGCCGGCGCATACCGGCACACCAGCACGTCACTCGCGTTGTTGCTCGCCAGCGCGCAGCCTATCGCGCTCGCGTTGCGCCACACGATCTGGGTGTAGTGCGCGACATCGCTCCACTGGCCGGTGGTGCTGAAATCCGGCGTGGGGGCGGGGCGGTAGAAGCGCCGCTCGGCGATCCAGTCGTCGACCATCTCGTGCAGCGCATAGGCGTCGCGCGTGCCCATCCACAGATTCTCGCCCTCGCGCTCATCGCCGTCCGGCTGCGCGGCATGTTCGAAGCGATCCTCACGCGCGAGCGTCGCGGCATAGGCGGCGGCATCGGCGGCGAGGCGATCGTCCCAGCGCAGCGGCGGCACGCCGACCGCCGCGCGCGCGGCGTTATGCGCATCGAGCATCGTCGTGCGCAGCAGCAGCTCGCCGCGCGGCATCGGCGCCATGGTGGTGCGCCGCTCGGTCTTCTGGCCCTGGGCGGCGGTGGCGCAGACCGCCAGCATCAATCCCAGCGTCAGCCCCCGCATCGTCGCCGCTTCCCCGTGGCGACGCCAAGGTGGCGTGCCGCCGCCGGCCTTAGCACGTCCGTCGGCCCGGTTCATCCGCCGGACGAAAAGCCGTGCCGGCGACCACCCCCGTCCGGTCCGCCACATTGCCATTGCGTCATCCCGGGACGTGTCCGCGAGCGGCCGTGTTGCGTGCAGCCCTTGATATCGGCACGTGCGCCGGTAGACACACCCTGCGGCGCGTTTCGCGCGGGCCGCGATATCGGGGGAAGTCCATGCAATTCACCACGCTCGGTCTCCCCGGGCTGATCGAGATAATGCCGTCTCGCTTCTCGGACGAGCGCGGCTATTTCTCGGAGAATTTTCGCGACGACCTGTTTCGCGCGCATTGTGGCTCGTTCGATTTCGTGCAGGATAACCAGTCGCTGAGCACCCGCGCCGGAACCGTGCGCGGGCTCCATTTCCAGGCCCATCCCAACGCCCAGGGCAAGCTCGTGCGGTGCATTGCCGGCGCCCTGTTCGACGTCGCGGTCGATCTGCGCCGTGGCTCGCCCGGTTACGGCAAATGGGCGGCCCGCACGCTCTCCGGTGACGTCGGCAACCAGCTATGGATCCCGCCCGGTTTCGCCCATGGTTTCTGCACGCTCCAACCCGATACCATCATCAGCTACAAGGTGACGGCCTATTACAGCCCGGCCGACGATCGCGGGCTGGCATGGGACGACACCGATCTCGCCATCGCCTGGCCGGACATCGCCGTTGCCGACTCGCTGTCGCCAAAGGACCGCGCGCAGCCGGCCTTCCGGCACCTGCCACCTTGCTTCTCACTGGGGGACTGATCGCCATGCGTGTCCTGGTTACCGGTGGCGCCGGCTTCATCGGCTCGGCGGTCGTGCGCCATCTCGTGCGCGACAGGGGCTATGAGGTCCTCAACATCGACGCCCTCACCTATGCCGGTAATCTCGCGTCGCTGCGCGATGTCGAGGACAGCCCGTTATATAGCTTTCTCAAGGCGGATATCTGCGACCGCGCCGCCATGGCGGGCGCGATCGCTGCGTTCGCGCCCGCGCGAATCATGCATCTCGCGGCCGAGAGCCATGTCGATCGCTCGATTACGGGCGCCGCCGATTTCATCCAGACGAATGTCGTCGGGACATTCACACTGCTGGAAACGGCGCGTGCCTATTGGACCGGGCTGGAGGGGCAGCGGAAGAGCGCGTTCCGCTTCCTCCATGTCTCGACCGACGAGGTCTATGGCTCGCTGGGCGACCAGGGATTGTTCAGCGAGACGACGCCCTACGATCCAAGTTCGCCCTATTCGGCCTCCAAGGCCTCGTCCGATCATCTGGCGAAGGCCTGGCACCGCACCTATGGCCTGCCGGTCATCATCTCCAACTGCTCCAACAACTATGGGCCATTCCACTTTCCCGAAAAGCTGATCCCGCTGACCATCCTCAATGCGCTCGCCGGCGCGAAGGTGCCGGTTTACGGCACGGGCGACAATGTGCGCGACTGGCTGTTCGTGGATGATCATGCCCGCGCGCTGGATCTGATCGCCGCGCGCGGCCGCGCCGGCGAGACCTATAATGTCGGCGGCCGCAACGAGCGCCGCAACATTGATGTCGTGCGGCGCATCTGCCAGGTGCTCGACGATCTCATGCCCGCGGGCGCGCCGCGTGAGGCGCTGATCGAGTTCGTCACCGACCGGCCCGGCCATGATGCGCGATACGCGATCGATGCGGGCAAGCTCGAGGCCGAGCTCGGCTGGCGCGCCAGGGAAGATTTTGACAGCGGCATCGAAAAGACCGTCCGCTGGTACGTCGACAATGAGTGGTGGTGGCAGCCGCTGCGCGCGCGCTATGACGGTCAGCGACTGGGGCTCGCGGCGGGCGACGGGGCGTGAGGATCGTCGTCACCGGGATGGAGGGCCAGGTCGCCCGGGCCATGGCGGAACGTGGCGACGAACAGGGGCACGACATCGTGCGGCTCGGTCGCCCCGCGCTCGATCTCACCGCCAACCGCGCGAGGATCGACGCCGCGCTCGCGGCGGCTCGTCCCGACCTGATCGTTTCGGCCGCCGCCTATACGGCGGTCGACCAGGCCGAATCCGAGCGCGACCTCGCATTTTCCGTCAATGCGACCGGCGCCGCTGCCGTTGCGCATGCGGCCCGTCGCCTGGGCGTGCCGCTGGTCCATCTCTCGACCGACTATGTGTTCGGCGGCGACAAGGAAGCGCCCTATGTCGAGAGCGACGAGACGAGACCGCAGACGGTTTACGGCGCGTCCAAACTGGCGGGGGAACAACTGGTCCTGGCGACGCAGGCCGACAGCGCGATCCTGCGTACGGCGTGGGTGTTCAGCCCGTTCGGCAGCAACTTTGTCCGGACGATGTTGCGCCTGGCGGCGACGCGTGACCAGATCGGGGTCGTGCAGGACCAGTGGGGCAATCCGACCAGCGCCTTCGATATCGCCGACGCCATTCTGACCGTGGCCGGGAACCTGCTCACTGATCGTGATCCCCGCCTGCGCGGGATCTTCCATATGGCGAGCAGCGTAGCGACGAACTGGGCGGCCTTCGCTGAAGCCATTTTCGCGCTGTCGGCGGCAAGGGGTGGGCCGACGGCCGGCGTGCGCGCAATTGCTACGTCCGACTATCCGACCGCGGCACCGCGCCCGCGCAACGCGCGGCTCGATTGTACGCTGCTCGAGCGTACGCATGGCGTGCGACTGGGCGACTGGCGGGCCCCGCTCGACGCGGTGATCGCGCGGCTCGTAACGCCGGTGCAAGGATGAGGGAGTACAAGGCGCCAATGAAGGGTATCATTCTTGCTGGCGGCAGCGGCACGCGCCTCTATCCCATGACGCTCGCGGTCTCGAAGCAGCTCATGCCGGTCTACGACAAGCCGATGATCTATTACCCGCTTACCACCTTGATGCTGGCGGGCATTCGGGAAGTGTTGATCATCACCACCCCGCACGACGCGGCGAGCTTCCGAGGATTGCTCGGCGACGGATCCCAATGGGGCATGGAACTCAGCTACGCCCAGCAGCCCGAGCCCAAAGGACTCGCCCAGGCCTACACGATTGGCGCTGATTTCGTGGCCGGCGGGCGCTCCTGTCTCGTGCTGGGCGACAATATCTTTTTCGGGCACGGCCTGCCCGAGGCGCTGCAGAGCGCGCGCCGCCGGACGTCGGGCGCAAGCGTCTTTGCCTATCAGGTCGCCGATCCCCAGCGTTACGGCGTGGTCGAATTCGATGGCGAGATGAAGGCCGTGAGTATCGAGGAAAAGCCGGTCGCGCCCAAGTCGAAATGGGCAGTGACAGGTCTCTATTTCTATGACGCCGATGTCGTCGACATCGCCGCCAATCTACGGCCCTCCGCGCGCGGCGAGCTTGAGATCACCGACATCAATCGTACCTATCTGGAACGCGGCACCCTGTCGGTTGAGGTGATGGGGCGCGGCTTTGCCTGGCTCGATACCGGGACGCCTGACAGTATGCTGGATGCCTCCGAGTTCGTGGCCACCGTGGAGCGCCGGCAGGGCATGAAGATCGCTTGCCCTGAAGAGATTGCCTGGCGCATGGGTTTTATCGATGATGCCGGCTTGCAGCGCGCCGCGAGCTATTTCGCCAAGAGCGACTATGGCGCTTATCTCGGATCGCTGCTTTCAGCCTGACGCGCTCGTCACAGGCCGCAGTCGGATAGTTCGATCCCACTGCGTGAGCCTGCCGGCGGACGCGACGCGGGAGGCCTGACCGGGCCATCGTCCCACAGATGCTCTGACGCAGCGCCATGGCCTGTGGACGTCGGACGTAAAGGCGCGTAGAATATGACGCGGAGAGGCCGGGCCATGCCTTCAGCAAACCCGCACCCGACGACGAACTGCGTCAGGGCAATGCAAATGACTATTGCCGCCACGATGAAGATGATTATCGGCAGCCTGCTCCCGCCTCATAATGTGAGAGCACCCTTGGCATCGTTTTCATGCCGGGACCCAATTTGCCCGGATTGGCATGAACCGTCCTCCTGTTTTCGACGCTTGCGCGCCGACGAGCGGGGAGGGGCGTAGCGCCTGGAAGGAGTCCGGATGAATGGCCAAGCCATTTCCGCCCTTGAGCTCATTGGCGAAGGCCGCACGCACGGCACTTCCTGGGCTGTCGGTGGCATCCCGGTATCACATACGCGCTGATCGGTCGGATCGCACCCTCGACCGGTCGAGCATGCGCCGCGCTAGCAGTCAGCAATCTGTAAGAGATCGATCACCGGCGGATCTCCGCGTGACGGTGTACCGCACGGGCGGTGCGTTGCCTGACGTGTATATCCATGATCTGTCGGTGACCGGCTTCGCGATGGAAAGCAGCGAGGTGTTTCATCCGGGCCAGACGATTTGGATCGGGCTTACCGGCGGCGGCGCAAGCGCGGCCCGCGTGGTGCGCCAGACCGCTGATGGCTGGGCGTGTCAATTCCTGCAGCCGATCAGCGAGCAGGAATGTCAGGCGGCCCGGGTCGCTCGACCGGTGGTCACGACGCCATGGGCTGGTCTTGGTGCCGCCGGGACAACGGAACCGGAGATGGCGCGCTGGCCGCTGCTCGCCCGGGTGGCCTTCATCGTCGGTAGTTCGTTGGCATTGTGGACAGCGATTTTCTGGATATTCCAGCGATAGAAGATCAGGGTGCCGGCCAAAGCTTGTCACGCCCCCGGCACAAACTCATCCTCTGTCGATCGACCTTCACTCGCGACGCGCGGGTCGGTCGCGAGGCGTCTGGCAGAATGCTGCTATTCCGCGCCGCATCGTGGCGAACAACGACCTGCGTCTCGCTATCTTACAAGCCAAGCGAAAAGACTTGTCACTTGCGAGCGAGTGGATATGAAAGCCGCCGGGATTTCGGCACCAAAAACGGCGCCAGATTTCGTCGAGATGTGTCCAGGCCCTTGAAATGCGGGTATAGCACAATGGTAGTGCAGCAGCCTTCCAAGCTGAATACGCGGGTTCGATTCCCGCTACCCGCTCCAATTTCCAATCCGCCGGTGTCCGTGAGCGGCTGGACAACCGCTGTAAATACACGATAAAACTCCGCTATTCGACCACTAGCGTGCACGCCTGCTCGCTCACAGCCACCACGCGCTGGGGGTAGAATTGGGGGGCGCGTCGGATTGGTCAATGCGGTACCCCCACGATCGGGGGTATCTTAGGCGAATCACTATCGTGCTAACCACAATGGCGCTCACAGACATAGCAATACGAAACGCGAAGCCGGGTCCGAAGGCCACGAAGCTTGCCGATGGCGGCGGTATGTTCTTGTTGGTGACACCCGCCGGCGGCAAGCTTTGGCGCCTGAAGTATCGCGTCGACGGGCGCGAAAAGCTGCTGGCGATAGGCGCTTATCCGGAAATTGGACTAAGCACTGCAAGGAAGCTGCGCGAAGATGCTCGGGCGCTAATCGCGCTTGGGAGGGATCCATCCCGCGAAAAGCAACGCGCTAAGGTGAAATCTCGACTGCGCGCCGAAAGCACTTTTGCGTCGATAGCTGCGGAATATTGCGCGAAGAGGCGCCGCGATGGCGAGAAGGCTTGGGCACCGGCAACCGCGAGCCGGAGCGAATATCTCTTGTCACAACTTAATGCGTCAATTGGTCGCCTCCCGATCAATGAGATCGAACCCGCAGATGTGCTGGCGGCAACCCGTAAGATCGAGAGCAAGGGTAATCTCGAGAGCGCGCGCCGTACCTTGCAATTGGCGAGCTCAGTATTTCGGTACGCCGTGGCGACAGCCAGGCTGGGTTCCGATCCGACACGAGATCTGCGAGGCGCGCTAACCGCACCTACCGTCACTCACTATGGCGCGATCACCGATGCCACTCGCGTGGGCGAATTGCTGCGCGCGCTCGACGGATATGAAGGCCAAGGCTTGACCAAATTTGCGATGCAGATCGCACCCCATGTTTTTGTTCGTCCCGGCGAGCTACGCCACGCAAATTGGAGCGAGATTGATCTCGACGCACGGCTCTCGACGATCCCGGCTGAGAAAATGAAAATGCGGAAAGCGCATCATATCCGCTGTCGAGACAGGCGCATGAACTCTTTCGGGAGGTCCGATCAATCACGGGCCCATCGGGATATGTTTTCCCGTCGATCCGCACGCGATCCCGACCAATGAGCGAAAATACGATCAATGCCGCGCTGCGGCGGTTGGGCTACGCCAGCGATGAGATGACCGCGCATGGTTTTCGGGCCATGGCGTCCACGCTGCTCAACGAAAGCGGCAAATGGCATCCCGACGCGATTGAGCGTGCACTTGCCCACGGTGATCGCGATCAAGTACGGGCGGCCTATCATCGCGGCGCGCATTGGGATGAGCGGGTCGAAATGGCGCAATGGTGGAGCGACAATCTCGACCGGTTGCGGGGAGATATTACGAAGTCAAAGCCTTCAAAGCAGGTTCGCTCTTAAGGAGAATCCCAAGGTTTCCACCGAGTCGCCCTGGCTCATCGTGGGTCCGGAAGTGGCCTATTGGGGCGTTCGTCAGGTCAGCGAGTTATGGCAGCCGAAGACGCTCTATATTTCCGAGAACGGCGCGTCGGCCGACGATCCGCTGGTCAACGGCCGTATCGATGACGCCGATCGCGTGATGTACCTGCGCAACTATGTCGGTCAGTTCCACCGCGCGGTCGCGGAGGGATATCCGCTCAAGGGCTATTTCCTCTGGAGCCTGATGGACAATTTCGAATGGGCGGATGGTTATACCAAGCGCTTCGGTATCCATTACACCGACTTCAAGACCCAGCAGCGCATCCCCAAGCTTAGCGCTGCCTGGTACCGCGAGGTCATCCGACAGAACCGGCTGGTGTAGCGGCCGGGCCGTTACGATGCTGGTGTGGCGGGGAGGCGACTGTTCCGAACGTCGATGTCGGCACGATTCCGAAAAAGCGCGGTCTCGTGCCGACATGATCTTCGTCGAACAGATCAGAAGCGGTTGACGAGGTTCTCCAGCCATTCCTGTCGGCCCGACTGCGGCGTCGGCGATAGATTGCGACTGGCGGCAAGGTCCGCGATCGACGCGAGCGAGGCGTCCTTCGAATGGATCGTCGTTCCCAGAGCGCCTTCCCAGCCAGCATAGCGCTGCGTGCGAAAGCCATCGAGTTGACCGTCGGCGATGATCGCCTCGGCCTTGACCAGCGCATGCGCAATCGTGTCGATCCCGCCGATATGGCCGTGGAACAGGTCGGCGGCATCGATGCTCTGGCGGCGCACCTTGGCGTCGAAGTTGAAGCCGCCGGTGGTGAAGCCGCCCGCGCGAACGACTTCCAGCATCGCCAGCGTCAGTTCCTCGACCGAATTGGGAAACTGGTCGGTGTCCCAGCCGTTCTGATGATCGCCGCGATTGGCGTCGATCGACCCGAAGATGCCGAGCGCGCGGGCCATGGCGATCTCGTGCTCGAAGGTATGGCCCGACAGGGTCGCGTGATTGGCTTCGATATTGACCCTGACCTCGTTCTCGAGCCCAAAGCGCTTGAGGAAGCCGTAGACCGTCTGGGTATCGAAATCATATTGATGCTTGGTCGGCTCGTGCGGCTTGGGCTCGATCAGGATTGTGCCGCTAAAACCGATCTTGTGCTTGTGTTCGACCACAAGGCTGAGGAAGCGCCCGAAATTCTCCTGCTCGATGCCGACATCGGTGTTGAGGATCGTGTCGTAGCCTTCGCGACCGCCCCACAGCACATAGTTCGCGCCGCCAAGACGGTGCGTAGCCTCGAGCGCGTCGCGTACCTGCAGCGCGCCCCAGGCGAAAACTTCCGGATCGGGATTGGTCGCGGCACCGGCCATGTAGCGCGGGTGGCTGAACAGATTGGCCGTGCCCCATAACAGCTTGCGGCTATGTTGCGCCTGCAATTGCTCAAGATGGTCGACCGCCTCCGCGAAGCTGCGGCGGAACGACGCGGCATCGTCCGCGTCGGCCATCACATCGACATCATGGAAACAATAGAACGGTACGTCGAGCTTCTCGACGAACGCCAGCGCCGCCTCGCGCTTGGCTCTGGCCGCTGGCGCATCATTGGCGCCGGCCTGCCACGGCCGGCTGAAGGTGCCCGCGCCGAACACGTCGCTGCCCGGCCAGCAGAAGGTGTGCCAGAAGCACACCGCGACGCGCAGATACTCCTCCATGCGCTTGCCGAACACGACCCGGTCCTTGTCGTACCAGCGATAGGCCAAGTCGTTCGGGCTGTCGGGCCCCTCGTAACGAACGGTGTCGAACGGCGCGAAATAGTCTGCGGACATGATTACTCCTGAATCTGGCGAACGAGGGGATAAGCGGCACGAAAGCGCGCGAGCTTCGGCGCAAGTCGCTCGGCAAGAGCGGCGTCGGGCTCGACGACATGGCTGACGGGCGGGCGGACGCAGACCTGCGCCGCCGTCTCCCCGGTCACGACGACCTGGGCAAGCCGGCCGGCGCCGAGTGCGGGACCGACCTCCCCGCCTTCGAGATAGACCAGCGGGAGATTGAGCGACGCGGCGATGATCCGTCCCCAATAGGAGGAGCGCGCACCACCACCGATGACCGAGAGTGAGCTGATCTTCGTCCCGGCCTCGCGCAGCGCATCCAGACCATCGGCATGGGCAAAGGCGACGCCTTCCAGGACGGCTGCGGCAAGGCGGCCGGGATCAGTGTCGTTGCCGAGACCGAGAAACGCACCGCGGACGTGCGGATCGTTGTGCGGCGTCCGCTCGCCCGACAGATAGGGCAGGAACAGTTCCGGCCCGGTTGCCGGCCCCGCCTGCTCGGCGAGCGCGAACAAGGCGGCCGGCTGGTCGACGCCAGTCAGTCGCGCCGCCCAGTCGATGCACGCCGCGGCCGACAGATGCACGCTCATCTGGTGCCACATATCGGGCAGGCAGTGGCAAAAGGCATGGACCGCGCGTGCCGGGTTGGGCCGAAAGACAGTTGTCGCGACGAAGATCACGCCCGACGTGCCCAGCGACAGCAACGCATCGCCGTCGCCGATCACGCCCACCCCCGCCGCGCCTGCGGCGTTGTCACCACCGCCCGCCGCGACCGGCACGACCGGCATGCCCCAGCGCGCCGCGATGGCGGGGCGCAGCGTCCCGCTGACTTGCGTGCCTTCATACAGGGTCGGCATCTGTTCTTCCGAAAGGCCCGTGGCGGCGAGCATCGGCACGCTCCACCGCCGCGCGGCCACGTCGAGCCACAGCGTGCCGGCACTGTCGGACATGTCCGATGCCTTGTCACCTGTCATGCACAGCCGGACATAGTCCTTGGGCAGCAACACGCTGCGCACCTGCGCGAAGATGTCCGGCTCATGCTTGCGCACCCACAGCAGCTTCGGCGCGGTGAACCCGGGCATCGCGACGTTGCCGGTGATGGCGCGCGTGGCGGGTTCAGCGCGCTCCAGTTCGTCGCATTCGGCAAAGCTGCGGCCATCGTTCCACAATATCGCCCGGCGCAACGGGCGGTCATCGGCACCGAGCAAGGTCGCGCCGTGCATCTGGCCGGCAAGGCCGATGCCGCGCACCCCGGCGCGCAGGCGGGAGTCGAGTGCGAGGATCGCGGCATCCGTCGCCGCCCACCAATCGTCGGCATCCTGCTCCGACCACAACGGCACGGGTCGCGAGATGCCGAGCGGAGCGTTCGTCTGGGCCAGCACGGCACCTGATTCGGACACCAACACGGCCTTCACGCCCGACGTGCCGACGTCGATTCCCAGAAACACCGACCCGCTCTCCATTGCCGTTATGGGTTCACGGTAGCGCTACCATCGCCATTCTAGCAAGGCTTTTGTCGGTACGCGGGAAGCTTGTCGCGATCGCGCTGGCGCACTAGGCCAGGGTTCATGGCGATCGACACCGAAACCAAAGGCCGCAAGGCGCGCGCGGGAACTCGGGGGCCGACCGTTGCGGACGTCGCACGCATGGCCGCCGTTTCGCCGATGACTGTGTCGCGCGTGATCAATTCCGAACCCAATGTGCTGCCCGCGACGCGCGACAAGGTGCGCGAGGCGATCGATGCACTGGGTTACGTGCCTAATCCTGCCGCACGCAGCCTGGCCGGCGGCCAGCAGTGCCGCATTGCGCTGCTCCACGCCAATCCCAGCGCGGCCTATCTGAGCGAGTTCCTGATGGGCAGCCTGGCACAGGCGAGCCTGGTCGACGCGCAATTGGTGGTGGAGCAATATGATCGGTCCGACGACGCGGCGGCGCTGGTACTCCGCCTGGCCGGACATCGCGTCGACGCCGTGCTGCTGCCACCACCACTGTGCGACGACAGCGCCTTGCTGATGGCGCTGATCCAAGCGGGGCTGCCAATGGCACAGATCGCAACCGGTCAGCCGGTAGCCTTCGCCGACGCGGTGACGATCGGCGACGAGGCGGCGGCGCACGCCATGACCGCGCACCTTGTCGCGCAGGGTCATCGCCGCATCGGGTTCATCGTCGGCGCAGATAACCAGACCGCGAGCGCCGCACGCCTGGCCGGCCATGAGCGCGCATTGCACGAAGCCGGACTCGTCCCAGAACCCGGTCTCATCGTGGAGGGCGATTTCACCTATCGTTCCGGCCTCGATGCAGCCGAGGCATTGCTCGCCCGCACGCCGCGCCCGACCGCGATCTTCGCCAGCAATGACGATATGGCAGCGGCAGCCGTCGCGGTCGCGCACCGCCACCATCTCGACGTACCGCGCGATCTGTCTGTCTGCGGCTTCGACGACACGGCGATGTCAACGACGATCTGGCCCGAGATCACCACAATCCGCCAACCAGTCGCTGACATGGCGCGCCGCGCAACCGCGTTGCTGGTCGAACGGGTTCGAGGCAGAATGACGTCGCACGACCGGCCAATTCGCCATGAGCAGTTGGACTTCACGATCGTCTATCGCGCGTCGGATGGACCGCCGCCCGGGTCTTGACTTCGCGACCTCGCACGTCATGGTAGCGCTCACAATAGAATGACGATGCGGCGGGGATGACATGGCTGAGAGCAAAAGCACGCGTGGAAATCTGACGTTTATCTGCCTGATCGTGGCCGTCGCGACGATCGGTGGCTTCATGTTCGGCTATGATTCGGGCGCCATCAACGGCACGCAGGAAGGTCTGCGGCAAACCTTCGGCCTGTCGGAAACACAACTCGGCTTGACCGTCAGTGCGCTGTTGCCGGGATGCGCGCTCGGCGCCTTCCTAGCCGGGCGCTTTGCCGATATCTTCGGACGTCGCAAGGTGATGATGCTCGCCGCGACAGTGTTCATCATCAGCGCGCTCTTCTCAGGCGCGGCGCATTCCGCGCTCGTGCTCGCATTCGCGCGCTTCTTCGCCGGCGCCGCGGTCGGCGCGGCCAGCGTGCTGTCGCCCGCCTATATCAGCGAGGTGACACCGGCCCATATCCGCGGTCGCCTGTCGAGCGCACAGCAGGTGATGATCATCTCCGGCCTCACCGGCGCGTTTCTCGCCAACTATTATCTCGCCCAGGCCGCGGGCACGTCGCTCGGCATTTTCTGGGGCGGACAAGCGGCATGGCGCTGGATGTTCTGGGTCCAGGCGGCACCCGCCTTGCTGTTCCTGCTGACGCTGCTGGCGATACCGGAAAGCCCGCGCTTTCTCGTCGCCAAGGGCCGCAACGCGGAAGCCAAGCAAGTGCTGACACGCCTGTTCGGCGCGTCCTTCGCCAGCGAAAAGCTCGACGAGATCGCCGCATCGCTGGCGAGCGACCATGCTCCGAGCCTTGCGGACATCCGCAAGCCCGGCGGCGGCTGGCGGCCAATCATCTGGGTCGGCATCGGTCTCGCGGTGTTCCAGCAGCTCGTCGGTATCAATATCGTCTTTTATTACGGAGCGGTGCTGTGGCAGGCAGTCGGCTTCAGCGAAGCCGATGCGCTCAAGATCAACATCCTGTCTGGCGCGGTCTCGATCCTCGCCTGCATCGTCTCGATCCTGCTGATCGACCGGCTCGGCCGCCGCCCGCTGCTGCTGATCGGCTCGCTTGGCATGACCGTGACGCTGGGCGCGCTGTGCTGGTGCTTCGCGCAAGGCGGCTTCGTCGATGGACATCTCGTCCTGCCGGCAGGCGTCGGCCCAATCGCCCTAATTTCGGCCAATGCCTACGTCGTGTTCTTCAACCTCAGCTGGGGCCCGGTAATGTGGGTGATGCTGGGTGAGATGTTCCCCAACCAGATGCGCGGTTCTGCACTGGCGGTGGCCGGCGCCGCGCAGTGGCTGGCCAATTTCGCGGTCAGCTCGAGCTTCCCTTGGCTATCGAAGAATGTCGGGCTGCCGGTAACATACGGCGCTTACACCGCCTTCGCGCTGATCTCGTTCTTCTTTGTCCGTGCCTATGTACGCGAGACAAAGGGCGTCGAGCTTGAAGCGATGCAGGGCTGACCGGCGCTCTGGCATTCGAGGCGACATTGCCGGCCGAGGCAACATGCAGCGCAATCCGTACAGACGCGGGTGCGCTCAGCGACGGCACGGGGATCGAGGCCGTCACCTTGTCCAATGCGCGCGGGGTGTCGGCGCGCATCCTGACCTATGGCGCAGCACTTCAAGCGCTCGTCGCGCCCGGTTCGGATGGCGCGCTGGCGGATCTGGTGCTCGGTCATGACGACGTCGAGGGTTATGAGGCGACGCGCGGGTTTCTGGGCGTGACCATCGGGCGTTACGCCAACCGGATCGCGCATGGGCGCATCGTGGTAGATGGCACTGCCTATGCGCTGGCTCGCAATGACGGCGACAACACCCTCCACGGCGGCGCGCGCGGGTTCGACCGGGTAGCATGGGAGATCGTCTCATCTTCGTCGGGCGCGACGGCGTCCGTCACGCTGCGCTATATCAGCCCGGACGGCGATGGCGGCTTTCCGGGCGAACTCACGGCCACCGTGACCTATTCGCTCAACGACGACGATGCGCTGACAATCGCCTTCGCGGCGACGACGACCCGCCCGACGGTCGTCAGCATGACCAATCACGCGCTGTTCAATCTTGCGGGCGAAGGCGCACCCGATGGGGCGACACAGCATCGCCTCACGGTCGGCGCATCAGCCTTCACACCGATCGACCGCCAGCTCATTCCGACCGGCGAGATTCAATCGGTTGAGGGCACCGCATTCGATTTTCGACACGGCCGAAGGATCGCCGACGGGCTGCGTGACGGCCATGACGCGCAGATCGCCTTCGGTCGCGGCTATGATCACAATTTCGTTCTCGACAAGGGAATGACGGCGGAGCCGCAATTCGCCGCTCGCCTGGAGGATCCGAACTCGGGTCGTCGGGTGGACGTACTGACGACGGAACCCGGACTCCAGCTATATAGCGCCAATGCGTTTGACGGTCGCGTTCGCGGCAAGCGCGGTCATCTTTACCGGATGGGCGATGGTATCGCGCTCGAGCCGCAGAAATTTCCCGACACCCCCAACCAGCCGTCCTTCGGCTCGGCCCGCCTCGACCCTGGGCAGGTCTATCGCCACACTTTTGCCGCCAGATCGCCGGGCAACCACAGCAGCAAACCGAAATTGACCATGCCCCAGGTCAGCGCCGTGATACTCAGCCCCGCCAGGCCGATGGCAAATCCACCCCTGTCGCCACGCCCCTCCGTCGGCAGGTCCGGGGCAACGGTCGCCGACACGGCGCGCGCCGTCGAGCCGAAGCGGCGCATCACGCGCTCGGCCTCCGCGACGCGATCGCGCGCGATCAGGAAGCGCGCCGATTCCGGAATGAACGCCCCCAGCGCGACCAGCGCCAGCCCGGTCGGGAGGTTGGCCAGCCAAAGGATGCGCCAGCCGAAGATCGGCTGGAGCAGTGCGGAAAGGCCGCTCGCGGCGAGATAACCGCCCGCCGCGCCGAGCCCGCCGACCAGCACCAGCGACCAGCCGCGATGGCGGCTCGGCATCATCTCGGCGAGTAGCGCATAGGTCACCGGCAGCATGCCGCCGGCCGCCGCGCCCATCATGAAGCACATGCCGACATTCCAGGCGAGGCTCGGCATCGCGCCGCAGATCGAGGTGCCGACGAACATCACCGCCGAGAGCAGGATCGACGCCTTGCGGCCGTAGATGTCGGCGATCACGCCCCACAGCATCGACCCGACCACCGTACCCATCAGCGCGAAGAACGGCACCAATGAAACCGTGGCTTTGGGCACACCATATTCGGCGACCATGCCGGGTACGGTGAAGCCGAGTGAGGCAGGCTTCATCACGTCGATGGTCAGCGCGATGACCAGCACGACCATCAGCATCCAGTGCGCCGGGCCGATCGGCGCGTCTTCGGGCGCGGAGACGGAGATCGATTTCGCCGCTGCCCGCTGTGCCGCAAGATTGCGCGGCAACAGACCCCAGGCGGCAACCAGCACGCCCAGCACGATCAGCGCCATGCCGAAGGTCATATCCGCACCCATTGGCATGCCGGCGAGCCGGTATCCCATGCTGCGCGCCATCACGAACATCGGCAGATGTAACAGCACGCCCGCGGTCACAGCGACGCAGCCCAGCACGAAGGCCCAGACGGCTTGGCGGTCCGACAGCGTGCTGCCGCGGAGCTCGTCGAACCGGGTCATGATCCTCCTCCCAACTGCACAACTTACCGACTGCCAGCGGTCGTGCGAACTGGATATGCTTGAAACCGACGGTTCCGTCACGGATAAAAGATAGCGCTACCATGAGCAACCGCGTTCGACGGCGTGAATCCCAAGGCTGCCGATCCTTCGCCTCGGCCCGCAGATAGCAAGGATTTTAGGGGGTAGGATTGGGGGTGCTAATGGAATTCATCTAGAAATATCCGTTTTCTATCAGATACTTGATCTTGGTTTGCGGTTCCCGCTACCCCACAACTTAGCTCAGATCGATCTCCGCGCTCTGCGGCGCCGCGATGCCCTTACCAACGTCGTCCGGAGGTCCACCTGCGATCCAGCTCCCATGTGCATGGGCGGTTGCGACAATCTCCCATGCAGCGACACCCGGCCGACTCCACACGCGCACCTCGGGTCGGGCAAAGGCGCGATTGGGTTCCATCATCACCCAGGCGATCGGACGCTTGGGGGTCGCGGCGGCACCGGCAGCCTTCATTGCAACCCTGATCCGCTCCGCTACCCGCTCGGGCAAATACTGCCAGACCACTGAATGCATCAACACGCGCGTCACGCCTTCGGGCTGCGGCTCGACCAGTCGCGCCTCGATCCAGTCGGCGGCGTCAGCCTTTTCGAGGTCCACAGACTTTTCGCGTACCATCTCGACCGCGGCCTTGAGTCGCGCGCTCCGCTCGGGTGTTTCCGCCCAGACATAGGCGGCGAGCCGCCTCGCCACCGCGGGATCGGTCGCGTCCATCGGCGCGACGTCGCAACCGCGCACCGAGATGATTTCGATCGGAGCATCGGCAGGCGGCAGACCGCGCCATTCCGGCATTATCGCGACCGGTGAATCGGCTGGACCGATCATTACCCCCCCAAGGTCGAAGCGGTAGCGGTCGATCAGCAGGTTGAGCCCGGCGCTCGACCCGATCTCAAGGATCTCGATCTTCGGCCCATGCCGGCGCGCGACCTCGAGCAGACCGGTCATCAATGCTGCCGAGCGGCCCGGCTCATTTGTCTGCGGTGGGCCGCTCAACCAGGGGAGCAGCGCCGCGTCATTACGCCGCAAAATTCCCGGCAACGCTGTACTGATCGCCGCCAGATCGTCGATCTCCCCAGCGAAGATCGCGGCCAACTCATCGTCGCCGCCGGCAAGGACAAGGGCGTGAAGCCCACCGATCAGTCGCAGGGGTAGCGCATCGCGTGTCGGCTCGCCTGGCCAGTCGAGCACATGGCGCCCGGTCTCACTGTCGCGGCTCAGGCCTTGCCCGAGCGCGGTGCAGAGCCGCGCGTAGATCGGCGCCGCCATTGTGCGGCAATAATATTCCTGAATCGCAAACGCGCCGCGATTGTTTTCCTCACTGGCCATCGCGCACCTCCGTTCTTTGCAAATGCGCTAAAGGCGCATTCAGGCGGTGCCGGCCCGCTCCCCCACCCGACCTCCCATCCAGCATATTCTGTGGGAGGTCGGGTGGGGGAGCGGGCCGGCACCGCGATCATCAGGTTTCGCGTCTGTTGCGCCTGCGAACACCCATCAGTAAAGCCCCCTGCAATATGGCCGCGCCGCTGATCATCGCCGTCCCCAAGGGGCGCATCCTCACCGAGGCCGTGCCGCTGCTGATGCGCGCCGGCATCTCGCCCGAAGCCGCGTTCAGCGATGAGGACAGCCGCGCGCTGCGCTTCTCGACCGACCAGCCCGGCATCGACCTGATCCGGGTGCGCGCGTTCGACGTCGCGACCTTCGTCGCGCATGGCGCGGCGCATGCCGGGATCGTCGGATCGGACGTGCTCGCCGAGTTCGACTATTCAGAGCTCTACGCGCCGATCGATCTCGGCATCGGCCATTGTCGGCTATCGGTGGCGGAACCCGCCGCCTTGGCCGAAGGCGACGATCCGCGCGGCTGGAGCCATGTCCGGGTAGCGACCAAATATCCGCACGTTACCGCGCGCCATTTCGAGGCACGCGGTGTGCAGGCGGAATGCGTCAAGCTGAACGGCGCGATGGAACTGGCGCCGTTGCTCGGCCTGGCGCCACGCATCGTCGACCTGGTGTCGTCGGGGCGCACGCTCAAGGAGAATGGCCTGGTCGAGGTCGAGGTGATCGCCGAGGTGACCAGCCGCCTGATCGTCAACCGCGCCGCGTTCAAGACCCGGCCTGATGTGGTGGCGCTGGTCGATGCGTTTCGTAGGGCGCTGGGGTGATGGGCACGCTCTCCCCCACCCGTTCGCTTCGAGCGAGGTCGAGAAGCCTTGGCCGGGCGCTATATATCCGTTTCTCGACTGCGCTCGAAGCGAACGGATAGGCGTAGGCCCAGATGCAAAAGCTCTCCACCTCCGACCCCGGCTTCGCCCACGACTTCACCGCGCTCGTCAACGCCCGCCGCGAGGCCGATGCCGATGTCGCGCGCGACGTGCGCACCATCGTTGCCAGCGTGCGCGACGAGGGCGATGCGGCGCTGCACGCCTTCACGCGCAAGTTCGATGGGCATGACCTCAACGCGACCGGCTGGCGGATCGAGAAGAGCGAATGGCGCGCAGCGCTCGACGGCCTGACGCCGGAACTGCGTGCCGCGCTCGACCTCGCGGCGGCGCGGATCACCGCCTATCATGAGAAGCAGCGCCCGGCCGACAGCGACTCGGTCGACGATGCGGGCGTGCGGCTCGGTGCGCGGTGGCGCGGCGTCGATGCTGCCGGCGTGTACGTGCCCGGTGGCCGCGCGGCCTATCCCTCCTCGGTGCTGATGAACGCGATCCCCGCCAAGGTCGCGGGCGTCGAGCGTCTGGTGATGGTCACGCCGACGCCGAAGGGCGAGATCAACCCGCTGGTACTGGCCGCCGCGCACATCGCCGGCGTGGACGAGATCTGGCGCGTCGGTGGGGCGCAGGCGATCGCCGCGCTGGCTTATGGCACCGGCCGCATCGCCGCCGTCGATGTGATCACCGGCCCGGGCAATGCCTGGGTCGCCGAGGCCAAGCGGCAGCTGTTCGGGGTGGTCGGCATCGACATGGTCGCCGGGCCGAGCGAGATCGTCGTCGTCGCCGATCGGCACAACGACCCCGAATGGATCGCCGCCGACCTGCTCAGCCAGGCCGAGCACGACCCGACCAGCCAGTCGATCCTGTTCACCGACGATGCCGAGTTCGCGCGAGCGGTGGCGGAGGCGGTCGATCTGCAGATCGGCACGCTGTCGACCGCCCAGGTCGCGCGTGCCAGCTGGGATGCCAATGGCGCGATCATCGTCACCGCCGACCTGATGGAAGCGATGCCGCTGGTCGACCGCCTCGCGCCCGAGCATCTCGAACTGGCGTGCGACGACCCGCAGGCGCTGTTCGACCGGGTGCGCCATGCTGGCTCGGTGTTCCTCGGCCGCCATACGCCCGAGGCGGTCGGCGATTATGTCGCCGGCCCGAACCATGTGCTGCCGACCGGCCGCCGCGCGCGTTTCGCCTCGGGGCTGTCGGTGCTCGACTTCATGAAGCGTACCAGTTTCCTGCAATGCGACGCCGCCGCGCTCGGCGCGATCGGCCCGGCCGCGGTCGCGCTGGCCGATGCCGAGGGGCTGCCGGCGCATGCACGGTCGGTGGCGCTGCGGCTGGGGCAGCGTTCTCGTTAGCTGTTACGCGGCCTTCGCCGGGCAACAGCGATCATCAGCGCAACGAACGAGGGTGACGCGCGGCCTCGCCTCGCCTAAAGGCACCGCATCATGTCCCATCGTACCGCCACCAGATCCAAGGCCCGCGCCGCCGCGCGGCTTGCCGCTGCCCAAGCGCTCTATCAGCACGAGATGGAGGGTACGGCGATCGCGCAGCTGCTCCACGAGTTCCACCAGCACCGGCTCGGCGCGACGATCGAGGATGCCGAATATGCCGAGGCCGAGGTCGATTTCTTCGACGATGTCGTGAAAGGCGCCACCGCCCGACGCGACGAGATCGACGGCGTGATCAAGGCCAAGCTGGCCAAGGGCTGGAGCCTGGAACGCCTAGACCGCGCGATGCGTGCGATCCTGCGCGCCGGCACCTATGAGTTGCTCGCTCGACCGGACGTGCCGACGGCGACGGTGATCACCGAATATGTCGACGTCGCGCACGCCTTTTTCGACAAGCGCGAGGCGGGGTTCGTCAATGGCTTGCTGGATGCGGTGTCGAAGGATGTGCGCGCGTAACCTCTTCCCTCTCCCCTCCGGGGAGAGGGTGGCGACGCGTAGCGGAGCCGGGAGAGGGGCAGTGGGATACGGTGTCCTTTGTGGCCACCCCTCTCCCCGGCCAGCATTGGGTGAACAGCGCCCCGCGTTGTTCAGGTCATGCCGGGGGCATGACCGACCCAATGCTCCCCATTGAGGGGAGAGGGAGAAGAATGGACGAAGCCACTTTCCTCACCGCTTTACGCCGCCTCCCCCTTCACCCCGGCGCCGCGAACCTGCGCGACGACACAGCCAGTCTTGCCGGCCTGACCATCACCACCGACACGCTCGTCGAGGGCGTCCACTTCCTCCCCACCGACCCGCCGGAAGATGTGGCGTGGAAACTCCTCGCCACCAACCTGTCCGACCTCGCCGCCAAGGGTGCGACACCCGAAGGTGCGTTGCTCAATTACCCGCTGTCCGGCGCCGCCTGGGACGGCGCCTTCCTCGCCGGCTTCGACGCCGCGCTGCGCCACTTCGCCTGCCCGCTGCTCGGCGGCGATACCGTCTCCCTGCCGGCCGGCGCGCCGCGCGTTCTGACCCTCACCGCGATCGGTCGCGATGCCGCCGCACCGCCGCGGTCGGGCGCCCGCGCGGGCGACGCCTTGTGGGTTACCGGCGCGATCGGCGACGCCGGCGCGGGCCTCGCCATCGCGCAAGGAAATGACGGGCCGCCCGAACTGCTCGCCGCCTATCGCCGCCCGCAGCCCCGCCTCGTCGAGGGTCGCGCGCTCGCGCCGCACGTCCATGCCATGATGGACGTGTCCGACGGCCTGCTCATCGACGCATCGCGCATGGCGGCCGCGAGCGGGCTGGCGGTGACGATCGACCTCGCCGCCGTGCCGCTGTCCGACGCCTACCGCGCCTTTCGTGGCGGTGACCGCGCCGCGCGCCTTGCCGCGGCGACGGCGGGCGACGATTACCAATTGCTGTTCGCCGCCGGCCCCGATTGGGTGCCATCCGTCGCCGCGACGCGGGTCGGCCACTTCGCGCCCGGCAGCGGCCTTACCCTGCTCGATGCGGGGGGCCCCGTCGCGCCGCCCGCGCGGCTCGGCTTCGAGCACCGGGCTTGACGCGCTTGCGCTGACCGTCCGCCCCTTTATACAGCTGGGCAAACCGTGGGGCCGTAGCGGGAAAGCGGTACCTCACGACAATAGGGGAAGGACTGCTCGCATATGAACATCGTTTATGCGGCCATGGTTTGCGGCGTGATTGCCGTACTTTATGGCCTGATCACCAGCCGCCAGGTGCTCAGCGCCTCGCCCGGCAACGAGAAAATGCAGGATATCGCCGCCGCGATCCAGGAAGGCGCCAAGGCCTATCTGACGCGGCAATACACCACCATTGCCATCGTCGGCGTGGTCGTCGCGGTCGTACTGTTCTTTGCGCTCGGTACCTTGTCGACGGTCAGCTTCGTGATCGGCGCGGTGCTGTCGGGCGTCGCCGGCTTCGTCGGCATGAACATCTCGGTACGCGCCAACGTCCGCACCGCGGAAGCCGCGCGCAGCTCGCTGCAGGGCGGCCTGACGCTGGCCTTCCGCTCCGGCGCGATCACCGGCATGCTGGTGGCCGGGCTCGGCCTGCTCGCGATCAGCGGGATCTTCTGGTACCTCAGCAGCGTCAAGGGCCTCGCGCCGGGCGACCATGAGATCGTCGCCGCGCTCACCGCGCTGGCGTTCGGCGCCTCGCTGATCTCGATCTTCGCGCGTCTCGGCGGCGGCATCTTCACCAAGGCCGCCGATGTCGGCGCCGACCTGGTCGGCAAAGTCGAGGCGGGCATTCCCGAGGACGATCCCCGCAACCCGGCGGTGATCGCCGACAATGTCGGCGACAATGTCGGCGACTGTGCCGGCATGGCCGCCGACCTGTTCGAGACCTATGTCGTCACCATCGGCCTGACCATGGTGTCGATCGCGTTGCTGCTGCCGCATGCCGACAAGCTGTTCGCGCTGATGAGCCTGCCGCTGATCGTCTGCGGCGTGTGCATCATCACCTCGATCATCGGCACCTATTTCGTCCGCCTCGGTGGCGGTTCGATCATGGGTGCGCTGTACAAGGGCTTCTTCCTGACCGTGGGGCTATCGATCCCGGCGATCTACTTCGCCACCCAGTACACGCTGGGCGACATGAACGCGGCGATCGGCGGAACATCGTTTCTCGACGCGACGGCGCTGACGCCGGAAGGCGCGGCGGGTGCGGTCGTCCAGGCGGCGACCGGCATGAAGCTGTTCTACTGCATGATGATCGGCCTGGTCGTCACCGGCCTGCTGGTGTGGATCACCGAATATTACACCGGCACCAACTATCGCCCGGTCAAGTCGATCGCCAAGGCCTCGGAAACCGGCCACGGCACCAATGTCATCCAGGGTCTGGCAATAAGCCTT
>Ga0068864_100000320_pt1 | contig 42261 bp, 59 predicted proteins | sample KBSSwiS72_FD_66586 | JGI IMG/M metagenome (GOLD analysis project Ga0068864, IMG submission 66586) | Switchgrass rhizosphere microbial communities from Kellogg Biological Station, Michigan, USA - KBS Switchgrass S7-2 | ecosystem: Host-associated > Plants > Roots > Rhizosphere > Soil ...
GGCGACGAGCTTGTCCCATGCATCGCGCACCGGATTCTTGCCGTTGATCTCATCGTCCTTCTGGTAGCCAGGCGGGTTGAGCAGCATGTGCCCGTAGAACGGATTCCCGGGCGCAAAGCCGCTGTGCTCGCGATCGTAGAACCGCAGCGCGCGCACGCTGTGGTGGTTCCAGTACGACGACGAGAACGGATCGAGATCGATCACTCCGTTACCCAGCTCGCGCGCGAGCTCGACGATCGGCGCCGGCGTACCATGATCGTCGGAAGCCGTGCTGTAGAGGGTCGGATCATGCGCGATGCTAGCCTTCGCCACGGCGCCACTCCTTCGCTTGCGGACACGTCGCGAAGTGCGATCGAAAGAGATCGCGGTGCAAGCGCACGTCGTCCTCGGTCGCCGGTCGCGCCACGCCTTTCACGACCGCGAACACGCCGCGCAGATTGTTCGCGAGCGACGCCGTAGGCTGCACCGCCCCGAGCGGCATCGGCCTCCCGGAGATGTGGTGCTCGGCCCACGTGATCTCCGCATCGCAACTCTTGCACTTCGCCATGGGGCCTCCGTCTTCAGCGCGGCGTATAGATGAGTTCGCGATCGGGTGACAGGTTGAGCTCGTGAAGCACCTTGGCCATCTGGCCACGACCCACGCCGTGGTTGTCGCCGATGAAGGCCGCGCCCGCGAGCAACATCTCGACCAGCACCATCGGGTCGTATCCGGCGTCGTAGAAGCGCCGCACCATCTCCGCGACGTTGCGGCGCTGCGCCTGCTTCGCGTCTTCGCTCGTGCTGGCGCGCGGGTTGTCGCCGGTGATGATCTGCCGCGCGCGATCCATCTCGCGGCGACGGCGCTCGTCATCGAAACTGCTCATGTCCTATCCCTTCATTGGGCGGCCAGGACCGCGGGGTGGGGCTGTCGTGTTTTTGATGTGGGCCGATAGTAGATCGCGAGCGACTTGACTGATCGTGCCATCCGGGTAGAGCAGGCGCGAGGCGAGGATTTGTGGCCAGAGCGCGTATGCGGTCTGGGCGCTGACACCGGCTGCATCCGCTGTTGCGTCGAGGAATGTCGGCTCGTACGGCCCACCATCGAATCCGCACCAGAGCCACACCCATCTCTCGCGATGATCGTCGGGCATCTTCGCGCGCGGTCTACGCCAGGGCGGCAGCGGGCTGAGCGCGAACGCCGCGAGCAACTTCTTTGTCTCGACGCGATCGAGGAGCACGGCACCGATAGGCTCGGGCGCGGCGCGGTACGGATCGCAGAGGTCGCCCAGCGACAGCCGGACCGGCTGTTCTGGCCGGCGCGCTTCTTCCTCGGTGAGGAGCTCACCGGCGAAGCCGGTTCCCCCGCATGCGCCGCACGGGATCTTGATCACTGGACACCTCGCCACTTCCGACCGCCCTTGCGCACGCGCCGGAGCCACTCTCGCCACGGAACCACGCGGTACCCGGTCGACAGCTCGCTCTCGAGCCGAACGATGCGCCCGACCTCGCGCATGAGGCCGAGCCACACGGCGCCGGCTGCGATCAGCTTCCACATGCCGCCCTCGCATGCTTCCAGCTTCGGACCTCTTTGCGGATGCGCGCCTCGGACCATCCGAGTTTTCTCCCCTGCGCGTGGATGCCGTGCGTGAGTTTCGACTTCTTGGGTCGCACGATCGTCGTCGACGATGACAGGCGATCGGCGAGCGCTGCGCCGTCGATGCCGACCTCGAACTGATCGGCCGTCGATCTCCTGATCGATTTCGCGATCGCCATCTCGGTGAGCATCGTTGCTTCCTCTCGCCGATCCCATTCGTCGAACTCCTCCCACGATCGGAAGCCTTCAGGTGGCGCACCGCGTGTCATCGACCGCCTCCGAATGCCAGGAGGATCGCGAGCACGATGAACGCCACCGCACCGATCACGCTCAGCATGCGGGCCTCAGCGCCCCTTGCTCTTCGGCTTCCCCTTGCTCTTCGACTTCGCCTTGTCGCGCTTCACGATGCGCGCGCGCGACAGCTTGCTCGGCGGCGAGTCGGCGCGCCCCGCGGTGGGCTCCTCGGGCTCGGGCCCTTCCTCCTCGTCGTCGCCGCTGGGCGGGTGCTCGTCCTCGAGCTCCTCGCCATCGCCGACGAACACGCCATCACCGAAGCTCGACGAGATGACCTCGCCGACGCGCTCGCCCTCTTGGCTGCGGACGGTCCCGGTTCCATCGTTCGCGCCGTCGTCCGGCCCGGGTCCGACGTCCGGCGGCTCCGCGCTCGCCGTTTCCTCGTCCGTGTCGTCCATGTCGAGGTCCATCGACGTCTGTAGATCGCGCATATCCGCCGGCCGGACATCAACCACCTCGTTCACATCGGTGCGAACGATCTCCACCACGCCGTTGCGGAGCCGTTCGATGCACTTCACCGGGCGCAACTCCTGGCCCTTGGCGCGCGCGTCGGCAATGCGCTTGATCTCGTTTCTGATGCCCTGGATCTTGCCGTTCATCTCCTTGTTGCGGAGCGCCTTCTGCTCGACGGCGAGCTCCTCTTCCTTCACTTTCTCGGCGAGCATGCGCCCGTATTGCTGCAACTCGTGGTCATTCAGGTTGACCGGCAGCTCGCGCGAGAATGTCTTGATCACGTCATCGTCCTCGGACATGTCACTTTCCTTCGGTGGGGGTTTGCTTCTTCTTAGCGGCCGCTCGGCGAGCCGCTGGCTTCGTGGGTGCGCGTGGAGTCGAACCACGATCTCTGCTGCCGGCCGCAACCTCGGTAGCGGGCAACGGAGCGTCCTGATCCACACCCGGATCGATCACCTTGGCCTTCGGCACCTTCAGTCGAGGATCAGCCGCGATCGCGACCTGGGGCATCCCCCCTGCTTCCCATCTCGCGACCTGATCTACGACATCGTAGAGAGCATCGGCATACGTCGATGCGCTACCGCTCATTCTGCGACCTAGCCGCGGAGCAAAGGCCGCCCAGATCCATCGCCCGTCGTCGCTATCCCCATTCGGGACGACCGCCGCCTCGATCGGCGCGGGCGGGGTGCCGCACCATACGAGCCAGCTCCCCTCGCCATCCTTGGCGTTCACGGGGGATGAGAGCATCTTGGCGACGACCGTGCGCATGGCGGATCAGAGATCGCTCTTGAGCGACAGGGGGAGCAGCGAGTCGCCAACCTTCGGCGGAGCGACGCGGACCATCTTTCCCTGATCCGGATCGTAGACCTCGATCGTCGATGTCGGCGCCGCGCCGATCAGTGACATCGTGGGCGATGCGATGTCCGCGCCTCGCGCCGGCATCGGAGCGCCGAGACGCGGCGCCGTGCGAGGATCCGGCCTTCCTCGTGGCGCTGGCGGCGCGGCGACCTCGTTGAAGGCGATGTCAGCGACGTCGACCGATGCCGGCGCGGACGGAGGGTTCAGTCCTTCGAGCATCTGTGCGAGGCGGGCGAGCTGCTTCTCGATCGCCCCCATGCGCTCGTGCACGTCCGGCGGCTGCGCACCTCGCAGGTTGCCGGTGCGGCGCTCTTCGATCGCGTCGAACGTGGCCTCGATCTCTTCGCGCGGATACGCGAGGAGCAGATGCCGCGTCGCCGTCACCTTGATAGCGATTTGCCTCTCCTTCGCGATCCTCTCGACCTCGCGAACATCAAACGTGTCCTCGGTGATGACCGTGAACTCCTCACCCGTATCGACCTTGACGTTCAACAGAATCATGGGGTGCCTTTCATAATTGACTCGGCGAGCTCGGCCTGTGCCTGCGGCGTACGCTCAGACATCGGACGCTCGCACGTGCCCGTGCCAGACGACTTCCTCACGAAATGTTGCTGGCCGCACGCTGCAACGGATCCAGACGCCGACGTCATGGTGCGCGCCTGCGTAGCGCTTTTGCTTGAGCACCTTTACCACGCGCGAATCGTCGTCCCACACGATCCCGGTGAGCGCGTCGAGGATCGCGCGTTCGAGCTTGTCGAGATCCGGCTTCGTCCATGGCGATGCACGTGCGCCCATCTTGGTTGCGGCGCCCATCTTGGTCGCGACTCCGGTGTAGTCCCCTTTGGGCCTTGGCATATAGCAGGAGATCTCGACGAAAAACGGCTGCTCCGACGCGCAGGGGAGGTCGTAACGATCGAGCGCCGCATGCGCGACAGCGCGGAGTTCGGCCTCGAATGGGCGGAGCTGCTTCGACTTCTGATCGACGATGATGGCGCGCCTGGTTCCGGGGAGCACGAACGCCGACATCGAACCCTTGGCGACCGGAACCACGCCGGCGAGATCGATCTCGACGCTGCGCATCGCCGGCCACTTCCCGAGCGGGCGCCCCTGCGTCTGCCTACCCCTTCCCATTGAGCACCTCCTCGATCACATGACAGAGCACGACGCCGAGGTTGCGAGTCAGCTGTAGGCGAAGAAATTCAAGCGGCGTGTTGCCGGGCACGTGTTGCTCGCTTGAGATGACGATCGGCAGCGATGACACGGGCTCGCCCTCCGCGCCGACCACATCCGGCACTGGCATCGACGCCTGAACGTACACGTTGACCGTTCCCGGCGGCACGGGCGGTGACGTGTCGAGACGGATGACGATGCGGCCGAGTCTTCCCGCGAGGTCGAGCGTTGTGAGATTTGGGGTGGAGCTACTGCTCATTGGCCTTTCGCGTTCCTTCCTCGTTGAGCACGCGGGTCACGTCCTTGCCGTGGCCGTGCTCGCGGAGCCATCGCAGCGTGTTTGGGTTGTAGCGGCCGGCGAAGAGATCGCGGAGATAGATTTCGGTCGTGAACCGCTCCTGATGCGCATCTCGCTCGAGGCTCTTTCTGCGGATCGGAATGCACGACTCGCAGCAGATCAGATCGCCGAGACGGAGGTACTGCGGATGCCTCTGTTCGCGCTCAGCGACCACTCGCTCCTCGAGATTCCAGAGCCGAGCGCCCTCCGCGATCGCCGCTGGTATCTGGACCGGCGTCTTGCATTCGATACAGGCGCCCTCGAGACAGGGACCGCTGTCATCGATCATCTTGATCGCCGCCATGCCGCCGGGCAGGAGGAGTGTCACCGGCGCCCCTTGCCCGGCAGCTTTGGCGCGGCAACTCCGTTGAGCGGCAGGGGGCCGTTGTTCATCAGCTCGCGCACGAGTGGCATGATGCCCTCGATCAGCTGATGGCTCGCCGAATCGGCGGTTCGTCGCCGCGTCGAATCGTACGCCCGCTGGAAGTGAGCGCGTTCGACGCCGGGCTCCGTCGATTCGCAGAGCGCGCGCCATCCGATCGCCTCGACTGCGGCCTGAACGGCCACATGCGTGAACCGCGGCACGCCGACGTGCCCGACGCGATGGATCTCTGCCTGCACCTCCGCCCATGCGCGATCGAGATCAGGCGGCGCGGCCCCGGCCTCGCGCTCGATCGCATCGCGAAGCTCGGCGATACGAGGGGCGCGCAGCTGTCGCATACACCAGCGCGTGACCGCGCGCGCCGCAAGCTCGGCGTCCGCGTCGGAGAGAAACGCTGTGTAGAGCTGCACCGTCTCGACTGGCGCCCGCCAGTCGGGAAACGCGGCCACGATGATGGCCACGAGCCGCGCCGCCTGATCTGGCGCCATCAGACGAGCTCGACCTTGCGCACAGAGGTCAGACGCCTCTCAGGCGGGGTGCCGGACTTCTCGCCGATCTCGTCGCCCAGTATCGCGGCACCGGCGAGCACGGCATCGCGGAGATCGGACTCCACGCCAGGCTGCAACGTGTCGATCGACTTCTCGATGCGCGCGCGGATCTTGTCCGTCGTGTAGCCGGCGAGCGACATCGCGCCGAGCGCTGACACCAGAAGCGCGGTGATGAGATCGCCCGGCGGAACGCGGAATGCGTGCTCGTACGGCTTGCCGAGTCTGTTGGCCTCGCCCTGCTCCGCGATCGCCTGCGCGAGCTCGGCCGGATCCACGAGCGCGCGGATCGCCCCGCCCGTGGTCTTTGCGATCACCTCGAACCAGTTGTCTCTCTCTTTTCTCATCGGGCCCTCATTCGCGCGGCCTGTTCCATGATCTCGGCCACGGAGAGACCTCCGTCGCGTCTGCCTGCCTGAGGTCGCGCACTTACAGGCACAAGCGAGTCAAAGTGCCGCACCAGCGTCATGAAGGTGAAGGGCGGATCGATCCACCGCGGTGGGCTGGAGAACAGCCTCTCGATTCGGCTCTGCACCTCCGTCGCTCCGTGGGCCGCCAGGAGACGTTTTAGCTGCGCCCCCTCCCTGGCCCCCCATGTCGGTTTCGCCTCGTACGCAGCCTCGTAGCGATTCTGGAAGGCGTCAGTGGTCTCCCTATACCCCTCGAGCTTCGCGGGCTTCTCCGGGGAGAGGGCGTCGTTTGCGCTCGGCTCGGCTGCGCGCTTCTGTGAGTCGTTGCGACGAACAGAAGATCCTTCTTCTACTTCTCCTGAGATGTCCGGAACGGAAACTTTGCGTTCGGCGAGATCGCCGTTTGCGTTCGGCCCTGCTCTTGACTCGCCCTCATCTGACTCCGAGATGTCATCGCCCATACACCACTTACGAAAGCTGCACATGGTGATGACGATGCCGTGATTACGTCGACTTACCTTGATCACTCCGCGATCCTGCAATTCTCGCAATGCCCGGCGCGCCGTGTTCTCGGTGAGGTCGCACTCTCGGCCGATGCGTTCGACCTCCGTGTAGACGGACCCAGGCGGACCGTCCGAGCTATCGATGTGGCGGACCGACAGGATCACCCACACGGCCACGATCTTTGTCGTGGGTCGATGTCCCTTCCATGCGGCGCTTCTGAGCAGGCGGCGATACAGGGGCGCCCATCCGTCCGGATCCCTTCTCCAGGTCGTCACGCTGCGGCTCCCTTCTGCATCCTGTCCTCGCCGATCCAGTCGCCGACTCGCTCGAAGTTGAAGGCCCGCCAGGCGAGCTCGTTGGCCGCGATAATCAGGTGGGCTGCATCATCGCTCGTCATGGGATTGGCGATGATGAACCTCACGACCGATGGAGGGTTGCGAAGATCGCGCGCCGCTGCGCGTAGCTTGCTGTCGATGTTGACGACGCTTTCACCGTCGAGAAACCACTTTCCCCAGCGCATGACTTAGGCCCCCTCGTACCAGGAGATGATCGGCACGCCGCGCACCTTGCTCGCGGCGATGCCCATCTCTCTCTCGATCTGCGTTGTCATCGCGGCGATTGCGATCTTGAGATCGTCGCTCGGACGCCGAACTCCACGCCTCAGGTCTCCCAGGTGTTGGGGGGTGATCTTGAGTCGCTCCGCCAGCACCTCGAGCGTGATGCGCCGTTCGGCCATCCAACGCCAGAGGGGCGTGGCGCCCTCGGGTAGCGCTCGCCTTGCCATTCTTGTCCTTTCGTAAGCTCTTTGCTTTCGTTTTGCAAGCTACTTGCTTTCCCTTTCGTGAGGGCGCAGAGGATGGGGCATGTCCAAGGACCACCCCAACGAGCCGCAGCAACCGAACAGCAAACGACCCGTCGCCCTTCAGGAGCAGCGACGTGTGTATCTCGCGTCGACCTACGGGCTCACGCCGGAGCGCGTTACGGTCATCCGCAATGTGATCTGCCTCGACGCAACGGACGACGAGCTCGAGTTTTTCCTGGCAACGTGCCAGCGACTTCAGCTCGACCCGCTCGCGCGACAGATCTGGTTCGTCAAGCGACGGCAGAAGACCGAAGACGCGCACGGAAACGAGATCTGGATCGACGTCGGGAAGCCCGAGACATCGATCGACGGCTTCCGGACCGTTGCCGAGCGATCCGGGCAGTACAAGGGCCAGGCTCCGATCGAATGGTGCAACTCCGCCGGGCACTGGACGGAGGTATGGCTATCGGACACTCCACCATCCGCCGCACGAGCATCGATCTACCGAGACGGCTTTCTTCATCCGATGACGGCTGTCGCGCATTGGAACGAATACTGCCCAGTGATCAAGACAAAGAGCGGATCGTTCATTCCGCAGATGTGGCGGAAGATGGCGGCGAACCAGCTATCGAAGTGCGCCGAGGCTCTCGCGTTCCGCCGCGCGTTCCCGCGCGATCTGTCCGGCGTCTACACCGACGACGAGATGGCTCACACGGCGACCGAGCCGCAGGCGACGTTCGCCGCGCCAGCAACGCCGACGGTTGTCTCGTCGGCGCCGGCGAGCGCGAAGCCCGCGAATGCCGCCCCGCAGATCGAGGGGCGCAAGTCGGACGAGCTGTCCGAATTCGCGAAGTCGATCATTAGCGCGACGGAGGCGATGGAGGCAGCGCGCGAGATCGAGGAGCTTCGCGGCGTCGGCGAGTTTCTTTCACGCCTCGAGAAAGAGAGTGCCGATCGTCCACGCGAGGAAGCCGAAGCCGTACTCGCCCTCAAGGCGCCCTTCGAGGCGAAATGGCGCAAGCTACAAGCTGCTGTTGGCAAGACGGCGGGGAAGGCGGTGCCGCATGCCTGAGTACATGTCGAGCGGCTCCGCCGTCGAGCGCTTTCTCCAATGCCGCGCGAGCATCGCGCTTCCGCACGCGTACCACGAGTCTATCTACACCGAGCGCGGCACCGTCATCCACGCGTTTCTCGAGGCGTGCTCGACGATGAGCTACGAGGCCGCGCTCGACACAGTGCCGGACGAGTACCGCGATGCCTGCGCCGAGCTCGACCTCACCGGGATCGACGCGCAGCTCTCGCTCGCCGCCGAAGTGGCGATCGCGTACGACGTCGAGCGCGACACGGCGCGCGAGCTCGGTCGCGGCAAGGGGCGCTGCTACGACTCGGTCACGGAGAGCGAGATCCCGTTGACCGTCGATGTGCTCGGCGAACGCCAGGTCATGGCCGGGAAGCGTGGGCTGATCGTCGACTGGAAATCGGGATGGACCACGCGCCGCTCGATCGAGTCGGTCGTGCAGCTCGACATGGGCGCGCTCGCCGCGTCGCGATGCTACGGCTGGTCGCTCGCCGAGGTTCAGCTCATCCACGTGCATGAGGATTTCGCGCCGTGGGTGCAGCGGCGCGTAATGTCGTCGTGGGAGATCGGCGCGTTTCGCTCGGTGCTCGTCGAGGCGTACGAGGATGCGAGGCGCATCCGCGCATCGATGGCCGCCGGCGTCGCTCCGTCCGAGTTTCGGACAGGACCATGGTGCGAGAGGTGTCCGGCGTACCAGTGGTGCCCGGCCCAGACGGCGCTCCTTCGCTCGGTCATATCGCGTGATCTCTTCGACGGTCTCATGCGCATGGAGCCGATTCCGCGCGATGCGCTGGCGTCGGCGTGGCGTGACGTGCACGAGGCGCAGCACGTGCTCAGTCTCGTGAAGAGCAAGATCCTAGGCGCCGCCTCATCCGGCCCGCCGATCCATCTCGGCGGCGATCGCTACCTCGGGCGCGTCGTGTCGCAGGGCAACGAGCAGCTCGACGGCGATGCGACGTTCGAGGCACTCGCCGAGCTGATCGAGGAGGGGTGCCCGGAGATCAGGCTCCCCGCCGCGCCCGGGAAGGGGGAGGAGTGCGCTGCGGCGGCGACGACGGTCGAAGCGACCAAGGCGGGGCTCGAGTCGGCGATCAAGAAGTACGTCCCGAAGAGGATGGGGGCGCCGACGATGCGAGAGCTCCTCCGACGGCTGCGTGATCGCGGTGCGGCGACTCGCCCGTGGCGCGATGTCGTGAAGGAATTCGCGGCCAAAGAGGGAGGGGCCATCTCCGCCCCGCCCGCCCTACCATCCGGCCAGCCCGACCCGACCAGAGACGACTGATCTCAAATCTCACGCTCCACTCTGGCGTTTGATTTCAACGACTTGACCTACAAACACAACAAGGTGCTTGCTTTCCTTTGCGCAAGGCCGTAGCTTGTACTCATGACGAACACGACGAACGAAGCCCGGATGAACGCCACCGCCCGTCGCATCGCGAAGCTCGCCGCCAAGGAGCGCCCCCGGTACGGAGCCCACGTCGCCGAGTGGATGGTCCAGACGGCGGCGAAGCGGATGGAGGCGGAAGCGAAGCGGTTGGCGGGGCGGTGAGGGCAGGGCGGGCGGGGGAGGGCGAAGACCGGCTGAGCGCCGGCTGAGCGCCAACCCAGCTACATCACGAAGCAACCTACATCCGGCAGTCCACCGAGGTCAACATGGTCGAGAAACGAACCACCCCCATCCCCCGTGAGACGATGCTCGAGGCCCGCCAGCGGGCGGAGGATGCGCGACGCGCCTCGCAGGCGGCGACCGACGTCGCAGCCCGCCTGAGCGAAATGGCAGCGTCTCGCGTAAGACGCGCCCCGGGCCGCGTTGTCGCCATGAATCTCGTAATCGCCCCGCACCAGCTCGACGCGATCGAGGCACACCTAGGGCACCCACCGACGGATGACGAGCTTCGATCGGCGATTGCGGTCGGGCTCCGGCACTACTGCCTGCTGATCGCTCGCTGATCGCGACCACGCGCGGAGTCGGTCGCTCGCTTGATGGGCGGCCCGCTGTACGAGTGGTCGCGGTCGACCCTCAGAAAGACAGGACACCATGAGCACCGACATCATCGCCGTCTACGCCGAAGAGCTTCAGACCCTTCCAACCCACGCGCGTTCCATCCTCGCGGCGATGGATGCTGCGGCCGATGTTCGCCTCGCAGCGGAGATTCGCGCGCTCCACTCGATCTGCACTGCGCTCTGCGTGGCTGGTCTCCCCCAGGAAGTGATGCTCGCCAGCTCCGGGGCGGAGTCCATCGTATGGCACCCGGATACGGCCGCGCTCTGGCATCACCAGGGAGCCACCTCGACCATGGTAACCGCTGAGGCCGTGGCCGAGGAATGGTCCTTGTACGACATCGCGAGGCGAGCCGTCGAGGCGATGCGCCGGGCTGCGGCTTCGGAGCCTGACGCCGTTCGTGCCCAAGCGCAGCGTTGGAACGAGCTCGCCGACCGCGTCGATGCCGCTCTGAGCACCGGCGACGAGCGCTGAAGCCGCCGAAACGCGCTCGTGACCCGCGGCCCCCGCCGCGCCAGCGCGTCAACGGGTCGCGCCCGTTCTGACGAATGGCATCCCGGCGATCGCTTCGCCGGTCGGAGGGAAAATTCAATGGTGACGATGCTGATCACGGAGGCGACAAGCCTGCGTGAGCTCGAGGTGGAGTTGCGCCGCCGCAAGCTCACGCTTCAAGTTTCGATCCTGGCGACTGGCGCTGTCGGTCTATGGGCCGCAACGGTGTGCAGTTGCGATTCGGCGACGGCCGGGATCTGCGGCAGCGGGGCGGCACCGCGCCTGTCGCGCGCGATCTCGCAGGCGTTGGACATGCACCGCGCCTTGCTGCTCAAGCACGGCGTGGCCGTCGAGCCGATCGAGTACATCGATCTCGGCGGCGAGGGCGGCTGATGTCGCCGCGCGAACGCGTCGTGCTCGAAGCGATGCTTGCTGTCTTGGGGGAGACGGCGAAGCGGCTCTCCGGTGCACGCGCGGATGCGGATGCGCGATGCGACGAGCTCGAGGCACAGCATGGCGCCGGGTACTTCGAGATGACAGGCCGATGGGCATCTCGCCACGGAATGCTCGAGGCCCGATGCGAGATCAGCGCGACAACGATCCAAATCGCGATCGACCATGCGCGCGCCCAACTTTTGAACCCAAAGAAGCGGAGATAAGCATGGCCACGACATCCAACAAAGAACAGGACAACCGCATCGAGCAGTCGGCGATCGCGCTCCTCGCGCACGCGATGTACGGTGCAAGCCAGCACATCGATGCCACTGCTCTCGCATCGCAGATCGCGATGTCCGATGGCACGCCACCGACGGGCGGCGCGCGGATCGACAGCGGCGAGGCGCTCGTATCGCTCTTGCTCGCCGCCTCCGTGATCATTCAATCGGACAGGCTCACATGGGAGGCAGCGGCGAGCGTCCTAAAGCTGCAATCGCACCAGCTCGCCGACAACCGTGCGGCCGGGCCGTATATCCTGCGCTCCGCTGGCGTGATGCTCGCGAAGATCCTTGCAAAGGTTCCGCCGGAATGACCGGCGACCGCGCGACGTGTCCGCGCTGCGGCCGCGATCTCGAGCTGCGCCGCGGACGGCTACCCAAACACACGCGATCGGCGATCACGGATCGTGGCGAGGTCGCGGTGCATTGCCCGGGCTCTGGCCTCGAGCCAGACCCGAGAGAGGTGCGACCGTGACTCCGCTCCGTCCACTATTCGAGATCGCCGAGGGTCGCGGCCTGTGCCTCTGTGGCGTGCTCCTCCTGCCGGCGACGCTCGTCGCAGTGAACGCCGCGCGGCAGATCCTGTGCGCGCGGTGCGCCGGGTACTTCGGGCTGTGCGCGATCTGCACCGTCGAAGCGTACGGCCAGCGGCGGCGACACGACGGTGTTATCCGCTTCATCTGCGATGCCTGCGAGGGCGAGCACCCCCGTTCCGGTCGCTACTCCTTCTCGCATGGCGCGCCGTCGTCCGAGGGTTGCTCGCGGACCGGATCGCGGGGGCGGAGGTGACCATGCCGACGTGGATCGCCGAGCCGGACAGCCACGCGCCCGCCGAGGATGAGCTCTGGCTCATCTGTGCCGTGTGCGGCGTTCCTGTCAGCGACATCGTGATTGAGATCGGCCCGAGTAACGATGTCACTGTCGATGTGTACTGCATCGGGGCATCGGGGCATCGGGGGTCTGAGCGGATTCGGACGGCGATCGAAACCGTCCGAGACAATGCCCCTCGATCTCTGCGCGATGGCCGGCGCAACGTGCTTCGTATGGGGCAGTGGTTCGGCGGGTACGCTTTCCGGCGTGAAGCGGCCCGGCTGCGCCGCGGGGGGATCATTGGGGACGCTGTGCGGATGCGGAATCGAATGTACGACGACGCGGTGACCGTGCCCATGGACGTACCGCGGCGCGACCGGCGCGAGCTCGCGGAGGGCCGAGCAGGCGATTCGCGATCAGGAGACGCACTGGCGACGCCTTGCCGAATCCGTGCGCGTCGAATCCGTGCGCGTTCTACTTGATCACATCATCATGCCGTGCGCGCGCATTCTCGCGCGCCGCACGCGGCAAGAGGCCGGACTCGATCTCTTGCTCCACATCATTCGCGTCGCGTCGCGCGCGTGGGCGGAGTGCCCGGCTGGGCTCGAGCTCGATGCGGGTCTCGGTCCACACGACTATGGCCCGCCGACCGACGATGCGAGCGAGCGCTACGCACTTCTCGATCTACGAAAGGGAATTACCTAATGGGATTTCTTCGACATGGCACGTGCGTGCACTTCTGCGGCATCCAGCATGCGAAGTGCGAGGCCGGAGTCGCCATGGATAGCGTGTGCGACAACAACAAGCGCCGGCCGTGCATCACGATGCCAGGCAAGCCAGCTGCGTCGACGACGTGCGCCAGCTACCGCGAGCCTACCGACGCTGAGATCGAAGAGTCGGAGCGCGCGGTGCAGGCTCTCATGCAGAGGTTTCGCGACCGGAGCGCGCGCGGCGAGTGCACGGACTGCGGCGCGAAGATCGCTGAGGTGCGCCAGGTCGGCCGCTGCGTGTACGCCGAACCATGTGGCCATCGCGTTGGACAGGGTGACGCCGATCGCGTGCGGAAGGCGCTAGGACTGTGACTTACGGGCGGCTACACCGGCGCGCGCCACGCCCGTGAGCCGCCATCGCCGCGCGCGCCGCGCGGAGATCGCCGTTCGTCGTCGTCTGCCACCCGCGCGCCGGATCCCACCACTGTCCGTAGCCGCCGGGGCGCAGCTCGAGCGGCTTGCGCAGGAGCCCGCAGAAGTCGAAGGCGGCGCCACGCGGATCCTTCGGAGGCTCGAAGTAGCTCGGCAGCACGAAGTTGCTTACGTCGACGCCGTCGACCTTGTACGTGTCTTTCTCGACGGCATCGCACACCTCGAGCGCCCACCATCTCCCATCGAGCGCCTGCGCGCCGCGGCACAGGCGCGGATCGGCGAGCGTCTCGAGCACCTCGTGCGACGCGGTCACGGACCATGGCACACCGTCGAGCGCGTCGAGCCGCGGGAACACCTTCAGGATCGGGCGCCCCATCGGAGTGAGATCGTGGTAGCCGAGCGCGCCTTGCTGATCCGGCTGTAGCAGCAACTGGAGTTGCCAATCGGTGATCGACTGGACGCCGACGCCGACCTCGGCCTCGACGTACCAGTGCGGCGCGAAGTCGCGGATGATCTGATGCGTGAGCGCCTTGGCGATTGCGCGCTGCTCATCAGACGCGATGCCGACGTCGACGTCGAGGATCGAGATCCGGATCATGGCGCGTATCTCCATCCGTGTTCGTCGATCGCGCTCTGCGCGTGGATCCACCCGAGCTGATCGCGCGATAGCTCCGATGTCACACGCGAGCCGTCCATCGCCTGCGCGCCACGTTGCTCGAACGTCGAGCGCGCCACCTTGACGGCGCATGCGAGCGCGTCCTCTCCGAACTTCGTGGCAAACGCCTCGAGCTGATCTCTCCAGCTCAGCGATCCGCCGGCGAGGATCTCGAGCACCGCTGGCGCGAGATCCGGTACCGCCTCTTGCTTCGCGCAGGCGATCGCTGTCGCCTTCGCTGGTCCTTTGTGCTCGCTCCACCACGAGCACGAACTGAGGATCAGAGCCACGAGCAGAACAATGGGGGTTCGCATGCCTCCGAGGCTACGCCCGTGATACGGAATCACGCAAGCGCACGATCAGGGCGCCGCGCTCCGGGTGCTCGTTCGTCAACCACAGGTGGTTGTGGTGATCCCAAATCGAACCGTCGGTGATCTCGATCCCGGGCCGATGCTTCTGCGGGCCGTGGCAGTGGGCGACGCGGAGCTCGGAATAGCGCGGCGCGAACGAGTCGAAGGTGGGCTGCACGATCATCACCATCGAGATGTGCCCGAGGTGCGGCCACACGATACGATCCGCCTTGTCGCGGATCGACGCGTACACGAGCAGATCGCCGGAGCGCGGCTGCTGCCGGACGAGCCCGCCAGGGCCCCATCCGTTCACGATCGTGAAGAGCTGCGCCGCGTGCCGCGCGTCGTACACGATCGAGTCGGTGTTGATGTCGTCCTCGACGGGCCCACCCTTCGCCAGCCCGGCGTAGGCGCTATGGAGACGGTGCGTCCAGATCGGCGTGAAGCCCCGGCAGTCGCATCCAACGAGCCCATCGCGCTCGCTCCACGGCTCATCCACCTCGACGACGGTCGGGCGCGTTGCCGCTGCGGCCTGAACCTCGACGGCGTGCGGGTGATAGCGACCGGCGCCGAGCACGTACTGGCCCGCTCTCGTCCCGACGGCCCACAACGCGCGCACTACCGGATCGGTCGACTTGGGGGATCGCTCCATGGCCGACAGCATTCCAGCACTCGTCACACCAGTCACGGCGAAACGACGAGTCGGAGTGCCACCCGTCGCATCGCTCTGCGACCGCACGCGCCGTGACGACAGAGTCGGCGCGCCCGTTCCAACGCAGCCCACAGCGATCGCATCGAAGCGACACGCCGAGGGCCACGGCGGACATCAGGCACGCAAGATCGCGAGCACGGTCACGAGACACGCGGCGTTGCCGCCCGCCTTCGTTGCCGAGCATCGCAGAATGCCACCCGCGACGATCGTCGAGTTGGCGTCGTTGATCGACGCGGCGCGCGCGAGGAGCGTGTCGTTGATGTTGATGCTGATCGCGTCGGAGATGGCGTTCGCCGTGCTCTTGATCTGCACCGTGTTCGCGGCGCCGCCGTTCGCCGCGCGCTTCTGGACGACGACGTCGACCACCTCGATCTTGTCGTCGACGACGATATCGTAGTCGGCCGTCGCCGCGTCCGGGATCGCGAACGTGTAGACCTGCGCGATCGCGCCCTGCGTGCTCGAGTCCGCAGCCTTCGCGTTGAGCACGTTCACGATCGCGACGAGCTGCTCGATCTTCGTCTCGAGATCGGCGTAGTGCCCGGCGACCGGCGTCGAGGCGTTCTGCAAGGTGTCGAATGTGTTGCGCGCGGTCATGGCGATCCTCCTGGCGTCGAGACTAGCAGTGCCTCGCGCCCCCAAGCAACCGGCGCGACCCCCACGGCCTGCATCGCTCGGCTACTCGGGGGCGCTCGGCGAAGGGAGATCACCAGACTCGGCCACCGCGGCGCAACAGATGGGATGCGTTCGCGGCGAAGCCGACGGGCGGGGGCGGCGCCACGAGCTCGGCCGATTGCCGTAGCTGCGCCAAGGTGACGCCGCTCGAGGTGGCGAGCGTCTTCGACCGGAGCCACCCCACGAAGTCGCGGAAATGTTCCCACCCGCCGCTCGCGGCCCACCCCGCGGCGAGCGCAGCACCGGCGAGCCCGAAACTCGGACCCTGATGCGCGGCGAGGGCCACGCCCGCGTACGACAGCGATGCTGTCGCATAGGCCACGACGTAGCCGCCGATCGCACCCGCAAACCACGGGGAGAACCATGCCGCGAGCCCGGCGCGCAGCGCCCACACGACGAGCATCATCGCGACGCCGACCGCGGGGAGGTACTGCGCGCTTCGCATGTCCCCGAGCAGCTCGACGGCCATCTCGCCGGGTGAGGTCGCGATGCCGGTCGCCGCGAGGGCGACGCCACACCACAAGGACAGAACACAGACGGTGAGGAAGGGGGTCAATTTGGCGTTCATGCCGAGACTCTAGCGCAGAATGCGATCCAGGAAGTGCATCGCAATCGTAGCCAGCGTTCCGGCAATCCCGATCACGATCACAAGCTGCGCCTTGAGTCCCGTCTTCCAACGCTCCGTGGCCTCTGCGCGCTTGGCGACACGGGTCACGATATCCTCGAGGCGACCGAGTCGACCGGCGTCGCCACCCTCACCAGTGCCGAGTAGGGCCGCGCGCGTGAGCTCGAGATCCTTGACGCGCTCTTCGAGGTCGTCAATGACATCGCCGTCATGACTCCGAGCGCGCGCGCGTTCGCGATCTCGGCCCCGCTGCACTCGGTGAGGCGCCCGTGCGACCGGGTAATCCCCTCCGCTGTCGCTCTCGTCATCGTCTGCCACCCCACCATCGTAACTCGCCTCACGCCAATTCTGCGCACAACTTGTCCTCACCCGCTAGGGGTGATGGGCTGTGCGAATGTCCCCCAAGGTCACATTGCCGCCCATGACGAGTGACACCACAGCCCCGGTCCCATCGTCGGTCACGATGCCGATCTCTGTGGTCATCGAATCGTCGTCGAGCTCGTTGTCTTCGATCACCACGCTGCGCAGGCGAGCCGCCGTTCCTGCGCGTCCCCATACTGCGATCCCTGCCCATCCGAAGTTGGAGATCCGGTTGCGCCGCACGATCGCCGACTCGAAGTCCTGATCTGGATTCGTTGCTCGCAGATATACGCCGGAGCTGTAGTTCGGGGCGGTGAGACTGGGGCCGGTGATCGTGTTGTCCTCGATCGCGACCGAGATCGCTCCGTCGACGCGAACGCCAAACACCTTGGCACGTCCGCTGATCGCGAGATCGTTGCCTGCGATCCGGACGCGCGCCGGCGCCGCATCGGTGCCCATGCCGTAGATGCCGACCACAGCGACGCCTTCGACCGCTGTTTGGTCCATGGCAAACGAGTTGCGTGCGACCGTGATTCGACTCGACGAGCGCTCGATGTCCACGCTCGGCTTCGTGGTGTGGTTGATCCCGACGTTGTCGGCGATCTCGACACGGCTCGCCCACACGACGAACACGGCACCGTTGATCGTGTTGTTCCGAATGTGCCAGTCATGGCTCGTGGTGGTCGTGCTGCCGGACACCGTCACCGCGGCATCGTTGCTGATCCCCATGCCGTCGAACACGCACCCATCGATCGTCATCCCATCCACGGTGAGACCCGCACCCGGCTCGCTGTCGAGCTGCTGCGCCCCGTTCCCGAGAAACTGCGATGATGTGACGGACGTATCTCGCGTGCCCCCGCCGAACGTGATGCCGTTGCGCCCGTTGCCGCTCACGAGTACGTCGTCGATCCGAGCGCCGTCGCTGCCGGTGTAGATGTAGATCCCATCGCCGGTGAAGGCACGCACCGTCACGTGTCGGAGCTCGAGGTCGGGCGATGCCTGCGCGAAGATGCCGGCGCGGTGCTCGTCCTGATCGTACTGCGCCGCCCGATTGCCATCGATCGTGAGGCTCTCGATCGCCGAGCGCGCGCTTGCGTAGATCACTCGATGTGACGGTGCCGTCCCCGCCGCTTGGACCAGCGTGACTCCGTCGCGCGTTTCGCCGCGTAGGCGAATACCTGGCGGGATTCGGATTGACCAACCCGAACTCCACGGCGACGCCATCACGTATCGACCGTTCGGGATCGTGACCTCCGCGCACCCCTGCGCGGCACATGCATCGAGCGCCGCCTGGATCGCGCCCTGATCCGGGGACTCATCATCGCCGCGCGCGCCGAACTCCGCCGCGCTTACGCTAGTGCGCGACAGCGACGCGTGCGAGACGGCGACATCGCGCGCCGTCGATGCGCACGCGGCGAGCGCCATGGTGATGAGTACCTTCACGGCTTTACCTGGATGATCGCGCCGACGTTGATGCCCGTCGACTTGAACGTGATCGTGGTGGCGCCGTATGCGCCCGCGACGGCCTTACGCGCCGTGATGATCGCGAGCCCCGGCGAGCCGCCCCCGCTTGGCGTGTAGATGCCATCCCACTCGATGCGGATGTCCGTGAGATCAGCGTTCACGACGCTGAGCACGCCGTTGGTCGCGCCGGCTGTACACGCGAAGATCAAGAGCCGCTCATTGTTGACGGTCGTGGTGCCGCCGGGAAGCACGAGGGCCGTATTGTTTGCGTTGTTGGCGCCCGTGCTCACGGCGTCGGTGGGATCCGCGGCCCACGGTGCGACTCCGCGCATCCCGGCGATGCGCGCGACGTTGATCGTGGCAGCGCCGAAGTCCACGCTCGGCTTCGCTGTCCGCCCGTCCGAGTCGATGTCACCGGCGCCGAGCAGACGACGCCACACGGTGAGCCGGCGATGGAGCCCGACGGCGACTGACTCCGCATTCGCGATCTGCACGAAGCCCGCAGGCACCGGCAGCGTGATCGTTGCAGCGGCCGAGTACGACGCTGTCGCGAGGTACTCGCAGTCGCCCGCCTTCGGCTCCGGGCCGGACAATGGCGAGATCGTCGTCGGCGTTCCCACACAGGGATAGCCCGCGTCCGCTTGCTGAAGCCACGGCTCCGGGCCTGCCTCTTTGTTGCCGCTCGAGCCCGGGAAGAATAGCTTGCGGACGGCCACGCCGATGCGATCGCCGCGGGCGAGCTGCCCGAGCTCGTCGTAGTGGGGGTTCGAGTTGAGCCGGAGGTCGCCGAAGTCGAGAAGTACGGCGTGCGGATCGTTCGCGACGAACGCCGCGTTTCCCGCGCGCACCTCGGCGATGTACGGCGCGCCTGTTGTCTGGGGGTGCGGCTGACACACGAGTATCGGTAATGCGGGGATGCCGAGATCCGTCCGCAAATCAGACGCCATCTGATGCATGTTTGCCTCGCGCGCGAGCGCCACCGACTGCGTGCCAGTGTCCCCTTCCCCCTGATCCCATTCCAGCCATTCGATATCGCGTCCGACCGTCGTCATCTGATCGCGGAAGAACTGGATCATCGTGTCGTACAGCTTGGTTCCCGATGCGGGGAAGCCGGACGATTTCATCCAGTGGTTTGGAAGCGACGTCGCATCGACCGCGATCGCTACGAGTACCGGGTTGGCGAATACGCCGTAGTTGACCAGATAGCGCCCTGTGGTCTGCTCCGGCCCCATGTTAGAGCCGGACGCCGCGTAGGCGCGGAGCGTGACCATGCCGGTATCGAAGTCCCATGTCTGCGGCGAGCGCGGTGCTGTCGCGAGCTTGCGGGCCATGAGCACGGGCCCGAAGCCCGTCGTGAATGACACGCCATAGCTCGAGTCGCTGCCGTTCGTTGCCTGGTATCCGGCGATTGAGCGTCGGTTGCTCTGACCGATCGCGGCCCCGAATCCAATCGGTGGCAATGGAGGCGGTGGCGTGAAGCCGCTCGAACCGGCCGCGCCAGGCGGGCGCCCGAGGTACACCTCGGAGCGCGCGTAAGGGCCGGCGTCGCCGGCAGCGCTCACGGCGAGCGCACCGACGACAGCGTGTTGACCGCCCACATCGCATCGACATCGAAGAGACGACCGGCGCCGGTTCCCGCCGAATTGATCGAGACGAAGCCGACGCCGGTCGCGCGCGAGGCGCCCGTCGGGATATGGGTCGTGATCACGCACGACTTCGTGCCGTTGACATAGAAGTCGCATTCGGTCGCTGCGGCATTGCACTCGATATCGAGATTGTAAATGTTCGTGTTTGGCAAGCTCAGCACGCCGACCGGCTGATTCACAGTCGTGAACGCGCCGTCCGACACAACGGTGCCGTCCATCAGATATCCCGTGCGCACGTTGTTGGACGCGCTCCAACACATCCACTTGTCCGCGTTGCCGGTGTTGCCCGCGCCCGTCGTCGGCGCTGTCAGCACGTTGCCGCGATCGTAGGTGAAGTAGACGCCATCGGCCTGGTTGATGCCCGTAGACGTGTCGATGTAGCCGAACTCGAATTGGTACTCGTCGGTCGAATTGCTCAACTGCTCGGTGCCGAAGATCGCGTGAGCCGACCATGCACCGCCGCCGAGCAGGACCGTCGCGGTCGTGGTCATCGCGAGGCGCCCGGTGTTCGTTGTGCCGGTCGACCAGCGGTAGAACCCCGGCCGGCTCGCTGCTGTCGCCAGGCCGCTCGAGGTCGACTGCGCCGCGGAGGTGCCGCTCGCGGCGACGACGAATTCACCGCACGAGCCAGACGTCGATGCCGTGCAGAAGCCCTCCATCCCGACCTGCACCGTCGTGCCCGTGTAGTCGTTGACGATACCGCTGCCACCTCCGCCGGATGGCGCCGAGCATGTGAAGGTGAGCGTATTGTTCGAGAGCGACACCTGCGAGACGAACTGGCCGGACGTGCATGGCGCCGCGCCGCTCACGGCATCCACGAAGTAGGCGATCGCGGCGACGCCGTCGGCGCCGATGTTCGTGACGGCCTTGTGGGCGACGCCGGCCGCAGTGATATTGAGCGCCAGATCGGGCGTCGAGGTCGAGTTGGCGACGGAGAGCGCGCCGTTCGACGACGTCACCGACGAGACACCGCCACCACCACCCGTCGAGCCGCCTCCGCCCCCGCCTCCGGTGTACGGGAAGGCACTGATACGCCCGCTCGGCGATGGCCACGTTGTTGCGTCGCTGGGCACGTAGATGCCCGACGGCGACGGCGACGGATCTCGCTTGCTTCCGCACGCGACCAACGCGGCGGCGATCATGAGCGCGGTGATGGTCGAACGCATGTGGTGCTCCTCAGAAATTCCAGTGTGCTTCGACCGGGATGGCGCTGTACTTGATCGTTCCGCCACCACCGACGGTACCGGCCAGCGCGAAGCGACGCGCCTTCGCCACCCACTCCAGGGGGAGCTTGTACCCCATGTTCTGCACGACCTGGATCGTGGCGCCGCCGTTGACGTACCCGCACAGATTCCAGCGAAGGGTTCCATCACCGTCCTCGTCGTAGGTCCACAGCTCGACGCCGGAGCCGGCGGGCGCGCCAGCGATGGCGGCGATGGTGCTCGTGGCCACCGTGCACACGAGCGTCGCCTCGATCCACCACGTGGAGTAGGGGCCGAGACCGAGCTGGATCGCCCATTGCGTGAGGTCGATGCCGTCGCCCGCCCCCGTCGGGCGCGCGCCGAGCGTTGGCTCCGAGCCGGCGGTGGGAGCCCGGAGGTTCTTTAGTGGGAGGAAGCGGTGCGACATGGTCTCTTCCTTTCGGGCGCTGGCTCAGAGTCGAGTCAGCACGAATTGCACGCCATAGAGCTTGTTCGCGACGTTCGTGTGTGCGGCCGTCACATTGAGCTGCATCGCGGCCGGCATCGTATATCCGACCGCCCTCACTCCACTACTTGTGAGACCCGTACCGGCGTTCTGCGTGTACGTATCGAGCCCCACCGAGAGACCTGCGACCATGTCGTAGTGGTTCAGCGAATACGTCAACGTGCCCGCGCCACCGCGATCGTGAAACCACTCGACGCTGACAATCTGTGTCCCGACCGGGATCCTGAGGCCACATCGAACCGCCCCGACATCTTGCCAGACCGGAAAGTTGAACGTGATCGGATTCCCCGGTGCATCGATGCTGGCGAACTCGGCCGCCGGAATCACCAGCGTCTGGTTTCCATACTTGCCGCCGATGATGCAGTCCTGGATGGCGTTTAGATCTGCCGACAGGACGTCGGAGCTCGCGCCGTAGGTTGTATTTCGACTGCCCGGTAGGTTCACAGGCCCCCCATGGGTCCGCCATCGCAGACGGAGCTCGGGTCATCACAGAGAAGCGACTTGGACGTTATCACGTACGCGTGGGTGTGCGCCTGCTTCAGTGCCCGCACGACGCCTTGCGCTCCGACGTAGTCGGGCGACCCGCCGAGCGCCGGATCGCGGAACACGTACCAGAAGTTCGGGCGCTTGCCGTGCCGCACGCGCATCGCCACGTCGTCAAAGCGGACATCGCTGTCGGCGCCGAGCGCCGCCGTCGTTCGATGGTAGAGCCCCATCCATCCCGGCCCTGGCGTCCACGCCAGATCGACGACGCTCGAGTACCCGGTCGTGGGCCCCGTCGTCGACCACGACACCGTGTACTTGCGCGTCGCGCCCGGCTGCTGCCGTAGCAGAAGCCAGTGGACGACGTTGGCGCTCACGAAGTCGACCACCCATGCCTCGGACGCGACGCCGTTTACGTATCGCTGATGCCCGATCTGATATGCAGCGCCGACGCGCCGGAGGCCAAAGAAGAACGCTCCACCACCAGCGAAGTCGTACAGCCAAATTCCGGCCTCGGATCCATCGGGGAACGACGTCGTTGGGTTGAGCTTTGCGAGCAGATCGACGCCGTATTGCGTCGCTGGCAGGGTGGCGATCGCCGCATCGGATGGCAGCGCATCCACCGGCAACAGCGCACTCGCCTCCGACCGCGTCGATCCATCCCATGTGAGCGCCGAGCCAGCGGCGCATCGCACCTTCAGCGAGCCGCTGGTGATGGACCACGCGCCCGCGCCGGCCGGGATGCTGTAGAGCCAGCGCTCGGGTTGAAGCACGCCGGCGCTGAAGTCGTCGCGGATCGTGTTGTCGAACGACAGCTGCTCGAGCTGGGACCCGTCGGCGACGTCGAGAATCTCGGTGAGCACTTCTTCGACACCGGGCGGCGACGAGCCGGCGTGGCGGCGAAAGTGCGCGACCACCCGCGCGCGCCGCGTGTCCAGCGAATCGCCGGGCCGTGCGGGCTCCTTCGTGACAGCCTCCCACTCGGCGAGCACCGGATCGTAGGCGCGATCGGGGAGGAAGTTGCGGCGGAAGTTCTCCGTCTGCGCATCGACGAACCCAACGCTCGCGCCGAGGTGTCGGATCTCTCCGAGCGGTTCTTTCGTTGGGTCGCTCGAGATCGGGAAGCCTCGCGGCAGCGCGTCGCGCATCTGCCGATACCCGTCCGCCTCGAAGAGCGACAACCGCAGATAGGTCGCCTCGATCTCTTCTTGCGACATCTCGTAGTCGGTGAGCTTGAGGTCGTCGATCCGGCCCCCGCCGAAGAACTCATCCCAAACCCCGGAGAACCGGGCGCCAATGGATGTCGTTCCTGTCGTTCCGCCTCCGATATCCCCGTCCACCGAGATCGCCTCGCCGATTCGCTGATCGCCGAGGTAGTACCGAAGCACGACCTCTGTCGAACTCACCCACCGACGCGTCATCGTGAGCAGCAACCACCGATCCGAGTCGCCGACGAGGAAGTGGGCGCCGTCTTGGATCTTGGTGACGCCCGCCGTCGTTTGCCACAGGGCGCGCACGGACACCAGGCCCGCCGTCTCGTTGATCACGTCGATCTGTAACGCGAGGCTCACGTACTCGGCGGCGCCGGTCCCCTTCCCGCGCGCGTAGATCGTTCCCGTCGTGCTCGTGTTGGCCGCGATGATCCCGGATGGATCGATCGTGATGATTGCCTGGATCGTGCAGTCGCGCGTGAGAAGCGTGTCGCCGGAAACGATGTCGGCGCCTTGAAGGCCGGTGCCATCGAGGATGAGGAGCGCGACCCCATCCTTGTCCGGGTAGTCGAGCCCGGTGTCATCGATCAGCGGGCCGACGATGCCGCCTGCATCGTACGCGGGCGCCCCGGCCGGCTCGTCGAATCGCCAGAGAGCGACGGTTCTCATACGCCAACGTCTACCAGACCGATGCCCCCGGGCGCATCGGAATTGGGGATGTAGCCGACGCCTCTGCTATCCGGTACCGGCGTCGACGCCAAGAAGAGCGAGATCGCTGCGCCCGTCGAGCTGCCTGAGCATGTTTGCTCCTTCGCGCCGCTCGCCCCTGGGAGCCCGAGCAAGTCGTAACGGATGTCAGAGATGGCCATGGAGCCGTTCACGCCGACGCCGTTCGCGTGATCGACTCGCTCCACGAGATTGTTGAGCGGCGTGAACGTCGCGTTCTGTGCGTTCGAGTAGCCCATGGCGATGTGAAGATCGCTGTAGGCCACGCGGTTCCCGGACGGCGACACGATGTGCGTGGTCGCCGCGGAGAACTTCGAGTAGCCGGACGCTACCGGCACCGCCGGTCCGGCCGCGAGGCCGCGGTAGAGCAGGCACGCGCCCAGCGGCGGCGACGCCGGTGCGGCCGCGAACGTGTACGCGCGCGATGCCGCTTCCCCCGACTCTGCGTACCGGATGCACGCCAGGAACGTCACGCCCGCGCCCGCGTCGGAGAACAGTCCGAGAACCTGGAGCTCGGCCGGCGTCGTGATGGTCTGAAAGCTCGGCGACACGCCGAGGTAGATCAGCGCGTCGCCGGCCCGCACTCCGGCCGGCGTGGGGAACGTGAGCGTCTTTGGCCCGGCACTCCACGTCGCAAGCGAGAACGAGATGAACCGGATCGGCGGCATCCGATCATCCCCTCCGCACGATCACCGACGACCATTTGATCAGGCCGATCTTGTCGTCGTTCGGGAACGCGTAGTCGATCGCGTCGTAGTCGGTGGCCGGCACTAGCACATGCGCATTGCGCGCGCCGCGCGGGTACGCAGCGATCTTTTGAAGCTCGGCCACGATGAGCGAGCCACTCCAGTCGCCATAGATTCCACCCGGATTCGCCGTGCCCATGCCCTGCGCGAGCTCGATGAGTCGCACGATCGATCCTGCCTGGCTCGCGCGGATCGGCCCATCGCTCGAACAGTAGATGATCTCCCCATCGATGTGACCGCAGATGGCGTCGCGGATCATGTCCACGAGCGGGCCACCGGAGTACGCGATGTCCGTTGCCGCGGGCGCGTTCGTCGGCGCGACCTCGAGCACGACGGAGTCGGCGGCGCCGGGAAGCGACTCGATCTTGAACTGTCGACCGTCCTGCGACGACGCGATCCCCTTCAGGGTCAGCCGGTCACCCGCCTGCATCGTCGGCGGGCGCGACGTCGTGAATTGCAGCGTTCGCGTCGCCCCGGTCCACGACAGCACCACGAGCGGCGTACTGTCGTCCCAGTCGAAATCCCACTGCGGATCGCCGCTCGGCGTGACGGTGATCTCGACCGGCTGCGCGTCGGTCTGCACCATCAACGTGCGCAGCGCGTTCGTCACCTGCGTCGGAGCCTTCGACTGGAGATATGCCAGTAGATCGCTGTTCTCGCCGGAGTTGAGCGCCCGCGCGTCGCCGCTGCCGATATGCAAGGCGGCGACATCGACGGTGCCAATCCCGGCTCGGTGCGGATAACAGAACGCCTGCGCCACGCCGGTAACCTGCTTTGCCCATGCGACGTAGTCGCTCTGGTTACCGCCGGCTTGCGGCTCGCCGAGCTTGGCGACGACGCGACGCGAGTACGCGGGCTCCTGCTCCGCGTCGAATCCGTCCTCGTCGAGATCGAGGATCAGCGTCGCGATCGTGTCGATCCCGGCCGGCGGAGTGTCGAAGTTGAGCGTCTCGCCGGCTTGGAGGCGAGTCTGCGAGCCGGTGTCGATCGCTTCGATGTCCACGATGCCCGTCGGCCCGACCAGCACGAACGCCTGATTCACCTGATAGCGAAGGCCGCTCGCCTCATGCGTGAGCGAGTCGCCCACCGCGACCGCCGACCCCACCGTGCCCGTGATCTGCAACGCCTTCGACTTGCGCGCCGGCGTCGCGCCTTGCTTCGAGACACCAACGATCGAGCCCCACTCGGTGAGCCGTGCGCCGCGCGCCGTGCTCGGCATGACCTCGCGCTGTGCCGATGCGACGTTGGCGTGGCCATCTGTGGCGACGGCTGCGACGAAGTTGCTCCGCTTCCAGTGATAGGAGAACGGCGAGCCGACGTTCGACTCGGGGAACATCGAGCGCCACATCGCGACGAGGAAGGCGCGCATCTGCTCGAACGTGGGGACCGTGTAGCTCATCGGGCGGAGCCTCCCCACGGAGCATAGGCGACGTCGACCGGGTGTCCGCTCGTGCGATCGCGATAGTTGATGATGATGACGCCGCGCCCGGTCTCGTCGCGCTCACCCTGGGGCACCACGACCAGATCCGAGATGATCCCGGCGTCGACCAGCGCTTGAAGCGCCCGCCGCGTCTCGTCTGACATCTCCTGCAACGTCGCCGGCGCCTGTCGCCGGCGTAGCGCAGCGAGCTTGCTGCCGCTCGTCGGATCGCCGTAGCTCGTGCCCTCCTCGATCTCGAGCTGGAGAAGCACCGCGGTGCGCGAGTCCTCGGTCTCCAGCCACGCCCCATCGCTGGTCGTGATAAAGCGACGGGTCACGAAGTCGATCGCGATGTCGGTCGCCACGTCATTCCGCCTTGAGCACCGTGGTCCCGACTGGGGCCGCCACCGTGGTGGTTGTGATCGCCGCCGTACCGGTGCCGCCTGAGCCGGAGGCTGCCGCGATCGTGAGGACATGGGTGTGCGCGAGAAACGCGGTGCGCAGTGCCGCGAGCTCGCTCTTGAGAGCGAGGGGCGCGGGGGTACCACCGATCGACCGGATCTCGACGGACCCGTCCGCCTTGATCACCACGATCGACTTGCTCGAGAAGATCGCTGTCTCGTCCGGCTCGAGGTTGGCCGCGGCGACGCGTCGGAGATCCTCGTCTCGCATCGCCACGGCCTGCACCTGCCGCGCGCCCCGGCCCACGTACACGAGCAGCGCCTCCGCCTTCGAGGTCGTGCGCGGCCGCGACGCGAAGCCGATGCCCTGCCACACCTCGGCGGCGAATGTCTCGCGCGCCACCCCCTGCACAAGCGCGCCGAGGAACTGCCACACAGCGCCGCTCGATAGCGACACCAGCGTCTTGCGGATCTTGCCCACAAGCTCGCGTCGCTCGGCGCCCGTCTCGCGGGCCAGATCATCCTTGGAGCGCCACGTCACAGGACCATTTTCGTGCCCTTGGGGATGAGCTGCAAGCGCGTTGTTTCCCCCTGATCGCGCGAACTGGCGTAGGTGCATTCAAACACGAGCATCAGCCGATCGAATTCAGGATCGAGCTCCTCGTCGACCACCCGGGCCATCGTGTTTGGCGCGTAGATCACGCGCCCGCTCCCGATCATCTGCCCGTGGTACTGCGTGGTCGCCGTCGCGACGATCCCGCGGAAGTCGCGACGCGCCATCTCGCGTGCAGCGACCGCGTTGGCCTCAGCGTTCGAGGTGAGCGAATGCTCGGCGATCCGCAGCCGCTTGGGGGCGCTGAAGTCGACGCCGATTCCGTGAAGGCCGGGGCCGTTGACAGCCCTTCCCTTGTATAGGGTCCCCGCTCCGAAGGTGGATCCGCCCGCGCCCGACCCGGTGACCTCGATCTCCGAGAAGCGGTCGCCGATGTCCTCGTCGATCTCGAGGTCCATCACTGTTCCGAAGTTGGGGCTCCCCGGTGCCACATGCCGGAAGAGCCACTGCGGCGCCTGCGAGTAGTTCGGCTCGCCGATCACGAGCTCCTTCCCGTCGGCGCTTGACCAGCAACAGAGTCCTGCGCGCGAGACGAGCTCCTCAAGCGCGTTCCATCGCATCATCCCCGGATCGAGCTGTCCGGTCTTCTTCTTCGTGTCGAGCACGATCGGCTCCGAACCGGTCGCCGCCTTCGCCCCATGCCGGCCGAGCCGCACGCGCCGGTTGCGCACATCGCTCAGCGCGATCGCCTCGAACCAAGGCGACACGATCTTCTGCGCCGCTTGTATGAGCGACAGGTTGTCGACGCCGAGCGGCGATGGGATGGACTCCTGAACGAGCCGACCGCCCTTGTCTCGCCCTCCGATCGTCATCGATCCGTCGGCGCTACCCTTGTGACGGCTGTCGATGCGCCCGTTGATGATGACTACGTCATCGATCATCACGCTCACCGGTGCATCTAGATCGCAGAGCCGGTACGCCGCAGCATCGAACGGTCGTGTGAGCGTGAACGTGTCGGCCGGGTTGACCATCGACGACGTCACCTCGTACGTCTCCCAGCCGGCGATCAGCTGGGAGCCGACGATGATCGCGACGCGATGCTCGACCGGAGGCGCCGCCATCGCTTATGCCGATCGCGCCCTCGTTTGCGGCTGCACCAGCTTGAGCTCGGTGCCCGACGGGATGCGCCCGGGCGTCTCGATGTCGTTCATGTCGATCGCGGTCTGCCGATACCGATCGACCTGATCCGCGCCGTAGATCCCGATCAGGATCGCGTTCAGGCTCATGGGCTGCGCGATCAGCATGGAGAACACGTCGGACTGATCCCCGGTCGCGGCGGCGCCGGCCACGGCGATCGCGTCGCTCAGCAGCACGTACGACTTGAAGAGCGGCCAGAGCTCGAGGTCCGCCTGCGTCTCGAGATCATCCGCCTCCTGCGCGGCGCGATCGGTGAACGTGGCCACGTCGACGAGCACGGCGCGCGCGTTGCTAGCGTCGTCGAGCCACGATGAGCCGGCCGCCTTCGCGTCCTCTGGAAGCGTGCTGGCGATGCCGAGATCGTCGAGCTGCGCGCGGAGATCGTCGGCCGCGGCAATCAGGGTCGACTCGCCGGCCAACGCCGCGCCACCGAAGCCGGATACCACGATCGCCGGGATATCGGCCGCGCTCACGAAGTCGCACGACGCCGAGATCGTGCCCGTGTCGTCCACGGTGTGCACGAAGTGATCGATCCCGGCGAGATAGGAGCCGTACACCGGGTGCGTGAAGAGATAGTCTTTGCCGGTGTCGACGAGCTCGATGAAACGCTGCAATCGCTTGAGCCCGTTCTCTGATTCGCCGCGCAGATCGTCGTCGAACAAGAGCTCGCAGCTCGTACGACGTCCCCCGCGCAGGCCGCGATCCTGGATCACCGGGTGATCACCGCGCGAGAGATCCTTCACGACCTTCGTGCGCGAATGGTCGCTCGTGATCGAGCGAATCCACAGTCGCACCCCGCCCCACGACGAGCGGTAGAAGTTGGGATCGTCATCCGCCATGGGGCTTCCCGCGATGCCGCGGCGCGCTCTCCTGCGCCTTGGCAATCTGGTCGTTGCCGATCTGCACGATCACGGTCCCGATCCTACCCTGCACTCCGCCGGTCTGGCGCCTGATCTCGGCGGCGACGGCAGCCGGGATGGCGTAGCGGAGGAGCTCCTCGCTATTGGAGGTGCCGCGCTGGAAGGCGAGTGGGCCGCCCTTCACGACCTTGCTCAGCTTGGCGAGCTCGGCGAGCGAGTACCCCTGATCCACCGTGCGGAAGCCGGCCGTTCCGACCGCGTTCGCGTTGACACCCGCGCGCTTGCCGGCGCGCAGCTGATTCGCGAGCAAATCCTCGCGCGCGACCTGCGCCGTCGCATCCGCTTCGGACATCATGCCCGGCCGCGCGCGACCACGCATCTCCGCCATCTGATCGACCATCGACATGCCCTTGACCTTGTCGATCTCGTCGGTCGAGAACCCCATCGTTTGCCAGATCCGGCGCATCGATCGGTCACTGTTGACGTCCTGTACATGCTGCTCGGGCGAGCGCCATCCGAACGCGCGACCGATCGTCTTGCCGATGCCTTCGAGCTTTCCCTCGAATTCGCCGAATGCGTCGACGAGCTTGAAACCGAGGTCGACCACGTGCTCGACCGCGCTCGCGAACTTGGCGATCCTATCCGGCGTGAATGCCTCGAGCACGGCGAGCTTTACCTTTTCCCACGACAAGGCCACGCGGCCCGCGCTGCTCGCGAGATAGGTGTTGAGGTCGCGCTGCACGGCGCCCGCGTCGTACCCCTTCGCCACGAGCTGACCGTAGAGCTCACCGTTCTCCTTGAGCTGCGTGAAGGCCCGGTAGGCTTCCTGGGTTCCGAACACCTTGACGAGCTGTGCCTCGCTGAGCCCTTTCTTGGCGATGTCGTCGACGATTGTCTTCATGTTGCGGAGCGTCTTGCGATCGTCGGCGAACACATGCACGCCCACGCCGGCAAGGCGATCGCTGTGCTTGAGCATCGCCGTCATGAGATCGCGCATGCCGGTCGCGGCCTCGCTGGCGTCGGAGAAGCCGCGCCGCACGATCTGAAGCGTGGCCCCCATCTGCCGAAGTCCGTACAGACCCTTGCCACCGGCGAACTGCGCGAACTGCGGCGCGATCCCGGAGAGCTCACCGGCCATGTCCTTGAGCTCGACGGCGCCCGCCTTGCCCTGAACGATCAGCGCCGAGAACGCTTCCTCCATCTGATCGGCGGTGATCCCCATCGTCTGCCCGAGCTGGGCGCCGGTGAGCGAGATGTCTTGGATGTTGGAGTCGCTCGCCTGTGCCACGCGCGCGAACGTCCCTAGCGCCGCCGTCGCCGTGTCGAGATCGCCGGTGAGCTTGACGTACGCATCCGCCGCCGGGCCGATCACGTCGACATCGAGCCCGGTGTCCTTGGCGGCGCCCTTGACCGCGTTGCGGTAGGCGTCCATCGCCTCGGGCGCCTTGTCGGCCGCGATCGCGAGGCGCGTGATCTTGTCCTCGAAGTTGTAGGCGCTCTTGGCGCCATCCTCGAGAAACGAGCTCGCGCGCGAGACGACGCCGCTGGCGAGGTTGCCGAGCAGCACCCCGCCCGCAATGCTTCCGCCGCCCCCGCGTCCCCCCTTCGCCAGCGAACCCTTCACGCCGTCGCCGAACTTCTTGAAGCGGTCGGATGCGCGAGCGAGATCGGCAGCGAGCCGCGCGCTCTCCGCCCTGATCTCGACGCTGGCGACGGGTTTGGTCATCTCGGAGGCTCCTCGTAGTCGACGTTCACGCCCCTTCGTCGATCTCCATCGGCTGGGTTATCTCGTCGGGGCTCAACGGGGGCCACGAGGCCGACGATACGCCCGTAGATGAAAACTTCGGTGTCGGTGAGGTCGCACGCTGGTCGGCCATAGACAGCATGAAGCTCGACAGCAGCCGCGTACCGTAGCTGCGCAAGGATCGAGAGTTTTTTTTTGCGATCGCTTCCTCGATCCCCCTCCACTCCTCCGCCGTGAGCGGCGTGTCGACCGGATCGAGCTCTTCGCGCATGTCGCAGTATGTGCGAAACACATCCGCGATGATGTCCGTCGGGACGCGCTCCCATTCGGCGAGCGTCCCGATCGGCACATGTGGCGGCGCGACGTCCCGGGCCGCGCGCGCGACGATCAGAACCGCCCGCTCCGCCTCCCAGTTGTAGAGCGTTGCGCTGTTGTACGGCAGATCGCGCTCACGCATGACGCGCCAGAGCTCGGCCTCGATCGCCTGTCCATCGGCGTGGCCGAGAAGCTGGAGTCGGCAGCGGATACCGAGGCGCGGGATCTCGATCTCGCGATGGGGGAGCGCGCCGCTCAAGGCCAACGCGAACGCGCTCTCCGCGGGCGCCTGTGCGGCCTGTGCCTTGCCGAGGGTCGTGGGGGTACTCATGGGGGCCTCAAGGCGACGCCCGCGGAGTCGGCCGCGGGCGTCTCTGCTCGTCTAGTTTTTTGTCGAGGCCCCAGCGCCGACCCGCGCGGCCTCATTTAGCCATCACGTCGTCTGCGGCGACGGCATGTCGACGCGGGCGAGTGCGAGGAGCTTGACGGTGTCCATGTGGGATCCGGAGTCGTCGCCCTTGCGGGCCACGTTCGCGACGCGCACGCCCTGGTACTGCTCACGGGTGCCGCCCACGTCCTGGAACGTGAGCGAGAAGCGCTCCTTTGTCTTGCGCAGCTTCCTCCAATTGACCTCGGGGTTCAGCGTCTCGCGGTAGACCTCGAACGTGATCTCGTAGCCGCCGGTCGAGTCGCGGAAGCCCGCGCCCTCTTCCACCCCGACGGCCTTCAGCACCTCGAGATCTTGCTGCTGATTCACGTCGTAGGACTTCACGCGGCGCAGCTGGAAGTTGCCACCGCTGTAGTTGATGTTAATGCGCGCTTGGCTGACGAAATCGCCCATGTGCCTCGCTCCTCAGATGGTGATGCGATGGACGTACGCCACCTGATGCAGTGGCGAGACCACGGTATAGGCGATGTCGACGTTGCGCCGGCCGGCGACGCTTGGATCTCGCTCCACGACGAGCTTCTGAACGTCGTTGTCGACGTTGCGGATGATCGTCGCGTCCTGTGCCGCATACAGGATGTCCGAGCACATATCGTTGATGAGGGCGCCCTGGTCGTCGGTGTCGAGCGCGCCCTGCGGATTCGCCGCAGCGCCGAAGCGGGCGCGATACGCGATGTCGAGCTGTCGCGCGAGGTAGCCTCCGGTTCTCGACACGCCGACATCTCTCAGCACTGGGAATGGGACACCGCCGTCCGTCGTCTTGCTCGTGATGAGACGCTCGATCACGAGCGCGCCCTCGATCACGCGCTTCTGCGCGTCGAGGATCGGCGATAGGGGGGTGAGCCCGGCCCCGAGCGCCGTCTCGACCTCGGTACCGGTAAACGCCAGCGCCGTCGTGGGCGGGTAGAGCGGCAGCTGAAGGCCGTTGTAGTTCGCGTTCGGCTGCGTGCGGCTGCACAGGCCCACGGCGCCGGCGGCAGCGATCTCGCCGGGCAACGAGCGCGAGCCCTCGCAGTTGAAGACGAGCACGGCCTGATGGTTCGCCGCGGACGCGAGCGCGGTCGCCGTCGCGATCGAACCCGCCTCGCCCAGCACGAACCAGCGCCACTTCTTCTCCGCAGGACCCCACGCCGTGGCGACGTGGGCGTTGATCTCGGTGATGTCGGCTGCCGCGTGGTTGTTGATCGCGATCGCGTCGAAGTCCTGCCCGAGCAGATTGTCGAACGCCGTCTGAAGATCGACGACGCCGGCGCCCGCCACGCTCTGCGCGAGGGCGATCGTCACGCCGGCCACGTTCTGCACCACCTCGTAGACCACATCGTTTCCATTCACGCCCTTCGTGCGATGCGTGCACGTCACCACATTCGTGGCAACGCTCGCCGTGATGGGCATCAGCTGCGTTGCCGCGTCGATCGCGCTCTTGATAGCTGCGGCCGTCGTGTTCTGGACCGTTCCGTTCGCCACGCCGATCGTGAGATAGCGCCCGGCGATGCGGATCACGAGATTGCCATCCGCCGTCGCCGTCCCGGTCACAGTGATCGTCTCGGCCGCTGCCGTTCCCGCGCCTGGCTCGGCCGCGCCTACCGCATAGATCGCGGGCCCCTGCCCGAGCACCGCGCCCGTCTCGAACGCCTTGCGGCACATCAGGGATAGCATCGTCCCGAGCCCGAACAGCGCGTCGGACTCCCCTGGATCGCTCACGAGATACACGGCGCCCGCCGTCGCCGTGCCGCCCTTCATCACGCCCGCCAGAGCGATTCGCTGCGGCAAGGGGGTGAGCGAGCGCCCGCCGAGCAGGAAGGTCAAGACATGGAACGTCTGCGGGCGCAGATAGGCCGCGCTCACGCCGGTGTTGACCGTCGCGAAGATCGACATCCCGGTCAGCATCAAGATCATGAGTAGCGCGTTCATGGTTCAGCTCTCCTTCCCGCGGACGGCATCCACGCTCTCCGTGCGCCGCGCCGCCATCGTCGTCTTGTCCGGCACCACCACGAGGTCACCGCTTCTGATGCGCCGCCTGATGTGGACGGAGTCCTTGACCTCGATCTCGGTGACCGAATCTACCATGCGCACGGCGACCATATCCGAATCGCCGACGAACATGGCCCCGCCTTCCACAAGGTCGGAGGGGTGGATCGGACACACACGACCGTCGCCGGCTGTCACTCGCATCGTCTTGCTCATGGGCTGTCCATTTCAGAGTTTGCTTCGATCGCGACACCGATCGGCATCGCAGCGATTCGGCCGTAGGTGTGGATCTCGTTGAGCAGCTGCCGGACGTCGCGGTCCGGGTTGATGTCACGCGACAGCTGCGCGGAGAAGACGAACTGCCACAGCATTTTCGCGTTGTCGCTGTCGAGCTCCTCGAATCGCTGCGGCCGCATGTCCTTGAGGTAGTTCGTTTGCATCTTCAGCGGCGGGGGATTGAAGATCGCGCCGATCAAGAGCTGGGCGATGTGCTCGTGCATGACAAACAGCCCCGGGTCCGCGTGATCGTCGGAGGCTGACACCACATCGCCGGTCTGGCGCGATTCCCGCGATCGGAGCGAGTTGAGCAACACGTACACGTGCACCGCGACCGTTTCCGAGTAGCGATAGCCGCCGATCCCCGCCGCATCGTAGTCGCCATCACCCAAGGACACCGCGATCGCTGGCGTGCGCCCCTGAAGGATGTCCCACAAGAGGCCGATGTTTGCTTCGTCGTGGGCGCCCTTGGCCGCAACCGAGCAGTGCTTGATCGCGGCGACGTAGCCGCCCTCGCTCCGCAACAGCGGATGAAGGGCGGCGAGCGTGCCGTTGAGCAGCTGTTGCCGCAGCGGGATCGCGAGTCCGGTGTCGAATTCGTGGCTCACCCGAAGATCTTCCCAAGGAAGGAGTCGAGCAGCATGCCGGCTGCTTTCCTCGCAACGGTACCGAGCAGCTTCCCCGAGGTCCACAGGAATTCGCGCTTTGGAATGCGGGAACCATGCCCAACGGTGGCTCCGTCTTCATGCACCCCGGACCACGGCACACGAGAGACGGCGCGCACGCTCACAGCGTCGCTCCGCACGTCCATCGCAGTCGGCAGTCGCCCCAGGATGCGCGGATCGCGACGGCGGCGCCCCCTTCGACGCTTCCTTCCCTGCTTCCCAGGGCGCTGATAGCGCTTCTCCACCGTTCCCGGCGCGAGGCGCGGCCACGATCCATCGGGCCCCTCCTGCCGCTTGCGATGCTCCACCTGATCGACGCGCATGTCTTTCCGCACTGCGCGAAACAGGGGGCGGAGGTTTCGCCCGAGGCGATTCATCCGCTGTAGCGCCGCCTCGACGAGCTCGAGCCGGACGTCTACCTTGAAAACGATCACGAGAACCCGCGCAGCTTGCGCCGGCTCACGTCCTTCGTTGTCGGGCGATCGGTCGCGGCGTCCACCGTGACTTCCGCGTGTCGCGGGTTTGGCTCGAGGCCAGCAAGGACATCGCCGGCCGCGAAGTCCTTGAGCCACTGCGCATCCTTCTCGTACGTATAGAGCTCGCTCTGGCTCGGCATGCCGCGTGCGACGCGCAGGCGATAGATCGCGATCCGTGCCGACACACGCACGATCTGCTGCGGCAGGGGAGCATCGATCGGCACGGCAAAGCGCTTGCTCGCGTAGCTGTCGATCTCGGCGTCCGCCTCAGCGATCGCGTTGGCGATCACGCCGGCATCGGGGGCCCCGTCCTCGTCCCAGTCCGTGAGCTCGACCAGTCGCGCAGGGCCGCCGCACGCTTGCTCGAGATCGGCCTGCGTCGAGTAGGCCATGGGCTCACTCCACGAGGAGCGCGCCCAGCGAACCGGGCACCGGCCCCTCGGCCGGGGGCGAGTCACCCTTGGCCGCGAGCCTGAGCTCCTGGATCATCGCGCCGCGCCGCTCGATCTCGACGAGAGCGTCTCGCAGGATCCCGCGCAGCTGCGGCGCCGACAGCTCGTCGAGCCCATCGTTCTGCTCACCGAGCGCGTCGAGGAGCCGCGGATCCTCTGCCGTCACCTCGTGCGACTCGAGCATCGGCTCGGCGACGACGGCGGCGCGGATCGCCGGATCGAGCTCGGCCAGCGCGAGCGCCGACCACTTCGACGCGAAGAACTCGATCCCGCCGCGCCGGAACCGAGCCGCGCCGCGCGATCGCACGATGAGATGCGTCCGGGGCGGCAATGCCGGCGCTGGGGCCGGCGTCTGCTCTTTCTTGGCCATCGTCGTCTCCTTGCCGATCAGCCGAGTGAGCCCACGCCGGTCTGCCACATGCCGTAGGCGAAGCCGACCTTCATGTGCGCGCCCGCCAGCATGGTGCGGTGGAAGAATTGGTGCTCCTGATCCCAGCCGACGAGCTCGGCGAACTCCGGCGCGTACTCGACGCCGACGATCACGCAGCGCACGGGGTGGCCGGTCGACAGGAGGAACCACTTGCCCGCGTTCGCGCCGTTGATGCGCGCGTTCACGATGCCCTGCGTGGTCTGGTAGTCGACGTTCGTCGCGCCCGCCGCGTTGTACTGCGCGGAGAGAAGCTGCCGGATGACGAGCTGGTTCGTCGGCCCGGCGAGCAGCGTGTCCGGCGTGATCTCGAGCGGCTCGCCGTTGGCGGACTTGAAGCCCATCATCAGCTGCATGGCCGCGTTGTAGTTCGCGCTGCCGAGAGCGCCGGTCTGGAGATTCGACTGCGTGACGGCCGTGTTGTCGACCTGCAAGCCGCTCGCGCTCGCGGTGTGGTCGGAGTCGAAGAGATACTGACCGTCGTAGGTGAGCCCGAGCGTCCCTGCGAAGCCGTTGATCAACATGTCGATGGTCACCGCGTCGATCTTGCGCGGCCCCATCTGCGCGAGCTGCTCGATGCGCGGCCGGACGATGCCGAGACGGTCCTCGTTGACGTCGTCGTAGTCGAGCTCGATGCCGTTCGCGTACCACTTTGTGCGCAGCTCGTGGCTCTCCGCGCGGAGCCGCTGGATCACGCGGGGGCCGAGCCACTCGGCCATCACCGGCACGTCACCGAGCCATTTGAATTGGTTGATCGGGCCCGCGTCGGTGATGACCGTCGCGATCCGCGGATAGATCACCGACGTGTTGGCGAGCGCCATGTCGAAGATCGTCGAGAAGGTGATGTAGGCGGCTTCGAGCTTCGCCCTGTCGAGTAGCTTCATGCCCATGACGCTCTCCTAGTGATGATCGTCGGCGATTGAGAAGGATCAGACGGTGTGACGGCGCGTCTCGACCATGATCTGACCGGAAGCGTCGATGCCGACGACGATCCCGCCGATCACGTTGTTGGACACGCCACCCACACGGGCCATCGTGTGGTCGTCGACGATGTACGCGAGCTTGCCCATGTCGGCGAGCGTGAGCGCGTTGCCGTCACTGGTCGTGTCGACGAGGGCCACGCCGGCCTCGAGCGAGGCGTAGATCGTGCCATCCGCGAGGGCGGCACCGGTGCCGCCGTTGTACGTGTTCGTCGCGGTGGAGTCGCACAGCTCCTTCGACACGCCGGCGAACTTGTAGTTCGCGGTGTCGGCCGCCGGAACGGCGTAGCCGTTGGCGTCGAAGCACGTGAGAGCGCCGTTGTAGATCTTGACGTTGCCCTTGGCCTTCGCGTCCGGCATGCGCTGGCTCTCGCCGGCGAACGCGGTGTTCCGATCCTTCGTGAGTGCCGCCATTGTCGCTCTCCCGTTGCCGCGGAAAGGGCCGCGGCGCCGTCGTCATGGTTCGTGATCAGGTGTGAGAGGGGCTTGGATCAGCGATCGCCGGCGATCTTGGCGCGCGCGCGGGCGCCGTGCTTCTCGAACTCCGCCTTCGTCACGCCGGACCGCCGCAGCATGCCAGCGAGGTGCGGATTCTCCGCGAGAACGTCGTCGGCCGGCGTCTCGGCCGGCGCGCCATCGGGCGCGAGCCCCGGCGCGCGCCCGATGGGCGTCACGCTGGCACCGTGCGCGAGAAGATCGTTGCACTGCTCCACGAACGAGTCGAGGTCGCGGCCGGCGAGGCGCCGCAACGCTTCCTCGGCAGGGCTCTTCGGCTTGAGCTTGCCGCCCGCCTTCAGCGCGGCGAGCTTCGACTCGACAAGCTGGGCCGCATCGCGCTTCTCGCGCTCGAGGTGCGCCGCCTCGAGCGAGGCGAGCCGATCGTTCGTATCCTTCGCGATCGTCTGTGCCACCGACAGCTGCTCGCCGAGCGTGGCGATGCGCTTCTCCCTCTCGCCGAGGGCGGCGAGCACGTCCTCGAGCTTGGCCTCCGGCTTGAGGCCGAGTGCGGCGATGATCTTCGGGTCCATGATCGGCTCCTCTTCCGGTGCAGTCGTTGCACTACCGAGGATATCGAGTAGTGCAGCGCGGTCAAGCTCGGAAAGCTGCGAGATGCCATCGATGCCAGTCCCCACGACAGCCGGGACGTTGACGGCGGACACCTCGGTTCCGTCCGCCGCAGTGAAAACCCACTCTGCGCGCGCTCCGTTAGTGCCGATCATGTCGCCCGGCCAGCAACCGCATTCGCGCACCGACGCGCCGTGAATCGAGCATTCGACGGGGCCGGTTCGGCTCCATCCGATCGAAAAGCGATCGATCGTGCCGTCAAGCGCCCCCTCGACGGCCCACCCCTTGACCAGTCGCAGCCGCATCCGCACCGCGTACTCCACGGCCCCGTCGACTTCGCTCCTCTCGAGCTTCGAGTCGATGATGGTGCCACCACGATCGTCGAGGGACCACGTTCCGTGATCGCGGAGCATCGGCTGTCCGACAAAGCTCTTCGCGAACGACGCGAGCATCTTGGGGGCGAATCTGACAAAGTTGCGATTTGGCCCCTTGCGCTGAATGTAGGTGACGGCTTCGACCTCGAGCTCGACTGCGTCGCCCGCGCGCAGCGAGCTCAGCAGCCGGCGCCGCGCCTCATCATCGACCGCCGCGAGCTCGCCCCCGCCCCCGCGCGCGAACAACTGACAAGAGATCTCGCGCTGCGCCTCGACGCAGAATCGGAGATCACTCGGGACCGCTTTGCCCTGGTTCGGCGCCCGACGGACCGGCTGAAGCTGGTGCGACATATGGAACGAGTCCATCACCATCGTCGGGGCGCTGCAAGCCGAATAGCGCGTACAGCTGATCCGGATCGAGCTGGAGACCCATCTGCTGTAGCGAGACGAGCACCTTCGACAGCGTGAGCGGATCCATCTCCGGTTGCACCCGGATCGACAGCTTTGGCGGCTCCGCCTTCGCGAACTGCGGATTGTATTCGAGGAACGGCATCACCACGCCGGCGTGGAACACGTCCTGAATCCAAAACGCATCGCCGTACACGATCGATGTCGCGCGCTGCTCATGCACCTTGCCCAGCGCGAATGAGCCGGGACCGTGACCGCCTTCGACGTTGAGCGTCGCGCCGGTGATCACCTTCGAGATCTCGGCGTCGCAGCGATCCGCGATCGCTGGATGAAGAGCGCCGACATCGCCTTGCCGGATCGCGATGTTCTCGACGACGATCTTTGTGAGATCGGACAAGATCGCCTGCCCGTCGGTGCCGATGTCCTCGATCGCTTTCTCGAGCGCGCGTCGCGACTCCGGCGATGCGCGCTCCTGGTAGTAGCCGAGCACGGCGGGGATACCGAACTTCTCGGCGAACACGATCCAGTCAGCGATCGACATCCGCTTGAAGCACGTCCACCAGGCCGTTGTGCGGAAGGCACCCCCTCGGACCACCTTGCGATGCGGACGCGCTGCGACGATCCATTCCCCGGGCGCGAGCTCCTCGCCAGGGAACGGGTTGTCGATCGTGCGGAACGTGAGCCGATCGCTCAACGGCGGCAACATGAACCGCCGGTGCGGCGCGCAGATGAACCATCGCGGCGCCACGAGATCCTCGAACATCTCCCATACGATGTTCGCGCAGCTGTAGCCGTAGCCGAGGGAGTCCATGAGGTGCCAGAGGAGCGCCATCATGTTGGTACGCTTCAGCGCACGCCCTAGCGCCTGCGCTGCCTCGATGCTGAGAGGATCCTTCGCCCCCGCCTGCATGATCCAGGGCCGGAAGGCGATCGACATCAGCCGCGACCAGTATTGTCCGCGCAGGTGTCCGTCATTCTCGAGCAGATCCTCGAAGAGATCGCACTGCGCGAGCGGCTGTCCCTGTTCCGCGTGCCGGAACACGTGCCAGATGCGCTCGGGGCGCAGCGCGAAGCCCGGGCGATAACTCGAGGTGTCGAGAATCGGCCACGGCTCCGCGCGTCGCCCAGTTACGAGCTTGGCGAGCGAGGTCGGCAGCATCATCGATTGCGTGCTCATGATCAGAATCCTCGCGTGCGAGTCGTGCCCTGGAACCGCTTGAACGTCTTGATCTCGACCTTATCGTTCTGGCGACGCCGCGGGAAGAACCGCCAGAGCACGTACGATAGCGCGTCACCGGCATGGGCCCCCTTGCTCTTTCGCGAGGGGCCACCGTTTGGGCCGCGCCGCCACTGGCGAATGGAGGTGACGGTCTTCTCGCAGCGCTTGGGATCCGCGAACACGAACCGCTTCCCGCCCTTCGTCTTGATTCTCGCGTTCGCTGCGCGACATCGCTCCTCGATCAGCGGGTTGCGATCCATTTGATCGTCGGGCGGCACGACATGGACGAAGCCCTCGCCGCGGAACATGTCCATCGAGCCCTTTCCGCTGTACTTCGGGCGCTGCTTGTTCTTGTCGCGCTGCTGCTGCTGGTAATCGCACGTCGCATCCGCGATCACGAGCGTGCGATCGGGGTGGCATCCGATCGATCGGAGCCCCTCGCAGAAGTCGACTTCATCGCCGGCCTCGAGAAACACCTCGCCCACGCACCACAGGAGTGACTGCGTGATGTCCCCGGGCGCCTCCGGGTTGCGGTACGCGCGCATGCGGACACCCGCGATCCATGGATAGTTCTGCACGTCGACGCCGACGATGTCGTCATACTCGCGCCCCTCGAAGTGCTTCGTGAACGCGCGCGTGACATCGCCCATCGCTGGCATCGGCTGCTCGTTGCCCTTCCGATCCCACGAGTGGAGCACGGTGTCCGGCGGCAAGAGGAAGAGACCGCGAACCTGAACGTCGAACGTGTGCTCGTCGTACTTCTCAGCGAGGGCAGCGAGCGCCGCCTGATCGATGTGCGGGTTGTCCAACGGATCGAAGAAGAAGTAGCGCGCGTGCTTGCGATCACCGCGCTCGGCTCCGGCCGCAAGATCGGCGACCCACATTCCCTTGTCGCCCGCGTCCGGCGGATTCGCCGCCGTCATCACGAGCCCGCCACTGTCGACGATCGATGCCGACAGGTGATCGTAGCTGCCCTGCGGAACGGACTGCCCTTCGTTGATCACGATGAAATCGGCCTTGCCCTTTTTCATCTGCGCCGGCGTGTGGCCACTGCGTAGCCGAATCCGTGACCCGTTCGCGAGGAAGTATGTCCAGTGCGGCCACCCCAGCGACTCGTACCACTCGCGCGGCATGATCGACTCGAGGTACGCGATCGGCTCCTCGAAGAAAGCGTCGCTGGGGCACACGCACCAGACCGTTGCTCCGGGCACGCTGAGCGCGTACGCGACGGCGCAAGAGAAAGAGAACGCCGACTTTCCGCCACGGCGCCCGCCAGCGCACAACACATCGAACACCTTCGAGGCGCCGGGCTCGATCTCGACGTCGGCTGCACCGAGATGGTATCCTAGCCACCAATCGAACCAGCGCGCCGGCTCGATCTGGCCTGGGTGGAGCTTGATCACGCGAGATCGCGGAGCGTCTGCCCCCGAGAACTCGCGCCGCGCTCGGTCCCACTGGCCACCGAAGCGGCCGAGGAGCTCCCCATCGCGCTCGTCGACGAAGTCGAGCTGGAGGTCAACCCACCGGGCGCTTGCGCGGGCGACCGCGTCGCGCCTTTCCTCCGCTACGCGCTGCGCGCTCTGTCGCTGTGATCGAGGCATCCACGGACTCCATAGCCGGGCCTCCGTCCTCTCGGAGACCCTGGTTCTCGTTCAGGATTGCTCGCTCGGCGCCGTGGATCCGGCTCTGCGGGGTGAGGGCGGCCATCCGCTGTGCCACCGCGCAGAGCTGCGAGCGCTTCTGCTGCTCCGTGAGGTTCGGATCGCGGATCAGCTGCGCAGCCGACACGCCGAGGGCGCGATGGACCCACTCGTTCATCGCGAGCGGGTCGTTGACCGGAACCTCACCGAGCTGCTCGTACCTCGGGACCGGTGCGCGCGTCGGCGGGGCGATCAGCGGCTTGCGCGGGCGACCTCGGCCGCGGCGCGGAGCTGGCTCTCCCCCCTCGCCGCCACTGGAACCGCCATCGTCATGCAAGCTCATGCCTTGTGATTTCGCACGCAATCAGCTTGGTTGTCCAGCACCCCGTGGCCGATTGACGTAAAAACAAGGGGTTACTCGGGGTGCCGTTTTTGAAAATTGAAGGGCCGTCGG
>Ga0068864_100000322_pt1 | contig 42202 bp, 40 predicted proteins | sample KBSSwiS72_FD_66586 | JGI IMG/M metagenome (GOLD analysis project Ga0068864, IMG submission 66586) | Switchgrass rhizosphere microbial communities from Kellogg Biological Station, Michigan, USA - KBS Switchgrass S7-2 | ecosystem: Host-associated > Plants > Roots > Rhizosphere > Soil ...
TGCCGCCGAACACCCGCCCGAAGCGCACGGCGTTGCCCGGGGAGAGCGAGACCAGCCCCAGGTCGGCGCTGAAGCTCCAGCCGCTGCGGGAGGCCAGGCTGCTATAGCCGACGCCGATGTAGGGCAGGGTGCCGTTGGAATCGCTGGCCGGGTCGTTGGCGTAGCCCTGGCCGGGGGACGTCGCGCCGAACACGCGACGGTCGACGTTGAGCATCCCGCTGGCCGGGGCCATCGCCGACATGCCCGCCAGCGAGGTGCGGGAGCCGTAGATCAGCCCGCTGGTGGCCCGGAAGCCTCCGGCGGAGGTGCGCGAGCCGCCGAAATAGACGTCGCCCATCAGGCTCATGCCCTGAACCTGCAGGCCGGTGCCGTCGCCCGGCGCTACCGGGCTGGCGGCGACCGGGGCGGCCGCAGCGTAGGAAATCCGGCCCTGGAAGCGAGCCCAGGGCACGCGGTCGGCATCGGTCGAGAGGCCTTCGCCGCCGGCCAGGGCCGACAGCGGGACGAGCGAAGCGACAGAAAGCGTAATCCAGCGCAAGACGTCCATGGCAACCTCCTCGTCGAACCGGCGGTTGAGGAACGGCACCGACGCCGATTCCTGGGTGTTCATCCTACGACCGCCGAAGGGGGTTCGCGCGACCTTATTTCCAGGCGGCACGACGACGGCCCCGGCGGTGCGGCTTTTGCACGACGATTCGGGGATCCGTGCGTCAGCGCGTCACGGTTGTCGCTGGCCGTTACCGAGCTGGGGCCGGGCCCCGGCGTCCGCCGCTGGCGCGCGGGTGGCCGGCCAGGTCGAAGCGTGTCTCGACCGCTTCCAGGCCGGCCCCGACCACCAGGGCACGGACGTCGCCGGCCTGGTCGAAGCCATGCTCGAGCAGCAGCCAGCCGCCCGGAGCCAGGTGCGCCGGCGCCCCGGCGACGATCTCGCGCAGTGCCGCCAGGCCGTCGCCGCCGGGCGTCAGCGCCGTCCGGGGCTCGTGGCGGAGGGCCGCCAGGGCGGCGTCGCCGTCGCGGATGTAGGGCGGGTTGGCGATGGCGATCGAGAACTGCCGCCCCTCCAGGCCCTGCCACCAGGACGTCTCCTGGAAGTCGACCTCGAGGGCGAGTCGCCGGGCGTTGCGCCGGGCGACGCCGAGGGCGGCGGCGCTGGCATCGGTGGCCGTCACCGTCGCGCCGGGGCAGGCCTGCTTCACGGCCAGGGCGATCGCACCGCTGCCGGTGCCGAGGTCGATCAGCGCGGCGGGCGGTTGCCGGCTTCGCAGCAGCTCGACGGCCCAGTCCACCAGGAGCTCGGTTTCGGGGCGCGGCACCAGCACCTCGGGCGTCACCTCGAGCATCAGGCCGCGGAACTCCTTCTCGCCGAGCAGGTAGGCGAGCGGCTCGCCGCCGGCGCGCCGTGTCAGCCAGTCGGCCCAGGGTGCCGCGGCTTGCGCCCCCAGGCGCTCGTCGTCATGGGCGATGAGCTGCGTCGGGGTGCGGCCGAGCAGGCGGCCCAGCATCAGCCGGGCGTCGAGCATCGCCACGCCACGAGACCGGGCCTGATCGAGCGCTTGGGCGATCGTGAGGTCTTCGCTCACGTCTCGCCGCTCTCGAGGGCGGCGAGCTGTTCCGCGGCCTGCGCCGCCTGCAGGGCAGCGACGATCTCGCCGAGGTCGCCGTCGAGGATCGCCTGCAGCTTGTAGAGGGTGAGGCCGATCCGGTGGTCGGTGACCCGGCCCTGGGCGAAGTTGTAGGTGCGGATCCGGTCGCTGCGGTCGCCGCTGCCGACCAGGCTCTTGCGCGTCGCCGCCTCCTTAGCGGCCCGCTCGGAACGCTCCTTTTCGCGCAGCCGGGCGGTCAGCACCTGCATCGCCTTGGCCTTGTTGCGGTGCTGCGAGCGGTCGTCCTGGCACTCGGCGACGATGCCGGTCGGCAGGTGGGTGATGCGGATCGCGCTGTCGGTCTTGTTGACATGCTGGCCGCCGGCGCCGCTGGCGCGGAAGGTGTCGATCCGCAGCTCGTTCGGGTCGAGCGTGATCTCCTCGGTCTCGTCGGGCTCGGGCAGGACGGCGACGGTGCAGGCGCTGGTGTGGATCCGGCCCTGGGTCTCGGTCACCGGGACCCGCTGCACCCGGTGGCCGCCCGATTCGAACTTCAGCCTGGCGTAGACCGAGTCGCCCTCGATCCGGAAGACCGCCTCCTTGTAGCCGCCGAGATCGCTCGCGCTTTCGGACATCACCTCGGTCTTCCAGCCCTGCCGCTCGGCGAAGCGCAGGTACATGCGGGCCAGCTCGGCGGCGAACAATGCCGATTCGTCGCCGCCGGTGCCGGCGCGGACCTCGAGAAAGACGTTCCGGGCGTCGTCGGGGTCGCGCGGCAGCAGGGCGGCCTGAAGCGCCTGCAGCAGCTCGGCGAGCTCGGCGGTGGCGGCGGTCGCCTCCTCGGCGGCCATCGCCGCCATCGCCGCGTCGCTGCCGGACTCGGCCGCCAGCTCGTTGGCGGAGGCGAGGTCGTGCTCGCGCGCCTGGTAGCGGCGGAACAGCTCGACCAGCGCGCTTGCCTCGGCGTGCTCGCGGCCCAGCTCGCGGTAACGCTTCATGTCGCCGGCCACTTTCGGGTCGGCGAGGGTCGCGTCGAGCTCGGTGAGGCGCAGGGCGAGGCGTTCGAGCTGCTGGCGGAGGGAGGTCTTCATTGAGAGAACGGCGACGATGAACGGGACGAAGCGGCGGACGAGGCGGCCGCGCGCAAGGCGACCGGGGCGCGATCGTCGCTAACGCTTGTCGTCGTTCGAGCCGCGGCCGCCGCTGCGCAGGAACAGCCGCGAGACGGTCTGCGCCAGTCGGTTGCGCTCGTCGCCATCGGCGGCGCGCAGCTCGGCCAGGGTGCCGTGCAGCATCTTCTGGGTCAGTCCCTTGGAGAGCGCCTCGAGGACGGTGCCCACGTCCTCGCCGCTGGCGAGGAGTTTCCTCGCCCGGGCGATCTCGAGCGAGCGCCAGTCGTCGGCCTGGGCGTGCAGCGCCTGGATCAGCGGGATCGAGCCGCGCCGGTCCATCCACTGGACGAAGCTCTGCACCCCGGTCTCGATGATCGCCTCGGCCTGCGCCACTGCGGCTTCGCGCTTCTCGCCGGCGGTCTGCACCAGCGCCGACAGGTCGTCGACGGTATAGAGATAGACGTCGGAGAGCCGCGCCACCTCGGGCTCGATGTCGCGCGGCACCGCCAGGTCGACCATGAACATCGGCCGGTGGCGGCGTGCCTTCAGTGCCCGCTCGACCGCACCCAGGCCGATGATCGGCAGCGAGCTCGCCGTGCAGGAGACGACGATGTCGAACTCGGCCAGGCGGTCCGGCAGCTCGGCGAGCGCCATCGTCGAGCCCCCGAACCGAACCGCCAGCGTCTCGGCGCGCTCGCTGCTGCGGTTGGCGATGACGATCTGGCGCGGATGCCGGGCCGCGAAATGGATCGCCGCGAGATCGATCATCTCGCCCGCGCCGACGAAGAGGACCCGCGTCTCGCTCAGCGACTCGAACAGCTGCGACGCCAGCCGCACCGCCGCCGCCGCCATGCTGATCGAGTGCTGGCCGATCTCGGTCGAGCTGCGCACCTCCTTGGCGACCGCGAACGAGCGCTGGAACATCTGCTGCAGGGTCGTGCCGAGCGTGCCGGCGCCCTCGGCCTCGCGCACCGCCTGCTTCAGCTGGCCGAGGATCTGCGGCTCGCCGAGGACCATCGAATCGAGCCCGCTGGCAACTCGGAACGCGTGCCGGGCGGCCGAGGCGCCCTCCATCACGTAGGCGTGCGAGCGCAGGGTCTGGCTCGGCACCCCGCCGACGCCGGCCAGCCAGTCGACGGCCGGGCCCAGCACCTGCGCCTCGGCGCCGACGTAGAGCTCGGTCCGGTTGCAGGTGGAGACGATCGCGACCTCGCTCACCCGGTCATTGCGGGAGCGAAAGGACTGCAAGGCGGCGGGAAGTTGCTGCGGCGAAAACGCGAAGCGGCCGCGCAGATCCAGCGGCGCGGTCGTGTGGTTGAGCCCCAGCGCGAAGACGCTCATCCGTCGATTATAAAATTTGTGGTCCGAGCGCAACCACGAAGGCTTTGGCCCCCTTGAACCCGGTCGACGCCTTCTGGCATTTCGCCAACTTCTTCGCACCCGCCGTGGTCACCGGCTTCATCGCCGCCGGCGCCACCAAGCTGCTGTGGCGCCGCGAGCTCGCCGGCGTCGGCTGGGGCCGGCTCGGCGGCTGGGCGAGCGCGGCGATGGCCGCGGTGCTGGTGGGCGGCCTGGTGATCTTCGAGCACGACGGCAAGATGGCCACCTACGCGGCGATGGTCGTCGCCTGCGCCCTGGCGCTCTGGTGGGTCGGCTTTCGCAATCGCGGCTGAGGCTGCGCCGGGAGACGGCTGGTCAGGCGAGGACAGGCTCGCCGCGCAGCGAATGGCCGCGCACCTCGGTGATCCGGACGTCGATCAGGCGGCCGGCGAGGTCTTCGGCCGCGGCGAAATTGACCACCCGGTTGCACTCGGTCCGGCCCATCTGCTCGGCGGCGTCGTTGCGCGAGCGGCCCTCGACCAGGATGCGCTGGATGCTGCCGAGGCGCGAGGCGCTGATCGCGTTGCCCTGGGCTTCGATCCGGGCCTGCAAGCGCTGCAGGCGTTCGAGCTTTTCCGCAGGCTCGGTCTCGTCGGCGAGCTGCGCGGCCGGCGTGCCGGGGCGCGGGCTGTAGATGAAGCTGAAGCTGTGGTCGAAGCCGACGTCCTCGACCAGCGCCATCGTCCGCTCGAAATCGGCGCTGGTCTCCCCGGGAAAGCCGACGATGAAATCGCTCGAGATCGAGATGCCCGGACGCACGGCGCGGAGCTTCCTGACCGTGCTCTTGAACTCGAGCACCGTGTAGCCGCGCTTCATCGCCGCCAGGATCCGGTCGCTGCCGTGCTGCACCGGCAGGTGCACGTGGTCGACGAGCTTGGCCACCCGGCCGTAGACGTCGATCAGACCCTGCGTGAATTCCTTCGGATGACTGGTGGTGTAGCGGATCCGCTCGATGCCCGGGATCTCGGCGACGACCTCGAGCAAGGTCGCGAAGTCGGCGAGCTCGGCCGTCCCGCCCATCGCGCCGCGGTAGGCGTTGACGTTCTGGCCTAGCAGCGTGACCTCGCGCACACCCTGGTCGGCCAGGCCTGCGACCTCGGCGAGCACGTCGTCGAACGGCCGCGACACCTCTTCGCCACGGGTGTAGGGAACGACGCAGTAGGTGCAGTACTTGGAGCAGCCTTCCATGATCGAGACGAAGGCGGTCGCGCCCTCGACCCGCGCCGGCGGCAGGTGGTCGAACTTCTCGATCTCGGGAAAGCTGATGTCGACCTGGGGCCGCTGTTCGCTCTTCTGCCGCGCCAGCATCGCCGGAAGGCGGTGCAGGGTCTGCGGGCCGAACACCAGATCGACGTAGGGCGCGCGCTTGACGATGGCCGCGCCTTCCTGGCTGGCGACGCAGCCGCCCACGCCGATCAGCGTGCCCTTGTCCTTCAGGTGCTTGACCCGGCCGAGGTCGCTGAACACCTTGTCCTCGGCCTTCTCGCGGACCGAGCAGGTGTTGAAGAGGATCAGATCGGCCGCTTCGACGTCGTCGGTCGGCTCGTAGCCGGCGGCGGCATGGAGCACGTCGGCCATCTTGTCCGAGTCGTAGACATTCATCTGGCAGCCGAAGGTCTTGATGAAGACCTTCGGCTTCGTGCCCGCGACCTTGGTCACGGTTTGACCCAGACCTGCGCGATCGGATCGAAGCCCCAGGCCTCGGCTTCCTCGGGCCGGGTCGGCCAGGGCTTCCTGGCCGCTTCCTCGGGCGTGAGGATCCAGACGTCCTTGACCAGGCCGGAGGTGTCGACCGTGTAATGCACCAGGAACTTGCCGCCGTACAGGGCCGAGGGCATGACGGCCATGTTGTTGCCGTCGCGGATGCGCGCCGCGGGGGCGAGCCGCGCGAGCTGGCCGTTGACCGAGATCTCCGGGGCGGTGCCGAAGACGATGGCGCCGCGCAGCGCCGTCTGCGGGAAGTTGCGTTGCACCTGCGCCGTCGCCGGCAAGGCCAGGAGGAACGCGGCGGCGAAGGCGAGAACGCAGCGGAGCATGGGGTGGTGGCGCTTCAGGGACTCGAACCCCGGACCTGCGGATTATGATTCCGTCGCTCTAACCGACTGAGCTAAAGCGCCTGAGCCCACGAGTATAACGACCGGTTTCGGGCCCGGCAGTCGCCCCCCACCGCCCGCTCCCGTGTCGCCGCTGCGGCACCTCGACCTCTCCGGCCCGTCGTTTTCCCCATGTTCAGCTTTTTCCGCAAGAAGCCGCCCGCGGCGGAAACCTCCGCCCCGACCGAGACGACGCGGCCGCGCACCGCCATGGAATGGCTCAATGCCGACGTCGGCGAGCTGCTCTTCGGCAAGAAGCCGGCCGAAGCATCGCCGCCGCCATCGGCGCCGGAGCCGACACCGCCGGTGTCGTCGCCGCAGCCGCCGCCGGCGATCCGGCCGACCGTCGCCGCGCCGGTCGTTGCGGCGCAAGTCATCGCGGCGCCGACTGCGCCTGCAGCGTCGGCCGTACCTGCGGCGCCGGCGGAGATCGCGCCGCTCCCGGCGGCATCGGCGGAGCCCGAACGCGAGGACCGCAGCGACTGGCTGGCGAAGCTGCGATCCGGGCTGCGCAAGACCGGCTCGAACATCGCCCAGGCGTTCGTCGGAGCCAGCATCGACGACGCGATGTACGAGGACCTGGAAGCGGCACTGCTCCAGGCCGACGCCGGCGTCGCCGCCACGCGGCATCTGCTCGACGACCTGCAGCGGCGGATCAAGCGCGCGCATCTGGAGAATCCGGCGGCGGTGCGCGGCCTGCTGGCCGATTGCATCGCCGATCTGCTGGCGCCGCTCGAGCGGCCGCTGGTGATCGGCGAGCATGTGCCGACCGTGATCATGGTGGTCGGCGTCAATGGCGCCGGCAAGACCACCAGCGTCGGCAAGCTGACGCGGCATCTGGTCGATGCCGGCCAGAAGGTGCTGCTCGCAGCCGCCGACACCTTTCGCGCCGCCGCGCGCGAGCAGCTGCTCGCCTGGGCCGAGCGGGCCGAACCCGCTCGCGACGGCGCGCCGGCTTCGGCGCAAGGCCCCGCCGGCAACCGCGTCGAGATCGTCAGCCAGGAAGGCGGTGACCCCGCCGGCGTGACCTTCGATGCCGTCGTTGCCGGCCGTGCCCGGGGGTGCGACGTCGTCATTGCCGACACCGCCGGCCGCCTGGCGACGCAGTCGCACCTGATGGAGGAGCTGAAGAAGATCCGGCGCACGATCGCCAAGGCCGAGCCCGGCGCACCGCACGAGGTGCTGCTGGTGATCGACGGCAACACCGGGCAGAACGCGCTCGCCCAGGTCCAGGCCTTCGATGCCGCGCTCGACCTGACCGGCCTCATCATCACCAAGCTCGACGGCACGGCCAAGGGCGGCGTGCTCGCGGCCATCGCCCTCTGGTCGCGTTCGCGGGCGGCGCCCCTGCCGGTGTATTTCATCGGCGTCGGCGAGAAGCTCGCCGACCTGCAGACCTTTCGCGCGCGCGAGTTCGCGCAGGCCCTGCTCAGCTAGGCTCGGTCGTTCAGCGCTTCTCCGGCGGCGGCAGCTCCGGCGAAACCGATTCCTCAAGCTCGTCGAACCAGGTCGCGCTGGTGGGCTCGCGAACCTCGATCACTTCGTCCTGGGTCCAGTCGCGGTCGGTATCGGCGAACGGGTCGCTGGCCGGTGCGACTACCGCCGCCGGTGCGTCGGCCACCGCCGCGTCGGCCATCACGACCGCGGCGCCGGTGGTCAGGGGCTGCAGGTTGACCAGCGGCTTCTTGGCCATGCTCGGGGGCACGGCCGGTGTGCGCGGCAGGAGCTTGTCGCGCGCCGCCTCGATCGTCGGCAGGCGCTCCTCGTTCCAGACGTGCACCGGGATGTTGGCGGCCTCCAGCACCCGCTCCACGCGGTCGAGCCGGGCGCGCAGCTTCTCGCTGATCTGCTCGAGCGGCGGCCGGACCTCGACCACGGCGATCACCTGCGAGGTGACATCGCAGATGACGAAATCGACGCACTGGCTGCCGAGACGGCGCATCCACTCCGCATACGAATTGCGCTTCGGAACGTTCAGGAACCGGGCGATCGGCACCTGCGCCAGGATCATGTAGCCGGGCAGGGCGAGCTTGAGGGTACTGAAGGCCACCCGCTCCGACGAGCGCAGCACTCGCGTCGCCTCCGGCGGCCAGGCGGCGAGCGTGTCCATGCGCTCGGCCGGTTGCTCCTTGCGCTCGGGCGGCCCGGTGCGCCGTGCCAGCCACCAGACCAGGGGCAAGGCGCAGAAGAGGGCGATCACCGAGATGAGATAGGGATCCATCGGAGGTCGTCGTCAGCGTCGGGGAATGGCGCGGTGCAGTGCGAGGAGCTCAGCGCAGACCGCCGAAATTCTTCATGCCGCCCATCCGCTTCATCATCTTCATCATCCCGCCGCCTTTCATCTTCTTCATGACGTCGCGCATCTGCTCGAACTGGTTCAGCAGTCGGTTGACCTCCTGAACCTGCACGCCGGCACCGCTGGCGATGCGGCGCTTGCGTGTCGCCTTCAGGAGCTCGGGCTTCCTCCGCTCCTGGGGCGTCATCGAGCAGATGATCCCTTCCATGCGGCGCACGTCGCGCTCGGCACGCTCCATGTCGGCCGGACCGAGGTTGGCGGTGCGCCCGCCGGTGAACTGCGAGGGTAGCTTGTCGACGAGGCCGCCGAGGCCGCCCATCTTCTTCATCTGTGAAATCTGCGACAGGAAGTCGTTCAGATCGAAGCTGTCGCCGGCCTTGACCTTGTCGGCGAGCTTCTGCGCCGCGGCGACGTCGACGCCTTTCTGCACCTCCTCGACCAGGCCGACGATGTCGCCCATGCCGAGCACGCGCCCGGCGTGGCGGCCGGCGTCGAAGACCTCCAGGCCGTCGATCTTCTCGCTGGTGCCGGCGAACTTGATCGGCGCGCCGGTGATGGCCCTGACCGAGAGCGCCGCGCCGCCGCGCGAGTCGCCGTCCATCTTGGTGAGGACGATGCCGGTGAGCGGCAGCGCCTCCTTGAATGCCTTGGCGGTGTTGACCGCGTCCTGGCCCTGCATCGCGTCGACCACGAACAGGGTCTCGACCGGATCGAGCGCCGCATGCAGCTCGCGGATCTCGGCCATCAGCTTCTCGTCGATCGCAAGCCGGCCGGCGGTGTCGACGATCAGGACGTCGAAGTAGTGCCGCTTCGCATGGTCGAGCGCCGCCTTGGCGATCGCCAGCGGCGAGTCGGTCGCGGCCGAGGGGAACCACTCGGCGCCGGCCTGGCGCGTCACCGTCTTGAGCTGCTCGATCGCCGCCGGGCGATAGACGTCGGCCGAGACCGTCAGCACCTTCTTCTTGCGCTTCTCGATCAGGTGCCGCGCCAGCTTGGCGGTGGTGGTGGTCTTGCCGGCGCCCTGCAGGCCGGCCATCAGGATCACGGCCGGCGGCTGGGCCTTCAGGTCGAGGTCGGCGACACCCTCGCCCATCGTCGCCGCCAGCTCGCGGTTGACGACGCCGACGAACGCCTGCCCCGGCGAGAGCGAGCCGACGACCTCGGCGCCGAGCGCGCTCGCCTTGACCCGGGCGACAAAGTCACGCACCACCGGCAGTGCGACGTCGGCTTCGAGGAGGGCCATGCGCACTTCGCGCAGCATGTCCTGCACGTTGTCTTCGGTGATGCGGGCCTGGCCTCGCATCGTCTTGACGAGCCGGCTGAGGCGATCGGTCAGGGCAGAAGCCATCAGGCGCGCACGCGGCCGAGCCGAGGTGCGAAAGTACACTTGGACAATGATTCTATCGTTCGGTGCCGACCCGGCCGGCCTCGCGCCGGGGGCTCTGGCACTGACTCTATCGAGCGCCGCGGCCCTCGTGTGCTACCTCGCCGCGGCGCTGCGAAGCGACCGGTTGGCGTCGGTCTTGCGCGCCGCCTTGCTCGTCGGCTGGATCGCTCACGGCCTGGCTCTGGCCATCGACATCGCCGGCATCGGCTCGGGCGTTCCGGGTGCGCGCTTCGGCTTCGCCCCGGCGCTTTCCCTGACGCTCTGGCTGGTGCTCGCGGTCTACCAGTTCGAGAGCCGCCGGCTGCCGCTGCCCGGCGCACGCCGCGCGCTCGCGGCCTGCGGCGCCGTCGTCGTCATCCTCGCCTGGGTCTATCCGGGTCGCGTCCATCCGCAGGCGGCGTCGGTCTGGGCACCGCTGCACTGGCTGCTCGGCATCGTCTCGTACGGCCTGTTCGGCGTCGCGGTGCTGCACGGGCTGCTGCTCAGCCGGGCCGAGCGGCAGATGCGCCGCGCGCCGCTCGCCGGCGCGGCGCCGACCGAGGGCTTGCCGCTGCTGCGCCTGGAGCGGCTGACCTTTCGCTTCGTCGCCGCCGGCTTCGTCGTCCTTTCGGCGGTGATCGTCCTCGGCACGGTCTTCGCCAGCGGCTGGCGCTGGGAGCACAAGACCGTGTTCACCGTTCTCAGCTGGCTGGTCTTCGCCGGCTTGCTCACCGGCCGACGCGTGCTCGGCTGGCGCGGACCCAAGGCCGCGGGCTGGCTGTATGCCGGCGCCGTCTTGCTGCTGCTCGCCTACGTCGGCTCGCGCTTCGTGCTCGAGGTCCTGTTGAACCGGCCACCTTCGACCTGATGAAGATCCTGCTCTTTCTCGTTGCCGTCGTCCTGCTGCTCTGGCTGCTGCGCAAGAGCAGCACCCGGCGTGCCCCGCCGCCCGCTGCGCCGCGCGACCCGGCCGCGACGCCGCAGCCGATGCTGGCGTGCGCGCAGTGCGGCGTCCACCTGCCGCGCGACGAGGCTCTGCCGGGACGCGGCGGCGTGTTCTGCGGGGAGGCGCATCGCGCCGCCTACGAGCAGGCCCATCCGGACCGGTCGTGAGCACACCGACCAGCGTGCCGCGCTCGACCCGGCCGGCGCCGATGGGCGACGAGTCCTGGTTCGGCGCCTTCGGCCCGACCACGGACAACTCGACCATGGCGGAGGAGTCGCAGTTCACCGCCTCGTGGCACAGCGAGTCGCCCCGTGCCGCGCGCGCGGTTCGCCGGCGCCGGGGCAGCAGCTCGACCACCTTCGAGCGGATCTACCGTGCCTTCATCGGTGCCCGCGCCGCGCTCGGCGTGGCTCTGGTCCTGACCCTCGCCGTCGCCAGCGCCTTCGGCCTGCGGCCGACGCCGACGATCGTCGCCCTCAGCCTCGGCTTCGCGACCCTGGCGATCAGCATGTGGCTGCTGCCGCGCTTTCGTCGCGGCGCGGCGCCGCACACGATGGCGCGGCTGCGCAGCCCGCAATGGATAGGCACCATCGGCGCCGACCTGGTGTTCTTCACCGGCCTGCACCTCGCCTCGCCGGGCTCGAGCTTCAATTACGTCGCCCTGCTCGTGCTGCCGGTCTTGATGGCCGGTGTGCTGACGCCGCGCGTGCTCGCGCTCGCGACCGCGGCGCTGGCGACCCTGGCCCTGCTCGGCACCGCCTGGCTGGCCCTGCTCTCCGGCGGCGACGCGACCTCGCTCATGACCCAGGCGGGTGTCGCCGGCAGCGGCTTCTTCGTCATCACCGTCCTCGCCGGCGAGCTCGCCGGCCGGCTGGCGCGCGAGGAGCTGAGTGCCCGCGGCAGCCTCGAGATGGCGCGGCAGCAGGCGGCACTGAATCGGCTCGTGATCGAGGAGATGGAAGACGGCGTCCTGGTCGTCGACCGCGGCGGCAAGGTCCGCGCCGCCAATCCGGCGGCCCGCCGCCTGCTCGCGCCGGAAGGCATGAGCCGAACGGCGCCGTTCCAGCTGCGCGGCGTGCCGGCCTGGGGCGCGCTGGTCGATGCGGTCGAGCGCGCGTTCGCCGACGCCGCCTGGCCCGAGGCCGGCCGCGATGTGCCGCTGCAGTTCGCCCCCGACTCGCACCGGACGCTGCGTTTGCGCGTGCGCTTCACACGCAAGCGCGAGGCCAGCGCCAGCGAGGAGGTCGCGGTGCTGTTCCTCGAGGACATGCGCAACGTGCAGGCCCGCAGCCGCCAGGAAAAGCTCGCCGCCATGGGCCGCGTCTCGGCCGGCATCGCCCACGAGATCCGCAACCCGCTGGCGGCGATCGCTCAGGCCAACGCGCTGATGGCCGAGGACGCGACCGATCCGGCGCAGCGCCAGCTGACGAAGATGGTGACGGAAAACGTCGAGCGGCTGATGCGGATCGTCGACGACGTCATGGAGGTGGCGCCGGGCCGGGTGCAGGAAGTCGGCGCCATCGACGCCACGGCGCAGCTCGCCGAGGTGAGCGGCGAATGGGCGCGGGCCGCCGGGATCGAGCTCGGCGAGCAGAGCGTCCTCCGCGTCGAGCTGCCGGGCGAGCCGGTCGGAGCGATGTTCGATCCGGAGCACCTGCGGCGCGTGCTCGTCAACCTGCTCGACAACGCCCGCCGCCACGCCAGCCACCGGCCCGGAGCGATCCTCCTGGCCCTGCGCGCCGAGAGCGAGGTTCGCGCCGAGTTCAGCGTCTCCTCCGACGGCGCGCCGATCCCGGCCGACGTCGAACCGTATTTGTTCGAGCCCTTTTTCTCGACCCGAAGCCGCGGCGCGGGCCTGGGCCTTTACATTTGCCGCGAGCTCTGCGAGAGATACGGGGCGCGCATCGACTACCGGCTGCTGCCACCCGACGCGCCGCGGCGCAACGAGTTCTATGTCGATGTCCGTCGCGCCGCCCTGCAACCGAGCGAATCCCGCATTCGACTGACCTCATGAGACATCGCGAAGCGACGAACTTTCAGCGGGCCGAGCCCCGGGCCGCTCCCAAGCCGGCCCGCGCCCCCTCGGGGGGCCGGCCGACGTACCCGTCGGACGAGGGGCTCCATTGACCACTGCCTCGCACTTCAGCCTGCTCGTCGTCGACGACGAGCCCGACCTGCGGACGCTGTACGAGCTGACCCTGCTGCGCGAGGGCTACGACCTCGACACCGCCGGCACGGTCCAGGAGGCACTCCTCCATCTCAAGGACCGGACCTACAGCGCGGTCATCACCGACATGCGCCTGCCCGACGGCTCCGGCCTCGACGTCCTCCACTGGCTCGAGCAGAACGGCCGGCGCGAGAAGACCGTCGTCATCACCGCCTACGGTTCCTCCGAGAACGCGGTCGAGGCGCTCAAGGCCGGCGCCTACGACTACCTCACCAAGCCGGTCGACCTGAAGCAGTTCCGCGGCGTCGTCGCCTCGGCGCTCGGCCGCGGCGGCGGCGGGCCGACGGTCGACCCGACCAGCCTGCCGTCGGAGCAGCATCGAGCGATGCCGCCGCCGCGCGTGCCGCGTCCCGTTGCCGTTGCGCCGCCGGCGCCGGCGCTGCCGGTGAGCCAGGCGCTCGGCCGCATGGCCGGCAACTCGATGGCGATGCAGCAGGTGCGCTCGCTGGTGGAGAAGGTGGCGCGCAGCATGGCGCCGGTGCTCGTCGCCGGTGAATCGGGCACCGGCAAGGAACTCGTCGCTCGCGCCATCCACGAGGTGAGCACGCGCGGGGCGATGCCGTTCGTGCCGGTCAACTGCAGCGCCATTCCCGAGCAGCTGCTCGAGGCCGAATTCTTCGGCTATCGCAAGGGCGCGTTCACCGGCGCCAACGACGACCGGGACGGCTTCTTCCAGGCGGCCAACGGCGGCACGCTCTTCCTCGACGAGATCGGCGACCTGCCGCTGTCGATGCAGTCGAAGCTGCTGCGCGCGATCCAGGAGCGCTCGGTCCGGCCGGTGGGCGCGGTCACCGAGCAGCCGGTCGACGTGCGGCTGCTGAGCGCGACGCACAAGGACCTCAACGCCGAGGTCCAGGCCGGCCAGTTCCGCCAGGACCTCTATTACCGCCTCAACGTCATCCAGATCCGCGTGCCGCCGCTGCGCGAGCGGCTCGAGGACCTCATGGGAATCAGCGAGCGCGTCCTCGAGCGGCTGGCCCGCGACGCCGGCGTCTGGCCGGCGCCGCGCCTGACCCGCGACGCCCTGGTGCACCTGGCGCGCTATCCGTTCCCGGGCAACGTGCGCGAGCTCGAGAACATGCTGCACCGCGCCGTGGCCCTCTCGGGCGGCGAGGAGCTCGACGTCTACGATCTGGACCTGCCGGAGTCGGTGTTCACCGACAGCGCGGCGCAGGAGCTCGACCGCCTGCCGACCGAAGCGAGCGTCGCCGAAGCGGCGGCCCTCGCGCCGAGCCTGCCGGCCGAGGAGCCGCTGCCCAAGGACCTGGCCCGCTATCTCGACGAGGTCGAGCGCGACATCCTGATCCGGGCCCTCGAGCATCACCGCTACAACCGAACCGCGGCCGGCATCAGCCTCGGCCTGTCGCTGCGGCAGATGCGTTATCGGATGGCCCGGCTCAACGTCAACGTCGGCGGCGACCTGACCGGAACCGATCGCGAGTGAAGCGCGCGAAGGCGGCGCCTTCCGCAGCGCGGCCGGCGTGGCGGGGCGGCTGGCTGCAGGCGGCGCGACGCGTCGACTCGCCGAACTTCGGCCCGCGGCCCGAAGGCGCGGCGATCGAGCTCGTCGTCGTCCATTCGATCAGCCTGCCGCCGGGGGAGTACGGCGGCGACGCGATCGAGCGGCTCTTCACCAACCGGCTCGATCCGACCGCGCATCCGTATTTCGAGAGGCTGCGCGACCTGCGTGTGTCGGCTCACTTCCTGATCCGCCGCGACGGCGAGCTGCTGCAGTTCGTCTCGTGCGGCAAGCGCGCCTGGCACGCCGGCGAGTCGAGCTGGAAAGGCCGCGCCGGCTGCAATGATTTTTCGATCGGCATCGAGCTCGAAGGCCTGGAAGGCGATGGCTTCGAAGAGGCGCAATACGAGCGCCTCGCAGCGACCCTGATCGGCCTGGCCGCGCGTTATCCGATTCGTGCCGTGACCAGCCATGCACACATCGCGCCGGGACGCAAGCAGGACCCCGGGGCGGGTTTTCACTGGGACGGATTGCGCCACCGGGCGGCACTTCCCGGGCTGGACTTTGTACCGTGAAATATGTACGGGTTCATACGCTATAGGTAGTGCTTGTTGGCCACATTGACCCCAGATATAGTGTCCGCCGATGCTATGCTGGACTTCTCGTCCAGACCCACGAACAGCCCTTTTCGCGAACGCACAGGCACCCGACGAGCCCTTGCCAGCGATGAACAAATAGCCCCGGCGGTTGCAGCCCAGCCGAGGATTCCAGAGGAGATTTCATGCAAGCTACCCCCGCCCAGGCGCCGTCCGCGACCGTTGCCGCGCTGCGACCCGCGGGCCGGCCCGCGCCGGCCGTGTCCGCGTACCAGGGCTATCAGATCCTGCGCCGCAATGGCGCCGTCGTTTCGTTCGAGCCGAACAAGATCGCGGTCGCGCTGATGAAGGCGTTCCTCGCGGTTCACGGCACCCAGGGCGCGGCCTCGGCAAGCGTTCGCGAGACCGTCGACGGTCTGACCGAATCGGTGGTCCGGGCGCTGCTGCGCTCGCGCCCCGGCGGCGGCACCTTCCATATAGAAGACGTGCAGGACCAGGTCGAACTCGGCCTGATGCGCGGCGGCCACCACGAGGTCGCCCGCGCCTACGTGCTCTATCGCGAGCGGCGCGCGCAGGAGCGCGCCAAGCAGGGCCCGGTGGTCGCCAAGGCCGAGCCGGTGCTGATGGTCACCGACCGCGGCAACCGCGTGCCGCTCGACGCGGCCCGCCTGCAGACGCTGATCGAGACCTCCTGCGCCGGCCTCGGCGCCGACGTCCGGCCGGAGCCGATCCTGGCCGAGACCAAGCGCAACCTCTACGACGGCGTGCCGATCGACGAGGTGCACAAGGCCGCGATCCTTGCCGCCCGCACCCTGATCGAGAAGGACCCCGGCTACACCCGCGCCACTGCGCGGCTGCTGCTGCACACCATCCGGCGCGAGATCCTCGGCGAGGAGCTGCTGCATTCGGACATGCACAGCCGCTACGCCGACTACTTCCCGCAGTTCGTGAAGAGGGGCGTGCAGGCCGAGCTGCTGGACGAGAAGCTGCTCCAGTACGACCTTGCCAAGCTCGGCGCGGCGCTCAACGCCGACCGCGACCTGCAGTTCGACTACCTCGGCCTGCAGACCCTGTACGACCGCTACTTCCTGCACATCGACGAGGCCCGGATCGAGTTGCCGCAGGCCTTCTTCATGCGCGTGGCGATGGGCCTGGCGCTGAACGAGATCGACCGCGAGGACCGCGCCATCGAGTTCTACGAGGTGCTCTCGAGCTTCGACTTCATGAGCTCGACGCCGACCCTGTTCAACGCCGGCACCCGCCGCTCGCAGCTTTCGAGCTGCTATCTGACCACCGTCTCCGACGACCTCGACGGCATCTACGAGGCGCTGAAGGAGAACGCGCTGCTGTCCAAGTTCGCCGGCGGCCTGGGCAACGACTGGACCAACGTCCGCGCGCTCGGCAGCTACATCAAGGGCACCAACGGCAAGAGCCAGGGCGTGGTGCCTTTCCTCAAGGTCGTGAACGACACCGCGGTCGCGGTCAACCAGGGCGGCAAGCGCAAGGGCGCGGTCTGCGCCTACCTCGAGAGCTGGCACCTCGACATCGAGGAGTTCCTCGAGCTGCGCAAGAACACCGGCGACGACCGCCGTCGCACCCACGACATGAACACCGCCAACTGGGTGCCCGACCTGCTGATGAAGCGGGTGATGGAAGGCGGCGACTGGACCCTGTTCTCGCCCTCGACCTGCCCCGACCTGCACGACAAGTTCGGCAAGGCCTTCGAGACCGCCTACATCGCCTATGAAGAGAAGGCCGCGCGCGGCGAGATCAAGCTGTTCAAGAAGATGAAGGCGTCGGACCTCTGGCGCAAGATGCTGACGATGCTGTTCGAGACCGGGCATCCCTGGATCACCTTCAAGGACGCCTGCAACGTGCGCTCGCCGCAGCAGCACGTCGGGGTCGTCCACTCCAGCAACCTCTGCACCGAGATCACGCTCAACACCGGCGACACCGAGATCGCGGTCTGCAACCTCGGCTCGGTCAATCTGGCGCAGCACGTGGTGAACGGCGCCCTCGACCAGGTGAAGCTGAAGAAGACCATCGCCACGGCGATGCGGATGCTCGACAACGTCATCGACATCAATTACTACGCGGTCAAGAAGGCGCGCGACTCGAACCTGCGCCACCGTCCCGTCGGTCTCGGCATCATGGGCTTTCAGGACGCGCTCTACGAGATCGGCGTGCCCTACGCCTCGCCGGAGGCGGTCGACTTCGCCGACCGCTCGATGGAGGCCGTCTGCTATCACGCCTACTGGGCATCGACGGAACTTGCAGCCGAGCGCGGCCGCTACTCGAGCTATCGCGGCTCGCTCTGGGACAAGGGCATCCTGCCGATCGATACCCTCGACCTGCTCTCGGAGCAGCGCGGCACGCTCGCCAACGGCAACGCCCTGGTCGACATCGACCGCTCGTCGACGCTCGACTGGAACGCCCTGCGGGCGCGGATCGGCGAGCACGGCATGCGCAACTCGAACTGCGTGGCGATCGCTCCGACGGCGACGATTTCCAACATCGTCGGCGTCAGCGCCTCGATCGAGCCGTCGTTCGGCAACCTGTCGGTGAAGTCGAACCTCTCCGGCGAGTTCACGATCGTCAACGAGTACCTGGTGCGCGACCTGAAGAAGGTGGGCCTGTGGGACGAGGTGATGGTCATGGACCTGAAGCACTTCGACGGCTCGCTGCAGCGCATCGACCGCGTGCCCGCCGACCTGAAGTCTCTCTACGCGACCGCGTTCGAGATCGAGACGCAGTGGCTGGTGGAGGCCGCGGCGCGGCGGCAGAAGTGGATCGACCAGGCGCAGTCGCTCAACATCTACATGGCCGGCGCGTCGGGCAAGAAGCTCGACGAGACCTACAAGCTCGCATGGCTGCGCGGCCTGAAGACGACCTACTACCTGCGCACGCAGAGCGCGACCAACGCCGAGAAGTCGACGGTGAAGTCGGGCACGCTCAACGCGGTGTCGAACGGCGCCCGCGCGACGACGACTTCGTCCGCTGCACCGCCGGTCGTCGCATCGGTGAGCAGCCTCGCGAGCGACACGACGCTCGAGTCCGATGTGAAGTTCTGCGCACTCGACAACCCCGAGTGCGAAGCGTGCCAGTGATCGCGAACGCGATGCGACAGAGCAACATTCATGCAGCGATGCAGTCGATAAGTCTTGGGCTTTCGCATAAATCGCTCGGATAATCAAGAGGCAGAGGAAATATTCGCAATGCTGGTTTGGGAAGAAGACAGAACCACCGAGACCGTTCACGCCGCAAGCTCCGCGCAACGCGCGAGCACCGCCTTGCGTTTGGCCCAGCCGTCGGCGGTCGAGGCCGCCATCATCCATCAATCACTGCCGGCCGCGCCGGCCGCGGCTCTCGCCGCAGTGCCGGCGGCCCGCCGCGTCAAGGCGGCCGACAAGCGCATCATCAACGGCCGCACCGACGTCAACCAGCTGGTGCCGTTCAAGTACAAGTGGGCGTGGGAGAAGTACCTCGCCACCTGTGCCAATCACTGGATGCCTCAGGAAGTGAACATGTCGCGCGACATCGCGACCTGGAAGGATCCGAACGGCCTCACCGAAGACGAGCGACGCATCGTCAAGCGCAACCTCGGCTTCTTCGTCACCGCCGATTCGCTGGCCGCGAACAACATCGTGCTCGGCACGTATCGCCACATCACGGCGCCCGAATGCCGGCAGTTCCTGCTGCGCCAGGCGTTCGAGGAGGCGATTCACACCCACGCCTATCAGTACATCGTCGAGTCGCTCGGGCTCGACGAGAGCGAGATCTTCAACGCCTACAACGAGGTGCAGTCGATCCGCGACAAGGACGAGTTCCTGATCCCCTTCATCGAGGCGATCATGGATCCGAACTTCCACACCGGCACGCCGGAGAACGATCGCACGCTGCTCAAGTCGCTGATCGTCTTCGCCTGCCTGATGGAGGGGCTTTTCTTCTACGTCGGCTTCACCCAGATCCTGGCGCTCGGCCGGCAGAACAAGATGACGGGCGCCGCCGAGCAGTACCAGTACATCCTGCGCGACGAGTCGATGCACTGCAATTTCGGCATCGACCTGATCAACCAGATCAAGGCCGAGAACCCGCACCTGTGGACGACAGAGTTCAAGGCGGAGATCCGGGCGCTGTTCGAGAAGGCCGTGGCGCTGGAATATCGCTACGCCGAAGACACCATGCCGCGGGGCGTGCTCGGCATGAACGCCTCGATGTTCAAGGGCTACCTGCGCTACATCGCCAACCGGCGGGCAACGCAGATCGGCCTGGAGGAGCTCTATCCGAACGAGGAAAATCCGTTCCCGTGGATGAGCGAGATGATCGACCTCAAGAAGGAGCGAAATTTCTTCGAGACGCGCGTGATCGACTACCAGACCGGTGGCGCGCTGTCTTGGGAATGACCGTCGCGGCAGGAAGCATGCGGCGGTGAAGAGAGATCAAGATTCGCAGGAAGAAAGAGCGGCGACGACGAGCGCTGCCGGCCTGCAACCCGATTCATCGTACCGGGCGTCCCTCCAGGGCAGTTCGGACGGTGAATAGCTGGCCGATTCCATCGATGGGGTCGGCCGGTTCCATGTCAACTTGATCAAGGAGAAACGTAATGGCAACTGCGAAGAAAGCCGCTAAAAAGGCGCCGGCGAAGAAGGCCGCGAAGAAGGCCCCGGCGAAGAAGATGGCCGCCAAGAAGGCGCCGGCGAAGAAGGCCGCCAAGAAGGCGGTCAAGAAGGCCGCCAAGAAGGCGCCGGCCAAGAAGGCTGCGAAGAAGGCTGCGAAGAAGAAGGCGCCAGCCAAGAAGAAGGCGCCAGCGAAAAAGGCCAAGAAGGCCCCAGCCAAGAAGGCTGCCAAGAAGGCGCCTGCGAAAAAGGCTGCGAAGAAGGCACCTGCGAAAAAGGCTGCCAAGAAGGCGCCTGCGAAGAAGGCCGCTGCCGCACCTGCTGCAGCGCCGGCCGCTCCCGCGGCGCCGGCGAAGACGGCTCTGAGCCCCCAGGCGGCTTGGCCGTTTCCGACGGGCAGCAAGCCCTGAGAGAACGACGGGCGCTCTTGCGCCCGTCGCTAAAACCCGGCTCCGGCCGGGTTTTTTATTTCAATCGGGGAAGAGAAGCGAGCGAGGGGCGAAGCGCCCTCAGCCCATGATCTGCGTGTCGGCGAAGCCGTTCTTCGGCGCCAGCGGCATCATGCCGGAGTTGTCTTCCACCACCTTCTCGGCGGCGAGCAGGGCCAATTCGAGTTCGCGGGTGCGCTGGCGGCTGGCCTCGGTCTCGACCACGATCTTGCGCTGCTCCTCGAGGTCCTTCTTCAGCGCCTCGATCTGCTTCTTCGCCTGCGCCGTCTGCTGCTGCGAGAACAGCCGGCTCTGGTCGCTCTTCTTCAGCCGCAGGGCGGCAGCGATCAGCTTCTTGCCGTAGAACCAGCGGCAGGCCACCCAGGTGGCAGCCGAGGCCGCGACCAGGGCGACGACGAGAACGAGGGCTTGGAGAAGGTCCATGGTCTGCGGCTTCGGACTAATCCCCGCCAACTTGAGGAACGGTGGGGTCAGCTCGAAAGAAGCGTGCGATCCAGCACATGATTCTGGCCTCCGCGGTGCGCGATCTTGAGCGCGCCGAGGCGGTTGCCGAGCCCGGCGCAGCGCTCCAGCGACCAGCCGCGCTCCAGGCCGTAGAGCAGCGCGGCGCGAAAGGCGTCGCCGCAGCCGGTCGGATCGACGACGTCTTGCGCTGCCACGCCCGGCACCCGGATGCGCTCGCCGTTCTGCCACAGGTCGCAGCCCTCGGCGCCGAGGGTGACGACGATGCCGCGCAGGTGCGAGCGCGACATCGCCTCGAGCGTCATGCCGGTCCGCTCGGCGAGCATCTCGGCCTCGTAGTCGTTGACCGCGACCCAGCTCGCCTGCGCGACGAAGCGACGCAGCTCGGCGCCGTCGAACATTGGCAGGCCCTGGCCCGGATCGAAGATGAAGGGCACGCCGGCGGCGCCGAGCTGGGCGGCGTGGCGCAGCATCGCCTCGCGGCCGTCGGGGGCGACGATCGCGAGCGCCAGGTCGGCGCGCGCCGGCACGTCGATCTCGTGCGCCGACTGCATCGCCCCGGGATGGAAGGCGGTGATCTGGTTGTTGTCGAGGTCGGTCATGATGAACGCCTGGGCGGTGAAGGCGTCGTCGATGGGTCGCACTGCCTCGGTAGCGACACCCCAGGCACGCAGGCGCTCGACGTAGCCGAGGCCGTCGCTCCCGACCGCGGCCACCACCACCGCCTGGCCGCCGAGGGCGGCGAGGTTGTAGGCGATGTTGCCGGCGCAGCCGCCGAATTCGCGGCGCAGCCCGGGCACTAGGAACGAGACGTTCAGGATGTGCAGCTTCTCCGGCAGGATCTGGTCGGCGAACCGGCCGGGGAAGGTGGCGATGCTGTCGAACGCGAGCGATCCGCAGATCAGGGTGGCCATTGAAGCTCCGGAAGATGAAGAAGGAAAGGCGCCGGGTCGGCGCCGGGGTTTCAGGGATAGAAGATCTCGACGGTGTAGCCGCTGACGCGGGCGCTGCCGGCATTGAGCATGAGCTGCAGCGGCGCTTCCGAGCCCGGCTGGAGCACGCTGGCGGCGCCGAAGTCGCGCGGCGCCAGGGCGCGGCGGGCGATCAGGCGGCCGTTGCCGTCGGTCAGGCTCAGGTCGACCGAGGGCGTGGCGAGCGGCAGCGTGCTGCGGCTCTTCAGCGTCACGGAAAGAACGAAGGCGTCGAGGCCGGTCGCCCGGGTGAGCGCGGTGCTGTCGACGAGGACATCGTCGATCCGGCGCGGCGCCTCGAGGGCGCAGTCGGCGAGCTTGCACCAAGCGACGAGCATCGGCCGGGTGCTCGGCCAGCGGGCGGCGACGGTGTCGCGGAAATGATGGCCCACCTGCAGCAGCAGCACCGCCGCGGCGATCGCGCTGCCGACGCCGAGCGCGACGCGCGCCGGTCCGCTGCGCCAGCGCGCCTTGCGCTCGGCGCGGCGCAGGAATTCTGGCTGCCCGTGGGCGCTCTCGAGCGGCAGCTCGGCGGCGCCGCTTGTCGGCGACTCGCTCGAACCGTCCTCGTCGCCCGCGCCGTTCTCGGCGAACAGGTCGGAATCGAAGCGGGCGTCGGAGAACTCGAGCCGGTCGCGCTCGTCGACCTTGGCGTCGGTCACCGGTCCGCGCTTCCTGAAGAGGTGGGCGTCGATCGGGTCGGCGAGCAGATCCGCGAAGGCCGCGGGCGCCGTCGACGGGAAGGAGCTCGAATGGATCTTGTCTTCGCCGGACGGCACTGCCGCTCGCGCGGTCACCGGCGCCGGAGCGGCCGTGGTCGTGGTCGCGGGCGGAGTGGCGGTCGCCGCAGGCGGAGCCGGAGCGCGCTCCGCCGTGGGCGAGGGCAACGGCGGCGGGTCGAAGTAGACATCGACACCGATATCCGTCGGTTCCTCGTCGGGCGCCGTCTCGGCGGAGAGCGTGGGCGCCGGTCCGCCGTTCCATTCGGGCGGCGAGTCGCGGCCCAGGTCGAACAGGCCTTCGAGCGCGTTGAACACCGCTTCGCAGCGACCGCAGCGGACCCAGCCTTCGGAGACCTTGAGCTGGTCCTGCACGACGCGGAAGACCGTTCCGCACGAGGTGCAGCGCGTCGCCAGACTCATCGCGAAATCATGCCACGCGGTCCGGCGGAGGCCGTACGCCGGTCATCAGGATCCAGCCGTCGTCCTCGTCGGCGACGTCGAGCGCGAGCCAGGGCGCATAGGCGGCCTGCAGGTCCGCGGCCTGGGTGCTCAGGATCCCGGAAAGCACGAGCGTGCCGGCGGGCGCGAGCCGGGTCGAGAGCAAGGGCGCAAGCAGCTTGAGCGGCGTGGCCAGGATGTTGGCCAGGACCAGATCGAAGCTGCCGTCGCCGAGGCCGTCGGCCAGGCCGGCACGCAGCGTCACCGCGTTGGCCGAGGCGTTGGCCACGGTCGCCTGCACCGCGGCGGGGTCGACGTCGACGGCGTCGATCGCGCCGGCGCCGAACAGGCCGGCGGCGATCGCCAGCACGCCCGAGCCGCAACCGTAGTCGAGCACGCGCGGCCAGGGTGCCGTCCGGCCCGCTCCCTGGCGGGCGATCCAGCGCAGGCACATCCGGGTGGTCGGATGGGTGCCGGTGCCGAACGCCATGCCGGGGTCGAGCCGGATCACGCGCCGGGCTTCCGCCGGGACCACGGACCAGGTGGGGACGATCCAGAAGCTCGGCTCGATCTCGGTCGGGCCGAACTGGGCCTGCGTCAGCCGGACCCAGTCGCGCTCGTCGACCGGCGCGATCGCCTCGATCCGCGCGTCGCCGCCGAGGTCGCTGGCCGCGAGCGCCGCCGCCGCGGAGGTCGCCCCGGCCTCGTCGGCGAAGAGAGCGCTGAGGCGCGCCCGGCGCCAGCCGCCGGTCTGTTCGATGCCGGGCTCGTCGAACACCGGCCGTTCGTCGGGGCTGCCGGCATCGGCATCCTCGATTGAGACTGAGAGCGCGCCGTGATCGTCCGAGAGCAGGTCCGAGACCGCGTCGGCCGACGCCGCTCCGACCCGCACCGTCAGCGCGTGCATCGGCCGCCGCGCCTCAGCGCTTGTGCTGATCGAGCCAGCCTTCGAGGTAGTGGATGCTGGTGCCACCCTCGATGAACTTGGCGTCGACCATGAGCTCGCGGTGCAGCGGGATGTTGGTCTGTATGCCTTCGATCACCGTTTCCGACAGGGCGGTGCGCATGCGCGCCAGGGCCTGGTCGCGGGTGTCGCCGTGGACGATGATCTTGCCGATCATCGAGTCGTAGTTCGAGGGCACGAAATAGTTGGTGTAGGCGTGCGAATCGACCCGCACCCCCGGGCCGCCCGGCGGATGCCACATCGTCACCCGGCCCGGCGAGGGCGTGAACTTGAACGGATCCTCGGCATTGATCCGGCACTCGATCGCATGGCCGCGGCACTGCACGTTGCGCTGCGCGGTGCTGAGCTTCTCGCCGGCGGCGATCCGGATCTGCTGCACCACGATGTCGATGCCGGTCACCCACTCGGTCACCGGATGCTCCACCTGCACCCGGGTGTTCATCTCGATGAAGAAGAACTCGCCGTTCTCGTACAGGAACTCGAAGGTGCCGGCGCCGCGGTAGCCGATCCGCTTGCAGGCGGCGACGCAGCGCTCGCCGATCTTCTCGATCGCCCGCCGCGGAATCCCCGGCGCGGGCGCTTCCTCGATGATCTTCTGGTGCCGGCGCTGCATCGAGCAGTCGCGTTCGCCGAGCCAGAGCACGTTCTTGTGCGTGTCGGCGAGGATCTGGATCTCGATGTGGCGCGGGTTCTGCAGGAACCGCTCCATGTAGACCGCCGGGTTGCCGAACGCTGCGCCGGCCTCGGCCCGGGTCATCTGCACCGCCGAGATCAGCGCCGCCTCGGTGTGCACAACCCGCATGCCGCGGCCGCCGCCGCCGCCTGCGGCCTTGATGATCACCGGATAGCCGATCGCTCGCGCCGCCCGGATCGCCTCCTTGGGGTCGTCGGGCAGGGCGCCCTCGGAGCCGGGGACGCAGGGCACGCCGGCCTTGACCATCGCCTGCTTGGCCGAGACCTTGTCGCCCATGATCCTGATCGCGTCCGGCGTCGGCCCGATGAAGACGAAGCCGCTGCGTTCGACGCGCTCGGCGAAATCGGCGTTCTCGGAGAGGAAGCCGTAGCCCGGGTGGATGGCTTCGGCGTCCGTGACCTCGGCCGTGGCGATGATCGCCGGCATGTTGAGGTAGCTCTGCGCCGAGGCGGCCGGGCCGATGCAGACCGCCTCGTCGGCCAGCTTCACGTACTTGGCGTCGCGATCGGCCTCGGAGTAGACGACCACCGACTTCACGTCCATTTCCCGGCACGCCCGCTGAACGCGCAGGGCGATCTCGCCGCGGTTGGCGATCAGGATCTTCTTGAACATCGTGTCAGGCGCCGACAGGAACGGGGGCGGGCATCGGGAGCGGCGCGGTCATTCGATGATGAAGAGCGGCTGCCCGAACTCGACGGCCTGGCCGTTCTCGCACAGGATCTCGCGGATCGTGCCGGCCGAATCGGCCTCGATCTCGTTCATGATCTTCATCGCTTCGATGATGCAGACCGGCTCGCCCACCTTGACGGCGCTGCCGATCTCCACGAACGCGTCGGCGCCCGGGCTGGCGGAGCGATAGAAGGTGCCGACCATCGGCGACTTGATGATGTGGCCGGTCTCGACCTTGGCCTCGGCCGCGGGCGCGGGCGTCGTCGGCACGGCGGGTGCGGGTGCGTGGACCGAATGCACCATCGGAGCGTGCGCGGGCGCCGCTGCAGCGCCGGATGCCTTCACGATGCGGACCTTGCCGTCGGCCTCGGCGATCTCGAGTTCAGAGATGTTGGACTCGGATACGAGGTCGATAAGGGTTTTTAGCTTTCTTAGATCCATGGTGAACCTCGGAAGTCCTGGGAGCGATCCTGCGCCGTCCGTCGGGGAGTCGGCTCACTGGCGGCCAAGCATTCGCCGAAGGTGATGGGGGAGATGGCCGATGGAGCCGGAGCTGGCAGAGGGCCGAGACTTTACGCCATTTGTCGGAGGTTACCGACCTTTTGCCTGCCGTTCGCCCCTAGGGTATTCATCGAACCGTGCTCACCCAGGTCTTCAGCAGGCTGTCGTCGACCGAACCCAGCTTTCGCTGCGCCACCTCTCCCGAGGCCGTGAACGCGACCGAGAACGGCAGCCCACCGGAGATGTTGCCGAGCTGATGGCCGAGCTCGAGCCCGGTGTGGGGCGCCAGCGCCACCGGGAGGCGCAGCCGCCGCTCGCTCATGAAGCGGCGCACCGGGTCCGCGGCATCGACGGCGAGGGCGAGCACGTACCAGTCCGGATGCGCGGCGGCGAAACCGTCGAGCAGCGGCATCTCGGTGACGCAGGGCGGGCACCAGGTGGCCCAGAAATTAAGCAGCAGGGGCTTGCCGCGCAGGCTGCTCATCGTCACGGAGGCGCCTTCGGGCGTGGGGAAGGTCGATTCCCAGAGGTCGGCCTTGGGCTCGTCGTCGTTCCGCCGGTGCCACAGGGCCAGGCCGACGCCGGCCACCCCTGCCCCCACCGAGAGGGCGCCGAGGAGCCAGGCACGGCGATTCATCGTGTCGCCCGGAGCGCGTTGAGCGCCGTCAGGTCGCCGCGCTGCGCATGGCCGCGGACGTCGCCGCGCAGGGCGCCGCGCAGGTCGTCGTAGTCGAGCACGGTGAGCGCGATCCGGACCCGGCGCGAAGGATCCGGCCCAGGCACGAACAGGTTCAGGACATCGACCTCGCGGCCGCGCGCGCTTTCGCCGCGCGACACCTCGTAGTCGACCCGCCGGTCGATCAGCGCCAGCTCGGCCTCCTTCGAGTCGTCGCAGTACAGCTCGATGTGGATGTCGTTGCGTCGGGTGGCGGTGCCGCGCCAGACCGCACCGGTCAGGAAGGGGCGAAAGGCCGCCAGGCGTTCCATCCAGGTGGCGGCGATGTCGCGAAGCGCCGCCAGCTCCAGCGGCTGCGAATCCGCATGGAACACGTCTATGTAAGCGCGGACTTCATCCTCGATCTCGTCGTTGCTGGGCAGGCTGGACGAGCGGCCGGTCGCGCCCAGATCGCGGGCCGCGCGACGCTTGGCGGCGCCGTATTCCAGGCCCTCCTCGACGATCAGGCGGGCTGCGCTGGCGGCAATCTCGGTACTCAGGGTGGCAGCCATCGGTGGATTCTAGAGAGGCCTCAGCGCGGCAGCTCGACACTTCCCATTCGCGCCGCGATGGTCGCAGCCCGGCCGACCACGTAGGGCGAGCCGGGTCGCTTCTCGAAGCGCTTGGGCGCCGGCAGCAGCACCGCCAGCTGCGCTGCCTGACCGGCCGAAAGCGCCCCGGCGCCGACACGGAAGTAGCGATGCGCTGCGGCATCGGCGCCGAACACGCCTTCGCCCCATTCGACGCTGTTGAGATAGATCTCGAGGATGCGCTGCTTGCCGAGCAGCAGTTCCAGCTCCCAGGCGAGGACCAGCTCCTGGGCCTTGCGCAGCAGGTTGCGCTCGCCGCCGAGAAAGAGATTCTTCGCCAGCTGCTGGGTGATGGTCGAGCCGCCGATGACCTTGGGCACGCGCGTAGCGACCGGCGGTGTCGCAGTCTTGCGTGCCGCATCCTGCCGGGCGACGCGCTCATTGACCCGCTCTGCGACCGCTTCGGCGCGGGCGTTCTTCTCCCAGGCCTTCTCGAGCGCGTCCCATTCGACGCCGCTGTGCTCGGTGAAGCCGGCATCCTCCGAGGCGATCACCGCCCGCTTGAGGTTGCTGGAAATCGCCTCCTTGGCGAGCCAGTGCTGCTGCCAGGCCATCGGCCGGTCGGCAAGAAGGAGGCGCCAGGCCTCCGAACGCTGGAAGGTCGTCGATTGCGGATCGACCACGGCCATGAGCGCGATCCGCAGCAGGAACCAGAGCTGCAGGGCGAGAAACGCCAGCAGGAGCAGGGCGAGCAGGCGACCGACCTGGCGCCCGAGCGAGGCGATCATTGCGCGGCGACCCGCCGGCGCAGCGCAGCCAGCACGTCCGCGGTCCGCGGCCGCAGCCCGCGCCAGAAGAAGAAGGCCTCCGCTGCCTGCTCGACCAGCATGCCCAGGCCGTCGCGACCGACTGCGCCGTGCGCGCGTGCCCAGGCGAGGAAGGGCTCGGCCGGCGCGCCGTACATCATGTCGAGCGCCAGCGCGCCGGGGCGCAGCACGGCGGCGTCGACCGGCACCGCGGCGCCGGCGACGCTGCTGGCGCTGGCGTTGACGACGATGTCGAAGGCGCGGCCGGCGTCTTCCAAGGAAGCGGCGCGCAGCACCGTCCCCGCTGCTGCCGGCGCGTGCCGTGCCGCCAGCGCGGCGGCGCGGGCTTCGGTCCGGTTGGCGACCACCAGTTCCGCCGGCCCGGCGGCGAGCAGCGGGCCGAGCGCTCCGGCGGCGCCGCCGCCGGCGCCGATCAGCAGCACCCGCGCCCCGTGCAGGCAGACGCCGGCGTTGTTGCCGATGTCGGCGACGAGGCCGGCGCCGTCGGTGTTGTCGCCCGTCCAGCCGGTTGCGTCGAATCGCAGCACGTTGCAGGCCCGTGCCAGGGTGGCGCGCGGCGTGCGTTCGCCGGCCAGCTCGAAGGCCTCGAACTTGAACGGCATGGTGACGTTGCAGCCCGCGCCGCCGCCCGCGGCGAAGTCGCGGACGGTCGCGGCGAAGGCGTCGAGCGGACTGAGCAGGCGGTCGTAGGTCAGCGCCTCGCCGGTCTGGCGCGCGAACTCGGCGTGGATGAACGGCGACTGGCTGTGCGCCACGGGATTTCCGGCGACGACATATCGGCTCGGCGGGTTCACTGGCGCACCCTCGGCCCGCGGCCGGTCCCGCCAAGCGCGGCGAAGCGCCCCCTTCGGAACGGCCGTGCGAGGGCGCTCATCACTGCGAGCTCAGCGTCGTTTCGAGGTTTTCCTCGCGCGTGAAGCGGAAGCGCGAGGTGATGACCAGCTGGTCGGCGTTCTTGCGCATCGCCGCGTTGAAGCGGCCGTAAGGCGCCGCCGCCGTGACGATGGCCACGGCGCGCCGGTCGAGGATCTTCGAGCCGGAGCCGCGCACCACCTCGGTCTCGACCACCCGGCCATCGGCGTCGACAGTGACGTTCATGGTCAGCTCGCCGTAGAGTTTCTTGCCCTGGTTCTCGGGAAAGTTGCGCGTGCCGCGGTCCTCGATCTTGCGCCGCAGCTTGTCGTAGTAGAGCGCGTAGACCTCCTCGCGCGTCGCCGGGCTGATGTAGCGCTTCTTCGGCCGGGCGTTCTCCTCGTTGATGCGCTTCTCGATCTCGGCCAGCACCTCGATCAGCTGGCGCCGCCGCTCTTCCTGCTCGCGCTCCTCGGGCGTGCCCTGGTCGCGCAGCGGATCGGTCGGCGGCAGCAGGGCGAGCTCGCGCCGTACCTGGGTCAGCATCTGCTGCTGCGTTTCCTGGAGTTGCTCGATCTGCTTGCGGGTCTCTTCGTTGGCATCGCCGAGCTCGGTCAGCGCCGAGGGCGGCAGCGGCGAGGTGGCGCGACCGGACTGGGCCTCGCCGCCGCCGGCGAGGTTCGCCTGGGCGATCGCCTGGGCCTTCTCCGGCGCCTCGCCCGAGCGCGAGTTGACCAGGATCACCTCCAGCGGCGTGTCCTGGAAGACGCGGTTGAAGCCCTCCGGATCGACGAAGCGCACCAGCAGCAGGGCGCCGTGCACGGCGATCGATACGGCGAGCGCGATCTGCAGCGTCGAGAGGCGCACCCGCATCGTCCGTTCAGGCCGCCGCCGACTCGGCCACCGGCGGCAAGCCGTTGCCCGGCTCGGCTTCGGCGACGTCGACCGCGATCGTCAGCGGTCCGGCGACGGGCTCGTCGTCCTCGGCCGCCGACGCATCGACGGTCGGGGCCGCGGCCGCGTCGAGGCGGGCGATGACGCTGGCATGGAGATCGAGCGTCAGCAGGTCGGCGGCGCCGAGGCGCACCCGTACCCGCGCTCCGCGCGGCAGCGGCTCCGCGCCGGCGGCACGGAACACCAAGGGCAGGGTCTCGGCGCGGACCAGCCCGTCCTTCATCACCGTGGCGTCGAGCTCGCCGATGTCGTCCTGCTGCAGCGAGCGCAGTGCCCAGTAGCGCTCGATCGCGCTCTGGAAGCCGTTGTATTCGGCGTAGGCGGCGTCGAAGTCGGAGACGATGGCGTGCAGGTTGACGTCGTTGGCGCGAAACGGCGCCGCCAGCGCCGCGGTCTTGCCGTGGCGGGCGCAGGCGATCAGCTGCCACTGGTTCACCAGGTCGACGTAGCGGCGCAGCGGCGAGGTCGCCCAGGCGTACTGCGCCACGCCCATGCCGGCGTGCGGCCCGGGGCGAAGGCCCATGCGCACCTTGACGCCCGGCGCCAGGCTCTGCTGGCTGCGATAGATCGCCGGCACGCCGCAGGCGGCGATCCAGCCGCCCCAGGTGCTGTTCGCGAGAATCATCGACTCGGCGACGATCAGGTCGAGCGGCGAGCCGCGCTGCCGCGGCACGATCTCCACCCGCTCGTCGCCGATGATCGCCGCGCCGTCTCGCGTATCGACACGAAACGCGTAGTCGGGCCGGTTGAAGTTCTCCGGCTTGCCGCGCACCTGCTCGCGGCCGGCCTTCAGGTGCCGGGCCAGGCCGTGCAGGAAGGTCAGTTCGGCCGCGAACGGCAGGCTCGGCGGCAGGCCGGCGGCGAGCGTCGCCTCGTTGACCTCGGCCTCGAGCTTGTCGTGGCGCAGGTTGGCGGCGATCCGGATGCGCTCGATCCGCGTTTCCGAAGCGAGCGTGGCGAGCGTCGCCTCGTCGACCGTGACGTAGAGCGACAGCACCGGCGCCTCGCGGCCTTCGGCGAGGGTGAAGGCCTCGACCACCGCGTCGGGCAGCATCGTCAGCTTGTGCCCAGGGATGTAGACCGTGGAGAGGCGATCCCGGGCGATCCGGTCGACCGGCGACTGCGGTGCCACCGCCAGCGCCGGCGCGGCGATGTGGATGCCGACCGTGACCCGGCCGCTGCCCAGGCCTTGCACCGACAGGGCGTCGTCGATCTCGGTCGTGGCCGAATCGTCGATCGAAAACGCGGCCGCGGTCGCCAGCGGGAGCTCCTCCTTCACGGCGGGCACATCGACGGCGGCGAAGCCGGTGCCGCGGGGGAAGTTCTCGAACAGGAAGCGGCGCCAGTGGAACTCGTACGGCGAGTCGATCGCTCCGGCCGCCTTCAGCAGCTCGAGCGGCGGCCGGCCCGTGCGCCGGGCGGCGTCGACCACCGCCTTGTATTCGGGCGCGTTCTTGTCCGGCTTGAACAGGATGCGGTAGAGCTGCTCGCGCACCGGCGCCGGGCAGGCGCCGGCCGCGAGCTCGCTCGCCCAGGCGTCGACCTGGGCCGCGACCTGGCGCTTGCGCTCGATGCCGAGCAGGGCAGCCTTGACGATTTCCTCGGGCGCCTTCTTGAAGTTGCCCTTGCCGAGGCGGCGGAAGTAGTGCGGTGCCGCGTACAGGCCGAACAGTGCCGCCGCCTGCTGGGTCGTGTCGGTCGATTCGCCGAAATAGTCCTTCGCCAGCCGGGCGAACGCGAAGTCGCCCTCGGGGGCGAATTCCCAGGCGAGGTCGAGGTCGATGTCGGCGGCAAGCTTCGACGCTGCGGACAGCAGCGCCTCGGGCTCGGGGCTGGCGAAGCGCAGCAGCACGTTGCCCGCCTTGACCTTGGCCCGCTTGCCCGAGCCGAGCTCGATCTGCAGCGAGCTCTCGGTCTCGCTCATCACTCGGCCGGCGTGGAACTTTCCGGCGTCTTCATAGAGGGCATACATGGGGCGCCGATTGTCGCCGAGGCGCCTGCCCCTTCGCCGTGCGACCCGTCACGTCCGCGCCGAAGAAGTCGCACTCAGTAGATCCGGCCCTTGCGATAGTGGGCGTGGCTGCGCCTTTCGAGCGAAGTCGCCCGGCCGAGGGCAGCCAGGGAGGCGCTGGCGTGGGCATGGCAGATCGCCAGGCCGAGCGCGTCGGCGGCGTCCTTGCCGGGCAGGCCGGGCAGGCCGAGCAGGCGCACGACCATCGCCTGTACCTGCTCCTTCCTCGCCTGGCCATGGCCGACGATCGCCTTCTTCATCTGCAGGGCGGTGTATTCGCTGACCTCGAGGCCGCCGGCGACCAGCGCCGTCAGGGCGGCGCCGCGCGCCTGGCCGAGCAGGAGCGTCGACTGCGGATTGACGTTGACGAAGACGATCTCGATCGAGGCGCAGGTCGGCGCGTAGCGCTCGGTCACCTCGCGCACTCCTTCGAAGATGATCTTCAGCCGGCCGGGCAGGTCGCCGAGCGCCGCCGCGTCGGTGCGGATCGTGCCGCTGGCGATGTAGCCGAGGCGCGAGCCGCTGCACTCGACGACGCCGAAGCCCGTCGTCCGGAGGCCGGGGTCGATGCCGAGGACTCGCATCAGGCGATTGGAACCGAACTGGCTCGGCGCCCGCCGGGCCGCCCCGAGGGTGCCGTGGCCCCCTCGGGGACCGAACGCAGGGAGCGTGGCGGCTTGGTCAAATGGCGTAGTACCAGCGCACCGAGTGGAAGAACACCGGCGCGGCGAAGCAGAGCGGCGCCACCCGGTCGAGCAGGCCGACCGCGCCGGTCACGGAGGGCCGGCCGCGCCAGGTGCGCACGCCGGCGTCGCGCTTCAGGGCCTGCATCACGAACTCGCCGAGCGTGCCGGTCGCGCCGGCGATCGCGCCCATCACCAGCGCTTCGAGTGGCTTGAAGGGCGTCGTCCAGAAGAGCAGGGTGCCGACCGCCGCAGCCACAGCAGCGCCTGCCCCCCAGGCGCGCCAGGAGAACGAGCGGCTGATCGCCCGCGCCACCGGCCGACGGCGCAGCCTTCGGCTGGCCAGCTCCTGGGCCCCCTGCGCCACTGCCACCACGACCACCAGATAGAAGACGAAGAACGCGCCGCGCTCGTGCCAGTTCGGCAGATCGAGCAGCAGCAGCGCCGGCGCGTGGCTCATGCCGAACACGCAGACGGCGATGCCCCACTGGATCTTGGCGGTGCGCTCGAGGAAGCTTTGCGGATCGTTGGCGAGGGCGCTGATCACCGGAATGGCGAAGAAGACGTAGACCGGGATGAAGACCGTGAAGGCATTGAACAGGCGCATGCCGACGAGGGCGTACTGCGCCGGCAGGATGACGAAGAACGCCAGCAGCAGGGCGCGATGGTCGGCGCGGCGGGTGTGGGTCAGGGTCACGAACTCGCGCAGGGCGAGGAACGAGACCAGGCCGAACAGCAGCGTCGAGACGAGGGGCCCGGCGACCCATGCGATCCAGAACAGCAGCGCGCCGACCCAGACCGCGCGCAGCTCGCGCGCGAATCGTTCCTGGAGGGCGCTCTGGGCCTCGGTCGATTCGCGGATCGAGCGGGCGAAGGCGGCCAGGGTCGCGAGCAGGAGAATGCCGAACAGGGTGACGAACAGCAGGCCGACCTGCTGGCTGGTGCTGAGCGCGCGCAGGCTGGTCATCAGACGACCTTGCGCAAGGCGACGACCGCTTCGCGGGCGCGGTCGAGGAAGGCGCGGCGCTCCTCGCCCGGCTGCAGCGCGATCGGCGCGCCGAAGACCACGGTGCACAGGATCGGCACCGGCACCACCTCGCCCTTGGGCATGACCCGCTGCACGTTGTCGATCCACGCCGGGATGAGCTGCACCTCGGGAAAGGCCTGGGCAAGTGCATAGAGTCCGGACTTGAACGGCGCCGGCTCGCCGGTGTGGCCGCGCGTGCCCTCGGGGAAGATGACCAGCGAGTCGCCGTGGCGCAGCGCCTCCATCAGCGGCTCGAGCGGATCCTCGTCTTCCTTCCGCTCGCGGCTGACATAGACGGAATTGAAGATCTCGCGCGTGATCCAGTGCCTGAGCGGCGTCTTCGTCCAGTAGTCGCGGGCGGCGATCGGCCGGGTCACGGCGCGCAGGTCGTGCGGCAGCGCGGCCCAGATGAGCACCCAGTCGAAATGACTCTGGTGGTTGGCGAAGTAGATGCGCTGCTCGGCCTTCGGCGGCGCGCCGTGCCAGTGACCCTGGGCGCCGGTGATCAGCCGGGCGACGAAGGCGAGGGCGAGGCCCGCGACCTCCGGCAGCTTCACCGCACCTCCCGCCGGGCAGCCCCGAAAGAAGCGCTGTCCCCCCGGGGCGCAGCGACCGAAGGGGGCGTGGCGGCCAAGGCGCTCAGTGCCGGAAGTGGCGAACGCCGGTGAAGACCATCGCCACGTCGCGCTCGTTGGCGGCGGCGATGACCTCGTCGTCGCGCATCGAGCCGCCGGGCTGGATGACGCTCGTGGCGCCGACGTCGATCACCACGTCGAGGCCGTCCCGGAACGGGAAGAAGGCGTCGCTGGCCACCGCCGAGCCGGCGAGCGAGAGGCCCGCCGCCTCGGCCTTGATCTTGGCGATGCGCGCCGAGTCGAGCCGGCTCATCTGCCCGGCGCCGACGCCGAGCGTCATGCCGCCGGCGCAGAAGACGATGGCGTTGCTCTTGACGTATTTCGCGACCTTCCAGGCGAACAGCAGGTCGCGCATCTGCTCGGGCGTGGGCTGGCGCGTCGTCACCACCTTCACCGTGGCCGGGTCGAGCTCGAGGTTGTCGGCGGTCTGGATCAGGAGGCCCGAGCCGACCCGCTTGGTCTCGTGGCTGTTGCGGCCGGCGCCGGGCGCGGCGGGCAGATCGATCTGCAGCACGCGCACGTTCTTCTTGATCGCGAACACGGCCAGCGCATCGTCGCTGAACGAAGGCGCCATCAGGACCTCGACGAACTGCTTCGCCACCGCCTCGGCGCAGGCCCGGTCGACCGCGGTGTTGAAGGCAATGATGCCGCCGAAGGCCGAGGTGGGGTCGGTCTTCAGCGCCTTGGCGTAGGCCTCGCCGCTGGAGGCGCCGATCGCCACGCCGCACGGGTTGGCATGCTTGACGATGACGCAGGCTGCCGGGGCGTCGTCAGCGCCGAAGCTCTTGACGCATTCCCAGGCGGCATCGGCATCGGCGATGTTGTTGTACGAGAGCTCCTTGCCCTGCAGTTGCTTGGCAGTCACCAGCGAGCCGGCCGCGGGCTGCAGGTCGCGATAGAAGGCCGCGCTCTGGTGCGGGTTCTCGCCGTAGCGCAGGTCCTGGAGCTTGACGAAGCGGCCGTTGGCCTGCGCCGGAAACGTGGCCCGCTCGGGCACGCCTTCGCTCGGGCCAGCGAGCGACGACAGGTAGTCGCTGATCGCGGCATCGTAGTTGGCGATGCGGTTGAAGGCCGCCACCGACAGGGCGAACTTCGTTTCGCTCGAGACCCGGCCCGACGCCTTCAGCTCGGCGAGCACGCCGGCGTATTGCGACGCGTCGGTTAGCACCGCAACATCGCGCCAGTTCTTCGCCGCCGAGCGCACCATCGCCGGCCCGCCGATGTCGATGTTCTCGATCGCATCGGCGAGGGTGCAGGCGGCCTTGGCGACGGTGGCCTCGAACGGATAGAGATTCACGACCAGCAGGTCGATGGTGGCGATGCCATGCTCGGCGATCGCTGCCATGTGCTCGGGCAGGTCGCGCCGGGCCAGGAGGCCACCGTGGATCGCCGGATGCAGGGTCTTGACGCGGCCGTCGAGCATCTCCGGAAAGCCGGTGTGCGCGGCGACCTCGGTCACCTCGAGGCCGGCCTCGGCCAGGAGCCGCGCGGTGCCGCCAGTCGAGAGCAGCTTCACGCCGAGCGCGGCCAGCTCGCGCGCGAGCTCGACCACGCCGGTCTTGTCGGACACCGAGATCAGCGCATGCATGGCGGGCGGCTTCCTACTTGATGAGCTTGTGCTCGACCAGCTTGCGGCGCAGAGTGTTGCGGTTGATGCCGAGCCACTCCGCGGCCCGGCTCTGGTTGCCCTCGGCGTGCTTCATCACGGTCTCGAACAGCGGTCGCTCGACCACCTTGAGGATCATGTCGTATATCGCCGTCGGATCGACGCCGCGCAGGTCGCGGAAGTACGCCTCCAGGCTGTCACGCACGCATTCCTCGATGTGTTTCCTCGTCGCCATTGCGCGCCTGTATGGGTGTTGTTGTCGTCAGTGGATCGCATGGGCCGTCGCGCGTGTCGCGGCAGGCATCAGCGGGGCGCGGTCGGCGAGGGCGTCGAACCAGTCGGCCACCGCCTTGATCTGCGCCTCGCACGAATCGATCGTGTTCATTTCCGAGCGAAACTCGTCGCCGCCGGGCAGGCCGCGCAGGGTCCAGCCGATGTGCTTCCTGGCGCTGCGCACGCCGGCGAACTCGCCGTGCAGGCCATAGTGGTCACCGAGGTGATCGATCAGCCAGGCCTTGACGTCGGCCACTCGCGGCGGCGCCGCCTCGTCTCCGGTCTCCAGGAAATGGGCGATCTCGCGGAAGATCCACGGCCGCCCCTGGGCGGCCCGGCCGATCATGATCGCGTCGGCGCCGGTGGCGGCGAAGACCGCGCGCGCCTTCTGCGGCGAGTCGATGTCGCCGTTGGCGACGACCGGGATGCGCAGCGACTGCTTCACTGCCGCCACCGTGTCGTACTCGGCGAAGCCGGTGTAGCCCTGCTCGCGCGTGCGGCCATGCACCGCCACCATGGCGATGCCGGCCGATTCGGCGGCGCGCGCCAGGCGGACCGCGTTCTTCTCGCTGGCGCACCAGCCGGTGCGCATCTTCAGCGTCACCGGCACGTTGTGCGGCGCGCAGGCGGCGACCACGGCCTCGACGATCTCGAGAGCGAGCGCCTCGTCCTTCATCAGCGCCGAGCCGGCCCACTTGTTGCACACCTTCTTCGCCGGGCAGCCCATGTTGATGTCGATGATCTGCGCGCCGCGGTCGACGTTGTAGGCCGCGGCCTCGGCCATCATCGCCGCGTCGGTGCCGGCGATCTGCACCGCGATCGGCGCGGTCTCGCCCTCGTGGTCGGCGCGCCGGCTCGTCTTCAGGCTGGTCCAGAGGTCCTTGCGCGAGGTCACCATCTCGCTCACCGCGTAGCCGGCGCCGAGCCGCTTGCAGAGCTGGCGGAACGGCCGGTCGGTCACCCCCGCCATCGGCGCGGCGAACAGTCGATTCGCCAGCTTGATGTGGCCGATGCGCATGGAGGGGAGGGGGTGGCTGCTGAAAAACGAGGCAGGAGTATAGCGGCGCGAAAACGGCCGACTGCTTCGGTTGGACCCTCATCCGGGCTGTCGATAATCGGCGCGATGGACGCCCTGCTCGACTGGATGATGCGTGTGCTGGCGCTTCCCGAGGTCGGCCTGAGCACCGTCTTCTTCATCGCCTTCGTCGCCTCGACGCTGGTGCCGCTCGGCTCCGAGCCGGCCGTCTTCGGCCTGGTCAAGCTCAACCCCGACATGTTCTGGCCGGCGATCCTCGCGGCCACGGTCGGTGCGACCCTGGGCGGCGCGGTCACCTGGTGGATGGGATACGGCGCCGAACGCGCCTACGAGAAGATGACGCACAAGAGTCCCGACGCCCGGGCCCTGCGCTGGCTGCAGCGGTTCGGGCCGAAGGCCTGCCTCCTCTCCTGGCTGCCGGTGGTCGGCGATCCGCTCTGCGCCGTCGCCGGCTGGCTGAAGCTGCCGTTCTGGCCGTGCGTCGCCTACATGCTCGTCGGCAAGTTCGGCCGCTACCTGGTCTTCACCGCGGCGCTGATCGGCGTCTTCCCCGGCCAGTACTCGCGCTAGCCTTTCTTCCTTCTTCGATCGCCATGACGACTGCGGTTTACGACGAGCTCGCCCGCCACTGGTCCCGGTTGCACCGGTTCGGGCATGTCTATTCGATCGTCAGCTGGGACCGGGCGGCGATGATGCCGGCCAAGGGCAACGAGGCGCGCGCCCAGGGCCTGGCCGAGATGGATGCGCTGCTGCACAGCCTGCGCACCGAGCCGCGCCTGGCCGAGCTGATCGCCCGCGCCGAGCAGGAGCCGCTCGACGACGCGGCGCGCGCCAACCTGCGCGAGATCCGGCGCAGCTGGACCAGTTCGAACGCGCTGCCGGCGCGGCTGGTGGAGGAGAGGTCGCTCGCCGCTTCGCGCTGCGAGCATGCCTGGCGAAGCCAGCGCCCGGCCGCCGACTGGCCCGGCTTTCTCGTCAACCTGCGCGAGGTCGTGCGCCTTGCCCGCGAGGAGGCGAAGCTCCTCGCCGACGCCACCGGCCTGGCGCCGTACGACGCGCTGATGGACCAGTACGAGCCGGGGATGACGAGCCTCGAGGTGGAGCGCCTCTTCGGCGACCTGCAATCCTGGCTGCCGGGGCTGGTGCGCGAAGTCCGCGAGCGCCAGGCGGGCGAGCCGGCGCTCGCGCTGCGCGGCCCGTTCCCCAAGCCGGCACAGCGGGCGCTGAGCCTCGATGTGATGGCCTTGCTCGGCTTCGACTTCGAGGCCGGCCGCCTCGACGAGAGCACCCATCCGTTCAGCGGCGGCGTGCCCGAGGACACGCGCCTCACGACCCGCTACCGCGAAGACGACTGCATCCAGAGCCTGATGGCCACGATCCACGAGACCGGCCATGCGCGCTACGAGCAGAACCTGCCTCGCGCCTGGCTCGGCCAGCCGGTGGCACGAGCCCGCTCGATGGGGATCCACGAGAGCCAGAGCCTCGCCTTCGAGATGCAGCTCGCTCGCGGTGCCGGCTTCGTCGGCCGGGTCGCGCCGCTGCTCGGCAAGCACCTCGGACCGCAGCCGGCGTTCGAGGTGGCCAACCTGCAGCGCCTGCTGACCCGCGTCGAGCCCGGCCTGATCCGGGTCGACGCCGACGAGCTCAGCTACCCCGCGCACGTGATCCTGCGCTTCGGCATCGAGCGGCGCCTGATCTGCGGTGAGATCGAGCCCGAGGACATCCCGGCCCTTTGGGACGAGGGCATGGCGGCGCTGCTCGGCCTGGACACGCGCGCCAACTTAAGCGACGGCTGCATGCAGGACGTGCACTGGAGCGCCGGCCTGTTCGGCTACTTTCCCTGCTACACGCTCGGGGCGATGTACGCCGCCCAGTGGTTTGCCGCAATCCGACGCGGCACGCCCGATCTCGACCAGCGCATCGCCGCCGGCGACCTGGCGCCGGTGTTCGACTGGCTGCGCGACAACATCTGGCTGCAGGCCAGCCGCTGGACCACCGCCGAGCTGTCGACGCGGGCCAGCGGCGAGGCGCTGAACCCGGTTCACTTCCGCCGCCACCTGCAAACCCGCTACCTCGGCCGGGCGACGGTCTGAACGCGAGGCGCCAATGAAGAGAGGACGCCGCGGCGTCCTCTCTTCTTGTCTCGCGCGGCAAAGGACGCCGCGATCGATCGGGCTCAGGCGGCCGACTTGCGCGGCGCGCGCTTGGCAGCGGTCTTGGCCGGGGCACGCTTCTTCGGCGCGGCGGTCTTGGCGGAGGCCTTGGCGCGGCCGGCGACCTGTGCGCTGAGGGCGTCGACGCGGTCCACCAGCGCCTGCACGTCCTTCGCGGTCGGCACGCCCAGCTTCTTCAGGGCCTTGGCAGTGCGCTGTTCGAAGATCGTCTCGAGCTTGTCCCAGTGCTGGCCGGCCTTGGCGGTGACTTCGTCGGCCATGCTCGTCATCTTGCTCGTGACTTCGCTGAACCTCTCTTCGGCGGCGCCCTGGGTCTTCTTCTGCAGCGAGTTGCCTTCCTTGACCAGCGCCTCGAACACCTGCTTGCCTTCGGCCTGGGCCTTGGCGAACGCGCCCATGCCGGCAAGCCAGATTTCCTTGGCCGATTCGCGCACCGAGTTGGCGAGCGCGCTGTCGAACAGGCCGGCGCCGGCGGCGCTCTTCTTCTCGGCCATCGCCTTGAGTTTCTTGACCATCTGGGTTCTCCTTGAGGATATGCGGCCGCGGTGGTGCAGCGCAGCCGACGACTCTAGGCAGCATCCTTCGGGGGCGCACCCTAATCGACCCCGCCATGCCTTTGCACAAGAATTCAAGCGGTCCGGCGCTGGCGTCGCGGCAGTCAACACGGGAGTCAGGAATGCACTACTTCGTCACCGGAGCCACGGGCTTCATCGGCAAGCGCCTGGTCAAGGCCCTGCTCGCGCGCCGCGGCGCCACCGTGCACTTTCTGCTGCGGCGGGAAAGCGAGGCCAAGCTCGAGGACCTGTATGCGTACTGGGGGATCGAGCAGCACGGCGCCCGCTCCCGCGCCGTGCCGGTGTACGGCGACCTCACCGCCAGGAAGCTGGGCGTCTCCGCCGACGACCTGAGAAAGCTCAAGGGCCACGTCGATCACATCTACCACCTGGCCGCCGTCTACGACCTCTCCGCCGACGCCGAATCGCAGATCGCCGCCAACATCGACGGCACCCGTGCGGTCGTCGAGTTCGCCAAGGCGGTCGACGCCGGCCACCTCCACCACGTCAGCTCGATCGCCGCCGCGGGCCTCTACGAAGGCGTGTTCCGCGAGGACATGTTCGAGGAGGCCGAGGGCCTGGAGCATCCGTACTTCATGACCAAGCACGAGAGCGAGAAGATCGTGCGCAAGGAGTCGAAAGTGCCGTGGACGGTGTACCGGCCGGCGCTCGTGGTCGGCGACTCGCACACCGGCGAGATGGACAAGATCGACGGCCCGTACTACTTCTTCAAGCTGATCCAGCGCATGCGCCAGCTGCTGCCGCCCTGGATGCCCTCGGTCGGCCTCGAGGGGGGTCGGATCAACATCGTGCCGGTCGACTTCGTCGTCGCCGCGATCGACCACATCAGCCACCTCAAGACCGATCTCGACAAGCGGTGCTTCCATCTCGTCGACCCGGCCGGCTACCGGGTCGGCGACGTGCTCGACATCTTCAGCCGTGCCGCGCACGCGCCGAAGATGAACCTGTTCGTCAACGCCGCGCTGCTCGGCTTCATTCCCAAGGGCGTGAAGAAGGGCCTGATGGCGCTGGCGCCGATGCGGCGCATCAAGAGCGCGGTGATGAAGGACCTGGGCCTGCCCGACGACATGCTCACCTTCGTCAACTTTCCGACCCGCTACGACTGCCGCGAGGCGCTGGCCGCGCTGAAGGGCTCGGGCATCGAGTGCCCGAACCTCCACGACTACGCCTGGCGGCTGTGGGACTACTGGGAGCGCCATCTCGACCCGGCGCTCCACGTCGACCGCTCGCTGCGCGGCAAGGTCGCCGGCAAGGTCGTGCTCGTGACCGGCGGCTCCTCGGGCATCGGCCTGGCCGCGGCCACGAAGTTCGCCGAGGCCGGCGCGATCACCGTCATCTGCGCCCGCGACGAAGCCAAGCTGGCCGAGGCGAAGCGCGAGATCCTTGCCGTCGCCGGCAAGGACGCGATCGTCGAGACCTACTCGGCCGACATCGCCGACGAGGCGAGCTGCAAGGGAATGGTCGACTGGCTGAACGCGACCCACGGCGGCGTCGACTTCCTGATCAACAACGCCGGCCGCTCGATCCGCCGCGCCATCGAGGCGAGCTACGACCGATTCCACGACTTCGAGCGGACGATGCAGCTCAACTATTTCGGCTGCCTGCGCGTGACCATGGGCCTGCTGCCGGGGATGGTGGCGAAGAAGAAGGGCCACATCGTCAACATCAGCTCGATCGGGGTGCTGACCAACGCGCCGCGGTTCTCGGCCTACGTCGCCTCCAAGGCGGCGCTCGACGCCTGGACCCGCTGCGCCTCGAGCGAGTACGCCGACATGGGCATCTCGTTCACCACCATCAACATGCCGCTGGTGCGCACGCCGATGATCGGGCCGACCAAGCTCTACGACAACGTGCCAGTGCTCTCGCCCGACGACGCGGCCAACATGATCGCCGAGGCCTGCATCCACAAGCCCGTGCGCATCGCCACCCGGCTCGGCATCACCGGCGAGGTGCTGCACGCCCTGTTGCCGCGGGTGGCGCAGATCGTCATGAACTCGACCTTCCGGATGTTCCCGGACAGCGCCGCCGCCAAGGGCGAGAAGGACAAGAAGTATTCGCCCTCAGCCGAGGCGTTGGCGATGCAGCAGATGATGCGCGGCATTCACTTCTGAGGTCCGGAAGCTGCCGCTGCACCGTTGGTCGACCACAGGCCCGCCTGAGTCGGGCGTTCGCGGCGCCGCGCGCCGAGCAGCGCGCGCCGCAGCGCCGACTGGTCGATCGGCTTGGCCAGGCGGACATCGAAGTTCGGATCGGGCTCCGGCGACCGCTCGGCAGCGCTGATGCTGATGAAGTGCGCGCTCCGGTTCGGTCCGTCGCCGTGCCGCGTCTCCGCCACCAGCGCCGCCCCGCCGAGAACCGGCATGTCGAGATCGAGCAGGACGGCGTCGTAGCTTCGCTCCGTGAGCAGCCGGGTGGCCGTCGCAGCCGAGCCGGCGCGGTCGAGCTCGTAGCCGAGCTCGTCGATCACGCTTTCCAGGGCATCGAGCACGTCGCTTCGGTCGTCGACGACGAGCACGCGGCCGTGGGTGTCGGTGTCGGCGAAGTCGGCCCGATCCGGCGCTTCGAGCTCGGTGGGAACCTCGACCGTGAAGGTCGTGCCTGGCCCAGCTCGCTGGCCACGCGCAGGCTGCCGCCGAGGTGGTCGACCAGGGTGCGGACGATAGCCAGGCCGATGCCCGAGCCCTCGCCCCACCGGGCCGGCGCGGTGAGGAACTTGTCGGGCTCGAACAGCGTCGGCAGGACGTCTTCGGGGATGCCCGG